>OLLW01000373.1_pt1 | contig 18945 bp, 13 predicted proteins | sample 1604611 | NCBI WGS metagenome assembly OLLW01 (sample SAMEA104055725, study PRJEB20765) | soil metagenome | biome: Arctic tundra; feature: Polygonal ground; material: soil | place: USA | collected 2011-09 | depth 0-0.5 m | reverse complement strand
AATTCCGAATAATGGAACGCTCGGGAACCGTCGACAAAGCATTGCGTGTGCTCGAGGTGCTGCACCAAGCGCAAGCGCCGCTCGCGCTCGCTGAGCTAGCGCGCACGCTCCGCATCCCGAAGCCGACTACGCATCGCCTACTTTCGTCGCTGCGGAGCGCGGCGCTCGTCGAGCAACAAGGCGACGGGCGCTACGCGCTTGGCATCGGGCTGGTGCGGCTGGGGCTCGGCGCGCTGGCGGTCGACCCTGTGGTGCGCGCTTCGCAGCTCGAGCTCGAACGGGCTGCGCACGAGCTGGGCGAAACGTTCTTCTTGGTCAAGGCGCGAGGCGGACGGCTGTTCGTGCTGAGCAAGGTCGAAGGCACGGGCATGCTGCGCGTCGCGCCCGATGTCGGCGCGGAGGTGCCGCTCGAGGTCACTGCCAGCGGCCGCTTGTACATGGCATACGCGCCCGAGCTGCTCGCCGGAAATCCGGGGCTGAGTCGGGTTTCGGCGGCTTCCGTGAAGCGCGCGCGGAGCCGCGGCTACGACGTGAACGAAGCGGAGTGGCTGCCCGGACTGACCGTAGTCGCGGCGGCGATCCTGCGGGGCGACGAGCTGCTCGGTTGCGTCACCTGCGCTGGCCCAGCTGTGCGGCTCAATGCGGCGCGGCTGAAGGTCGCTATTTCGGCCACTTGCGGCGTCGCAGAACGTGTCTCGCGGAGTTTGAGAGGTAACCGATGAAGAAGGCAGTGTCGATCGACGGTCAAATCGTGTCCGATGAAAACGCAAAGATTTCCGTGCTCGATCACGGGCTCTTGTATGGCGACGGTTTGTTCGAGGGCATTCGCGTCCGCGCTGGGCGCATCTTCCGTATCGAGCAACACATAGCGCGCTTGCAGCTCGGCGCGCGCGTCCTGGGGCTCGAGCTGCCGTTCGACGCCGAACAGCAAGCGCGCATCGTGACGGATACCGTGCGCGCTTTCGGACAGCGCGAAGCGTACGTGCGCTTGGTCGTGACGCGCGGTGAAGGGCCGCTGGGCGTCGACCCGACCACCTGCAAGAGGCCGACGGTCGTCTGTATCGTGGCCGAAATTGGTTTGTTCAGCGCGGAGCAGCGCGCGCAAGGGCTGGCCATGCTTACCTCGAGCTATCGGCGACCGAACCCCGACGTGCAAGATGTCGCCATCAAAACCTTGAACTACCTGGGCTCAGTGTTGGCCAAGCAGGAGGTGCGTCAGCGTGGCGGAGACGAAGCGCTGATGCTCAATCAAAGTGGGCGCGTCGCGGAAGCCGCAGTCGCCAACGTGTTCGCGCTGCGCGGCCGCTCGCTGTGCACGCCGCCCGCGCTGGACGGCTGTTTGGAAGGCATCAACCGCGGCGCAGTCTGCGAGATCGCGCGGGATTTAGGCTTCTCCGTCGAGCAGCGCTCGCTCGGTCGGCGCGACCTGTTCGCGGCCGATGAAGTCTTTTTGACCGGCTCGGGCGCGGGCGTAATCGGCGTGCGCAGCTTGGACGGTCGCGCGATCGGTCGCGGGCGCACGGGTGACGTCACACTCGACTTAGAGCGGCGTCACCGTTCGCTTGCCGAAAGCGAAGGCCCGCTGACCGTGCCTTGAGGACGTAACGCTGCTGCCGCCAAGACGCACAGGATCGGCGTGAGCACCAAGTGATAGCGGTCCTCACCAAAGAACACGACGTGCGTGAGCGCGGTTGCCGCGAGCAACGCCAGCATGTAGCTGCCGACGCTCGCCTGCACTGGCTTGCCCGGGAGCTCGAGCGCGGCCGCAAACGGCACCAGGATGACCAGCCAGTAGAAGGGGTGAGCATCGCTGAAAAGCGCGTACATGCCAAAGCCGGCTAGCAGCGCGCAGAGCCCGACTTGCACGTAGAACGGCGCCCGTCGCGGTTCGTCCCAACGCGGCAGCGAGACCACAGCGAACGCGGCGATCAACATCAGCAGACGATGAAACGCCGTCAGTAGCTGCCGGGCTGCGACGCGCCGCGACTCGGGCCAAGAGTCAGGGTCGGCCTCGTGCAGGTACTCGATCGCGAACGACTCATGATCGAAGGTTTGCGACAGCTTGAGCGGCGCAAGGTACAGCCAATGCCCGAAATTCCCGGCGATCTTCGCGCGGCCGACGTCGGCCCAGCAGCGGTCCTGTTGCACCTGGCCCGTGACCACTGGGCAGCCGTCCGCGGCGCGTAGCGTTTGAAAACGGCCGGTCTCGGTGATCGCGCCGATCGCGAGATTCCAGCCGCCGTTGCTGGAGACCAGTACACAGCCATCCAAGCGTTCGCAGTTGCGCACCGTCCACGGCAGCAGAACGAGCAACGCCACGAACGTCGTGGCTGCGGCGCGCAGGGCCGCTTGCCAGAGCGGTCGTGGCTGCGTCAGGAGCAAGAGCGGCCCCACGACCAAGCTCGCTGGACGCACCAGGCAGGCCAGGCCGAGCAATGCGCCAGCATAGACAGCCGCTTGCCATCGGCCACGGAAGCGAAGGGCGGCGAGAGTGGAGCCGAGGATCAGCAGAGCCGCTAACGGCTCGGTCATGACCACCGCTGCGTACGCGATCAAGCCCGGGTGCACCGCGGCCAGGCCCGCGGCGATGCGTGCGCGATCGCGGCTCACGTAGTAGCGCGCCAAACGGTGAACGGCGGCGACCAGAGCCGCACCGGTGAGCGCATTGACGACCGGCGCGACCACCAGCTCGGAACCGAAAATCTTATAAAAGAAGCCTAGAAACGCGCTGTAACCGACCGGGTAGTGCACCCAGGGCTTCCACAGCAATTGGCCGTGTGAGAGCACGTCCTCGGAGTAGCCGAGACCGCGCGCGATGCGTTCGGCGCCGAAGTGATAGTAGTGACCGTCCCAGACCGGTTCCTTGGCCCAAGCGATGGCGACGAAGAGACGCGGTAAGAGCGCGGCGACGAACACCGCGATCGTGAACGCCGCGTCGCGGGGAAGATCGCGCCTGCGCTCTCGTCTTTCGATCAAGGCTCGGAATCCCCGTCACTGAGCGCGCGCCAATCACGCAAACGCCGCAGGTAGGTCTTGGAGACCTGCGTCGGATCCAGTTTCAGGAATTTGGCAAGTTGCTGCACGAAGCCGCGCGTGTAAACCAGCGCGGGCAAGTCGGCGAATCTTTCGGCCTCGATGGCCTGCAAATGCGTCGAGGAGATCTTGGTGAGCTTGGCGATCTCGATCAGCTCGATACCTTGCGACTCGCGAACCTTGCGTAGCAAGGTGCCGGTGAACTCGGTCTCGCCGTTGATCTCGCGCGCGAGCTCCTTTTGGAGCATCGAGCGTTCGGCTTCGAGCGCGCTGTCCTGGGCTGCGTTGCGCGCGGGCGCCTCGGCTTGCTCTGCTGGAAATACCGAAGCGTCGTAAGCCTTGCGGCGTAGCGGGTCGAGTAGGGTGTCGTGAGCTTCTTCAACGCGCGCTTGTTCGGCGCGCAGTTGGTCGCCCTTGAGCAGCGAGGTCAGCGGCAAGCTGCCGGGCTGGTACAGCTCGCGTTGGCGCTTGTAGGCGCGGCGCAGATCTTCGTCGCTCGCGCTCTGGTGCGTCCAAAGCACGTCGTACAGGTTCGGCTGGCCAGGGACGAGCGACAGCGCCGGCACTTGTTGCTGCTGCTCCCGCGTCGTGGACAGCGCAAGCACACGCCGAGCGATGCGCTCCACGTTGCGTGCGCTCTTACTCGTCGGGCTGTCGATCAGGAGCGGGCGGCGATGCGTGACGCTGAGCCAAACTGCGTCGTCTTGTTCGATGTGTCCGACGTAGTCGAAATGTACGCCGAGGTAACGCTCGGCCATGTCGCACATGGCGGGGCCGAGCTCGGTGTCACCGCGCAAACGCCCGCTATTTACGACCAAACGCGGACGCAGCTTGACCAGCTCTGCCGCTGCCAGCTCACCCAAGTTCGAGTCGTAGCGTGCCACGGCGCGCACTAGATCTTGCGGCGGAGGCAGCGGGCCGAGCTCGGCTTCAGCGCGCTCCAGCAGGCGCATTTTGAAACGGTCCTTGCTCAGTAAGCGGCGCATCATGCGTTGGAACAAGGCGCGCGTGAAACGATACGTCGCCTCGATCGCCGGGGGCTCGGGGGCAGACACGCAGATGCCGATGTCGGCGCTCAGAAATAGGTCGAGCGTGGCCGGGCCGGTGCCGGCACCGAGATCCAAGATCACGTAGTCGATGTCGAGCTTTTGAACTTGGCGTGCCCAGCGCGGCTTGCGCCCGGGTCGCACCGGTACGGTGGAGCCCACGCGGTAGCCTTGCGCTACGAGCTGTAGGCCGGGGACCTGAGTCGGCAGAGGGACGAGGTCGTCCTCTTCCGAGTCTTCGCTCGGCTCCGGCAAGCCCGGCGGCTCGATGCCGAGCAACGTGTGCAACGCGGCCCCCGCGGGGTCTGCGTCGATCAACAACACCGAACGCCCGAGCTGCGCGACGTATACGCCCAGGTTGACGGCGAGCACGCTCTTGCCAACACCGCCGCGCCCACCGCCGACGGCGATCGTTCGCCGCACTCCTGGCGGCGGAGCGATGCCTTGGGAGGAATCGGGAGGGTAGGAGGGCGTCGTAACGTCCGACATGCCGGAGGCTGCGATTTACAGCAAATTGACTAAGATTGCGTTGAAATCGCCGGACCTGGCCGGAGGTCCTTCCGATCCGCCTTCCAAGACCGCCCGGGTCGTGACTACGCTCGGCCCCGCAATGTTCAGCCTGCGCTTGGCTGGGGCAGCCCTCGGTTTTGCCCTATTCAACTCTCAATTGACCACCTGTCGTTCGCCTGGCGAGGGGGGCTCTGAAGCCGCCCCCGCGCACGCCGAGGCCAAGGACGTGACGCTGCCCGGCGTCGACACCAGCGCGCTTACGGGTCGCGAAAAAGCCGACTGGTCTCGCTACGTCTCGGACCTGCTCGCGCCGTGTCCGGATCAGCCGGTGAGCTTGGCGCAGTGCGTGCAGGAAAACCGTAGCTGCAAGCAGTGCGCTCCGGCCGCAGATTTCCTCGTCAAACAAGTACGCCGCGGACGAGCGCGCGGGCAAATCGAAGCTGCGTATCGCGGGCGTTTTTCAACCGACGTGATCAAGAACATCGATGTCGAGGGCTCGCCTGCGAAGGGCTCGACCGGCGCCCCGGTCCAGATCGTAGAGTTCGCGGACTTCGAGTGCCCGCATTGCGGCGCGACGCGCCCCATGTTGGACGAGCTGTTCAAGCGCTACGACGGGCAAATCCGCTTCGTGTTCAAGAATTTCCCGCTCGGCATCCATCAATATGCCGAGAAAGCGGCGCGAGCCGCGATGGCCGCAAACAAGCAAGACAAGTTCTGGGAAATGGAGGTCGCGCTGTTCGACAACCAGCAGAACCTCGAGCCGTCGAACGTCGAGCAATTGGCCAAGTCGATTGGCCTCGATATGCCCCGCTTCTTGAAGGACCGCGATAGCGAGGCCGTGGCCGATCTAGTGTCGCGCGATCGCAAGCAAGGTGAGCACTTGGAGATCGCAGCAACGCCGTCGATCTTCATCAACGGGCGTCAGTTCGAGAGCTCGGGTGAGTTCAAAGAGGATCTAGAAGACTGGGTCACGCTCGAGATCAAGCTTGCGGGCGGCAATGCAACGCCGGTCGCTGTGGACTCCGCAGCGCTGGCAGCGCCAAGCGCGAGCGGCGCAGCTGCTGGTTCGGCCAAGGTCGCTCTGCCCCCCGCTTCGGCGGCGAAGCCCGCGCCGAAGCCCAAGGCCGGCAGTCTTTGAGAGTCACGAGCGCCGATCACGGCTGCTTTCCCAGTGGGCGTCACTACCCGGGCATTGCGCACCTGCTGCGCATCGTCGCGGCCGGACTGCTCGATGAGTTCGCGGCCGATCACGCTGTTCACAGTCTCAAGCTGGTCGCTATCGACACCGAGACCACGGGTCGCGATCCGCTCACCTCGCGAGTGGTCGAAGTGGCGTGCGTGTTTTGGCGCGAGGGCGGCGTGGTCGAACGCAAGAGCTGGCTGATCAATCCGGGCTGTCCCATCCCGCAAGAGGCGTTCGAGATCCACGGCATCGGCGATGATGAAGTGAAGAACGCGCCGCCGTTTTCCGCGATCGTCTCTGAGCTGTACGCGTGCCTCGAAGGCCACGTGCCGATGGCATACAACGCCGAATACGATCGCAAGATCCTGACGGCGGAGCTCGGGCGTGTCGCTTCGGTTCCGGTGACGGCCCCGCCCGCCTTTCGCAAGGGCGTGGAGTGGGTCGACCCGCTGGTCTGGGCGCGCGAGCTGCAGAAGCTCGAGAAGAGCCGGGCATTGGGCGACGTCGTGAAGCGGCTCGGGATCGAGCTCGACAACGCGCACCGCGCTGCCGCCGACGCTGAGGCCACGCTGCGCGTGTTCGCTGCGTTCCTCAGCGACGCACGCGTCCCCAAGGCGTACGGCGCGCTGATTCAAGAGCAACGCCGCCTGGCGCGCGCGTTCGAAGACGAGCGCGGTTACTGGCGTGGTGGGCGTTAGTCCGGTGCCCAGCCCGTTACAGGGCGAAGCCGAGCTCGAAGCTTGGCCAGGAGCGAGTCGTTTCGCGGGCAAAAACAGCCTGATTTACGCGGCGCGAGGTGGGAGCGTACTTTTGTCGGCCTCCAGCACTCGCACCACGCGCTCGAGCGCGCCAAAACATGCGGGGTCGAGGGCGCTGCCCACCGTTTCGGCCATGATCGCTAAAGTATTGTCGATCGGCACGGCATCACGATACGGGCGCTTGGCGGTGATCGCATCGAAGATGTCGGCGGTGGTGATGATGCGCGTTTCGAGAGCGATGCTGTCGGCGCCGATGCCGCGTGGGTAGCCCTTGCCGTCGAGCCGTTCGTGGTGTGCGGCCGCCACGATCGCGAGCTCCGCGAATTGCGGGATCCGCGCCAAGATCTGCTCGGTGAAGACAGCGTGCTTCTTGACGGCGTCCCATTCGTCGGCATCGAGCTTGCCGGGCTTGTCCAGAATCGAGTTGCTGACGCCGAGCTTGCCGACATCATGTAGCAGCGCGCCGCGGTATAGCCAACGTCGCCGCTCGGCGCCCAAGCCGAGGTCGGCGGCGATCAGATCCGTGTACAGAGCCACGCGCCCGCTGTGCCCGGCAGTATACGGGCTCTTCGAATCGACGATTTCCCCGAACGCGGCGGCCACCGCGTCCAAGTAGTCTTCATCGACTTCGATCTTTTGGAGCGCTGGTTCCGCGGCGAATACGAGGTCGCTCAAGTCGGGTGTGGCGAGCTTGGTCCACATTTCTGCCTGCGCGCCTATCGCCGCAAGGGCATCGACCAATTTCGGATCGAACCAGGTGCCGCGCCGAGCTTGCGCCTCTTCTAGCGCTGCTTCGGGACCGCCTGAGGTGTGAAACACGTCCACGACTTGTGCGAGGAGCGCGATGCGCGAATAGATCGGAATGGCATCGCCCGCCAGGTGCTCCGGGCGTCCCTTGCCATTCCACTGCTCGTCCAGGCTGTGAATACCCTGCGCGACACGCTCGTGAAAACGCAGCCTGCGAGCGATTGAAGCGCCGCGCTGACAGCGTGTCGTGACCAGCTCCTGCGCGGCCTCTTCGCGTGTCTTGAGCGAGCTCAGCAAGACCTTGAATTTGTCGAGCAGGCCTGCACCGAGCGCGGTGTGACCGAGCACGAAGCGGACGACCTGCGGGAAGCTGCCGTCGACCCACTTGAAGTCGCGCTTGAACGCGATGTCGTCGGTCAAGTACAGCTCGCAGATGCGAGCCGCGTTGCTGCTACAGCCGACGTCCTTGAGGAGTAGCGTGTAGTACAACTCCCACAGCGACTCTTCCGGTAGACCGATTGCGCGGCCAATCCGCATGCCGATCAAGCAACAGCGAACGCAGTGACCTGGCGGCTGGCCCTCGGTGATGTCGAGCGCATAGCTAAGCGCACCAATCAGGTGTGCGAGAGGCAGCTCGTTCATTGACATCTGGGGCCGTTACTCCTGTACTAAGCAGAGCGGCCGTTCGGATCGAAACTTCAGCGCAGCTCATGTTTCGGCGGAAAAGGCGATGCCTGTGGCGTGACCGGGGATTCCCGAGCTGTCTCGACGCGGAACGCGCTACGGTGCGCCCAAGTAACCATGACGCAATCAGTACCCGTGAAGATCGGTGACCAACTCTTCGAGCGCGAGGACGGTGCGGCGTTCGGCGCGGTCGTCGGCGTTCACGAGCACGAGTTGCTGGTCGAGATCGAGGGCGTTGGCCAGGCGGTGCTCCCCGGCATTGCCATCCTCGCGGTGCACGACGGCAAGTTGATCGTCGACCTCGCGCAATTGCCGCCGCCGCTTCGCGCGTCGATCAAGCGCGCGCACGATCGCGAGACGGAGTAACTGTCCGCGTCGCGCTCGAATGAGCGCCTGGCAACAGCGCAAGCTGCAGGGCCAATTGCTCAGCCCTGCCCGCGACTACTTGCCCTTCTTCGCGGCCGCTGCGCTGGCCTTGTTCGAGGCGTTGGTCTTCTTCTGATCTTTGTTCGCCGTGTCTTGTTTCTTGGCCTTGTCTTTGGCCTTCGGAGACTTGTCGCCCATGTGATGCACCGTCCAGGTTGGGATCGTGGAGGCTCCAATCTATTCGAAATGCACATCCAGCGATAGCGAGAGCCGACCTAGTGCTGACGCGACGGCGCAGCCTCGCTCGGTGAGCGGGCCGGGGACTCAGAGGAAGAAGGGGCTAGGCCGGGGGAGCGGCTAGATGGGATGGGGAGCGGTATCGGCTGCACAAATTCGCAGCGGCAATTGGTTTGGTTTGGGGGCCACAAGTAAACGAATCCGAACCCCTCTCCCGGGGCCGCGCTCGCGCTCGCCCTCTTCCATGGATCAGGAGTGCGCGACGGCGTGGCGCTATTGCGGGATCTGAAAGCTCTTGGGTAGGGTGAACGAGCTGCCGCTAAAAGGCGCGATGTGCGCGCCGCGAAACACGGTGGAGATGCATTGCCCCACCGAGGTGCCTGCGAACGGCGGCGAGACGCTGACCGACTTCACTGGGCCGTCCGGCGAGAAGGTGATGGTTGCGGTGCCGGCGCCTGTCGGGCCGTCCGCGCGCTTGCAGCCGCTGGCAGCGGACGCGGCAGAGCTCAAGGCAGCCATGGCCGCGCCGCGATTGAGCCGGGGACGGTCGCTGTTTGGCAGGAGCGGTGCAGCCGGCGTGGCCGGAGTTGGCGCGGCGGGCGGCGCTTCGTCGAGCGCGGCGGCCTTGGCCGTATACGGATTGCTTGGCAAGGGCCGCTCGACCTCGTCTGCGGGCGGGGTCTTATCCGTGGGCGAGGCTCGTCCCGCCGCCGCGGCTCGACGCGCGCTGCTCATCGCTTCGCCGATCGGGACTTCGGGTGCCGCGGGGTTTGTCCGATTGGCCGTTGGCAAGCTGTCGATGTTCACGCCCGCAGGGTCGGCCGAGTCATCGCGTGGCGTGCTGTTGTGGCTCGCGGCGTGCACCGCGGTGAGCGTGGTCGTGATCAGCGGTGTGGGCTCCGGGCGGTGAGTGGCGGCCCAGAAGATGGCGCTGGCCGCCGCGGCGAGCCCGCCCAGCGCGGCAAAAAGTGGCAGCATGCTGCTCTTGCGTGCTTCGTTCGGGGCGAGCGTTTGCGGATGCGGAGTGCCGGTGCGTGAGCTGGAGAACTGCGACGTGCTGGTCGGTGGCTCGGAGGGCAAGCCGAAGCGAGGCGCAGATGCGCCGGATGGGGAGCGTTCGGGAGCCGCTGATTGATCCGGGACGAGCCCGCTCGCGACCGAGCCGTCGGCGACCGCTAGTGCGTCGCGCAGCGCTTGGCGCTGACTCTCGATGCGCGAGCCGAGCACACGCTTGACGAGCTGGCCGACGCCGGCGTGCGAAATCATGATCCGCTCGTCCTTGAGGTAACGTTCGAGCGCGTCGCGGAACTCCGCGGCCGTTTGATAGCGCTCGTTCACGTTGCGCGTCAGAGCGCGCTTCACGACCGCAGCCAAACCATCCGGATACTTGGGGTAGATCTCGTTCGGTGCCGGGATTCGGCCGTTCTTCACGAGGTCGATGGTTTGAGCTGGGTCGTCGCCGCGGAACAGGCGCTCGCCCGTCGTGAGCTCGAACAGCACGATGCCCAGCGCGAACACGTCGCTGCGCCGATCGACCTTGCCGGCGCTGGCTTGCTCCGGCGACATGTAGCCGAATTTGCCTTTGATCTTGTCTTGAGCGTCGATCACGCTGTGTGCGGTGGCGTTGGCCACGCCGAAATCCACCAGCTTGGCCTGGCCGTCGAGGCCGACCAAAATGTTGTGCGGCGATACGTCGCAATGAACGATGTTACGGAGCTCGCCGTCCCAGCCGCGCAGCTCGTGCGCGGCGTGGAGCCCGGCCGCGGTATCGGCGATGATCTTCACGGCCATCTCCGCCGGGATCGCGCGGCGCCGTTTGGCCTCTTTGATCACAGTGCGCAGTGAATCACCCTCGACCCACTCCATGGCCATGTACAGGATACCGCGGTCCTCGGAGACTTCGTGCACCTTGACCACGTTGGGGTGATCGATGCTGCGCACGATCTGCCCCTCTTCCAGAAACATGGAGCGGAAGTCCGAGTGGCGGGCGAGCTCCGGCAGCATCGCCTTCACGGCGACCAAACGCTGCTTGCCGCTGACTGGAGCTTTTTCGCGCGCGACCCAAACGCTGGCCATGCCGCCGCGACCAATCCGCGTGAGCAGCTCGTAGCGCCCTAAGGTGGACCCAGACTCGAGTTCGGCGTTCATCGGTTTGGTCTTGGCGACCAACTCTTATGCTACGTGCGAAGCCCACATGGCGATCTTCGCTACCCTGATTTATGCCACGAGTTCCGCGCGCATGCGAGCCTCAGCGCGGCTGCTTGAGCGCGTGCGAGCGCGTGCGTGCATGTAGGTGAGTCGGGGTGTACATGTAGGTGAGTCAGGGTGTAGTGGAGTCCGAGCCGGCGTCCTCTGCGTCGTTGCTCGCACTAGCCGTACTAGCCGCACTAGCGCCTGGCCTTGTCTGCGCGCCGACCTTGAGCGTCACGTCGAGCAGCAGTGTCTCGCCCGGAGTGAGCTCGATGGTGCGGCGCTCCACCGGGGCATTGGGATGTTCCAAACGCACGTAGTGACTGCCTGCGCCGAGCGGGATCGGGCGAGCAAACGGTGTGATTTCCACCTCTTGACCGTCCACGATCACGTGCGCCCAGGGATGCGCGACGACCCTCAGAAAAGAACGCCCCGGGGGAAGCAGCTCCAACCTACGCCCAGCTTGAGCGGCGACTGCTGTGCCCGATGCCTTCCCAGACAAAAGTTGAATCGCCGCGCCGCCCGCGATGATCAGTGCCAACGCGAAAAAAAGCCCTGACACTGCAAACCCTACGCCGCCTTCACGTTGACGCGGTTGACGCGTAGCGGCGCCCTTCAGCGGGCTGCCTTCGACCAGGCGCGCACGGACGAGCGTGTCGCGTAGCACGGGGGCGCTGGGCTCAGCGCCAAGCTCGCGCGCGGTGAGCTCCAAGATGGCGCACGCTTCGAGGCTCGAATCGAAGCGATCGCTCGGCATTTTCTCGAGACAACGCTGAGTCAAGCGCTCCAGCGCCGGGCTGATGCCGGGTGCCTTTTTGGCGAGTGGCGGCACCGGGTCGCGACGTATTCGCAGCGACGTGCTGCGATCATCGGGGCCGTCGAAGGGACGTTCGCCGCACAGCATTTCGTACAAGAGCACGCCGAGTGAAAACAGATCGCTGCGGCCGTCGGCGCGTTCGCCCAAGATTTGCTCGGGTGACATGTACGACGGGCCACCGTAGCCGGTGCCGCCCTCGAGCAGCTCGGGCGCTGTTGGCAGGCGCTCGTCGAACGCGACGCTGAAGTTCGAGAGCTTCAGTGAGCCGTCGGACGCGAGCAGGATATTCTTCGGTTGTACGTCGCGGTGCACCACCCCGTGCGCGTGGGCGTGCGCTAGGGCCCGACACACTTCGAGCGCGACCGCGCAGGCGAACGCTTCGGGCAGGCGCTTGGTCTTCTTCAAGACGTCGTCGAGCGATACGCCGTCCACGTATTCGAGCACGAGCCACATGCGCTCGCCGCGGCGCACGAAGTCATAAACCTTGGGAATGTTCGGATGGTTCAGCTCAGCGAGCAGACGCGCCTCGCGTTCGAGCGAGGCGGCGAACGGCGACGAGGGCAAGATGCTCGAGCCGAGGGCCTTGATGAACGCAGGTCGGCCCAGGGGTTCTTGGACCGCGTGGTAGAGATCGGTGATCGGCCCCGTGCTCAGCTTTTTAACGATTTCGCAGCCGTCGAAGCGCTCTGCTTCCACCATTCGCGCGCACGTTAACATCGCAAAACGGCTCGGTGTCGAGCCAAGTTGTCTGGCTTGCTGCAAGAAACCGCGGGGCCGAGGCGCTGTGCGTTGAGACTTCTAGCCCATAGCGTTAGAAGTGCCGCTCTGTCATCGGGGGTTTCACCCCCGCGCCCGCTGAAGTGTCCCCCTTCGGGGATCACTGGGCGCGTAATTCAGCGGGGCCCCACGCCCGAGTTTGGGGCCCCGAGCCCGTCCTCGGGGGATTCTCCCCCGCACCCGCTGAAATGAATTCAGCGGGGCCCCACCCCCGAGTTTGGGGCCCCGACCCCAAACAGCTTCCGAGCCTATGAACGGCGAGTCTCCTTTGGTACCGAAAGCTCCTGTGGCGGCGCAGCCGAGGCGCTTTGCCGTGCGCGAGCGGGCCCAAGCTTGGTTCCTCGGGCTGAAGAGCTACTTCAGCGATCAGGATCCGAAGTTCTTGACCGCGTTCGCACCGGCGTTCGTGCTGAGCGTGCTGATCTACGTGCGCAGTCCGTTGTCGAACTACATCTTCGACGAGCAGGAGGCGTTGCTCGCCAACCCGTACGTGAACGGCCAAGCGGGCTCGTTTTGGCACGCCTTCACCCGCGACTTTTGGGGTTTGCCGCCGGACCGCAGTATCGGCTCGTACCGGCCGCTACCGGACTTGGTCTGGCGAGCGCTGTGGTTCGTGAGCCACCGCCCGTTCCTGCATCATTGGGTGAACGTGCTGGTGCACGCGGTCAACGCCTCGTTGGTGGCGGGCTTCGTGCTGTCGATCACGCGGCGGCGCGATACCGCTTGGCTTGCTGGGGTGTGCTTTTTGGCGTCGGCCGTGTTGACCGAGGCGGTCACCGGTGTGGTTGGCATTGCGGATGTGTTCGGCGGACTGTTCGTGCTCGGCGCGCTGTCGCTACTCGGCTGCCGCTTGTGGCTGATGATCTTGGGTATCTTCGGCGCAGTGCTTCTGGGGCTGTTCAGTAAGGAGAGCGCGCTGGTCGCGGTGCCGCTCTTGCCCTGGGTCGCGTTGGTCACCGCTCCGATCTTGCATCCGGAGCGTCCGCGGCGCGCGCTGCGCGCTCTGGGCGCGTTCGCGGCTTCGGTGTTGGCGCTCGTCGCGTACACCAAATTCCGACGGCACTTCTTTCCGGTGGTCTCGCAGGTCGATGCGGGCGTCGCGCTGCCGGCGTCTGCGGGTGCTTTGGCGCGCGCGCTGTCGGCCTTCCTGCGCTGGTTTCAGCAGCCGCAACTGCCGCACGATCCGGTCAATAATCCCCTGGTAGATGCGGATTTGCCGCACCGTGTCGCGGGCGCATTGCGTGTTTATGTACGCGGAATCGGGCAGCTGATTTTTCCCTGGACGCTCAGCGGGGACTATTCGTTTCCACAAGAGCCGAGCCCGACGCGGGTGATTTTCCCGGAGAGCGTTCTGGGCGGCATACTGCTGGTCGTTCCGCCGCTAGCGGGCATCGCGCTGTGGGCCCTTGGCTTGCTCCGCGAGGCGCGGCTGCGCGCGCAAGAGACGTGGACCACCGGCATGGCTTCGCTCGCCGCCGAGCGGCTCGGTCCGCTGGCGCTGTGTGCGATCGGGTTGGTCTGGCTACCGGTCGCGTATTTCCCGCACTCTAACATTCCGGTACTGCTGCCGACGATCCGCGCAGAGCGCTTTTGGTATCTGCCGGCGTTTGGCTCGGCGTGCATGCTAGCGGTGCTGTTCACGCAGCTGCTTCGCGGTCGCTACAAGTGGGGGCCGATCTCGGTCGCAGTGTTCCTGGGATTTCAGGCGCTCTCCGCGCGCTGGCACGCCTTCGACTACACGGACGACTTGATCTTCTGGCGCGCGACGCACAACGCCGCGCCGCGCAGCGCCAAAGCTCAGCTCAACTACTCGGTCATGCTCGGCGCACGCGGCCAGCTCGACGATCGGCTCAAGATCAACGCCGAAGCCATCCGGCTCGCTCCCAACTGGCCGATGGCCCACGTGTACTACGGCGACACGCTGTGCCGCCTCAAGCGCGCCGAAGAGGCCTGGCCTCACTACATTCATGGCTTCGAGCTGGCCCCGAACGATCTCAATCTGATCGCGCTTGGCCTGCAATGCGCCTGGGAAGAGAAGATCATCGACCGCCACAAAGACGAGCTGCTCGCGCTGTCCGAGAAGTACCCCGGCAGTTGGCTCGCGTTCCTGGGCAGTGACCTTGTCTACAACGGCGTCGCCAACGGCGGCGTGCAGAAGAAGTATCGGCCGCGCGCTTACGACGAGGGGCCGAAGCAGGAGTGACGCGGCGGCTTTTAGCCGTTTATCAGGGCGCTTTGAACAGCCAGGTCAGTCCGAGAATGCTGAGGCCGATTACGACCAGCGCTACGACCGCTACCATCATGTCCACTGCGCGGAAGCCTTGGGTCTTCTTCGCCGGGTCTGGAGCGCGCGTGGGGACTTGCGCGACGGGCGCGGCATCCCCGGTATGCGCTTGCCGTAGATCCGCAGGCGAAGATTTTCCTGGCGCGACATTCGGTGGATCGACCGAGTCGTCACCTTGCATCCGCTCGTCGCTGCTGGCCTCGATCTCCGCGAGCGCGGCGAGCACTGGATCTTCGAAGCTGAACTCGCTCGAGCCGAGCGCCAAGCGCGCGTGCGGCGGCCAGGGCGTGTCACGGTTCGGCTCGAGGCGCACGCCGGACAGCGTCGCGCCGTTCTTGGAGCCCAGATCGCGCGCATAGATTTGCGTGCCGCGACGGATCACCTCGACGTGGCGCCGCGAAGCGTCCGGATCTTCGAGCGTTAGATCGGCGTTTGGCGTGCGGCCAATGCTATAAGCGCGGTCGAACTCCGGTAGCGCCAGCTCTTTGCCGACGTCGGGCCCCGCGCTGACGAACAGGCGCGGCGCGGAGAGCTGACCTTCGGCGGACAGCGAGCTCGCCACCAATGCCAGCGCGATCTCCTTGGTGACAAGGTTCGCGTTCTGCGTGGGCAGCACTTGCGCGGTGGTCAGCTCAAGCCAAATCCGTCCGACGCGGATCAGGTCGCCGGAACGCACTACGCGCGGCGCTTGCGGCGACAGACGCACTGGCCCAACGAAGGTGCCGTTGCTGCTGCCCTCGTCGATCACCACGTAGTCGCTGCCGCGCTGCCGAATCGAGGCGTGGCGATGACTCACGCTGGGATCCGGCAAGCGGATTTCGCAACCCTCACCTCGTCCGATTACGATCCGCGGCGCATCGAAGGTGATGGTCGCCTGAGACTTGAGGTCCCCGGAGCGGACCACGACCGTCAGGGCCATGAGCTTCGCATGATGGACAGCCGGGAGCGCCCTGTCCACTCGACTGCGCAGAAATCAGGCTTCTTGGGGGGCGCCCGCAGGAACCGAGCTAGAGCGGGCGGTTCGAAATTTGGCCCTTTGCCCGTGCATCCTCTACTCGGGATGGGACGCGGGAACCTCGCCATTGCCTGGCTAGTCCCCGCTGGAGGCAGCCATGACCGAAAATCAAGAACGACGCGCCGAAGGCGCTGGTCGCGTACGGGTCGAGACTCTGGTCGAAGTTTGCGGGAACGAGCCGGGAATCCCGGCATTCGAGGCCGAAGCGGTCGACGTGAGCGCGCGTGGCATGCACCTGCGCACCGCCTACTTGCCCGACAACGGCGCACCGCTCGTATGCCGCTTCGAAGATGGCGGCCGCGAGATCATCGTGGAAGGCCGGGTCGCTTGGCGGCGCGAGGGTGGCCGGGGCGGTGAATTTGGCATCGAATTTACGGCGCTCGATAGCAGCAGCGTGGGAGCGTTGCGCGAGCTGTGCGACGCCGCAGGCGATCAAGAGCAGCACAGCGAGGTCCCGGACGACTCCAAGTCCGAGGTCGGTTCGCGTGTCCGCCTGCACATCGACGGCCTCGGCTCGCCCATGAAAGCGCGCGTGCGCGAGAGCGGCTCTTCGAACGTGCAGGTCGGCTCGAACCTCGAGTTCCTCAAGGTCGGCCGCCGCCTCGAAGTCGAAGATCTGGAGGCCGGGGGGCGTCGGCAAGCGCAGATCGACGGTGTGAGTGTTGCGATCGATCCGAAGACGCGCGTGCCGCAGCTGGTCGTGCAATTGCGCTTCTCGGACGCAGGCGATGTGACGCCAGAGCCGAGCGTGACGGCGCTTGGCGGCGCGGACGTGGCCGCTAAGGGCTTCAAAATCCCGGCTTCATCGGTCACGACCGACGTCACTGATGCGCACGACAACGAAGACGACGAAGACGACGAAGACGCCGCTGCGCTGCGCGGCCGGATCGGCGAAGCCGCCGCGAACGCAGGTGTTGCGGCGAAGCACGCCGGTGCGGCCATGGCTCGCTTCTCGGCACGCGCTGCTGAAGGCGTCGGCGGGCTGTTCAAGGGCGCTAGCCGCAAGGTGCTGGAAATGTCGAAAAAGGGCGAGGCCACGCCGCCGCGCCGCACGACTTCGCCCGCGCCGAACGCGGGGCGCAGCGTGGAGCCTCAGCGTCTGCGTCAGCAGTCGCAAGCCTCGGTCGCCGAGGAAGAGACGGTCAGCCCGCTCTCGCGCTTGCCGAAGAAGAAGCTGCTGATCGGTGTGGGCGGCGCAGTATTGCTCGCGTCGGTCACTGCGCTGGCGATGCATCACAGCTCGGCTCCGCCTGGCGCGCAGGCAGCTCTTGCTCCGGCCGTGGCAAGCGTCGCGCCGCCGTCAGTCGGCGCGCGCTTGTCCGCGTTGCCGACTCCCGCGGATCCCGCGACGTCCGGCGTCGCGAGCGCGAACGTGCCCTTGTTCGGCCCGACGCCGATGGCCACCATGGAGCCCGCGCCGCTGGCGCCACCGCCCGGCTCGCCAGAAGCCGTGGAGGCCGCGGAAAAAGCGGACGCCAAGAGCAATTCCTCCGGCGCACCAGTGGCGGCTCCGGCGGCTGACGAAGGCTTCTCGGACGAGAGCTCAGATGGCGACGCCGAGAAGAGCGACGTCAAGGGCAGCAAAGAAAAAGGCGACAAGTCGACCAAGACTGACACCACGCCATGGGGTCACGGCAAACTGCACTCGCCGACCATCTTCCGGCTACGCCTCGACGGCCCGGGCGGCAAGTTGCAAGGCGCGCTCCTGCCGACGGGCTTTACGGTGCTCGTGCCCGGCCACAAGGTGATGGAGCAAGGTGCAGGCATCGCTAAGCGCGATCCGCGCATCGCTAGCGTCCACACTTTGAATCGCACCGCGGGCGCAGAGGTCGCGTTCCACTTCCGCGACGGCGTCCCCGCCTACCGTGTCCGCCTGCGACACGACTACATCGAGTTCCTGATCGGTGACGGCGAAGCTAGCAAGGCCAAGGCCGCCAAAGCTCCGACCGACAAGAGCGACACGAAGGTCGCGTCGCACGGCAAATCGCACAAAGGCTGAGCGCAGCGAAGCATTCGTACATACAGTCGAGCTTGTGTTCTCAGTGTCGACCAATCATCGTACTTCCCGAGTTTGCTGAAGGAAGCCCATCGAGTCGCGCTTGCACGGCGTTGCGGCCGTCGGCGCTCGTCAGAATGGTCCCTCGTACCTGCGACGGTCCTAAGCAGCTCGGTGCCCTCTATCTCAGCTGGTTTTCGCGCTTTCCGCGGCCTTTTTTGGTGCTTTGCGGGAGTGACGTGTGGGGGCTCATGGTCAGGTTCTGGGCGTCGTTGTCGCCGCGGGCCAGGCGGTGGAGGCCGGCGTAGGCGATCATGGAGGCGTTGTCAGTGCAGGCTTTGAAAGGCGGTACGACGACACGAATGCCGTGTGGCGCGGCTTGCTCGGCCGAGCGTTGGCGCAGCTCACGGTTGGCGGCGACGCCGCCGGCGAGCACGAGTGTGCGTGCGCCCTCGGCGCGCGCGGCTTCGAGGGCTTTCCAGATCAAGGTGTCGACGACGCGACGTTGGAAGGCGGCGCACAGATCGCGCTGTGCTCGTTCGTCTTTCGGGAGGCCGTACTCGTTCACCCAGCGCAGCATGTTGCTCTTCAAGCCCGAGAAGCTGAACTCGAGCGAGCCTTTACGGCGCATCGGCCAAGCCAGCTCGATAGCGTCGGGGTTGCCATCTTTGGCGAGCTTGTCGATGATCGGCCCGCCCGGGTAGCCGAGCCCCAGCAATTTGCCGACTTTATCGAAGCATTCGCCGGCGGCGTCGTCGCGCGTGGCGCCGAGCTCGGTGATTTGCTCGAGCGCGGGTCCAGCGACGCGATACAGCGCGGTGTGCCCGCCTGAAGCGAGCAGTGCGACGAACGGATACTCGGGGGGCGGCTCCAGCGCGCCCGGAAATTTCAAAAACACCGCCAGCAAATGGCCGACCAAGTGATCGACGCCCACGACCGGCTTGTCGAGCGCGAACGCCAGGCCCTTAGCGACCTGCACACCGACCAGCAGCGCGCCCGACAAACCTGGGCGACAAGTCACGGCAATGCCGCTCACCGCGCTCGGCTCGAGCCCAGCCTTGCGAAACACCTCGCGAATCACCGGTCGCACATTGCGCAGGTGATCGCGCGACGCGAGCTCCGGCACGACGCCGCCATACGGCGCGTGCAGCTTGATCTGGCTGTGCACCGAATCACTAACGACCGTGCCGTCTTCCGTAACCAGCGCCGCCGCCGTCTCGTCGCAGGACGTTTCGATACCTAGAACGAGCATCGTCTCAATGATTCCGAGCGGGTAAGTTTTGGGGTTGGGGCTCCAAAACC
>OLLW01000345.1_pt1 | contig 19408 bp, 18 predicted proteins | sample 1604611 | NCBI WGS metagenome assembly OLLW01 (sample SAMEA104055725, study PRJEB20765) | soil metagenome | biome: Arctic tundra; feature: Polygonal ground; material: soil | place: USA | collected 2011-09 | depth 0-0.5 m | reverse complement strand
CTACGAAGAGTGCATCACGCGCGCAGGCTTCGACGGCCCGTATTCGATCGTCTATCACGAGCACAGGCCACACGAGGCCGAGCCGTACCTTTTCATCGCACAAGGGCATCAGTGCCGGGAGCATCTCGCTGCACCCTTCAGGCATCCCGCACGGTCCGCATCCGGGCGTGTACGAGGCCAGCCTCGGTGCCGGTCGCACCGAAGAGCTGGCCGTTATGCTCGACTGCGCGCGGCCGTTGCGCGTCACGGCTGCTGCGTTAGCGCTCGACGACCCCAGCTACCATCACAGCTTCGTCGAGCCAGGCGGCAGCCACTCGATCGGCTGATCGCGTAGCCACGTGCGCTGACGACGCGCGAAAACTCGCGTAGCGCGGAAGATCGACAGCTCGAGCTCGGCTGTGTCCGACGCTTTTCCAGCTTCGAGCGCCAGCGCGATTTGCTTGTAGCCGACCGACGCAAAGGGCCGCGCGCCCGCGAATCCGCGCTGCAGTAGTTGTTCGGCTTCGGCGACCCAGCCGGCCTTCAACATGGCTTGGCAGCGTGCCAGGATGCGCCGGTCGAGGTCGTTCTTTTCGCGCGCGACGCCTAGCAGACGTGCGCGGTGACGCGCGGCTTTGAAGCCGTGCGCGGCTTGCCATTCGCTCATGCGCACGCCCGTGAGCTCGTGCACTTCCAGGGCGCGGCTGACGCGCACGAAGTCATTGGGCGCCAGGCGCTGCGCCGCCTGAGGGTCGACGCTGGTCAAGTCTGCGTGCAGTCCAGCGCGCCCGACTTCGGTCACGCGCAGCTGATGGCGCGCGCGAATCTCGGGATCGGCAGGGGGCGCGGGCACTAAGCCGTGGATCAGCGCGCGCACCCACAAGAAAGTGCCTCCGCACACGATCGGTCGTTTGCCACGTGCGCGAATGTCGAAAATGGAAAATTCTGCCAGCTCAGCGAAGCGCGCCGCATCCATCGGCTCGCTCGGTTCGATCACGTCGATCAAATGCTGACGCGCGCGCGCTAGCTCTGCTGCGCTCGGCTTGCCGGAGCCAATGTCGAAGTAGCGATAGACCTGAACGCTGTCTGCGCTCACGATTTCGCCGTCGTGCTCTTCGCACAGCTGAATCGCCAGCTCGGTTTTTCCAGATGCGGTCGGGCCCACCACGACCCACAGTTGTTCGTCGCTCTCCAATTGCAACTCGCTAGCGCCGTCCAACTTTGCGCTCTAATTCGGCCCAGCTCAGGAAGGTGACGACTGGGCGCCCGTGCGGGCAATGGCCAGCAAAGTCTGCGTCGTCGAGTGCTTCGAGCAAGGCTTTGACTTCGCTCGCCGAGAGCGGATCGCCCGCGCGAACCGAGCCGTGACAGGCCATCGTGGCGAGCGCAAGATCGACCGCATCGGAGAAGCCGCGCCCGCCTTTGCGCGACACTTCAGCCAACAAATCCCGCACCAAACGCTCGGCGCTGGCGCGTTGCAAGAGCTTTGGCACGGCGTGAATGCTGATGCTTTCGGCGCCGCGCACGCGCACGTCGAGCCCGACCTCGGCCATCTCCTTAGCGCGCAGCCCGACCAGCTCCGCTTCGGCCGGCAGCACAGCTAGGGTGACCGGGAAGAGCAGTGATTGCGAGGGTACGGCTCGGCCTTGGTACTGCTTCTGCAAGCGCGTGAATGTGACGCGCTCTGCCGCGGCGTGTTGATCGAGCAGGTAGATCCCGTCGCCGCTCTCGCACAGCAAATAGGTCTGCCGCAGTTGGGCGACGAAGCTCAAGCTCGACCAGGCGATCTCTCTCTGCGGTCGAATTGGTAGAGCCGAGGAATCACGCACGGCGATCAACGGCTCTTCGATCGCTCGCGAAAAGAGTAGCTCGGCTGCGACGGAGCCAAGGCCGAGCTCGCGCTCGGCCGAAGCCGTGGGTAGATCGCGCCGCACGGGCGGCGGGTCGGCGAAATTGGCTGAAATGCCGGGCGAGGACCAGGGTTGATCGATGGGCACGCTCGGCCCTGCGCTTGCCGTAGGCGCGCCCGGCTTTGGTTTTGACCAAGCGCTGCGGTTCGGCGTGGGTAGCGAGAATGCGCCCGCCAGCGCGCGCGACAGCATGCCGTACAGCGCGTCCGACGTCGCTCGCGAATCCGCGAAGCGCACCTCTGCCTTCTGGGGGTGCACGTTGACGTCCAAAAACTCCGGCGGCAAATCCAAATACACGACGCCACGCGGATAGCGCCCGCGCTCCAGCACACTGCCGTACGCCTGCGCGATAGTCACCGCCAACGCGCGATCGCGTACCGAGCGTCCGTTGACGAACAAGCGCAGGCCGCCCGCGCCGCTTCTGGCTTGCTCCGGTCGCGATAGGAACGCTTCGAGCGCTAGCGGACCGCGCGTGCCTGCGCAGCGCGTCAGGTGCTCGCCGTTGCAGACCTGCGCGACGCGCTCTTCGCGGCCGCTACAGCGCAGGAATTCGCGCACTTTTCGCTCGTCGCGCGTCAGTGTGAACGTCACCTCGGGGTGCGTCAGCGCTGCGGCCTCGACGACTTCGGTGACATGTCCGGATTCAGTGCCCGTCGAACGCAGGAACTTGCGACGCGCTGGGATATTGAAAAACAGATCACGCACTTCGACACGCGTGCCGACGGCCATGCCGGTCGCTCGCAACACGGGAGCGGCGATACCGTCGATCGACACTTCCACCCCAGCGTCATTCGCTGCCGGTCGTGAGCGCAGCGAGAACCGACTCACCGAGGCGATGCTCGGCAGTGCTTCGCCTCGGAAACCGTAACTCGTGAGCCGATTCAGGTCGGAAATCGCCGTCAGCTTACTGGTCGCGTGGCGTTCGACACTGAGCCGCGCATTTTCGGCGCTCATGCCCACGCCGTCGTCACTGACGCAGAGCCGGGTGACGCCGCCGCCTTCGATCTCGACATCGACGCGCTGCGCACCCGCGTCGAGCGCGTTTTCGATCAGCTCCTTGACCGCGCTAGCCGGTCGCTCGACGACTTCTCCCGCCGCAATTTGACTGGCCAACGCCGGGGACAACACGACGATTTGAGCGGTCACGGTGCGTCGCGTGAGCATTGCACCGGGTCGGGGTACGCTCAATCTCGGATGACGCGGGCAGGGCAGAGTTGGCGACCGGCGGCGATTGTCGTGGGCTTGGTGCTTGCGGCCGCTGTCTTGGTTCACGTTGGCATGGGGCGAAGGCCCCGCGCGCGACCTCGCCCGCGCGTGGAGCCCTCGGCGTCGTGGGGTGAACCGCCGACGCCGCGGCACGCGGCTACCGGGGAACTGTACTTTCCGCGGCCGAGCGCCGAAGCGGCGGCGCGAGCGCTGGCGCCTGCGGTCGTGGCGCCCGTACGGTCGCAGCCGCCGGAGTTGGAGCCGGTGTCGGTCGCGTCAATCGCTCGCCCTGAGTCGTCGACGATCGCCGAGCCCGTGCCCGTGCCCGCAGCGCAGATGCTCGCGGTCCGGAGCAAGCCGCAAACCTTACCCTTGGCAGCGCTCGCGGCTTGGTCGAAGCCGGGCCTGTGCTCGTCCTCTCCAGACGCGGGCGCGGCGCGCGACACCATCACCCGCAGCTTTCGTGTTTGGGATGGGGCGGAGCGCGGGAAATTCTATCTCGATCCGCGTTTGCCCGACGCCGAGCTTCCGATCTTGGTCTACCTGGATCAGGCGGACATCATGGCTTTGCAAGGCGGCGCCGACGTCAGCGGCGGCACTCTGACCTACGATCTCCCTGAGCTCGCGCAGCGCTCGTTCTTGCGCGACTGCCTTGCGAACTGAGCGTCCGCGACGCACGCGCGCCGCCTTTTTACAGCAAGCCCGCGCGCTCGGCGGCTTCGGCTAGGCCGCCACCGGTCATGGCGCTGGCTTTGAGAATGTCCGTGGCGGCCGCCTTCACCTCTTGCGGCGCTTGCGCCATCGCAAACGAGCGGCCGGCGCGGCGCAGCATGGGGATGTCGTTCAACCAGTCGCCCACGGCGACGACTTCGGCGGCGGTAACCCCGTGGTGCTTGGCGACCCAATCGATGGCCGTACCCTTATCGACACCGGCCGCGCGGATGACGAGACCCCAGGTCCCCGCATAGCCGGCGCGCCCAACCTCGAAAGACACGCTCTGCAAATGCGCGGCGTGCCCCTTGAGGAATGCCTCTGCGCCGCGGATCTGCGCTGGCGTGCCGAGCGCGACCAGGGCGGCGAGCGTTGCGCCCGGCTGCTGCCATTCGGCAAGATCAGAGAGCACGTTCACCTGCTGCGTGCGCTCGGACCACGTGCTCAAATAGTCGAGGAACGGTAGGCCACGCTCGTCGTGGAACAAGCGATCGCCCGAGAACGCGAAGGCGGCTGGCGTGAAGCGGGCCAAGGCCTCAAACAGCACCTCGCTGCCGGGCTCGGAAATCGGGGTGCTGTGCAACTCCGAGTGGTTTCGCGAATCGACGATGTGGCTGCCGTCGATGCAGGCGACGGGGCCCGAGATCCGCATCGCTTCCGCGATTGCTCGGGTGCCGGAATACATGCGCCCGGTGCACAGAGTCACCGGGATGCCGCGCGCAATCAGCGCTTCGATCGCCTCTGCGTCGCGCGGGTGCACATCCCCATCGGGGCCTAGCAGCGTCCCGTCAATATCAGTGACGAAGACGCGGCGTGTCAGTTCGCGGCGCTCGCGGGAGCCGCGCCGACCGGATACACCGAAACGCGCTTCTTGGTGCGCGAGTCATGCTCGTAGGCGACGGTGCCGTCGACCAGCGAGTACAGGGTGTAGTCACGACCCACGCCGACGTTGCGGCCCGGGTTGATGGTCTGACCGACCTGGCGAACCAGGATGCCGCCGGCGCGCACTGCTTCGCCGCCGTACACCTTCACGCCACGGAACTGGGCGTTGGAGCCACGACCGTTACGCGTGGAGCCGCCGCCTTTTTTGTGTGCCATTACGCGCTCACTCCGGTGAGGCCCGTGATCTTCACGGCCGTATAGTTCTGACGATGGCCCGCCTTTTTGCGCGAGCGCTTACGCTTTCGGAACTTGAAGACGATGAGCTTCGGACCGCGGAGCTGGCGAACGATCTCACCTGCCACCGAAGCGCCGGAGACGAGCGGCTTGCCAAACTGCGGCGCGTCGCCGGAGACCATGAGGACCTGGTCGAAGTTGATCTTGTCGCCGGGATCGCCTTTGAGGAGCTCAACCTGAATGGTTTCGCCCTCGGCAACTCGGTACTGCTTGCCGCCGGTGCGGATGACTGCGTAGGCCATGGGAATGGGGCGCGGAACCTAATTCAGGACCGCGAAGCTCGCAAGCACTCAGCACATTCTTTCGTACGATAACTGAGGAAAAATGCTGAACCGGCGCACAGCACACCCGCATTTGCCGCAAATGTAGCCGATCCGAGTGCCGCAAGCCGGTGCGAAGCAGCCGCCCCCACGAGGCCCGGCGAGCGGCGAGAGTTTAGATGCGACCGATCAGGGCGTTGTTGGCGGAATTCTGGTCCTGATTGATGCCTTGCAGTGTGTCCAGGATCTTGTCGCCGACCTTGGCCACCTTGTCGAGCTCGGTACTGGCGTCTCCCTCGAGCCATTTGGCCTTTTCGGCTTGGGTTTCGAAATACTTGGCTTTGGCGTTGTCGTAGGCCGATGCGGCGTCAGCAACGAACGTCTTCATTGCGCCGCCCAGGCCGTCGAGCCCCTTGCCTGTCGCGCCAAAGATGTTTGCCCACTTGGTGTCGCTGGCGATCTGCAGCGTTGTCTTGGGTCCGTTTGCACACAGCACGGCTGAGCCCTTGTCGGCGTCGTACTGATCGAGCGCACTGCCGATGCTGCACGCTGCACCGGCCATCGTGAAGGCGGCGCTGACGAGCGCGCCGGAGCGGACGTCATTGGCCGCTTCATGCAGCGCGTCGACCTGATGTTGTGCGTTCTCCAAGAAATCCTTGCGCGCGGCGTCGCGCTCCAGGTTTGCGGCGTCGGATTGCGTGGACTCGGTTTGAATCAGCAGCTCGGCGAGCTCGCTGGCGAAGTCTACTGCGGTCGGGGTGATGGCTTGGGTCATGATCAAATCCGATTGCTCAAAGCGGTGTCGGTGTCCGCGTTGTCTCGCGTGATGGCGCTGACCGTTGCGGTCTCGCGTTGCTCGGTTTTCAGCGCGCGCTGCAGCATGTCGAGTGCGGCATCCAGATCGAGGCTCGTCGTATCATTTGCGGCTTGATAGCCCGTGGCGTCGGCTTGGTAGCCCAGCGATTTGCCTTGATAATGCGCTGAGACAAAGTGGAGTGCGCCACCCGCTGCGGTTGACGCGCCCTGTACGACATGCGCGCCCAGCTCGACCCCGCGTGCAACGTCTGCGACCTCGCCGAACGCTTGAGCGCTGCCGGCGCCGGTACACACGCCGACCGCCACCGACGCGAGGCCGAGCGCCATGCAGATCTTCGGGTCGATTCCTAACTGAGGGCCGAGTTTTGCCGCGGTTTGCAGGCCCTCTGCGAGCGCGATCAGCAGCAACGGCCCGGCAGCGCCGCCCGTCGCGACAACGGCTGCGACCGCGGCGACGGCACCCACAATTTGCGCGACGTCGCCGCCGAAGATGTCACCGAGGAAGCCGAAGAAGCCAGAGTGGCTGGCGGCGTCCTGAGCCTGCTGGATGGCATCGGCGAGCTGCTTCTTCAAGGCTTCCATTTTCTGGAAGTCGAGGTCGACGTCCGTCTTCGAGCCACATTCGCTGCTGGTTTGGGTTTGCACCATCAGCGCGAGCAGCGCGCAAGCCGCGCTCAGGTTTGCTTGCGAGGCAGCGTTCGAAGACGTGCTGTTTTGCCAAGGATCGACGGACGGCGGCGAGGAACTAGCGGCGCTCAACATGGTGGCCTTGCCGATCAGCCGATGTGGTTGATGATCGCGTCGGAGGCTTTGTTCGATGCATCGACCAGCGCCGAAGCGACCTGCTTGGCTTGGTTGATTTCGCTGTTGAACTCTTGGATGTCGATCAGCCCGAGCTGATCCTTCTTGCCTAGTCCATCGACGGTGTCAGTTATCGATTTGGTCCAGCTGTCGATATCGGCACTGCTGGCCTTGATCGTCGTCGCGGGCGTGCCCGGTTGGATCGGGACGCCGCTCTGAGCAATGCCGGGAGTCGAAGAGGCATCGGCATCCAAGGAGATTCCCTGCGAGACGTCGTTCAGCGCTTGAACGAGCTCCGGCACGTCCTTGTAGTCGCTCAGCGCCTTGTCGATCTCGTCCTTCACCGCCGACACCTGGCAGCTGCCGTCGTTTTTCGCGTCGGCGAGCATGGAATTGATGTGATTCAGCTCTTGCTCGGCGTCTGCACGATCATTTGAGACGTCCATCGCGTCCCCCATTTGCTTGTACAAGCCTTCGGTTTTTTGCTCCATCCATTGATCGATGGTGAAGCTGCTCATGTAGTTGGTGCTGGCGGTGATCGACATGGTGATTCCTCTTCTTTGAAGGGCCGGTGTTTGCGGCTGGAATTCCTGTCGGACGGCAGCTCGATGGGTTGCGAAGATTGTGGGTGCATGTGCACTAAGAGGCTCCCAATCAGAGCTGGACACGCGGCCGAGGTGGGGGCGCGCGTAGATCTGGCTGGGCGGGCCGGCTATGCTCGTGGACGATCATGAGGCGTCGGTTTTCTTTGGGGGCGTACGCGCTGTGCGCGGCGCTGGTCGCGTTTGCGAGCGCGCCGCGGACCGCGACGGCTCTGCCGAAGGCTAAGCCGCACGCTGCCGCGCCCCGAAAACCCACCCCAAAAAATACGAAAAAAGGCGCGCCAGACGCTGACGCGACGGACAGCGACGCGAAGGGCGCCGCTGACGCGACGAGCCCGGACAAGGCCGTCCCTGAAAAGCCGGACAAAGGCGACCCGAGCCCGGTGAAGGCCGCCGGCACGAGCGCGACCAAGAACGCGACGCCCGCGGTGGCCGGCGTGACGACCAAAGAAGATAAATCCGGCGTTAAGACTTACAAGTTTGGGACGATAGAAGTCGAAGGACGCATGAAGTCGCCGCAGATCATTTATTTCTTGCGCCGCGTGCGTGCGGAGTTCGACGCAGGCGCGCTTGGGCATCGCTCTTTCATGCGCGAGCTTTCCGACACTCGTAACAATCCGTCGCTTCGTTGAGCATGGCTACTCCCGAACCGCTTCCGATCGTGCTTCGTACTGCTGCCGTCTGGGGCACGACCGTGCTCGCGGTGCGCAACCTGGACAGTGGGCAATCGCTGAACATCGGTGAGACCGAGGGCTGCGTCGTGGCCAAGCCCGACGGCTCGCTGGTTGCGGATTCGCCGGTGCGCTCGGTCGGCGCCGGTTGGGAGCTCGACGCGCGCGGTGCGACGGGTGGCGAGCTCTTGCTGCGCGGTCGCCGTGAAAATCCCGCCGAGCTCGGGCGCTCGGGCGCGCCGATTCCAATCGTGGCCGGCGACCACGGCTTGGTTCAGTACGGCAATTTTGCGGTCTTTTTCCAATTCTCACACGGCGCACCGATCATCGGCCGGCGCCGGCGCTTGGATTGGGCACTGTTTCTGTCGTTCGTGTTCGCGATGGTCGCGGTTGGTGGAGGTCTGGCGCTGATCTGGGCGATCACCACGCCGCAAGGTATTCCGAAGCCGCTCGAGCTCACGACTCAGCAAGAGCTCGAGCTGCAGTTCAACTTGAAGGAAGAGCCGATGCCTCCGCCGACACCGGACACGGGCAAGGAGGAGGACAAGGGATCGGGCGTCAAGGATCCGGGCGCCAAGGACAAGAAAGAACAAGGCGGCGGTAAGAAGATCGCGGGCGCAGAAGGCAAGCTCGGCAAGAACGGTAAAGAAGACAACACCAAGCAAACCGGCGAGATCCGCGCCGGGCTCGGCGGTATGTCGGAAGCGTTGTCGAGCGACGTCGGCGACGAAGTGAAGAAGACACTAGGCACGATCAGCTCGGTCGCGGACGCGCTCGGCGGTTTGCGCTCAGATCAAATCGTGCTCGGCGCGGGCAGCGGCACCGGACTCAAAGGTACCGGCAACGCGGGAGGCGGTGATCAGCCCGGCGGCGTGCCCTTCGGCTCCGGCACGCTGGATACCGGTTGGGGCCCTGGCAAAGGTGGCGGCTTCGGCTCCGGTTCCGGTGGTCGCGGTTTGGGCGGCAATGGCAAAGGTGGCCTCGGCGGCGGTGACGGCTCGGGCAGCGGCAATGGTCCGGGCGGCGGCGAGCACAAGGTTGCTGGCAAAGACGCGGCGCCTCCCGGACAAGGGCTCTCGCCTTCGCAGATCTTGCGCGTCGTTGCCTCGCGTATGGGCGCGTTCCGCGCTTGCTACGAGATTGCGGCCGCGCATGACCCGACGCTCAAGGGCAATGTCGGAGTGAGCTTCAGCATCAGCCCGGGTGGGTCGGTCTCGAACGCCAGCATCACCGGCTCATCGCTGAACAACCCGCGCGTCGAGGGCTGCGTGCTCCGTACCTTCAACCGCTTGGTGTTTCCGACCGCGGACAAGTCGACGAACTCGAGCTTCCCGTTCGCGTTCAAGGCTTCAAAGGGCTGAGCAGCCGCAGGCCGTGGCACGGGGCTGGCATAGTCGTGGGTTTCTGTTGCTTCCTCGCGGAACGAGTCCTAAAATGATCCGAAAATACCGGTATTTCTCGCGGGTCGTGGCGGGGGCAGTGCGCCCCTTGGCGGGGGTTCTCGGCCCCCGGGCGATCGCCTTTGGAGTCGCTGTAGCGTGCTGTGTGTGCGCCGTCGGTTGCGGCTCCAGTGCGCAAGATAGGAATCTGCAGCCGTCCGAGGTGGGGCTGACGCTGAGCACGCCGCCAATCTTCGACGACGGCGAGACCAAGCTGTTCGAGGTCAAGCGCGGTCTGCAGTTTCCGATTCTAGAGCCCGATGCGACGCAATCCAAAGGACTCGGCAAGGACGTCGAGCCGTACGGAAAGACGCCCTGGATCACGAACCAAGACGTGAAGGTGCAGCTGACTTGGACACTCAGCAACTTGGATCCGAAGGACGGTCACGCCGTCGAGATCCTGGTCGATCCTTGGAACGAGTTCGGACGTTATTACCCGGGCATGCAGCTCGCGGACGCAGAAGAGCAGAAGTTCGAGCCGAACCTATCGGGCATCGATCATTACTACGTGCTCGATCCGGCGAATGCCGGGGAGTCATCGCGCCGTCACGGCACGTTCACGTTCGACGACATGAACGAGATGGCCATCGATTTTGCGACCGTGATGGCGATGATCAAAAATCCGCCGCCCTTGCCCAACGGCGCCAAGGACGACGGATCGATGATGACCGACCCACTGCCGGTTTACGCGAACCACGCGTTCAACGTGCAGAACCGGTCGTACAACGACCCGCTCGTCGCCCCATATATCCCGACAGTCATCGCTGGTTTGACCGGTGTCGACTTCGGCTTCCGCACCGGAGAACCCGCGACGATCGCCCTGGAAATCGCGATCGAGATCGTGGATCAAGGCACAGACCACGTGCAGGTCGAGGGCGAGAACAAGAAGCTCCTCCCTGCCACGACCGTGGTCGTCACTGTCGGGTCGCCGGTTCCGGGAGCCACGATGACCACCGCTGACCCCCCCGACCCCGCCACGATGTGACGGCCCGCTCGCTCTGAAAAAGCCATAGCGGGTTAGCCGAAGCGTGCCGGCCATGTTCGCGCGCGGGCGCTCGTGCTACGCCGTGCGCGCTATGAGCCGCATTTACCGTACACTCCCGCCCGCCGGGACTCGACTCGGGATCGCTTTTTCTGGTGGTCTGGACACGCGCTGCGCCGTCGCTTGGCTGAGCGAAAACGGCATGAAGGTGTACGCGTACACCGCCGACCTCGCGCAACCCGACGAAGCCGATCCAAAGACGATTCCGCCGATCGCGCTTGAGCATGGCGCGGCCTTTGCGCGCCTGGTCGATTGTCGCGAGGCGATGGCACGCGAAGGCGTGGTCGCGATTCAATGCGGCGCGTTTCACCTCTCGTGCGGCGGCAAGAAGTACTTCAACACGACCCCGCTCGGTCGCGCTGTCACCACCACCGCCATCATCCGCGCCATGCGCGAGGACGACGTGCACGTGTTTGGCGATGGCAGTACGCACAAGGGCAACGACATTCAGCGCTTTTATCGGTACGGCATCCTGACCAACCCGAACCTGAAGATCTACAAGCCGTGGCTCGATCAGAAGTTCGTGGACGCCTTCGGTGGTAGGACGGAGATGAGCGAGTACCTGAAGAAGATCGGTCGCCCATACACAATGAGTACCGAGAAGGCGTACAGCACTGACGCCAACGTGCTCGGCGCAACGCACGAGGCCAAGGATCTCGAACACCTGAACAAAGGCATGCACATCGTGCAGCCGATTATGGGCGTAGCGCATTGGAAGAGCGACGCCGCGGTCGCCGCCGAAGACGTGACCGTCGCGTTCGAAAATGGCTTCCCCGTTAGCATCAATGGCAAGCGCTTCGGCGGCTTGATTGATTTGATGTTGGAAGCCAACAAGGTCGGTGGCCGTCACGGGCTGGGCATGAGCGATCAGATCGAGAACCGCGTGATCGACGCCAAGAGCCGCGGTATTTACGAGGCGCCCGGCATGGCGCTCTTGCACATCGTGTATGAACGCTTGCTGTCTGCGGTGCACAACGAAAATACACTCGACTTGTACTTCTCGCTGGGGCGCCGCTTGGGCCGCGTGTTGTACGAGGGCAAGTGGTTCGACCCGGAAGCGATGATGCTGAAGGACGGCTTGACCCGCTGGATCGCACCGAGCGTCAGCGGCAGCGTCACCCTCCAGCTCCGCCGCGGTGACGACTACTCAATCCTCGAGACGCAAGCCGAGTACATGGCGTACGCGCCCGAGAAGCTGTCCATGGAGCGCGTGGAGGATCCGGCGTTCTCGCCGGCCGACCGCATTGGCGCGCTCGAGATGCAGAACCTCTCGATCACGGACAATCGCAATTTCCTGATGCACCACTTGGACAGCGTCGCGCGGCTTGGGCAGAGCACGAGCCCGCTGCCTGAGTTGCTCGGGAAGACCGAGAAGTAGGCTATTTCGTGAACGAACGGGCGGTCAGCGCGTTCGGGATGCTGGTGATGATGTCACTCGCGTTCGCGCTCTGCCCGAAGGGCCGGCGTCGCTTGGTCAAGTTGCGCACGGTAGGCGGTGGCCTCTTGATTCTGATCGCGTTCGCGCTGATCGTGCTGCGCACTCCGGCCAATCGCTTGTTCTTGTTGGCCAATGACGGCGTGGATCGCCTGCTCGCGTTCAGCCGCGACGGCGCGGGCTTCGTGTTCGGTCGCTTAGCGACGGACCCGCAGTCGTTCGGGGTGATCTTCGCGTTCCAGGTCTTGCCGACGATTCTGTTTTTCTCGGCGCTGATGTCGCTGCTCTATCACTTGCGAGTGATGCCGTTCGTGATCGAGAAGATGGGCCGCTTCCTGTCGCGCATGCTCGGCACGAGCGGCGCCGAAACCTTCTCCACTGTCGCCGACGTGTTCGTCGGGCAGACCGAAGCGCCGCTGGTGATTAAACCCTATTTGGCCAAAATGAGCGTGTCCGAGCTCAATGCCTGCATGGTCGCCGGCTTTGCGACCACCGCGGGAGGCGTGCTCGCGGCGTACGTCGCCATGCTCGGTTCGGCGGTGCCGGGCATCGCAGGCCATTTGATTGCTTGCAGCGTGATGAGCGCACCAGCATCGCTCGTAATCGCCAAGCTGATGTTGCCGGAGACAGTCGACGTGGACGCGACGCGCGAAGCACGCGTCAATATCCCGAGCGCGAGCGAGAACGTGCTCGATGCGCTCGCGCAGGGTACGAGCGACGGCATTCAACTCGCGGTCAACGTGGGCGGCATGCTGATCGTGTTCCTGGCCATGACGGCGATGCTGAACGCGGCTCTGGGCTATTTCGGTGGCCTTGTCGGGCACCCGCTGAGCCTCGAGCAAATCTTCGGTTGGGCTTTCGCCCCGTTGGCTTGGGTGATGGGTGTGCCTGGCTCTGATGTAACGAAAGTCGCCCAGTTGTTGGGCCAAAAGACGGTTTTGAACGAGTTCGTCGCATACTCGCACATGGCTGAAATGCTAGCCCGTGACCCGCATTGGCTGAGCGAGCGCGGGCGGGTGATCACGGCCTACGCGCTGTGCGGCTTCGCGAACTTCGGCAGTATTGGCATTCAGATCGGCGGCTACTCGGGGCTCGCCCCTGAGCGGCGCGCCGATATTTCGCGGCTCGCGTTCCGCGCCATGCTCGGCGGCCTGTTGGCGACGTGCCTCGTGGCTTGCGTTGCCGGAGTGATGCTTTAGCTCAGTGCTTGGCGGGCGCAGCGAGCTGCGCTGGCGCTTTTCGCGGATGTGCCAAAGCGTAGCGCACGATGCGCTTGAACGCGCTCAGCGGCTGCGCTCCCGAGACGTAGTAGCCGTTGATCACGAACGCCGGAGTGCCGTTGATGCCTGCGCCTTGGGCGAGCTTTTTGTCGTCCTCGAGCACAGAGTCGAAGTGGCCATCGTTTTGGGCGGAGGCCAGGCGCGCCGGGTCGAGCTGCAGCTGAGTCGCGTATTTGGCGAACATTTCGGGGCCGAGCGCGTTGTCCATGCCCTGATCTTTGAACATCAGGTCGTGGATCTTCCAGAACGCGCCGTCGCCCTTTTCGGCGCGCGCCTCGCGTGCGACGAGCGCGGCCGGCCGCGCGTGGTCGTGGAAGGGCAGCGGGTAGTCGTGCCACACCCAGCGTAACTTGCCTGGGAACGCCTTTTCGAGATCGCTCAACGTTGTCTCGACGCGGCCACAGAACGGGCACTGAAAATCCGCGAACTCGTGAATCACGATCGGCGCGTTTGCCGGACCGCGTGTCGGGTTCTCCGCCGTCGGCGCAGGCATCGCTTTCTGCTCGGGCGCGTCAGGCTCCTTCGCGCGCTTCATGATCTCGTCGTACACGCCCGCGCGCGGCGTACCCGCCGCAACGAGCGAGCTTGCGACCTTCAGTTGCGCGTCGATCGCGGTGACGAAATTTTCGATCGGCTGCGCGCCCGAAAGGCGTAAGCCGTTGATGAAGAAATAGGGCGTGCCGGAAGCCTTGAAATCGGTGGCCAAGTCGGCGTCCGCTTCTATCTCGGTTGCGTGCGTGTTGTCGGTGATCGCCGATTGCACCCGCTTCTCGTCGAGCTTCAGGTCCTTGCCGATGGCCAGCAGATCGGCGTCTTCGAGCTTGCTGCGCGTGTCGCTGAACAGCGCGCGATTGGCCTCGAGGAAGCCCGCGTCGCCCTTTTCGGCTCGAGCCTCCAGCGCCAGATTGGCGGCTGGCAGTGCGCGCGCGTGAAACGGCAGCGGGTTTTGGCGCAACACGAGCCGCAGATCTTTCGGGTAGCGCGTGAGCAGCTCGGCCATCGTGGCCTCGACGCGGCGGCAGTACGGGCACTGGTAGTCGAAGAACTCGACGATCGTCACCAGCGCATCCTTGGCGCCGAGCACTGGCGCGCCCTTGATCGGCATCTTCCAGATGCTGAGGTCTTCCTCGGGCTCGTCGTCTGCTTCGGGCTTGGGGAGCGTGAAGTTTGCGGCGACGCGCGCACTGTACAGCGCGTTCGGCGGCGTGCCCTTCTTCAATAGGTCGGCGCTGGCAGCTAGCTCGGCATCGATGATGCTAGTGAACGAGTCGATCGGCTGTGCGCCCACTAGCGTGCTGCCGTTGATGCGAAAGGCGGGTGTGCCGTTAGCGCCAATTTTGCTGGCCAAGGCAATGTCGCGGTCGATCTTGTCGGCAGTGTCTTCTAGCTCCGCGCGCTTGATCACGACTGCGGGGTCGAGGCCGACACGCGCGATCCAATCGCTGAGCGCTTCGTCGCCGAGCCTCGGCTGCTCGGCGAACGCGAGATCCAAAAATGCAAAGAACGCGCGCGACCCGCCTTGGCGCAGCACCGCGTCCGCGACTTTGGCCGCGGGGCGAGCGTTGGGGTGGAACGGCAGCGGGTTGTGCTTGAAGACGATGCGCAGTTGGTTCGGCCCATATTTGGCTTCGAGCTGCTTCAACGTCGGGTGAACGCGCGAGCAAAACGGGCACTGCAGATCCGAGAACTCGACGATCGTGACCGGTGCGTTCGGCGAGCCCCAGACCGCGTCGTCCGCGCCGACGGGCAGCGCGTCCGAGGTCGGCTGCGGCAGGTGAGCGTTGGTCGACGTGGCAAGCTCGAGCGGCTGAGGGCTTGTCGCCCCGGCTTTTGCGATTGGCGCGCTCGCGGGCCGTGCCGCGCAGCCAGCAATCTGTAATGCGATGAGCATCGAGGCGGTGACGCGCGCGAGGCGGTGAATCCACATGTTGTGACGCTCATAGCGCCCGAGGCGCGCCGCGTCTACGGGCCGGACAGCGCGTCGAACAGGGCCGCGAGATCGGTTTGGCTGAGCGTTAAGGAGAGCCGGAGCTCGGCGCCTGCCCGGCTGAGCTCGATGCGTCGAGCCGCGTCGTTGAGCGCTGGCGCGAGAGCGAGTGAGCCGAGCGAAGTGCGCATATCGGCGAGCAGCGCCGCGATGCGCGCCGCGCCGTCAGCGTCGGCGCATTCGAGCAACGCCGACACGCGGACGTCACTCGTGACGATCAGGCGCGCCCCCAACGCTTTGACCGCGCCGAGCGGAGACAAGCGCGCGCTGTTGTCGCCCGAAACACGCTCGAACCAGCCGTCCGATAGCAACCAGGTGGCCACGATGTCGCCTGAGCCGAGCGCGCGGCGGAGTGCAGCGTGGCGCGCGTCACGTACGTCTTCGTGTTCGCGTGCGGGCGCGTTGTCGTCGGCGGCGTCCAGCAATTCGCGAAAGTAGCTGCCGCCGCTGACGATCAACATGCCGTCTTTTGCTGCGACCTCGCCGCCGCTACCTTCGCGGTCGCGCACCGAGCTGAAGCTTCCGAGTCTGCTGAGCGTCGCTTCGCCGCCGCGCTGGGCGATCGCCGCGTTCGCGCAGTGCGTGATTTCCGCCGCGGAAAACCGGCCAGTGGCGACGATGCCGAAGTCTTCGGCGTGCTCTCGCGCGGCTTCGCCAGCGGCGGGCACTGCCAGCACGAGCTGCGCTAGACGCGCGAGAGGATCGAACCCGCACAGCTTGCCGAGATCGCTGCCGCGGCCCAAGTGCCCTAGGCGCTCGGCCAGAAATGGGCCGAGCGGCGCCTGCTCGAGCCGCGCGATGTCTGCCTCGAGCACGAATGCGGAGCCCGGTGGCAGCACGGAGAGCGGCGACAGCGCGCCTTTTGACGTCGAGCCCGCGCTCTGCGCGCTCGGTGAGGCGTCGTGTGCGTGCGCCCCGAACACCCAGGCTGCCAGCGCGATGCCGGAGACCAGCACGCCGATATGGATCGCCCGTTCGCTCACCCGGGCTACGCTATCACTCGCGCTGGTCGCTGGCGCGGCGCCCGGCGGACGCGCGTCGACCTTCGGGACGCGCCGGGAACGCTCGGCGATCAACCTCTGCTCGGCGCTCGAGCAAAGAGCGCATGCCGCGCCGCTCTTGGAAGGACTGACGCAGCTCGGCGATGCTCGCGGGCGCTTGCGCGCGCACTTTGGTGGCGTGCAGCTCGCACAGCGCGACGACGCGCTCTTCGACGAGCACGCGGCGCAGCTTCGGCGGCTTGGGGTTTTGTTCGGACGCTGACCGGCGCGTTTTCAGCGCTGCACACAGCTCGCACTTCCTGGCCATGCCCTTCGGCTAGCGCACTCTGCGCCTTTGGGACAAATTTTCAGCGCCGGAACGCGCGCTTCTCGACCCAAGCGATGACGTCTTCTTCCGGGCGTTTGCCTTGGTGGCGGCCGAGCTCCTGGATGCCGGTGGGGCTCGTCACGTTCACTTCGATCAGCTTTTCGCCGATCAAGTCGAGGCCCACGAACCACAGCCCGTACTCGCGCAACTTGGGCGCGACCGAGCGGACGAGCTCGAGCTCGCGAGGCGTCAGGTCGCAGGCGACCACTTGGCCGCCCGCGTGAATGTTGGCGCGCACGTCGTCCTCGCGTGGCACGCGCAGAATGGCGCCGAGCGGCTCGCCGTCGAGCAAGAGCACGCGCTTGTCGCCCTGGCGGATCGCGGGTTGGTACTCCTGCACCATGGCCAGGCGCTTGCCCTCCATGGTCATGATGTCGACCATGGAGCGCACGTTGCGGTCGCCTGCGGTGAGCACGACCACGCCGGAGCCCCCCGCGCCGTCGAGTGGTTTGAGCACGGCGGTGCCGCCCACGGTGCTGACGAACGCGATGATTTGAGCGCGGTCTGCGCTGACCAGTGAGCGCGGCATGAATTCGAGAAACTGAAACGCGAACAGCTTCTCGTTGGCGTCGCGCACGCCGCGCGGATCGTTCATGACGAACACGCGGTCTTTGACCATGTCGAGCTGCTGCGTCAGGTACAAGTACGCGGCGTCGAAGGGCGGATCCTTGCGCACGAACACTGCGTCGAGCTGCGCTAGCTCCACGCGCTCGTCCGCAGCCACGGTGACATGCGGGGCGCGCTCGCTGACGGTTACCCCGCGGGCACGTGCAAACACGTCGCGACCCTCGTTAGAGACCTCGCGGGGTAGGCAGTGTAGGCACTCGTGGCCGCGCGCCATGGCGCCCCGAATGAAGGCGAAGGTCGTGTCTTTGTCGGCCGTCATGGTTTCGGCCGGGTCCATTACGAATAGAAAACGCACGGTGCGCAAATCTCACATGGTAAGGGGCGGCGAAGCAAACGAAAGCCCGTCACGATGCGCTAGAGTGTCGGCGATGCCTTGCGCTCTACAGAAAAGAGCAGTCGATTCGCGCCTGATGCGCGCGTCGCGCTCGCCGCTCGCAATTCCGCTATTTGCCGCCTCTTGCGCGCTCGGCCTCGCGCTGACTGCGCCCGGCGGTTACGCGCAATCGCTTTCCGCGCGTACGGCGCGCGTCGCGGTCGCCACCGAAAATGAGACCGCGACGCACGAGGCCATGGCTGAGCTCGCGGCGGGCGGCAATGCGGTCGACGCGATCGTGCGCGCGGTCTTTGTTTCGGGTGTCGTCACGCCCAGCTCGTGCGGTCTCGGTGGCGGTGGCTTTGCGATGCTGTGGCGCGCCGCATCGCGCGAGCCCTACGTGCTCGATTTCCGCGAGCGCGCGCCCGCAGCAATTGATGCGAGCGCGTTCGAGGCGCGCCCCTTCAAGGCAGACGAGCGCGCGCGTTACAGCGGCGTGCCCGGTGAGCTCGCGGGGCTGTATCAACTGCAGCACAACTTCGGCAAACACAAGTGGCGTGACATCGTGTTGCCCGCCGCGCACGTTGCCCAGACGGGCTTCGTCGTCAGTCCGCATCTGGGCAGCGTGCTCGCGTCTTCGTGGCTCAAGGTCGCCCGGACTGATCCGAATATAGCCAGCGTGTTCTTCCCCGGTGGGCTGGCAGTTGCCGTGGGAAAGCAGACAAAAAACCCGAAGCTTGGCCGTAGCCTCACGCAAATCGCCAACCAGGGGGTAACCCCATTCTACGAAGGCGAGCTGGGCCAGGATCTGATCGCAACCGCGAAGAGCAAAGGCGGCGCGCTCAGCACAAGCGATCTGCGCGACTATCGTCCGATCGAGCGGAAGCCCATTCACGTCAGCTGGGAGGGCTACGACGTGTACACGATGCCCGTGCCATCTGCCGGCGGCCTGATGGTCGCGCAGACACTGGGCACGTTTTCCAAAGCCGAGCTGCAGCATCTGGCGCTCGGCAGCGGTGCGTATCAACATATGGTCGCTGAAGCCATGCGCGGCGCGCTCTCCGATCGCATGCGCTTGCTGGGCGACCCGGACTTCGAGCACGTAGCTGTCGACTCTTTGCTCGACCCCAAGCGCATTGCTGCACGAAAACGCACAATTTCGAGTGAGCGGACACACGCGCTGCCCCGCTTCGAGGAGAACGAGCATGGCACGCATCACTTGCTCGTGGTCGACGCGGACGGCAACGTGGCTTCCATCACGACCACGGTGAACACCGCGTTCGGCGCCAAGCTCAGTGGTGCCAAGAGCGGCATCGTGCTCAACGACGAGCTCGACGATTTCACGAGGCAAAAAGACGTTCAACCGTTTGGCCTCGAGCGAAGCCCGAATCGCCCCCGCGCCGGCGCGAGGCCCATCTCGAGCATGACCCCGACGCTCGTCGTGAAAGACGGCAAAGTCGTGTTCGCGCTCGGCGGCTCAGGTGGCCAACTGATCGCGAGCAACGTGACTCAACTCTTGCTGGCGCGCCTGGCCTTCGGTCTCTCACCCGAAGCGCTCGTCAATCTGCCGCGCTTTCAAGTGCCGACGTCGGGCCCGAGCTTGCGCCTCGAAGCGGGCGCTTCCGATGCGCTAAAAGCAGACCTCGCCTGGCGTGGAGAAATCGTCGCCGACGTGCCGGAAAATACCAGTGCGGTGCAAGTGATTGCGATCGACGACAGCGGCGTCAGCGCTGCCGCTGACCCCCGCAAACACGGCAGCGCGCTAACCAAGTAGCGTGTTTTTGA
>OLLW01000316.1_pt1 | contig 19495 bp, 17 predicted proteins | sample 1604611 | NCBI WGS metagenome assembly OLLW01 (sample SAMEA104055725, study PRJEB20765) | soil metagenome | biome: Arctic tundra; feature: Polygonal ground; material: soil | place: USA | collected 2011-09 | depth 0-0.5 m | reverse complement strand
GACGACGAGGACGAGCCGGACGAGCCGGACGACGACTTCGACGACGAAGATGAAGATGACGAAGAAGACGAAGAAGACGAAGAAGGAGAGAAGGAAGAAGAGCCCGGATGAGGCTCGCTGAGTCCGCTGACGCTCTTTCAGTCAGCTGACTCGGCCTTCGGTTCTTTGCGCAGGTCGCGCTCGATGTAGTCGCGGCATTGCCGCTCCGCCATCGGGAGCAACGCGTTGCAGATCTCGTGCGCACAAGGCGCAAAGCGCGAGTCGGGAAGCTCTGTCACGAGTAAGGACAGCGGCGCGCAGGCGGCTGCGTCGCTCGTGCCACGAGCGAGCAGGGCCTCTTGCCAGAGCGCGTCGTCTCGCAGTGTGCTCGTGGGATAGGTAACGAATACGCTGCGGAACGCACGCCGCGCGGCCTCCGGATCTCGGAGCTCGTCGCGGTACAGCTCGGCGATGCGAAACGCGGCCTCGGCAAAACGCGGTCGCTCGTAGCTGCCCGACAGGTGTGACGCCTCGCGCGCCGCGAGCATGCGCTGGAGCAGGTCGAGGGCCGCCTGCGCGCGGTGTAGGCGCAGCTCGCAGTCCGCGCCGCGGAACAAGGCGTCGTCCCAGTATGCGCCGTGCGGGTACGGGTAGCGATCGGCGAGCTCCACGTAGGCGTCGCGCGCTGCTTTGGTCGCGCCGAGCGCGTCCGAGCGTCGCGCGCGTTCGTACAGCAATTGTTCGGCGAGCTCGCTCCGGGCGAGGTCCGCCGGTGGCTGCGAGACGTAGTTGAGCACCGCTTGATCGCCGCCTTTGCTCGCCAAAAAAGCGAAATAGCGGGTCAGGGCCAGATTCGCGACGCCTGAGCTCGGGTACTTGCGGATCGCGGTCTCGAGATCGGCGTAGCCGCCCGCTTCGTCCCCGCTCTGCAGGCGAAGGTCGGCGAGCGTGAAGGCCGAGCGCGCCGCGCGATCGCTTTTGCCCGCGGCCAGCAGCGCGTACAGCTCGCGCGCCTTGTCGAGCTCGCCCGCGCGCTGATAGCTGGTCGCCGCGCGGTAGCGAGCGTCACTGCGGTCACGCGGGGTGGACGCGCTTTGCGCTGCGTCGAGCCAGGCCTGGGCAGCGTCGGCGAAGTGCCCGCTTCCGTATTCATTTTCAGCCGCGTCGCGCGCGTGAACGTAAGCGGCGGGTAAATTCTGCGCGCAGGCAACGAGCGTCATCGCGAGCAACGATCCAGCTCTCATGATTTGGCTCGGCTGGGTTGGGTGACCGTATCCGAGCGCAGATCGATGGCGGGTTCGGGAATGCTCATACTCATTGGGGCAGGGCCGACCTTCGAGTCTACTCTGGATCGCTCTCGAGGTGCACGGGCTCCCCAGCGCGGGAACGCTCGGCCAGGGCTGCCACAAACAGCTCGTACGCGATGATCTGAGTCGCCTGCGCGAGGTTGACCGAGGGTTGATCGGCGGCCATGGGAATGCGCACGTGCAGCGTCGCCCAAGCGTGGTCGGCTTCGGATAACCCGGTCTTCTCGTTGCCGAATAGAAACGCGATTTTACCGCCGCGAGCCGCATGCAGAACGGCGCGCTCGGCGGCTTCGCGAGGCTGAATTACACCAGAGAAGCCGCGCCGCGCCGTGGTGGCGAGCACCAGATCCGACTCGGCTACCGCGCTGGCGACGTCGTCCACGCGGCTTGCTTCATTCAGCACGTCCCAGGATTTAACAGCCATTTTAAAGGCCATTTCGTGCTCTGGGACCGCCAACCGCCCGGGTTTGACCAGGGTCATCTGCGTAAAGCCCATGGTCTTGATGGCGCGCGCCACGGCGCCGACGTTTTCGGGGTAGTGCGGGCGCACGAGCACGAAGCGCGTCGCCGCGTGAATCGTCAAGCGAAGCTTGGGCTTGGGAATGTCGAGGGGTTTATCGAAGCTCATAGCGGGCGTCCGTGTTGCGAGCGTGCGCAGCGAAAACCGAGGGACGGCCGGCGCTCGGCGGGCAATGCGGCGCTCCGCGCCGCGCCGCGCAGCCACGCGATTGGCGATTCGTAACTGCCTCCGCGGACCACGCGCGCGCTGGTGGCGAGCGCGGCGTCCGGACCGGCAGGATCGCTAACCTCGCCCTCGGGGTACTGCGTCGCGTAGCGATCCTGCACCCACTCCGCGACGTTGCCCGCCAAGTCCAGAAAGCCGTCGGGCGTGCGCCCCTCGTTGAACGAACCAACCGGCGCGAGCTCCGCAAAGCCGTCGCTGTCGTCTGTTACATCCATGCCCAGGCGGCCGTGGTTGGCGAGGTGTCCGTTGGCTAGCTCACCCCACGGAAAGCGTCGCCCGACGCGCTTCGTGATCCCCGACGGGGGCAGCGCTCCGCGCGCGGCGCGTTCGAACTCGGCTTCCGTGGGCAGGCGTGCGCCGCGGAACGTGCAGAACGCCTGAGCGTCGTCCCAGGACACGAAAGTGACCGGAAAGCTGGCGCGTTTGAAGCGCAGTGCTCCGCGCTCGTACGGCACCGCCTTGCAGCGTCGGAGTCGAACGCACGCTTCATAGTCGCCGAGCGACACCTCAGCGCGGTCCAAAAAAAATCCCGAGAGGTGCACGCGGTGCTGCACGAGCTCGTCGGCGAAGCTGCGCTCATCGCAGGTCGCGGCGAGCGGCTCGCGCTCACAGAGCACGGTAGCGTCGACGATCTCGCTGGAGGTCGAGCCCATCAGAAACTCGGATGCTGGCACCCGGATCATGCGCGAGCCCCGAGCGCGGAGCACGCTCAGCCCGCCGCTCAGGGCGCTCTCGCTCGGGTCGGTTGCAAGTGGCCAAGGCACGATCGCCGAGCTTGCGGGTGTGCTCGCCCGCGTGTCTGGCGGAGCCGTCAGCAGCAGCGCGCAGCCAAGCGCGACGCTCAGCACCGCCCGCTCGCACAGCGTGGGGCGCCCGCGGCGGCTCACGGTGGCAGAACCTGTGCGTTACCGGCGTCGTTCGATTCCGTCGCTGGCTTGCCGCCGTCGCTCGAGGTCGCGTGGCCAGTCTTGTTCGCGCCTCCGTCGCGCGCGTCGTGGTGGGGCTTGCTCTTGCTCTTTGGGCTTTCTGGGGCCGCTGTCTCCGGCGCCTTGGGAGGGCTCTCTTCCGCGACCTGCTCGGCGCGTGCCGGCACTGAGCGCTCGGGCTCCCGCAGGCCCATGATCAGCTGAAACCCGGCGATTCCGAGCAGGGCGCCCAGCGCAGCGCCGCCAACCACGAGCCGCGTGGTGCGGCTCTCATGCGCAGACGGGGCGTGCGTGCGATGACGCTGGTCGGGCAGCGTGGGCAACTGCCGGCGCGGGCTCTGCCAGAGCGCCTCCGCTAGCGCTCGTCCGAACGAGCGTGCGTCTTCGAAGCGCGCGCTGGGCAGCTTGGCCAGCCCGCGCGCGAGCACTTCGTCCACGTGCGGGTCGAGGCCGGCAAGCTCGGCGATGCCCGGCGGCTCGTCGGTGGTGATGCGTGTCGCGACGGCGATGGCGTCCTCGCCGGGGAACGCGCGTTGACCGCTGACGGCTTCGTACAGCGTAGCCGCCAGCGAAAACTGATCGCTGAGTGGCGAGAATTTGCCGGAGGCAATGCACTCCGGCGCGCTGTACGCGGGCGTGCCGAGCAGCCCGCCATCGCGCGTCAACGTCGAATCCGGTACCCGCGCGATACCGAAATCCGCGATCTTCGCGCCGGTCGGCGTGAGTATGATGTTCTCGGGCTTGATGTCGCGGTGCAGGACGCCGGCTAGGTGTGCGGTCGTCAGCGCATCGCCTACTTCACGCGCCAGCTTGGCAGCGGCTTCCGGCCCAAGCGGTCCGCGCAGGATGCGCTCCTTCAGCGTCTGACCCTCTGCGTACTCGAACACCAAACACAAGCCGAGCTCCGGATCCTCGCCCATGTCGTGTAGTGCGACGATGTTCGGATGGCTGACGCGCGCCGAGGCTCGTGCTTCCTGTCTCATCCGATGCAGGAGCGCGTCGTGCTGTTCGGGCGGGATGTTCAAGTCGTCGCGCAATAGCTTGATGGCCACGCTTCGGTCGAGCACCGGATCGTGCGCCAGCAGCACCCGGCCCATCGCGCCACGCCCCAACAGACGCTCGATCTTGTAGCGCCCGATCTGGGTCGGAAGGCGGAGGTCAGGGGACTCCATAGCGGGGAGCCACATCTATCCTCGGCCCACCGCCGCTTTCAATCGCTCAATCTACGCCGGCGTCGCCTTCTGGCTTTTTCTCGGCCGGCGGCAGCTTGCGTGGTGGGTCGCCATACTCTTCGTGCAGTTTTTTTACCAAACCATCGCGCAAGACGCGCTCGTGGTACTCCGGCATAGTTGGGATCTGGACGAATAATTTGACGTGACCGTCAGCGTCTACGATTTCTACGGTGCCAGTTGCCGTCGCCTTGTTCTGACCGGGCAGCGGATAGCGAAAGATCAGGTACGCGGCATCCGGGTCTCGTTCCGTTACCTCGTAACCGAGATCCACTCGCAGGTAGCGAAGCGCGCCGCTGTAAGTCTGCGCTTTGCTGTATTCGCATGCCCCGCCGACGCGCGCCGTCGCGCTGTGCGTAAATAGAATCAGCGCCGCTAGCAGCACCCCAGCTAAGATCTGGGAAATTGGCTTCGCATTGCGCATCGCGCATCGGTTAGCATCCGCCGCCCGTTCCGGGCAAATTCTCGACCTCGCGCGCTTCGCGCGTCACTCGGGCAAAACGCCGGCTAACAAGCTCTCAGGACCCTCGCGCAGCAAAAAGGTCACTTCTTCCTCACCGTACAACTCGCGCAAGCGCTCGATGCCCCGCGCCACCTCGGCGACGTCCGAGGGGCGGTGCGCGTCGCTGCAGGCTGCGTGGTACAGGCCGCGCTCCAGCAATTGTTCTGCGCACTTTTGCGGCTGTCGCCCGTACTTTCCAACCAACGCTGCCACGTCGAGGAGGGCGGCTGACCCCGAGTCGACCAGGCGCTCTAGAATGTCCGCCGAGCGCCACAGGCACTGATAGCGCTCCGGATGGGCAATTACCGGCAAGAGCCCGCGCTGGCGCAAATCGCCGAGGCGATGCTGAACCATCGGCGGAAAGTCGACTTGATAGAACTCGAGCAAGACCGCGCGCCCGCCCGGGTAGGGCAGCGCGTCTCCCGCGACGAGCCGCTGAAACACGATCTCGTCGAAGTAGTGCTCGCTGCTCAGGTCGAGCGCCGGCAATGTGTCCTGCTCGAGCAGCGAGCTCTTGAATTGCTCGAACGCGGCGCGGATCGTTTGGCGCGTGTTGTCGAACATGCCGGGCCGCGTGTGCGGGGTCGCAAGCACGCGCGCAAAGCCGAGCTGGCGTAGCCCGCGTAGCATCGCCACGCCGTCCGCCGCCGTGCCCGCGCCGTCATCGATGCCGGGCAGGTAGTGGCAATGCAGATCGACGAAGCCGCTCATTCGAACTCGAGTCTAGTCGCAACGAGCGAGCGCGCTCGCCCGAGCTACTCGGTCAGTGGGCCCGGTAGGCGTTCTTCTCCACCAGAATTCGCGCGCAGCCGGCTGCGACGCGGCCGAGCGCGGGCTCCAGGTCGCCTCCGCGCCCTGAAATGAACATCTCGAAACCGTCCACGGCGAGGCGCCGCACGTCCAGGCGAGTTGGAATCGTATCGTTCGCCGCGATTAGCGGCGCGACCGCGGCCAGCTCATCACAGAGCTCAGCGGCGCCTGCGCCCGCTACCAGCAGGCCAAGCTCGTCGCCGAGGGCCAACGCTTCGAGCGCCGAAGAGCGCCGCGCGGCCTCCAGCAAACGGGTGAGGGCCACCTGCGTGTTTTCGCTACGGGCCAGGCGCCTGTCGAGCTTGGGGTCGAACATTATCCCAGTATTTTTGTCGCTCGGCGGCGGATGGCCAAGTTTTGACACAGAGCTCGAGCTTGCCCGACCGTGCTACAGGCGGAGGCGATGTCCGAGGACTCGCTGCTCCCGCTACTGCAAGGTAAACGCATCATCGTTTGCGCCGGTGCCGGCGGGGTGGGGAAGACCACGGTCGCGGCGGCGATCGCGCTTGGCTTTGCCGGCCAAGGCAAGCGGGTGCTGTGCATCACCATTGATCCTGCCAAGCGCCTGGCCGACAGCTTGGGTCTGGGCGCGATGAACGTCGAGGAGCAGCTGGTGAGCCCCGAGCTGTTCACGAAGGCTGGCCTGACCATCGACGGCTCACTCACCGTGCTGATGCTCGACACGAAACGGACGTTCGACGACCTGGTGGCGCGCCACGCCTCCAGCCCCGAAGCGCGCGACCGCATTTTTCAGAATCGCATCTACAACTACGTCTCCACGAGCTTGGCCGGCACACAGTCGTACATGGCGATGGAGAAGGTGCTGCTGGTTCGTCAAGACCCGCGTTTCGATCTGATCGTGCTGGACACTCCGCCCACCAGCAACGCGTTGGATTTCTTGGATGCCCCCGAGCGCTTGATCGAGGCCATCGACAGTGCCGCGATGCGCTGGCTGGTTCAGACCTTCGAGAAGTCGGGGCGGTTCAGTCTGAACCTAGTCGCCCGCGGCGTGGCGCTGGTGCTGCGCGGCTTGGGGCGTCTCACGGGCAAGGGCTTTTTGGAGCATTTGGCCGAATTCGTGGCCGAGCTGAACGACCTATTCGGCGGCTTTCGCGAGCGCGCGGCGGTGGTCGCCAAGGAATTTCGCTCACCCGAGCTCGCGTACGTGCTCGTGACCTCGGCCGCTCCCGCCGCGATCGACGAAGTGAGCTACTTCGCCGCGCGGCTGCGCGAGCAGGGCATGCTCCCAGATGCCGTCGTGATTAATCGTTTGCAGCAGTCGCCCGAAGCGGCGGATGACGAGTCTGTGCGCGCGCTGTCGCGCGAGCTGGGTCTCGTGCTTTCGGAGTCGACGCTCCAGAAGGTGCAGCAAGCCGCGGCCGACGATCGAACCCGAGCTGCCTTCGAGGCACGCCAGCTCGAGGTGCTCGGCCAAGCGCTTGGAGCTTCGCCGCCGAAGCTGCTGCGCGTGCCCGTTCTGGCCGCGGACGTGCATGACATCGGCAGCCTATGGGACGTGGCAGGTCGACTATTTTTTCCGGCTTGAGCGGCTGTTCGCGCCCGGCGGCGGGTTCTCGTTACGCTTGCGCGCACGATACTCGACCGAGATCGGCACGGCGCGAAAGTCGAACTCTTTCCGGATCTGGTTGGCGACGAAGCGCTTATAAGCTTCAGTGATGTACTCGGGCGCGTTGCACATCGCGATGAACAGCGGCGGGTGCGCCTCGGCTTGCGTGATGTAGAAGATTCGCGGCGCGCGGCCGTGGCTGGTGGGTGGCGGGTGCTTTTCCAGGACTTTCTCGAAGAAACGGTTCAGCTCGCCAGTCGGGATGCGACGCTTGAATTCTTTGCTGGCGCGCGCCGCTAAGTCCAAGAGCTCCTTCACGCCGCGGCCGGTCTTCGCGCTCAAGTGCACCATGGGCACCCAGCCGGCAAAGCGCAGCTCTTCGCGCGCCTTTTCCTCGGCCTCTTCCTGCGCCTCCTTCTTCTGCAGATCAGACTTGTTCAGCCCGACGATCACCGCGCGCCGCCGCTCTAGGCACATGCCGAGCAAACGCGCGTCCTGCTCGTGCACGCCGGTGGTCGCGTCGCACATCAAGATCACGACCTGGGCGCGCTCGATCGAACGGATCGCCTGCAGCGTCGCGATCAGCTCGACGCCGCGTTCGACCTTCGCTTTCTTGCGAATGCCGGCCGTGTCGACCAACAAGAACGCGCGCCCCTCAGACTCGATGCGCGCGTCGACCGGATCGCGAGTCGTGCCCGGGCGATCGTCGACCAGCGAGCGCTCGCTGCCCGTCAGGCGATTGAACATCGACGACTTGCCGGCGTTCGGGCGTCCGATGAAGGCGATGCGCGGCGTGATCTCGTCCGGGAGCTCGGGCTCATCGGTGACGCCGCGTTTCAGTTTGGGCAGCTGCTTGGCAATGGCCAAGGCGAGATCCGCCGTGCCGCGGCCGTGCAACGCCGAGACCGCGACGATCTCGGGAATGCCGAGCTCGTACAGCTCGTTTGCGGCCGTGATGTGGCGCGCGGTGTCGACCTTGTTGGCCACGTAGATCACGGGCTTTTTTGCGCGCCGCAGCAGCTTGATGGCTTCGCGATCGGGACCGGTGGGGCTCATCGAGCCGTCCAAGACGCAGACGATCACGTCGGCCTCTTCGACCGCAGCGTTCACGTGACGCGCAATGCCTTGCTGCATCGGATCCCCGCTCGTCGGATCGAAGCCGCCGGTGTCGACTAGGGTGACGTTGTGGCCGTGTATGTGCGCTGGAGCGTAGTGCCGATCGCGCGTCACACCCGGTTGGTCATCGACGATCGCCAGCTTCTTGCCGACCAGGCGATTGAATAGTGTGCTCTTGCCCACGTTCGGGCGCCCGACCACCGCGACGATCTGCGTCACTTCGCCCTCGGCGCTGAACGCTTCTTGTTCTTCGAGCGCGTTGGCTTCTTGGCAGCTTCAACCTTGCCGAGCCCGATCGGTGCTTCGTAGCCGAGTTCGGCGAGCTGCCTGGGCATGCTCTTCCACTGCGGCGTGACGCGCACGAACAGCTCCAGATGCACCTTGTGCCCGAGCAGCTCGGCAATGCGCTTTTGAGAACCGACGCGGATGCCTTTTATCTGCAGCCCGCCAGTGCCAATGATGATCTTGCGTTGGCCGACCTTCTCGACGTGGACGGTTGCCTTGATCGAGGATGATTTTGGCCCTTCCGCGAACTCGTCGATCGACACGGCGACCGCGTGTGGGATTTCGCCGCGCATGGCCAGCAAGACCTGCTCACGGATGTATTCGCGCACGAAGAAGCTGGTCGGGCGATCGGTGAGCGTGTCTTCGTCGAAACCGAGCCCCCCCTCGGGCAAGGCTGCCACGAGCGCGTCGAGCACGCGCTCGATGCCGTCGTCTGACTTCACGCTGATTGGGATCAGCGCATTGAAGTTGCGCTTTTCCTGGTAGGCGACCAGCACCGGTAACAGCTTGCTCTTGTCCCGCAGCGCGTCGACCTTGTTTAGTGCGAGCACGGCTACGGCATCCTTGGGCACCGTCGCGAAGAGCTCCTGGTCGAGCTCCTGCACGCTCTTGTCTTTGGCGTGCTTCTTGGGCGGCGTCAGCGCAGAGATGTCCGTCATGAACAGGACCACGTCTGCCGTGCGCGCGGCGTCGAGCGCAGAGGCGTTCATGCGTCGTCCGAGCTCGGAGTGCGGCACGTGCACGCCGGGCGTGTCGAGGAAGGCGAGCTGCGCGCCGTCTCGATGCACCACGCCGAGCACGTTGTCTCGGGTAGTTTGCGGCAAGGGCGAGACGATGGCGAGCGGCTCGCCCAGGACGCGATTCAAGAACGTCGATTTTCCGACGTTCGAACGCCCCACGATGGCGATGGTTCCAAAGCGCATTAATGTCCGGGTTTCGAAAGCAAGCGCGGGCAGCGAACAGCCCAATTGTCGTCACACGACCACGCGCGCCGCGCAGACCTTCCACCATTTCTGCCGGGTTGCAACGATAAGCAACACCGGGTAGGACCTGGCCAGCGGCGATGAGCGAGGAAAACGCGGGTGCTTCGGGAGCAGACGCCCCCGGCAACCAGGAAAATCCCGAGAAATCGCCGCCACTCGCGCGTGCGGCCCGGAACGGGACGGCACTTCTGGCCTGGTTCGCGGTTATCGTCGCAGCACTGAGCTTATTCGCTCCTTTGGCCTCGAGCGGCATCTGGGACCCGCCGGAGCGCGACGTTGCTGAGCTGGCGCGGCGGGTCGCCGTCAATTTGCTCGGTGGCCGTGGCCTGCTCGTGCAAGGCAGCAACAACGAGGTACCGACCCGCAGCGAGCTCGGGCGTGGTGAGCTGCCGTTCACGTCCATCGCTGCGGGCTTCCGCGTGTTCGGTTTGCATGAATGGGCGGGGCGTTTGCCGCTGGCGATCTGGGGTGCTCTCGGTCTGCTCGCGACCTACCTCTTGGTGTCGCGGCTCTCGGATCGGCGAAGCGCCTGGTTTTCCGTGCTCGTGCTGGCCACTACGCCGCTTTATTTCGTGCATGCGCGAACCATGCTCGGCGACATCGTGACGATGGCCGCGCTGGCTTTGGCTTTGTGCGGGCTCGGCCTTTCGGTCTTCGATCGTCGTGCGGGTGAGGGCCGGGCTTCGCGCGTGCTGTTTCTGGGTGTCGGGCTCCTGGGCATGGCTTGCGCCGTACTTTCTCGGGGCGTGCTGGTCGGCATTGCTGTGCCCGCGCTGAGCGTGGGCGCGACCTGGTCTGCCTTGCGCGCCGCCCGCGTCACTCCCGCCGAGCGTTTCGGGGACGCCGTTGGTGCGCTCAGTTTGGCGACTGGAGTGGTCGCCGGCTTCGTCGCGTGCCGCGCGCTGTATCTCGCCCCGGTCTCCGGAGGGGCGTTCTCCTTGCTGCTCGGTAGCGTGGTCAACCGACCACGCGTCTTGCCGACGTTCGACAGCCTGCTGCTGCAATTGGGTCACGCGTTGTTTCCTTGGAGTGCAGTGTTGCCGGTCGCGTTAGGCACGTTGCTCCGGCCGCCGCCGCTCGCCACCGGTCCGGCGCGCGAGCGGGAGGCGGCGCTGCGCGTGCTTGTGCTCATGTTGCCAGCGGTCGCGTGGCTCGGGTACGGCATCGCCGAGCCAGTCGTCGGCTCAATGCCCTTCGCCGCAGTGGCAGCATTGGCGATCGCCGTGGCGCTGTTCGCTCGCGACTTCGAGCGTGGCGCGCGGACCTCGCGCACCGTGCCGATGGTCGTGTGCGCGTTTGCAATCTTGCTCTTGGTGGACTTCAAGAACTTCCCCGAAAAAGGCTTGAGCGCCTTCTGCGTGGTCGACGGGCACTTCCCAGAGAGCTTCAAGCCGACGGCCGAGCACATACTCGAGGCTGGCACGCTGATCTTCTTTTCCGCGTTTTTCTTTTTGCTCCAGGAGCGGTCGAGCCACGCGGACGACCGCTTCGAGCCAGACGAGTATCGCGCCTGGCCGCGCGTGCTGCGCGAGCTGTGGGCGGGCAATCTGCAGTTCGCGCTGCTGGTGCTCGAGGCTGCCCTGCTTGGGCTATGCGTGCTCGGCTTTTTGGGTGAGCGTTTGCAAAGCTTGCATCAGGTCGACGCGCTCGGCGCGACTCCGCGCTCGGCGGCGTTGATCGGCGCCTGCGCTCTGCCGTTGCTGCTGGCGACGCCGTCGCTACTCACCCTGGTGCGCGATGCCTTTAGAACGGTGTTCGACCCCGAGCTAGGATCCTTGTTCAAGGGCAACGCTTCACGTTGGCTCGCGGGCGGGCTATCGCGTGGCCAAGCAGCGCTGTTCTGTGGCGTCGGCTTCGGGTTGTGCTTGAGCCTCGGCTACTACCCGATGCTTGCCGCGCAGATCTCACCCAAACAAGTGTTCGAGGCGTATCGTCGCGACGCGAAGCCGGGTGAGGAGCTGGGCATGCTCGGAGCCGGATCATCCAGCGCGAGCTACTACGCGGGCCGCACGGTGCCCTCGTTCGACACCGGCCTGCAAGCGTTCGAATGGCTCAGCGCCTCTCAGCAGCGGCGCTGGCTCGTGATTCGTGCCACCGATCTGGCCTTGCTCAATAGCCTGCACCGAGCGCGCACGAATCCAGCGCGCAATTTGCCCGTGCTCGACGCGCGCTCGAGCGAGATCCTGCTCGTCTCCAATCAGCTCGGCGGCGCCCACAACGACAATCCGTTGCTTCACTTCGTTCTCGAGCAAGCACCACAGCCGAGCCACCCGCTCGACGCCAACCTAGACAACAAGCTCGACGTGCTTGGTTGGGACGCACTCGATTTCGCTGGCCACCCTGTGAGCTCGGTCGAGGCCGGCCGCCACTACACGTTCGTGATCTACTACCGGGTCGTCCAGCCGATTACGGGTAGCTGGGAGACCTTCATTCATATCGACGGGTTCCAACGACGCTTCAACGGCGACCACCCGACTTTGGACGGGAAGTATCCGTTCAATCTATGGCGCGTTGGCGATTTCATTTCCGACCGCTATGACTTTGCGCTCGAGCCCAACTTCGGGGCCGGCAAGTATCGCGTGTACTTTGGCCTTTATAGCGGAAACCGCCGACTCGACGTGCGGCGCGGGCCGGCCGAGGAAAATCGCCTCGACGCCGGCGATCTCGAGGTGCGGTGAGCGTTCAGCGCGTTGTTTGGGGGTCGGGGCCCCAAACTCGAGAGTGTGGCACGCTGAATTACGCACTTCGTGATCCCCGACGGGGGACATTTCAGCCGGCGCCGGGGAGAATCCCCCGACGACGGTCGACACGCGGACACAACGGGGCTAAGCGATTCTTGTGAGCGACGAGCAATCCAAGCCGTCAGATCCGCCAGTGTCGGAGCGACGAAGCTACGAGCGCATCGACGTCGAGTGGTCGGTCGACTGCGAGACCGAACAGACGTTTCTGTACGCCAGCATCACCAACATCTCCGAGATGGGTATCTTTGTCGCCACGCAGGAGCCGCTCGAGGTCGGCACCCGTCTGACGCTCCGCTTTGCAATGCCGGGCCAAGAGTCGCCGTTCATTCTGCTCGGTCAAGTGGCATGGGTGAACCCGATCCGCCTGCTCTCCGACAATCCGAATCCCGGAATGGGCATCCGCTTCGTCGATCTCTCGCCGGAGAGCCGCGAGCGGATCATCAATTCTGTGCGAACGATTGCCTACGTCCGCGACAACACGAACTAACGCGGAAAGCGCGGCTATTGCCCGGAGCAAGGCTCAAGCGCGAACGCACGTACGCGGCGTTGCCGGCGTTTTTCTCGGAGAATACCGGGCCGCAATGACAAAACCGTGACCCCGATCCGGCCGGCCGCTGCTACAGTTCCGCACCGATGCGCCCCCGTTTTGCTGCCGACTACCGCACGCTGCTCTGGGTAATGATTGCTCCCGCGTTGATCGCGGTGCAGTTCGTCCGCCCGGCGTTGGTCCCGTATCTGTGGTGGGTGAGCGCCTACTTTGCGCTCGCCTGCGGTGTGATCGCGCACAATCACAATCACTGCCCCACCTTCAAGGGCAAGCTAGAGAACCAGATCTTCGGCAACTGGATCTCGATCTTCTACGGTTACCCGACGTTCGCTTGGATCCCGACGCACAATCTGAATCACCACAAGTACGTCAATCGGGCAGGGGACGCCACGATCACCTGGCGCTACACGAACCGGCACAACCTGCTCGTGGCGCTGACCTACTTCTTCGTATCGAGCTACTGGCAGAGCGATCCGATCAAGGCCTTCATCCGCAAGGCTAAGAGTCAGAATCCTTCCCTGTATCGGCGCATCCTGCTTCAGTACACGGTTTGGGGCGGCGCGCACTTGGCGTTGCTCGGCCTCTCGATCGCGCTCCACGGTCTCAAGACCGGGCTGTACGTGTACGTCATGACATTGCTCATCCCGGCGTTCTTCGCGCTGTGGACGATCATGCTCTTCAACTACGATCAGCACGTCCACACCGACCCGTGGTCCAAGCACAACCATTCCCGCAGCTGGGACGGTAAATTGCTGAATTTTCTGCTGTTCAACAACGGCCTGCATTGCGCGCATCACGAGAACCCCGGTACGCACTGGAGCAACCTCCGCGCGGACCATGCCGCGATCGCACCGTTGATCGACCCGGCTTTGATTGAGCACAGCCTGTTTTGGTACTGGACCCGCGAGTATTTCATCGCGCCGTTCATCCCGAGCCTAGGCTCCAAGCAGATCGGCCGCGCGCCCTTCGAGGCACCCGACGGCGCCGCCGTAAACCTCACCTCTGCCGACGTGGATGTGGGCGAAGCCGGCACGAACGCGCAGATGGTCGGTTCCTGAGGGCTGTCACTGACTCGGCGCCGGGGGGGACGCCGGCCTGGCTGCCGCCGGAGCACTCGCCGCTTTCTTCGTGGGCGCCGCGGCGCCGGTGGCCGCAGCGCCCTTGCGCGCCGCGCTCTCCTGGTCTGCGGCTCGCTGATCGAGCTCTGCTAGCGCTTCGCTAGCACGTGCTTTGTAGTTCGGGTCGGCGGCTAGCTCGTCGTAGTTTTGGCGGGCGCGGCCGAGCTCGCCGAGCGAGCGATAGCAGTCTGCTGCCTGCCAGGCGGCGCTATTGCCGACCGCACCCGGGTAGCGAGTGTGCACGTCTTCGAAGCGCGGCGCGGCCGTCGGACAGCCCGCGACCATGCGCAGCGCTTGCACCTCGTACAGCGCTGCGTTGGCCGCGTGCTCCCCAGCCTGATTGGCGATTTCGCCGAAACGGCGTTCGGCCTCGGAATAGCGGCCGTCGCGGTATGCGGACATTGCCGCGTCGTAGCCGGCGTCGCTGTCGCTGGTGATGTCTGCGTTACCTTCGGCGAGCTTGTCGTCCGCGCCAAGCGCGGACAACCCCCCGCCGCGCGCTTCGGCCGGTGCGATCGGAGCAGGCGCAGGCTCAGCCGCCGCAGCCGTCGGACGATCCGCCTTGGCTTCGGGTGCTCGATCGCGACGCGCCAGAGGGTCGTCAAGGTGCGGCGCGGAACGCGCCGTCGCGCGCGCGGGCTCCGCTGCAGCCTCACCGGGGCTCGGCTTCTTCGGCACCACGGCGGTCGCCGATTCGTTGTCGCTCTCGGGCACGCCGCGCTCAGTGACCAGCACATGCTCGCGGTCGCCGGGCTGAGCACGCAAGAAAAACAAACTCGAGCCGATCATCAACATCAACAGTGCTGCCATCGACAGCTGCGGGCGCATCGCATACCCGGCGAGCAGCGACAGTCCGCGCCCCAAACGTTTGCTGAAAGGTAGCAGCTGAGTGGCTTGCTGCTCGGCCTCCAGGATCTTTCGTGCCAGCCCGTCGGGTGCCTCGACGAGTGGCAGCACACCGACTTCGCGCGTTGCTCGCAACCCCGAACCGATGGCGCGACAGCGAGTGCAGTGCTCCATGTGCCGGCGAGCTGCGGCACTGGTTAGCTCGTCCAGCTCGTCATAGAGCAGGTCCAGCACAATCCTGTCGAATTTCTCGCAATCCACGGTTTTGCCTGAAAATAAGCCTCAGCGCAGTGCGCGGGCGTATTCCTCGAAGTCGCACAACGCGTCCTTCAAACGGTCGAGTGCGTAACGCATCCGACTCTTGACGGTGTTTTCTCCGACGCCCGTGATCTCCGCGATGTCGCGGAACGGCAGGTTTGCGACTTCGCGCAGCAGGAACACTTCACGCTGGTCGTCTGGTAACGAGTCAACCGCCTTCACGATAGAGGAGCGCACCTCGGAGGACAGCGCGCCCCGCTCTGCGCTCGTTTGCGGATTCGGGTCGGAAATAGCTTCGAGCAGGGCCTGGCCGTTGGGATTCTCGCCAACCGGCTGATCGAGTGACGCGTGGCGTCGGTGCGAGGACTTGCGTAGCTGGTCGATGCACAGGTTGCGAGCGATGGTGTAGAGCCAGGTGAGGAAGCGAGCTTCGTGTTTGAACTCGGCGGCGTTTTGTACCAAGCGCATGAACACGTCCTGGGTCACATCCTCAGCGACCGATGACACGCGAAGTTGGCGCAGCACGAAATTATAGATGGGGCGGCTGTGTCGACGCACAAGTTCCGCGAACGCTGCACGTTCGCCTCGCTGGTACCGCACCATGAGCATCTCGTCCGTTGCATCGCCCTGCACGGCCGCCATTCGGGATTTCACTCTCGCCGGCTGACGGCAGCGCGCTCGTTGTTTGGGATGAGGCCTCTCTCAGAGGCTGGGGCGTTCGCCCAACTTGTACGTCCCATGGCGGCGTTCGATCTGCGGTCCTATCCGGTGCCTGAACCGTAACGCTCGGCCCCTGTTTCCCGCAAGACACAGCATTTTATCGGGCAGTCCGGGTGGTCGGCTGCGGACCAACGCCGCGCCGATGCGTCCGGAGGGCGATTGGCCGGCCGATGCTGCCGGCGGGCCGGTGCTCAAGCGCCGTCGCCACCCAGCTCGCCGGCCTAGTGTGGCCGTTGTCCCCGCTGGCGCGGAGCGGGGTTTGGTTCCCCCGCACGCGAAAGCCCGCCGGCGCAACCCCGCGGGAGAGATATGAAAAATCCGACTTGGCGGGAAGGCTCCGGCAGAGGAAGATGCCGCGCTGGAGCTTGGGGCTCCAATGTCGTTGCTCGAGTCTCGGTGTCAGGGAAGGACCGGAACTTCCCTGCTGATCCTCAATCTGGAGAGGGTATTGATGCGCCTTAGCAAAGCCTTGTGGTTCACCGCTTTCGCGGGATTTATTTCGTTAGCGGCCGTGGCCGGTGCGCAGACGCCAGCGAGTGGCGCTGCGAAAGGTAGCGCCGTTCCGGCGGCAGGCGCGAAGCCCGCGGGAACGGGCGCGTCACCGAGTGCGATCGCGACCGCACCTGCGGCGGCGAGTGCCGCGCCCGCTGCCCCAGCTGCGGCGGCAGCGACTGCGCCGGCGGCACCTGCGCCCGCAGCAACCGCAGCATCAGGTGCCGCCGCTCCTATCGACGGCTCCACCTACGTGGTGCGCTTGCGCGACTTGGAGCAGCACATCGACGAGCTCAAGGAACAGATTCGACGCAGCCACACCCGGCTAAGCTTGCTGAGCGACACTATCCTGTCCGGTGGCGCCGGCGGAGCGCGCGCCGAAATCAACTTCGTCAACGATCTGAGCAGCGCTTTTCGCCTGACTGGCGCGCTTTTCGTGCTCGATGGCGCGGTTCAGTACAACAAGCAGGACGAGTCCGACGACAGCGCCCTGGCGAGCCAAAAGCAGATCCCGATCTTCATCGGCTCGATCCCGCCCGGCGATCACACCGTTCAGATCGTTCTGCAGTTGCGGGGCAACGGCTACGGCGTGTTCTCATACCTGAAGGGTTACAAGTTCAAGGTCCCCTCGAGCCACTCCTTCACCGTCTCTGAGGGCAAGACCTTGAAGCTCGACGTGATCGCCTGGGAAAAGGGCGACGTGACCACGGACCTAACCGATCGTCCGGCGATCCGTTTCACTGAAAACATTCGCTCTGGAGTGGCCACTGACTCGGCCCCCGCGGCCGCACCTGCGGCGGCTCCGGGTTCTGCAAGCGTTGGCGTCTCGGTAGGCACAGGAGCCAAGTGATGAGCAAGCGACCGCTCCGGAGCGGTACATTCGCCGCGGTCGGCTTGGCTTTGTTTTTTGCGCGCTCGAGCTACGCGCTGAGCACTTCCGAGGCTCAGGGGCGCGCTACGACCGCGATTCAAAGCGTCGAGTCCGACATCGGCAAGCCCCCGCCGAAATCCAAGTTCGCCGAGCCGCCGGCCACGCCAGCGGTGCGGATCGCCAACGCGGACATGCTGCTGCATGCCAAGAACTACGACGCCGCCATCAATTCGCTCAGCAAGGTGCTGGAGCTCAGCCGCCAGGGCAAGGCGACCGAGACGGACTATGCCGATGCCTCCTTTCTGATTGGCGAAGCGTATTTCCAATCGAAACAGTACCTCTCGTCGCGAAGGCATTATCGCGAGGTCCTCGACCACGCCGCGCAGCAGTCGTACGGGGGATACGTGGGGCGAGCGTTGAGTCGTCTCGTAGACATCGCGCTCCGGACGGACGACCTAGAGAGCCTCGATTACGTGTTCGCACGGCTAGACGCCCTGCCGCAAACCGACAAATCGGGGTCACTCGCCTACGCGCGCGCCAAGGCCTTTTACGCCCGTAAGGACTACGGCACGGCCAAGTCCGCGGTGAATGCCGTGCCGGTCGGTTCGGACTACACGCTCCAGGCGCAATACTTGCTCGGCGTCGTGCTGATGAAGGAGACGCTTGCGGCGACGCCGGCAGCTCCAGTTGCTCCGGCAGGGGCGCCTGCCGCTCCCGGCACACCTGCCGCAGCGCCGCCTCCGGATACGCGGTTTGTGCAAGCCATCGAACAGTTCCGCAAGGTGACGCGCATGCCCGCGATCACGGCCGAAGGCCGGCATGTCGTGGACCTGGCGTGGATGGCGGTCGGTCGCCTGTTCCACGAAACCGACGATTACGTGCAAGCCGCCGAGGCTTACAGCCATGTGGATCGCGGCTCGCCCGAGTTCTCGACCATGTTGTACGAGCTGGCTTGGGTGTACGTGCGCCTCGGTGACTTCGAGCGCGCGCAACGTGCCCTCGAAGTGTTGACGATCACCGACCCGAACAACCTCGAGTTGGCGGACGGCTCTTTGCTGCGCGCTGACTTGATGCTGCGCGCCGGCGAGTTCCAAAACGCGCTCGGCCTGTACACCGACGTCTCCGGCCACTTCGATCCGATCCGGCAGCAGCTGGACGACTTCCTGAAGTCCACCAACGATCCGGCCGTTTATTACGACAAGCTCACGGCCGATGATTTTGGCGCAACGGACGACAAGCTGCCCAAGGTCGTGCTCGATTGGGCGCGCGATCAGTCTGAGGATCAGCACGTTTTCGGCGTGATCGACGACGTATCGCGCTCGCGCGCCCTGATCAAGGACTCACGCAAGCTGGCTTCGAAGCTGAACGCGGTGTTGTCCGTCTCCTCTCGCATCAAAGCGTTCCCGGAGATTCAGTTCCAGCTGCAGCAGGTGCTCAGCTTGGCGAATAAACTAACGCGGGCGCGTGGAACCTTGGCTGAAGGTATGGACGAAGTAGCGGCCAACAACCCCGGCGGCGAGCTCGGGACAGTCCGTACCGAGCGGCGCGCGCTGATGAAGCGCCTGGGCTGGATGCCGGTGACCGAAGCTGACTTCGTTCGTCGCGACGAATCCGGTGATACGCAGTGGTCCAAGGCTTCACAGGCCTTGCAAGAGCTCACGATCGAAGCGGACAAACTGAACGCCATCGTCAACGGTCTGCACCGCGTGATGAACGAAGCGGACAAACACGGCGTGATCTCGGACCCGCAGAGCCGAGCGCGGTTCCAACTCGAAATCGAAGCGAACGAGCGCGATCTGGCCACGTATCACAAGAAAATCGACGAGTTCCGCAACGCCATCGACATCGGCAAATCTCAGATCGGCTTCGGTGATCAGCGCTACGTTGACGACCAAGATCTGCGCAAGCAATTCCGGGAGCTATTCGCGCGCGAGGTGACCCTCGCCGCCGCGGGGCAAGATTCGTCGGACTCGGCGGCCTACGCGAAATCGATCCAGCCGTTGCTCAGCCGCGCAGACAGCGACGAGCTGGCACTCGACACGCAGCGCGCGAAGTGGGAGCAGCAAGCCCTCGAGCAGGCCAACGGTCTGCGCGACAAAATCTCACAAGAGGTCGCGTTGATCGAAACGTACGCGCAAAATCTCGATGGCCTCGATCAGCAAGCGCGGCTCTTGGTCGGCGAAATCGCGATGAAAAACTTCAGTTTGGTGCGCGACCGTTTGAAGAGCATCGTGCTTCGGGCGGATGTGGGCATCGTTCAAGAGGCGTGGGAAGTGCGCGAGGAGCAAGCGCTGCGCGTTCGAAACCTGCAGCGCGAGCGCGCTCGCGAAGAGCAGACGTTGAACGACGAGCTCCGAGAAGTGCTCGACGACGCGGAGGAACAGCAATGAATCGCAGTCTCAACTCCGGGCTACTCATCGCTGCTGCGCTGATCGCGGCGTCGTTGGCGTCGT
>OLLW01000761.1_pt1 | contig 19789 bp, 19 predicted proteins | sample 1604611 | NCBI WGS metagenome assembly OLLW01 (sample SAMEA104055725, study PRJEB20765) | soil metagenome | biome: Arctic tundra; feature: Polygonal ground; material: soil | place: USA | collected 2011-09 | depth 0-0.5 m | reverse complement strand
CTTCCAAACTAGACGCCGCGCCCACTTCCGCGAGCAGGCCGTCGAGCTCTTGGGTCAGCGCGCTCGACGCGGTGTCCGCCGCTCGACCCTTGAGATACGCGAGCGCCTTCTCGATCATCGAAAGCCGGAGCTCGATGGCGCGGTCCACGCTGGTGAGCTGCTGGAGCTGCTGCTGTTGTCGCTGATTCTGCGTCAGCGCTTTGCGAATGGTCATGCGCACGGACAGATCCTTGTCGGCGGCGTAGGCCTCCTGCAACCGTGCGGCCTCTTTTTCGAGCGCCGCGACGGGCGTAGCGCCGATCAGCGCGGAGACCCGAACCGAGAGCAGTTGGTGGTCGAGAAATGCGCTGCGCACCTGGCCGAGGCCGAGCTCCGCGCTGCGTAGCTCCGCTGGCGGCGTGCCGCGCCGATTCCGCGCAAGCATCAGTAGCTCGTCTGCTGCGCGGTTCACCAGCTGAAAGCGACGCGAGTGAGTCGCCGGCAGCTTACTCAGGGTCGCCTCCAAGGCTTCGCCGGCTTCGGCCCGCCGCTGCTCGTCCAAGCGGCGATCGATCCATCTGCGAAAGGCCGGCAGACGCGGGCCGACGACGAGCCACGCGAGCTCGCAACCGGCGCCCGCAACGAGCGGAATCGGCGTGGCGAACGCGAGCGAGAAGCACGCCGCGCCGAGCATCAGCACCACGTTGTGTTGATCCGCAAAGGCGTACTTCACGTAACTGGGCGACTGGTCTTGCGTATCTTCCATGGTGCGATGCGGCTAAGCGCCTCCGCGAATGAACAAGACGTCCGTCCGGCGATTGGCGGCGCGACCTTCTACGGTGCCGTTGCTCGCCACTGGGTGGCCTGAGCCGTTGCCGCGCGCGACGAGCCGCGTACGGGCGACGCCGCGGCTCGCCAAATACTCGGCGATGGCCGCAGCGCGTTTCTCGCTCAAGGTTTGGTTTGCGTCGCGCTCGCCGACGCTGTCGGTATTGCCTTCGACGCGCACGTACATGTTCCCGGCGATCTGGAGCTGCGGCAGAATTTGCTGGTTAATCACGGCCATCGACTCGGCCGTGAGATCGCTGCTCGCGCTCGGAAAGCCGATCGACACGGCTTTCGTGAAGAGCGCTGCGCCGTTACTGGCGATGGCCGGATTATAGGCAGGTGTGTTGTGGGAAAGCGGCTTTCCGGCGGCTTCCCACACGCTCCGCATCGCGCTGTCGTTGCGGAGCGTGCCGGGCGCGAAGCGATCTTTGATCTCGGCCTGTGGGTAACTAATCCAGATCGAGTCCGCCTGGTTGTACACGCGGTCGAACGCGGGGCTCGAGCCGTCCAAGCCGAAAAAGCGGACATTGTCGGAGAGATCGGTCCATTTGGCCCAATCCAGCGCCTTCAACGTGCGGTCGTAGCCGAGCTCGTCTCGGAAACGGGAAGCGACCGTGGAGATGAGCCGGGCCGCCGCGGGGCGATCCTGATTGGCCTCCTGTACGGCCTTGAAATAAACGCGGGCGAGCTTGGCCGCGACGTCCGGGCGTGACATGAGGAAATCCTGTCGACTCACGAGCACGTCCGCGATGAGCTCGCTCGCGTCCGCTGTCGAGAACAAGCGGTGCGAGCCAGGCCGCGCGGCGAGCGCCAGAGTCACGTCCGGCTCCCAGAGGCACGCGACGTCGATCTTGCCCTGCGCGAACAACGTGCGCGCATACGTGAAGTCGTCCGGTGAGAACGTGGTTGCACGGCGAACTTCCGCGATCTGGTCCGGAGTGAGCCTCGAGTTGTTGATCATGAACTCGAACACGGTGTGGTCCGGAGAAAATAGCAACATGGCGGATTTTCTGCCGTAAACCTGCTCTACCGTCTGCACGGCTTGTGACGCAATGCACGCATCGCCGCCGCGCGACCAGTCGATCTGGATGAACGCGCGAACGTCGATTCCGGCTTGGCGGTACGCGCCCAAGCTGATGGGCAGCTCGTCGACGGTTTGCCAAACGAAGTCGACGGTGCCCTTGCGCAACGCATCGTTCTTGCTCGGCGCGTCCTCGATGAACTGAATGTCGAGGTCGAGCCCCTCCGCCGCAGCGATAGACCTCGGTTGCGTCTTCAAGCCGCCAGCGGCGACAAGCCAAGCCATGTGCCCCGGCCACTGCGAGAGCGCGATGCGGAGCGGGCGATGGTCTGGCGGGGCTGGCGCTGGCGCCGGCGCAGCAGCAGAGGTCGCAGGCAGCGCCGCTTGCAGCGTCGTGACCGCCGAGGCTGCCGCGACGGGCGCGGTAGGACCGTGCGAGCCACCCGGTCCGTACGTGCGGACTGCACCCGCCGTGGAACCGACGGCGATCCCGACGAGCATGAGCTTGGAAAGAATCGTGAGTTTCGGCATGTGCTGTCCGCTCGTATACGTAGGGGCCAGGGTAACGGATTCGCGCAGACCCCACACCCGTAGGTCGAGGTTCGAAGTCTTGCCAAGCGCTATTTGTCGCGCTGGAAATTGTCGCGTCGTCGACACGTCGTGCGTTGTTCACGCGCCTGCTACGTGCGCGAAAAGAACCGGTTCGCGTCGAGTGTCAATCGCTGAAGGACGATCGAGGCAAGTTTTTCAAGCGGTACACCACATGCGCGCGCAGCGCGTCGCCCTCGGGCAATAGCTCGACGTCGAAACTTGCCCGCGCTGCGGCGGACGCATGCGCCTCTTGGCCGTGATCATCGATCTCGCTAGCGCCGCGCGCTTCATTCGTCACCGCGGCGAACCGACCGAGCCGACCGAGCCAACCAAGCGTGCTCCCGCTCGAGACCCGTCGTATTGGCAGAGCAAGATTGTACGACGACACGTTAATTCCACACCGTCTGCACGGAGCGGGCTCAGCACGCTCAGCGCCGCATCGACCACGAGGTCACTCTCTCGCACGACTCGAACCAATAACGAGCCCGAGCCAGTTGCGATCCTCGCGAGTGTAGCCGTCGGATTCTCCGCCGCGCGCGGCGCGCCTTGGCGCCGCGTCCGGCGTTGAGGGTCACGGTCGCACCCCTTCGTGTGTCACGAAGCGCGTCGCGCAGCGCCAAAGGAGCGAGCACGACCGGCCGCTGTACGACGCTCATCGCAAGGAGCAGCACTAGAGGACCCCCAACTCGATGGCGCGCAGGACCGCTCGGGTCCGGTCACGTACCCCAAGCTTGCTGAAGATGCTCGACGCTTGATTCTTCACCGTCGCTTCGGCGGTGCCGAGTGCCACGGAGATCTCTCTGTTGCTCTGTCCTGCGGCGATGAGTCGCAGGACGTCGAGCTCGCGCGTGCTGAGCGCGACAGGGATGGGCGAGGCGGGGACGCTGGTCGCGAGGCGGGCAAGGCCGCGAACGACGCGCTCGGTGATGGCAGGGTTGATGAGTGTTCCGCCCGCCGCAACGGTGCGCACGGCCTCGGCGAGTTGCTCGAGCGAGACGTCTTTGAGGAGGAAGCCGCGAGCGCCGAGCTTTATCGCTTCGATCGCGACCGCGTCGTCGTCGAACGTCGTGAGGAGGATACAGGGCGGGCGTGACTTCATTCGTGCAAGCGCGGCGAGAAGCTCGACACCGGTCTTATGTGGCATACGGACGTCGAGGAGCGCGACATCGACGGCAATCGTCGTCAGCATCCGGAGCCCCTCGTCTCCGTCAGACGCCTCCGCGACGACGCGGATGTCTGGGGTGAGCTCGAGGAGGCCCTTGATGCCCTGCCGCACGAGCGTCTGGTCATCTGCGAGCGCGACGCGGATCACGGAGCACCCGCCCGCGCGGGGAGGAGCGCGCGAAAAGTGAGACCTACACCCGGCTGCGCCTCGACCTCAATCTTGCCGCCCATCCCTTCGATCCTCTCCCTCAGTCCCAACAGCCCGTGCCCCACCCGGAGCTCCGCCGCGCCTCGCCCGTCGTCCCTGACGGTCACCGCGACGGTATCATCCTTCGTCGTTATGGACAGAAAGACGTTCTCCGCCCCGGCGTGGCGCACCGCATTCGTGAGCGCCTCCTGGACACAGCGAAAGATGGTATGGGCGAGGGCCGCTTCGACCCGAAGGTCGCTCTCGAAGTCGAGATGCACTCGCGGGTGCGGGATGCCGGCGACCAGGGTTTGCAGGGCGCCCGAGAGATCGAGCGGCGCCTCCTCGCGCATCGCACTCACGACGCTCCGGAGCTCGAGGAGGAGCTCCTTGCTGACGGCGTGCGCGCGGTCGACCGGTCCCTTGGTTTGCCGGTCGGCGACGTTTCGGGCGAGCTCGAGCTGAAGGTTCAGGGCCGTTAGGTGGTGGCCAAGCGCGTCGTGAAGCTCACGTGCAATACGCAGCCGCTCGGCGGTGCGGGTGCTGTCGGCAAAGAGCTCGCGTGTCGCAAGGAGCTCGGCGTGCACGCGCCCGAGCTCGGCACGTGCTTCTGCTTCGCGTACGGCAAGCCGCGAAGCGCCAAAAGCGAACAGTTGAAAGCCGGCATACGCAAACGCCGAAAGGTGGCTCACTCGACCGCGGTAAGGACTTACCAGGTCGACCACCACCATCGCCACGGTCTGCGCAATCACCCAGACGAACCCCGTTTTCTCGCCCACGACGAGCGGGCTCTCGCCCGCGACGACGCACAGGAGCGCCCCCTCGAACCCGGTGTTGCCGAGCGCGAGCACAACGAGTGCCGCCACGCTCTGCCCAGCGAGCGCCGCCGCGCGCCACGCTCGGCGGCGCAGCGTCCGCGCCGCGAGGTGGAGGGCGATCGCGAACGACGCGTAGGCTGCGCACCAAACGACAGAGCGTTGCTCGAAGCCAGCTCGCCCTGACGCCCAAGCTGCCATCTGGGGCACGCCCGCCGCGATCCAGACGACGAACCCGGCCCCGACGAGCGGACGCTCTGAATGGCCTCGAATCATCGCCTCGGGCAACCTACCAGCCTTGCCGTGGCCCCGCCATGGGCCGAAAGTCACAAAAAGAATCGACGCGCCGGTAGGACGAACGGCTCATGTTCGATCGTTGGCGAGGGCGCACGATGGGATCTATGGCTCGCTTGTTCCAAATGATACTCGCCGTTCACATCGCCGCGGGAGCTGTTTCACTCTTGGTCTTCTCGGTCCCGCTGGTCACGAAGAAAGGCGGCCGAACGCACCGCCGCGTCGGATGGGTCTACGTCGCCGCCGCGGCGACGGTTGCGGTTACTGGCTTCTTGTCATGCATCCCGCTCATGAGCGGCGGCAGCCCATCGCGCTGGCGCGCGGGCATCTTCCTCGCGTATGTCAGCCTCCTAGCGGGCGCGAGCCTTCAGTTCGGCGTGCGCGCGCTCCGGACGAAGGGACGCGCCGGGGCGTCGCGAGCTGCGATCGACCTTGTTCCTCCGCTCCTGCTCGTCGCGGGGGGGGCCCTGCTCGCGGCGTTCGGCATCCACCGGTCGACGGTCCTCTACGTCCTCTTCGCAGCGCTGGGCGTGGTACTCGGCGTGGCGCAGCTCCGCTTCTGGCTCACCCCTCCGGCGCACGAGCGCGCGTGGTTCCTCGCGCACATGACTGGGATGGGGACGTCCTGCATCACGACCATCACCGCGTTCATCGTCGTGAACGCGCGCCGCTTTGGCATGCATACGTTTGATCTCCCCCTCTGGGCCGGCCCGATTGCCGTCCTCGCGGTCGGGCTGACGCTTTGGCGCCGGTACTATGGGACCGACTCGTTGTAATACGATAGGGAAGGGGGCCGGCGTCTCGCACATCGAGGGACTGAACGCTCGAGAGAAGCTGATCCTCAATCAGATCCGCGGTGCTACGTACCTGCACCTGTTCGGTTTGGTCGAGGAGTTCATCCTTCCGTTTGCCTTGGAACGGGCGAAGGACGAAGTTCACGGCGACAAGGACCGCGTGCGCGCGCTGCTCACCTTCGCCGAGGAAGAAGCTAAGCATCAGCAGTTGTTCCAGAGCTTTGCGACGGAATTTGCCCAAGGATTCCCAGTCGAACCCGAGCTGATTGGCCCGGCACAGGCAGTCGCGGAGGCGGTGCTCGCGCATAGCACTCTTGGAGTCGCCATCCTGATTTTGCACCTCGAATGGCTGACGCAACGGCACTACGTGGAAAGCGTCAAGACTGACGAGACCATCGATCCGCGGTTCCTGAGTCTACTTCGCCATCACTGGCAGGAGGAGGCACAGCACGCAAAGATCGATACTCTGGTGGCGGCCGAGCTTGCCGGCCGCTCGACGCCCCAGCAGATCGAGCTCGCAATCGATGACTTCTTGAAGATCGGCGGCTTACTCGAGAGTAGCCTGCAGCAGCAGGTAAAGTTCGATCTAGCCACGCTCGAGAAGGCCATCGGGCGCACGCTGAGCGCACCGCAACGCGCGGAGATCGAGGCGGTGCAGCTGAAGTCTTATCGCTGGACGTTCCTCGTCTCTGGGCTCGAGCAGACAAATTTCGTGAAAGCTGTCAGCGAGCTCAGCGCTGCCGGACTGCGGCGAGTGCAGGACGTAGCCCGCGCGCTGAGCTGACCCACGTTTTTCGCGTCTACCGCGGCAGCACGCGGCGGTAGACGCGGGCAACAGCTCAAGCGCCGTGCATTGGACGTAGCGCGCGCAGCCAGGGAGCGATCAACTTCGCGGCCTCCTTTGCGCACACGCCGACCACCACTTCGACCCCGAGCTCGCGCAACCGGTTAGCACCGCCGCCGCGTACGAAGCAATTCGGGTCAGCACAACCGATCACGACGCGCTTCACTTTCGAGCGTTCGACGGCATCGACGCAAGGTGGGGTACGCCCGAAGTGATTGCACGGCTCGAGAGTGACATATAAGGTCGCGCCCGCCGCTAGAGAGCCGGCATTTTTCAGCGCGACGACCTCGGCATGCGCCTCGCCCGCGCGTGCGTGATAGCCCGATCCGACAATCTCGCCGTCGCGCACCACGACAGCGCCCACCGCCGGATTCGGCGCGGGCTGACCGTAACGCGCCAGGGAGAGCGCCACGTCCATGAAATATCCGTCTTCCTGCGGCCTCTTCACGCCTCGAAGTGCGGAGTGCGCCGAATACGCCGCAGCACCGCTCCAGCGAGCGCAAGTCACGGAAGAGCTCCCGTCACGCGTTCGAGCGCTTGTTCGAGCCCGAACCGCGCGGGTGAATCCAAGATGAGGCTCCCAGCCTCGTCGACGCCTAGCTGCTCGTCAGTCAAGCCGAGGCTGCTGAGCCTGATACTGCCCTGGAAGAAGCCATAGAGCCGCTGAAAGCTTTCGTCGACTTGGCTCAAGTGTGGCTCTAGCCGAGCCGTTGTGATTGCCAAGAGCGCCTTGCCTTCCAGAGCAGTAGGCGCGATCAAATCGATGATCAATTTGAGCGCGCCCGCGTAAGTCGCCTTGTAGACCGGCGTGGAAAAGACCAGGGCGTTTGCCCCTTGCACGCTCCCCAAGAAGCGCTTCACCGTTGCGCTCTCGGCTCGACCGTAGATCAGATCCTCGAGTCCGAAGCTGCGAACGGAATAGCTCTCGAGTGTGAACCCCCGAGCCTCTAGCCGCGCCCCAAAGGCCGCCAAGACCCGACCAGAGCGTGAACTTTCGGCTGGGCTGCCTGACACGAGGACTGCTCTCTTTGTCATCGGGACCTCAGAAGGCGACGTACAGAAGGAAGTTCAAGCTGCGGTTGATCTTCTCCGACACTCCGGACACGGAGCGCGACCAGCTCACGTACTCGCCTCCGAGCGAGAGGTAGTCATTCACTTTGAAGCCGAGCGCGGGCACGTGCAGCCACTCCTTCACGCTCGTCCCCTTGTAGTTGGCGGCGCTGAAGTTGTAGCGTCCAGTCAGGCGCCGGTACGTGTATTCCGCGCCTATCTCGTAGTAGTCGATGCGATTCGAGGCATGGCCCGGCACTGCGTCGGCTGTCGCAGTAGCCGGTGTCCCGGCGATCGGATAGTCGGTAACGCTCTGCCCGTGTTGATGCAGGAACTCACCCCACAAACCCGCCCCGGCTAGCGTTGCTTTGAAGTCCACGCCGTAGCGCTCCACGTTTTTGTCCGGAATGCCCGGTGAATCAGCGGTCAACCGTTCGCCGGAGAAGCCAACTCGCAGCAGGCCGTCTGCGCCGAATTTGGCGTATGGGTCTACGCGCACGATCGCTTCGTTGCGCCGCCGGGAAGCCGGGATCGAGATCGTGTCACGCCCAGGCAACGACACGTTAGTGGTACCGTCCACCACGAAAAATTGAGCCGCGTACCCGACACCCCACTTCGGATCGAGCTCGAATTTGCCCTCTAGGGATCCGCCGTAGTCCGGGTCGAGCTTCAGCCCGTCGTACACCTGCACGTTGCCCCAGAACGAGTTGTCCCAAAACAATCCTAGTTGGCTATACACCTTACCGAGCTTGAAGGTATGAGCGCCTGAGGAGTACGAAGCGTACCCTTCTTGAATCCAAGCCGTCCCGCCAAAGAACGAGCGGAGGGGCGTATCGCGGAAGCGCGGTTCGAGATGAAATGCAAATCCGTCTCCGAAGCTCGAATCGAACGTGAGCCGCACGTTGTAAAACTCCAGGTTGTTTTTCTGACCCTTTTGAGTGGGCTGGTAGAACCAAAGAATGCCGCCGCCACCAATCTTGAGTGCGCCCGGGGCGGGGGGCGCGTCGGCTGCTTCGGGAAGAAGCGCGGTATCTTTTGCTTCCGCCGTGGCATCGACGGGCCAGGGTGGCGCGACGGCCGCCACGGGCGTCGCCGCTGGGACCGGCTCGGTCGGCTGCGGCTTCGCCGGCTGGTTTTCCGGTGCTTCCCGGGCCGGTTGGGCTGCGGGCGCCGGCGCATCGCTGGTGACCACAGGAGCGTTCGCGGGTGTTTGAGCCTGAGCGATGACGGGCGAGCTCAGTACGATGAGCGAGCCGAACAAGGAGGAAAAGATTTGATTCGAACGCATGAGTGTCACGTGGTTTTCTCCAGATCACGCGATCGAGCGAGCGCACCTTGGCGTCGGAGCCCCATACAGGCCCCGAGTGTGCACGCTCACGTCGAACGCAAAGCGTAAGTGATGGCGACTACGAGCTGACCGATTCGGCGTGCGCCGGTCGGCGACGAGCGCGCATTCGCGAGAACCGATTCTCGCCTGGGCCGCGCCGTTCGACGCCCAGATAAAACTCTTTCACGTCTTCGCGCGCCGCCAGCTGTGCGCCCGTGCCGCTGATGCAGACTCGGCCATTCTCGAGCACGTAGCCGTGATCGGCGTAGCGCAGGGCCAAGGTCGCGTTCTGTTCTGCGAGCAGGACGCTCACTCCGTCATCCGTTTGCAAGTCTTTGACGATTTCGAAGATCTCTTCGATGATCAATGGGGCCAAGCCCATCGAGGGTTCGTCGAGCAGCAGCAGCGCCGGTTCTGCCATCAGCGCACGACCGATAGCGACCATTTGCTGTTCACCGCCCGAAGTCAGCCCGGCCAGCGAGTAGCGCCGTGCCTTCAATTTGGGAAATTGCTGGTAGACACGGTCGAGCTTGCGGGCGAGCTCGGCTCGGCACGGCCGACGCACGAGCGCACCCGCAATCAGGTTCTCCTCCACGCTGAAGTGCGGGAAGCAATGCCTGCCCTCGAGCACCTGTGAGAGCCCGGCCTTGACGAGCTCCCGCGGATCGCGATGCGCGCTATCGCGGCCCTGGTACAGCACGTTGCCGACCGTGACCGCGCCACGCTCCGCTGCCAGTAAGCCCGAGGCCGCCTTCAGCGTGGTCGTCTTGCCGGCGCCATTTCCGCCCAGGAGCGCGACGATGCTCCCCTTCTTTACTTCGAGCGAGACGCCGCGCAAGGCCGCGATGATGCCGTCGTAGGCGACATGCACGTTCTGAAGCGAAAGTAGGACGTCGGATTGAACGGTCACTGGAGGCTCCACTGTCGGGGGAAGGCGCGCGCTCACTGCTCCGAAGCGGCAGAGCAATCGCGGGGGGTGATCCCCTTTTCCTGGGCGTATTTGGCGGCCGAAGCCTCGATGATGGGGCGAAGCAAATCGCGATCTGCCGCTACCCAATCACTGATCAATTGCCACTTTCCTCCGTCCCACTGCTGAAAGCGGACGCGCCCGCCGCCTTCGTGGTCCGCGCACGAGAGCTTGATGGGCTGCAGCAGCCCGAGTGCCCCGAGCTCCTTCAGCTTGGCATCGTCGATGTCCAGGTGCTCGAAACCCCAGCGAGTCTCTTCTCCGGTCAGCGGCCGCTTCCCGAACTTGCCCTGCGCAATGCGCACAGCCTCGATGTTCAGGATCCCGTTTATGACGCCGAGATTGTAATAGACGCTACCGAAGCGTTTCGGGTCTTCAAGGTTTCCCTTCCCTGCGTCGACGACGTACTTCTTGATCGCCGCAATCACCGGAAAATCCGTGCCCGAGGGATGGGTAGTGATCGAGATGTAGCCTTTGCCAGCGCTGCCTGCCGGCCGCACATCCTCTTCCGAATTGCTCCAGATGTTGCCGATGATGTGATCGACGGGGAAGCCAGTCTTCGTTGCGGTCTTGATCGCGACGGGGTTCATCACGCCCCAGCCGCGCAAGATCACCCAGTCCGGTTGAAATTGCTTAATCTGGAGCCATTGCGACTGCTGCTCGTTCCCGGGGTGTGGCACCTCGATGTGCTTGATCTCGAAGCCGTACTTCTTGGCGAGAATATCGAGCACGGGCTGCGTTTCTTTACCGTACGGAGAGCCATGATAAAGCGTCACGATCTTCTTGTGGGCGAGCTTCTCTGGGCCACCCTCGCGCGTCGCGATGTAGTTGATGATCGCCGAAACCTCGCTGTAAGGATTGAGCTGCAGCGGGAAAACGTACGGGAAAACGCGGCCATCCGTCGAATCCGTACGGCCGTGATTGATGGTGATGAGTGGGATTTTGTCGGTCGCAGATCGCTCCAATGTGGCGTACGCGATGCCCACGCTGAGGGGATTCGTAGCGGCGGCGGGCGCGCCATTGAGTCCCTTCTTCAGGCGCTCGTAGCATTCTACCCCTCGCTCGACGACGTACTCCGTCTCGCATTCCGACCAAGTGAGCTTCACGCCGTTCACCCCGCCGTCGCGCAGATTGATGAGGTTCATGTAGTCGATGAACCCTCCAAAGAAGCCCGTACCACCGGCGGCGTACGGTCCGACGCGGTAGCTCTGCAGGGGGAAATATTGCTCGCCGGCCGCGGGAGCAGCCTTCGCCGCATTCACGCCGACCGCCACGGAAGCCGCGGGGCTGGCCTGCGCGGTACTCTCCGCCGATTTGTGGCATCCGCTAAGCAGCAGCGCAACGAGGGCCACCGAAACAGAGCTCAAGAACCTAACCGTTCGTTTCACGTCATCCTCCGAATTTGACGAGCCTTCGGGCTCATACAAGCTATTTCCATGTTCGCTCGAGCTCAATGCTCGAGCGGCCAAAGCGAGATTCTTTGTCGGGCGCTCCGCACCAAGCGCGCAATGCCTTCGGGTTCCTTGATCAGAAAGAAGACGATCAAGCTCCCGAACACGACCTTTTGTAGATTCTCCACGTGACCCGGCTCCACGATTCCAACCAGACAATTGGAGGCGAGATTGCCGAGTAGGATCGGCAGCAGCACGATGAACGCCGCGCCCCAAAATGCGCCCGACAAGCTGCCGAGTCCGCCGATGATAACGATGAATAGGATCTGAAAAGACCGATCGAGATCGAATCCATGTGGTTCGACGGTGCCTAAGTAGGCGAACGCCCAGAGCGCTCCTGCTACGCCGCAGTAAAATGAGCTGACCGCGAAGGCTTGCACCTTGGCCCGCAAGATCGGAATTCCAATCACCCGTGCTGCCACATCCATATCGCGCACGGCCATCCAGTTTCGGCCGGTCTGACTGCGCACCAAGTTGGCTGCGATGATCGTCAGCACGCTGACGATCAGGAGCGTGAGCAAGTAGCGCCCACTGGGTGAACCTAAGTCCCGCCCTAGCACCACGAGGCGCGGGGCCGTGATTACCCCCGACGAGCTATTGTTCGAAAACCAGCCGAATTTCGTGAGCGTCCACTCGACGAAGAACTGCGCGGCCAGCGTGGAAACGATCAGATAAAAACCCTTGATGCGCAGGCTTGGCAGACCGAACGCAACGCCCACGAGGCTCGCGCACAAGCCACCTAAGCTCATGCTGACGAGCAGCGGCAGGCCTGGCACTCGCAGCTGAAAGTTGTACGTCGCGAACGCTCCAACGGCCATGAATGCCGCAGAGCCCAGAGAAAGCTGACCCGTGTAACCTGTTAGAATATTGAGCCCGAGCCCGGCGAGCGACAGAACAAGGAAGGGAATCAGCACGGCGCTGAACAGGTAGTCGTTACCGACGAGCGGGACGGCGACGAACGCGAACGCAAACAACGCGAGCCACGAGACCGTCTGGACGAGCGTGCGCGGCGCAAAAAGTCCCGAAGCTCGATACGTGCCAAACATCAGTGGTTGTTGACGGCCGGTCATGCTCGCTCCACGACGACTTCACCGAATAGCCCGTTTGGTTTCACGAGCAGGAACGCGAGCGCCAAGAGATACGGAAACCAGTTCTCGATTCCGCCACCGACGGCAGGCCCAAGATAGACTTCCGCTAGCTTCTCACTCGCGCCGATGAGCAGGCCGCCGACAATCGTGCCAGGGATCGAATCGAGACCGCCGATGATGAGCACCGGCAATGCCTTCAACACGATCAAGGACAGCGAGAATTGCACACCAAGGCGAGCACCCCAGAGTAAGCCCGCCACCAAACCGACAACGCCGGAGACAGCCCAGACGACGGTCCAAACGCGCCGCAAGTCAACGCCGATCGCCAGTGCCGCCAAAGGGTCGTCCGCGACGGCACGCAACGCGAGCCCGGCCCGAGTACGATTGAACAAGACGGCCAAGACCAGCACCAGCGCTCCGGCCGTACCGGCAGCAAACAGATCGAGCTTACTGATAGAAACACCGAGGACGTTCATGGGTACGTCCTCGATGCCCAGCTCCAGTCCGTGGACTTGCGCGCCGAACAGCGTCTGCGCAAGGCCCTCGATCACAAAGCTCAGCCCAAGGGTAGCCATGAAGAGCGTCATCGGTGGACGATTCACCAGCGGGCGCAATGCCACTCGCTCGATTGCGATTGCGAGCGCCAACATGATCAGCAGCGTCACCACGAATGCGAGCCAGAAGGGCGCCCCGTGCTCGAGAATGGTTACGAACGCCAGGGCCGCGAACAGCACCATGGATCCCTGCGCGAAGTTGAACACGCCGGACGCCTTGTAAATCAGTACGAAACCGAGCGCGACCAGCGAGTACATCAGCCCGGCGAGTAAGCCACCCACCAACACTTCGACAAAGAACTGCATCTCTCGAGTCCAGTCCCTCAAGCAGCGTTCGAGTGCGCAACGCCGAGGTAGGCACTGATGACCGCCGCATCAGCACGCACGGAGTCGGGGGCGCCTTCTGCGATCTTTCGACCAAAATCCAGGACGACGACGCGGTCGGAGATGCCCATCACCACGCCCATGTCATGCTCGATGAGGACCACCGTAGTACCCAGCTCCTCGTTTGCGTCGAGAATGAAGCGACTGATGTCCCGCTTTTCTTCGTGATTCATGCCTGCCATTGGCTCGTCGAGCAGGAGTAGCTTCGGCTCGGCCGCCAAGGCGCGTGCAAGCTCGACACGCTTCTGCAGCCCGTAAGGCAGCTTGCCGACGATCGAATCCCGCACACTCTGGATCTCCAGCAACTCGAGGATGCCCTCGACCCGCGCGCGCTGCGCGGCTTCTTCGCGCCGCGCGCTCGGGAGCGAAAACGCGTTGGCGAAGAGCCCGACACGGGTCTTTGAAATGCGCCCCGTCAATACGTTTTCGAGCACCGTCATGCCCTTGAACAAGGCCAAATTCTGAAAGGTGCGCGCGATTCCGCGCGCTGCCGACTCGCGCACGGGCATGTGTCCCAGCTCCGACCCGCCGTAGCAAATCAGGCCGCCTTGCGGCCGATAGAGCCCGTTGATGACGTTGAGCATGGAGCTCTTGCCAGCCCCGTTTGGGCCGATGATGGCCAAGATCTCGCCCTCGAATACGTCGAAGCCGACGTCGATGAGCGCGTGCACACCGGCAAACGACAAGCGGATGTCGCTGACACGTAGCAATGGTTGGAGGGTGGTCAAAGAGTGCTCCAATTCTGAAATTTCAAGCGCTCTGCGCGAATTCATTCAGGCTCGAGCTCGAGGGCGTGGTGGTCGCGGTTACTTCAACAGGCTCCTCGAAAGCGCGGGCGATGATGCCCTCACAGGGCTCGAGCCGAACGCCCAAGCCAGCCAGTAACAGAGCCGTCTCGGGCGAAGGCCCCGCGTCGAGCGACGCGGCACGACGCCACCGACGAAGCCGCAAGGCGCGCCGGAGGGGAACGACGACTAGCAACGCCGCGAGCCAGTGAGCCACACGCGAGCGGGCCAATGGCTGAGCATTGACAGCGAGTGCCCATTCCACGAAGCGCCGCTTGCGGCTGCCCGGCGCCGCGAAACGAGCACGAAGAGCGTCGGCCCAGGCGTCCCAGGTTCGCGACGAAGCAATCCGCAGGGACACTCCTAGCTCGCCCGCATCGCGCTCGATGCTTTCCCATTCCTCAGAGGCTCCGAGCTCGAAGCCCTGCGTGAGCCAGCTCGTCAAGAGCTGCTTCGCTTCGGAATCACGCGCTAAACTGATCTCGAGCACACAGCGCTCAGGGGCAAACACTGGCTCCCTGGTGTTCGATTCCGTTGAGACCAATGCCGAGCACCTCAACACCGGTACAGTCGAGCGCGCCGGCGAAGCTCCGCGTCGGTCATCGAGCAAGATACCGCTGAGCACGGCCGCGGCTCCCGCCTCGAGAAGACTCAGAAATTCGGCCGAATTGTGCGCGAATGCCCAGCGCGGCTCGGTGGATGTTGTGGCACGCAAAAGCTCGCCTACTTCCAACACGGTTCCACCGAGCGACAGCGCCGCGAGCACGGCGAGCACCGTGTGAACGCTCGCCCGCTTGGACACGAAGAGTACGGCTCCCGCGCCGAAACCGGCGTCGCCGAGCGCGCGCCGCAAACTGGATGTCGCGAGCTCGACTCGCGACCAGTCCAGCTGACGCCAAGCTCCCCGTTCCTTGAAGGACAGGGCAACGCGTGCTCCGTCGGTCTGCGCGCGTTCGCTTAGAAGCGTCGACAAAGTGCTCACGGCGTTAAGCAGCCTTGGATTTGCGCGCTTCGAGCTCGCGCACGAGCGGAAGCACGTTCTTACCGAAATATTCGACTTCTTCGAGATAATGAAGAAAGCCCGCCAAGACGAGATCCACTCCTACGGCTTTGAGCGCCACGATTCGTTCTGCGATTTGACGAGGCGTGCCGATCAAGTTTGTGCGGAACCCGTCGTTGTATTGCACCAGATCTTCGAAGCTCGACTTCGCCCAGTTCCCCTCGCCTTCGGGGGAGGACTTACCGGCTTGTTTCACTTCATGCCCAAAGGCATTCACGGCCTCGGGGTCGGCATTGTCGATGATCTCTTTTAGTACGGCGCGCGCTTCCTCTTCGGTGTCGCGCGCAATCACGAACGCATTGACCCCGACCTTGACCGAGTGGCCATTCGCAGCAGCCTTGGCGCGAATGTCGTCCACCTGGGTCTTGATGCCTTCAACGGTATTTCCGTTGGTGAAGTACCAGTCGGAGACGCGCGAAGCCATGTCGCGCGCGGCGCGCGAGCTTCCGCCTTGAAAAATCTCGGGATGCGGCTTCTGCAAGGGCTTTGGCTTCAGGGAGTACTCGTTGAAGCGGTAGAAATCGCCTTTGAACGTGAAGCTGTCTTCCGTCCAAATGCCCTTCAAGCAGCGAATGAACTCCTCCGATCGACGATATCGTTCGTCGTGTTCGAGCCAGGGCTCGCCGATTGCCCGGAACTCGCCCTTGAACCAGCCGCTCACGACGTTGATGGCGAGACGGCCGCCACCAGTAAGCAAGTCAATCGTCGCAAGTTGCTTCGCCGCTAGTGTGGGGTTCCACGGCCCGGGAAGGAGCGCCGCGATCACGTGGAGCTTTTCGGTAGCGGCGAGGAGCGCATGACTGAACGCGACTGGCTCGTGTTGGAACTCAGCGCCGTATCCAGCAGTAAAGCGGATTTGGCTCAGCGCGTAGTCGAAGCCATTTTTTTCGGCGAGCCGCGCCAGCTTTATATTGTAGTCGATATCCCAACTCGTGCGCTGCTCGATCTTGCTGATGACCAGGCCACCGCTGACGTTTGGCACCCAGTACGCAAAGCGAATGGCATTCTCTGAATCTCGGTTGACGCTTGTCATGTTCAGTTCTCCGGTTACGATGCAGATTGCGTGCCGAAAGCCGCCACGCGGATGCGCACGTCATTCAGCTCCTTGTTCGACGATGATTGTTTGGGAGTCAGCAGCGGCTGCTCCGTGGTTGCTGGGCTAGCAGCAGCCGAGCGCCGATACTCGACGAGCTCGGCGATGGTGATGAACTCGAGCTGATGTCGTTTTGCAAAGGCGAGCAGCTCGGGGCGCCGCGCCATGTCGCCGTTCTCGGTGACGATCTCCGAAAGCGCGCCAAGCGCCGGGAAACCCGCGAGCTCGGCCAAGTCACAGGCCGCTTCGGTGTGGCCTCGGCGTGCCAGCACCCCTTCGGCTCGCGCGCGCAGCGGAAAGACGTGACCGGGCCGCGCGAAACCGGACGCGCCGACAGAGCGGTCCGCAAGCGCGCGGATGGTCGTGCTGCGATCCGTCGCTGAGATTCCGGTGGTCGTGCCGTGGCGGTAGTCGACCGAGACGGTGAACGCAGTCTGATGGGACTCCGTGTTCTGGGGCACCATCAACGGCAATTCGAGCTCATCAAGACGTTCGCCCCGGACCCCGACGCACAAGAGCCCGCTCGTGTGCCGCACCATGAACGCAACTCTTTCGGGCGTGGCCGCGCTCGCAGCGAGAATCAAGTCGCCCTCGTTTTCGCGCCCTTCGTCGTCGGCGACGACTACGAATTCACCACGTGCCAAAGCGAGAATGGCAGATTTGATCTTGGAAAAGCTCATCCGGTCGGGGCTCGGTTCAGGAGTAGAAAGTTGGATTCGGCAGCTTGCGACTGAGCGCCCATTCGCCCAGTTCTTTCAATTTGTAGTCAACCGGGTCGTGCAGAGTGTGGGTGCGTGCGTTGCGAAAGAAGCGGTCCATAGCGGCGCGGCGCGTCGTCGAGCGAGCACCCATCACGTCGAAGATTCGCACCGAGACGTCGAGACTCACGCGCGAGGTGTGCACCTTCGCGGCCGCGACGTGCAGCGCGATCTCGCCGCGGCGCGCCTCGCTCAAGCTCTCCGCAGAGGCGAAACCACTGTCCAGCTCACTTCCAGCGTTGTCGGCCAAGAGGCGAGCGGCCTCGACCTCGACCCACATTTGGCCGTAGTGGTGCAGCACGTACGGATCGTCCGCTGCCTTTTCGACGCCAGAGGTTAGCCACGGCTTTCGCTGGTGCAGCGTGTACTCTCGGGCGGCCTCCAGCGCGCCCTCGGCGATGCCGAGGTACACGTTGGCCAAGCTCAGCTGGGCAATGCACGGCCGCAGCGCGGCGAACGGGCTACTCAGTGGACCTGGGTTGACGAGGAGCTCGGATTCGTCGACGGAAACGTCGTTGAACTCGACGGTTCCGCTGTCGGTTTGGCGCTGTCCCATGTTGTCCCAATCGGCTTGAAATACGAGGCTCGAACGAGACGATGGAATCGCAGCGATCACGAGCTTGCCATCGCGATGCGCGGAGACGATCAGTCGGTCGGAATCGAGGGCGCCAGAGCAGAAGCTTTTTTTTCCCCTGAGGAGAAGTCGCGAGCCTTCGGAGACGAGCTGGGTGCCCTGGTCCAACGGGTTCAAAGCGTTGCCCCAAAACAGGCGTTGTGCGGACGCCTCCCGGTATACGCGCTCCCATTGCACTTGCTGACCGAATAGGCGGACGGTCGCGAGTAACAGGTGATGAAAGCCGAACAGGTGCGCGACCGACGGATCGACACGCGCGAAACGACGCACGAGCCCCATGACTTCACGCCAACTGGCGCTATCCCCGCCGTATTCACGCGGGATGGACATCGACAGCAGACCGCTTTCCCGCAGAGCGTCCCGCTCGGCCTTTGCCGTGCCGCCTGCTCGGTCCCGCTCCGCCGCCGTCGCATCAAAGCGCGCGGCCAGTCGGTCCGCGACGGCTTCTCGCTGTAGTTCTTCGGAGCTCCGCGGCATTCGAGCTCGCCTTACGCACAAGTCGTGCCAGTGATGCGAATGCCTCCGGCGCGCGATCAGCGCTGTCTGCGCCCGGAAACTGCGCGGAACTCGCGGCATCCGCGGAGAACTGTTGATGCTCGCTCAGACGCTGCTGGTCTACTGTTGCTACAGAAGCAGTCTTTGGACCTGACGACGGTTCGCGGCACGCTCCATTGACGGTCCAGTCCTTGCTAATGGCGATGCGACGGCGACTCGACCCTTCGCCGCGAAGGTACCAACAGTATGGAAATCTTCTGGTTCTTGCCGACCCACGGCGACAGCCGTTTCTTAGGCACTACTTTGGGCGCGCGCGCCGTGAGCTTGCCCTATCTTCAGCAAATCGCCCAGGCCTCCGATAGCCTCGGATTTCACGGTGTGTTGCTACCGACTGGCCGCTCCTGCGAAGACGCTTGGGTCGTCGCTGCGGCGATGGTGCCCGCCACCAAACGGTTGAAGTTCCTTGTCGCTCTGCGTCCGGGAATCATCGCACCGACCGCTGGCGCACGTATGGCTGCTACCCTAGATCGTCTATCCGGGGGTCGTCTGCTAATCAACGTCGTCACCGGAGGCGATCCCGCAGAAGCCGAAGGCGACGGCATTTTTCAGGACCACGATACGCGCTACCAGCAGACGGAAGAGTTCCTGACGATCTGGCGCCGCGTGCTTGCGGGCGAAACGCTGACCTTCCAGGGCAAGCATTTGAGCGTAAAGGGAGCCAAATGCCTGTATCCGCCGATTCAGCGGCCGCATCCGCCCTTGTACTTCGGCGGATCGTCGGCGGCAGGTCACGAGCTGGCCGCAAAGCACGTGGACGTTTACCTGACGTGGGGTGAGCCTCCCGCGGCCGTCGCTGAAAAGGTGCGGGACATTCGCCAGCGGGCCGCGGCGCTCGGACGGACTGTACGCTTCGGAATTCGGCTGCACATCATCGTCCGCGAAACGCGCTCGGCAGCGTGGGACGCAGCCACAAAGCTCATCAGTCACCTCGACGACTCTGCGATAAACGCAGCGCAAAAATCGTTTTCTCGATTCGATTCCGAAGGCCAGCGCCGCATGTCGAGCTTGCACAACGGGCAACGCGACAAGCTCGAGGTGAGTCCGGATCTTTGGGCGGGGGTCGGCTTGGTGCGCGGTGGCGCCGGCACCGCGCTCGTCGGCGACGCGGACACCGTTGCGCGTCGCCTGCTCGAGTACCGAGAGCTAGGCATCGAGAGCTTCATCCTTTCCGGATATCCCCATCTCGAGGAAGCCTATCGCACCGCGGAGCTGCTCTTTCCGAAGCTTCCGCTGGAACGCGCCGTAGCGGAGCCCGAAATGAACTTGACCGGTCCGTTCGGCGAAATGATCGGCAACGATATCTTGCCGAGCCAATCTCAAAGCTGAGGCTCAGGCGCCCACCGTTCGCGATGGACGGCGCCATTCACGAGCTCGAGCAAATCAGCGGGTGGGCGAGGCTGGACCCAACGCACGTCCGTCATGCGAACCTCGCTCGAGATCAGATGGTGGCGGTGAAAGGCGTCAGCGACGGCCTGCTGCCCCGCCAAGAGCGCTTCATCGACACGCTTCGGGATGCGGTGGGGGGCGACCGACGCGGCAACGCCCACCAATTGCGAGAAGAACAGC
>OLLW01000136.1_pt1 | contig 19870 bp, 16 predicted proteins | sample 1604611 | NCBI WGS metagenome assembly OLLW01 (sample SAMEA104055725, study PRJEB20765) | soil metagenome | biome: Arctic tundra; feature: Polygonal ground; material: soil | place: USA | collected 2011-09 | depth 0-0.5 m | reverse complement strand
CACGAAAGGGCCGACTCTAAGGCCAGGCGGCCCCTCACAGATGAGGGCCGGCGAGTGGCCCGCAAAGCGAAATTTAAACCATGTCGGCACAATCCAAAGGTGTACCCAGCTCCGTACCTCCGAACGAGCCGTTGGCGCGCATCCTAGGCGTTCGGAAGCCGCTCGATGCGCAAGCCAAGTTTTGGGTCGGCATTCTGGCGTTCGTCCTGCCGTTCCTGGCCTGGTGCGCCGTGAGCTACGTGCCGTTCATTTGGCACCCACAGCTCTTGGTCGTCGACGCTGGCGACACTCGCGTCCCGGGTGAGAACAGCTACATCGCGGTCGGCGACCGCGTCGATCTCGACGTCGTCATCTTGCGCAATCGCGAGCTCGACGCCGCGCACGCGCGCCGCGTGAGCGGCGAACGCGTCAACCCAATCTATCTGCAAGCGCCGCACGCGGTTGCTCGGGCGATGTACACCGCCTTCACGACGCCGCCCGAGCGCGACGGCGATGCGTGGTTGTACGAGAGCTTGCTGCAGAGCTGCAAGGTGATTTTCTGGGGCTTCTTCTGGTCGGCGCTGCTTGGTTTCCCGCTGGGCGTGGTGTGCGGAACGTTCCCGTTCTTCGCTCGCCTGTTCGAGCCGTTCATCGACTTCGTGCGTTATATGCCGGCGCCCGTCTTCGGCGCGCTCGCGCTGACGGTGTTGGGCCTGAACGATGCCCCGAAGATCACGATTATCTTCATTGGTACGTTTTTCCAGATGGTGCTGATCGTCTCCAACACGACCCGCGCGGTAGAGGTGTCCTTGCTGCACGCCGCTCAAACGCTGGGCGCAAACAAGCGTCAGCTGGTCTGGAACGTGGTCGTTCCGGGCGCAGTGCCTGGGCTGTACCGCGACATGCGCATCCTGATCGGCTGGGCTTGGACGTACCTGGTCGTCGCCGAATTGATCGGTGAAAAGTCCGGTTTGAGCGCTTGGCTTTATCAACAGCAGCGCTATCGGCACTTCGACAACGTGTACGCCGCGATCGTCATCCTCGGTCTGGTTGGGTTGATCACCGATCAATTCCTGGCGTTGCTTGGCCGCTACCTGTTCCCGTGGGAAACGGGTCAGACCGGGCTGGCACGCGCGCTCCGCGCCGTTCGCCGCGCGCTACCGCTACGCACGCTGTTCGCGCGCACCTGAAGGCTGCGGCTACTTCCTTCCTCGTCCTAAGCCGCGCCGGGCTCAGTCCGGCGCCGCGGAAGTCACTGACTCATGTCCGACGATCGCATTCAGTTACCGAGTTACCTCGATCACCTGCCAGAAGTTGCAGAGTACTTCGCCGAGATCGACAAGCGCAAGGTCGTGCTCAGTATCGAGCACCTGTTCCGCGAGTTCGACAGCCCGGACAGCCCTACCGGCAAGCTCGTGGCATTGTCCGACATCAACTTCACGGTTCGCCGCAACGAGTTCATCAGCGTGATTGGCCCGTCCGGCTGCGGCAAATCGACGTTGATTCGCGTCGTGGCAGGGCTCGAAGATCCGAGCGCTGGCATTGTCGCGGTGGACGGCATTCCGGTGACTGGTCCGGGGGCGGACCGCGGCATGGTGTTCCAGAATTACACGCTCTTCCCGTGGCTAACCGTGCGCAAGAACGTGCTGTTTGGCCCCAAGATGAAGGGCCTGCGCGACGACAAGGCCACCAAGGCCGCCGACGAATGGCTGAAGTTGGTGGGTCTGACTGATTTCGCGGATCTGTACCCAGCTCAGCTGTCCGGCGGCATGAAGCAGCGCGTGGCGATCGCGCGCGCGCTGGCCAACGATCCGCGCATTCTGCTGATGGACGAACCATTCGGCGCGCTCGACGCGCAGACGCGCGCTAGCATGCAGGCGCATCTACTTCGCATTTGGGCGGCGGCGGGCGTGACCGTGCTGTTTATCACTCACGATCTCGACGAAGCCATCTACCTTTCGGATCGCATCGTGGTCCTCGGTGCTCGCCCCGGACGCATCCTCGAGGTCATCGACGTCCCGGTGGCGCGACCCCGCTCGCCGGAACAGTTCTTGTCGGGCCATTTCCTGGCCACGAAAAAGCGGTTAGAGGAGCTGATTCATCGGCGCGACAACGCGGCGCCGGATTCGGACGGAGAATTGCTGCATGTCTGAGGCTACTAAGGACTGGCTCGTGGACGAGCCTTTGCGCGGCGGAGCGATGTGGTCGCGTGTGCTGAGGCGCGGTCAGGTGCTGCGCTTGACCGACGTCGAAGGCGGGACGGCGGTCGCTGCGTTGTTGTTCAATGCGGACTTTCCGCTCGAGCGTTACAACATGCCGGACACGCTCAAGGCTCAGCACATCGCGCGAATCACCAAGGGCCATGTGCTGTATTCGGACATGGGTCGCGTCTTGTGCTCGGTGGTGGCCGATACGTGCGGCTGGCACGACACCGTCACCGGCCTGCAAAGCATGGCAGAGAGCGTGAGCCAGTACGGCGTCGGTGACTATCAAGCGCTTCGTAATGAGTGGCACCAGAACAGCCGCGACAATCTGCTCGTCGAGCTCGCCAAGTACGGCCTCGGCAAGCGTGATTTCGGACCGAACTTGAACTTCTTCGTCAAAGTGGCGTCGGATGCCGAGGGCAAGCTGAGCTGGGTTCCGGGCAACTCGAAGCCCGGCTCGTATCTCGAGCTGCGCTCGGAAATGAATACGCTGGTCGTGCTCTCCAATACCCCACACCCATTGGATCCGGCGCAGAAGTACACGGTAAAGCCCGTGCACCTAGGGGTGCGCGTCGCCGCGGCGGTCGCCAAGGACGATGCCTGTCGTACGTCGTGCCCCGAGAACGAGCGCGGCTTCGCGCTCACCGAAGCCTATTTTCGTTGATTGGACTAGCGATGGCACTCTCCGAAAGCTCACTCGACCCCAAGCACGCTTCGTTCGACACCGTTCTCGGCTCCGGGCTCGGCTTCAGTCACATCGTCAAGCGCGGCGAGACATTCCGCATCGTCGATCTGGAGGGCAACCAAGCCGTCGATACGCTGTTCTTCGACGCTCAGGATCCGACCGAGCGCTACAGCGCCGTCGACACCATTCGTAGCCAGGGTGGCATCTACTTGACCTCCGGCTCGCCGCTGATGTCTACAGAGGGCAGGCTGATGCTCGAGATCACCGCCGACACCTGCGGGCGGCACGACACCTTGGGCGGCGCGTGCGCCGCAGAGTCGAACCAGGTGCGCTACGCGGTGGACAAGAAATACATGCACAGCTGCCGGGACAACTTCCTGCTCGAGATTTCGCAGCGGCGTCCGGAGCTCAGTAAGCGCGATCTGACCGCGAACATCAATTTCTTCATGAACGTTCCGGTAAGCCCCGAAGGTGAGCTGCACTTCGAAGACGGCATCTCAGCACCGGGCCGTTACGTCGAAATGCGCGCTGAACGCGACGTTTTAGTGCTGATCTCGAACTGCCCGCAGCTAAACAACCCCTGTAACGGTTACAACCCAACCCCGGTCCGGCTCTTGGTCTGGAAGGCGTGAAGTGTCGCCGCGCGCTCGCGGCAACCGCGCTCCCTGATCCTCGAAGCAGAGGAAGCTATGTTCGAGAAAGTTCTGATCGCCAATCGCGGCGAGATAGCCTGTCGTGTGATTCGGACGCTGAGAAAGCTCGGCGTCTCGTCCGTGGCCGTGTACTCCGAAGCCGACCGAAACTCCCTGCATGTGCTAGAGGCCGACGAGAGTGTGTGCGTCGGCCCGGCTGCCGCCGCGCAGAGCTACTTGAACCGCGAGGCAATCCTGAATGCGGCGCTCAGTACTGGCGCCCAGGCGATCTTCCCGGGGTACGGCTTCCTGAGCGAGAACGCTTCATTCGCCGAGGCCGTCGAAGCGGCAGGCATTGCGTTCGTCGGTCCGACCCCCGAGCAGATGCGGCGCTTCGGTGTGAAGCACACCGCGCGTGAGCTGGTGCAAGGCCTCGGTGCGCCACTCTTGTCTGGCACGCCATTGCTCGCTGATGTCGAAGCGGCCGTCGCTGCCGCCGAGGGCGTGGGTTACCCGGTAATGCTGAAGAGCACCGCCGGCGGTGGCGGCATCGGCATGCAAGTGTGCCGAGATGCCGCGAAAATCCGCGAAATCTTCGAGTCCGTGCGCTCGCTGGCACAGAAGAACTTTGGCGAGGGCGGCGTATTTTTGGAGCGCTTCGTGGAGCGCGCCCGGCATATCGAGGTGCAGCTGTTCGGGGACGGTCAGGGCCAAGTGGTCGCGCTCGGCGAGCGGGATTGCTCGGCGCAGCGTCGTCATCAGAAGGTCGTCGAGGAAACCCCCGCGCCGCGGCTGCGGCCAGAGGTGCGCCAAGCGCTGCTGGCTTGTGCCGTGCACATCGGCGGGTCAGTGAGCTATCGCTCTGCGGGCACCGTCGAGTTCGTATACGACGACGATCGCGAAGAGTTTTTCTTCTTGGAGGTGAACACACGCCTGCAGGTCGAGCACGGCGTGACCGAGCTCGTGACCGGCATCGATCTCGTGGAGTGGATGATCCGCTTGGCCGCCGGTGAGGCGCTGCCGCTGGCGCGCGTCCCGGAGCCGCGCGGGCACGCCATCGAAGTGCGCGTGTACGCCGAAGACCCGGCGCGCGGTTTCAAGCCCAGCCCGGGCGTGCTCACCGAAGTGTCGTTCCCCGACGGCGTTCGCGTCGACTCATTCGTGGAACGCGGCACCGAAATCAGCGGCTACTACGACCCGATGATTGCCAAGATCATGGCCTACGCGGACGACCGTGAACAAGCCACGGCGAAGCTCGTTCAAGCTCTGGGAAATACACGTCTTTCAGGCACAGAGACAAACCTCCAGTACCTCTCGTTCATCCTCGGCACAGACGTCTTTCGTGAGGGGCGGACGACCACGGCGTTCCTCGGTACTTTGGCCTATTCGAGCGCGACCGTGGAGGTACTGAGTCCGGGCACTCTAAGCACGGTCCATGACTACCCCGGGCGGCTCGGCTACTGGGACGTCGGCATTCCGCCGTCGGGGCCAATCGATGACCTTGGCTTTCGCTTGGCCAACCGCGTGGTGGGCAACCTTGCGGGCGCGCCAGCGCTCGAGCTGACGATTACCGGTCCGACCTTGCGCTTTGCGACCGACGCCGTTATCGCGCTGGCGGGCGCACGCATGGAGGCGGATCTCGACGGCGCCCTGGTCGAGTACTTCGAGCCGATCCAGGTGCAAGCTGGCCAGGTGCTGAAGCTCGGTGCCATCCGCGGTGCGGGCTGTCGCGCCTACCTCGCCGTGCGACACGGCTTCGACGTCCCCGAGTACCTCGGTAGTCGCTCGACGTTCACGCTCGGCGGTTTCGGCGGCCACGCGGGCCGCGCGTTGCGTAAAGGGGACGTGCTTCGCTTACTCCGCTCCGGCAACACGGACGCCGAGCCATGCAAGCTCGATGCAGACCTGCACCCCATGCTGACCGAAGCCTGGCAGATCGGCGTCATGTACGGTCCGCACGGCGCGCCGGATTTCTTCACTCCCGCTGATATCGCGCGGTTTTTTAACACTGATTTCGAAGTCCACTACAACTCCGCGCGCACTGGCATCCGTTTGATCGGACCGCAACCAGAATGGGCGCGCGCGGACGGTGGTGAGGCGGGTCTGCATCCTTCGAACATTCACGACAACGCCTACGCTTTCGGCACGATCGACTTCACAGGCGACATGCCGATCATCCTTGGCCCGGACGGGCCGAGCCTGGGCGGCTTCGTGTGTCCCGCGACCATCGTGCGCGCGGAGCTGTGGAAGGTCGGTCAGCTGCGCCCGGGCAACCGCGTGCGCTTCGTGCCGATTGCACGCGGCGCAGCGGAGTCGGCGCTGGTAGAGCAAGAGCGCGCGATCGACGCACGCGCACCCGCGCCGCGAGCCGTCCTGTCGGCGGTGCCGACGCCTGACGCCGTGCTGCGTCGCTTGCCAAAGCGCGCGGACGCGCCGCGCGTCGTGTATCGACCCGCGGGTGACGAGTTTCTGTTGGTTGAGTACGGCGAGGCCGTGCTCGACCTCGAGCTGCGCTTTCGGGTGCACGCGCTGATGGACTGGCTGAAGACCGAGAAGCTGCCCGGCATCATCGATCTGACGCCCGGCATTCGCTCGCTGCAGATCCATTTCGATAGCCAAAAGCTGGGCTTTGCGCGGCTACTAGACGTGCTTGCACGCGCGGAAACGGAGCTGCCTTCGGTTGACGCGCTCGACGTGCCGACGCGCGTCGTGCGCATGCCGCTCTCCTGGGACGACCCACAAACGCGCTTGGCGATCGAGAAATACACGCAGATCGTACGCAAGGACGCACCTTGGACCCCGAGCAATATCGAGTTCATTCGGCGCATCAACGGCCTGCCCGATAGCCAAGCCGTGAAGGACATCGTGTTCGGGGCGCGTTATTTGGTGCTCGGCCTGGGTGACGTGTACCTCGGCGCGCCCGTCGCCACGCCGCTCGACCCGCGGCAACGCCTAGTCACTACCAAATACAACCCCGCGCGCACTTGGACGCCCGAGAACGCAGTTGGCATCGGCGGCGCGTACATGTGTATCTATGGCATGGAGGGCCCGGGCGGCTATCAATTCGTGGGTCGCACCGTGCAGGTGTACAACCGCTTCAAGACCACGAAGCACTTCGAGGCGGGCACGCCGTGGCTGCTCCGCTTCTTCGATCAAATTCAGTTCTACCCAGTGGACGCGAAAGAGTTGCTCGAAATGCGCGAGGCGTTCCCGCACGGGCGCTTGGAGCTGAAGATCGAAGAGCAGCGCTTCCGTCTGGCTGACTATCGCCGCTTTCTGGCGCAGGAAGCGGAGTCTATCGCGGCGTTTCGCGCCTTGCAGCGCGGCGCGTTTGCCGAGGAGCGACAACGTTGGGTGGACTCAGGTCAGCTCAACTTCAGCGTCGAGCAAGCCGACGTCGGCGCGGCAGCGAGCACGCGAGCCTGGGAGGGCGCTCACGTCGTCGAGAGCGGCGTGCCCGGCAGCATTTGGAAGCTACTCGTGAAGGCCGGGCAGCGCGTGACCAAAGGCGAGGTCGTGGCCATCGTCGAGTCCATGAAAATGGAGATCGCCATCGAATCGCCCGTCGACGGCGTCGTGCTCGAGGTGGTCGCGATCGAGGGCAAACCGATCGCGCCGGGTCAGCCCGTGGTAGTCGTCACGCCCTGACCCGCGCACACGAGGGTGAGCGAAAATGGCCTCCGCGCGCAGCGACCTCGAGTGCTTAGTGAAAACACCGACGCGCGCGCGCCGCTGCCGTCGTCGCCCCGCCGACCTCTCGATCAAGCCGAACGCCTCGAGACAGTGTTACGCGCACTGAGTCGTACTCTGGGCGTTCGCGCCGGGGCTCGGATTCGGACGGGTCGCGCTGGCGATTCGCGGCGCTTTCTTCGCGGGGACTTTCGTGACGCGCGCACCGTCGCGCGGGCGTATCGTTGACCTGCCGCGACAGCCAGAAGCCTTATTTCGAATAACGCCTGCTCGGCGCAACGCTCGAACGACGCTCGAACGGCTCAGTTGGCGATGATTGCGGGAGACCCAGATATTCTTCAGTTGCTCGAGCGTCGCGTCCGGAAACTCGCCGACGAGCGCAATCAATTGCGGTAGCTCGTGCTCGGCTATCCCGATCGGAGCGATCACGTTGCCGCGCTCTCGCTTGAGCCGCACGAGTCGATACACTGTGGCTTCGCCGACACCGAACCGCCGCGCGAGCTCGAAGTAGGTCCCTTCTTTTCGTTCGCACGCTTCGACAATCCGTTGCCGTAAGTCTAACGGTACTCGACTCATGCGCCATGTAGCTCAGAAGCGCACGAGTTTTTCAAGACGGAAGCCGTCGCCATACGATTCGCGCGCTCCTCAATTGCGACGGGCGGGCGAACGCGCCGCATGGTTGCAACGATGATACGCAGCGCGTGGCGACACAGCGCGTGCGCGTCGCGACGCAATTGGGTCGCATATGCGATCGTCATGACCTCGCGCGAGCACCCCATATCCGGCCCAATTCACCCCAAGTTCAGCAAAGTCGTGCGCCTTCAGGAAACGAAGCGTGCGCGCGTCGCGCGCACGACATCGACAAATCTGTCGTCACTGCGCTGAAACGTTTCGAGCGTTCGATGCGTGGTTATCGCGCTCGTTTCCGCGCGTTGGAAAAAATAAACCTGCACGACACGGGTACGACATCTCCCGAGGGTTATTCGCAGTGCAGGCTCAATCATCGAAAGGCAGGTAAGCACGCGGCTTGCTATCCGCTACCTCTTCACTCACGCATTCGCTTCAAGTTCCATCTCATTGTCCTCGGCGAGTGGTGCGTCATGCCGCGCCTGCTTCGGTTACGTCGTAACCGAGCGGCGTTCACGACGTAACCGGGGCGCTTGTGTCGACGATGCGCAGAGAGTTCCTTAATGACAACGGAGTCACCCATGCAGCTCGTTCTTTTCAATCGAAGTCGCGTCTCGCGCGCGGCAATTTCCTTCGTTTTCCTGGGCGTTTCGTTCTGTGCAGCAGTCGCTGGCACGGGGTGCAACAAGTCGAGCGCGTCGACATCTCCGGACCCATCCGCCGCCAAAACCGATACCGCCGCGCCGGCGAGCACTGAACGCTCCACGGAAGCAACGGGAGCGACCGTGCTGACGCCACCCGGCATGGAGAAGTCGACGAGCAAAGCGTCTGATTTCCCGACCAGCAAGATCATGACCACCGGGCTCAAGGTGGATGACGACAGCGTGACAGTCGGTATCCTGCACTCTACTACTGGCACCATGGCCATCAGCGAGACTGGCTCCGTGCAAGCGGAGAAGCTCGCCATCGCGCAGATCAACGCGCTCGGCGGCATCCTTGGCCGTCAAATCAAGGTCATTCAAGAGGACGGCGCGAGCGATTGGCCGACGTTCGCCGAGAAAGCTCGGAAGCTGCTCGTGAACGACAAGGTTGCGGCCGTCATGGGCTGCTGGACCTCGGCCTCACGCAAAGCCGTGCTGCCGGTCTTCGAGAAAGAGAACGGATTGCTCTACTACCCCACGTTCTACGAGGGGCTTGAGCAATCGAAGAACGTGTTTTACACCGGTCAGGAAGCCACTCAGCAGATCTTGGCGAGCCTCGACTGGGTCCACAAGGAGAAGGGCGCGAAGAGCTTCTATCTCATCGGCTCGGACTACATTTGGCCGCGCACTTCGATGAAAATCGCGCGTAAGCACATCGAAAATGTGCTCCACGGTACGGTGGTGGGCGAAGAGTTCGCACCCCTCGGCAACACGCAATTCGGGTCGATCATCAACAAAATCAAGCTGAAGAAGCCGGACGTCATCTTCGCGGCCGTCGTCGGCGGCAGCAACGTGGCCTGGTTCAAGCAGCTGAACGCCGCAGGCGTCACGGCGGCGAATCAGACGCTCCTGACGATCTCTGTCACCGAAGACGAAGTCTTGGGCATCGGCGGCGAGAATCTCACGGGGTTCTTCTCTTCGATGAAGTACTTCCAAAGCCTCGACAACCCGAACAACAAGGCGTTCGTCGAAGCATTCAAGAAAATGTGGGGCGACAAGAGCGTCATCGGCGACGTGACTCAAGCTGCCTACTTGGGCCCGTGGATCTGGAAAGCGGCCGTCGAGAAGGCGGGCAGCTTCGATGTCGACAAGGTCGTGGCTGCATCGCCCGATATCGAAATCAAGTTCGCGCCGGAGGGCTACGTGAAAGTGCACATGAATCACCATCTCTGGAGCAAGGCGCGCATCGGCAAGGCCAAGGCCGACGGTCAGTTCGAGGTCGTTCACGAGTCGGATCTCATCGAGCCGAACCCGTTCCCCAAGGGCTATCAGTGAGCTCGCGAGTACGACGACCCGGAGCCCGCTCCAGGTCGTCGTACGCCTGACCGACGTTCTCGAACAACCACCGACGAAGGATCGCGATGAGCTGGAACGAAATTAGTTCGATGATAGCGATGCAGGGCTTCTCGGGCCTTAGCTTGTTCACTGTGCTCTTGTTGATGGCGCTCGGGCTCGCGATCATCTTCGGTCAGATGGGCGTCATCAACATGGCCCACGGCGAATTCATGGCCATTGGGGCCTACGTCGTTTACTTGTTCTCCCAGCTCACTCAGAACTACGCGCCCGGCATGCGCGCGTTTTATTTCGTGCCGGCGGTGATTGCGGCGTTTTTCGTCGCGGGGGCCGTCGGGTACGTCGTCGAGGTCTTGCTGATTCGCCGCTTATACAAGCGCCCACTCGACACGCTGCTCGCCACTTGGGGTCTGAGCCTCGCCATGCAGCAGTGCTTTCGCTCGTTCATCAGCCCGAAGGAGGTGAGCGCCGAGCTCCCGGAGTGGCTACTGGGCGCGTTCAACCCGACTCCCACCATCGCAATACCGCGCAACGGCATCTTCGTGATGGGGCTCACGATTCTCGTGTCCGTCGGAGTGTACCTCTTGATGCTCAAATCGCGTTGGGGCATCCGCATTCGTGCGACCACTCAAAACCGCGTCATGAGCTCGGCGGTTGGCATCAATACCGACCGCGTCGATCGCTTCACGTTCGCTCTCGGTTGCGGCATTGCCGGGCTCGCGGGAGCCGCCTTCACGACCATTGGCTCGACGGGGCCGACTAGCGGCTCGCTGTACATTGTCGACACGTTCCTCGTGGTCGTCTTCGGGGGGGCCGCCAACCTGCTCGGCACCATCGCTTCTGCGTTCTCGATCGCTCAGGCGCAGTCGCTATTGGAGTTCTTTTTGACGAGCGCGATGGCCAAGGTGCTCACCTTGCTCACCATCATCATCATTCTCATGATTCGACCGCAGGGGCTCTTCACTACCAAGGTCCGAACCTGACTTCTCGCAGGCAATCATGAACCTTCTAACCAAGAAACTCGGCAAGGCTGACCTGTTCGGGGTCATCGTGCTGTCCGCTGTAATTTTGGTCCTCTTCCCGAGCATTTTCGGCATCTTTCGCCTGAACCTCATCGGCAAATACCTCACGTACGCGTTCGTCGGCGTCAGCCTCGTGCTGCTCTGGGGCAACGGCGGCATCTTGAGCTTGGGGCAGGGCGTGTTCTTCGGCCTCGGCGGCTACTGCATGGCCATGTTTCTTAAGCTCGAGGCGTCCGACCCCATCGCCACGAAGATCCAGACGACGCCGGGCATCCCCGACTTCATGGATTGGAACCAGATCACGAAGCTGCCGTTGTTTTGGCTGCCCTTCAAGAGCCTAACCTTCACGATCATCGCGATTTTGGTCGTTCCGGCGTTGTTTGCGTTCATCATCGGTGTTGCGATGTTCAAGCGTCGCGTGGGCGGCGTGTATTTCGCCATCATCACGCAGGCCGTCGCGCTGATTCTCTCCGTGCTGATCGTCGGCCAGCAAGGCCTGACCGGCGGGATCAACGGCATTACGGATTTGAAGACGATGCACGGTTGGGACATCCGCTCCGACTCCGCGAAGTACATCTTGTACTACGTGAACGGCGCGCTGCTGATCGGCTGCGTGGTCTTCACGCGTTGGGTGCTGTCGACCAAGTTTGGCATGCTCCTGCTCGCCTTGCGCGAGAAGGAGGACCGAGTGAGGTTTTCCGGCTATGACGTCGCCAATTTCAAGACGCTCGCGTTTTGCATGTCCGCGGTGATGTGTGCAATCGGCGGCGCCATGTTCACGCTGCAGGTTGGCTTCATGTCGCCCTCGTTCGTCGGCATCACGCCCTCGATCGAGATGGTGATCTATACGGCCGTCGGCGGGCGCATGTCGGTGGTGGGCGCGGTCTTCGGCACGCTGCTCGTGAACTTCGCCAAGACCTTTTTCTCCGAGGAATATCCGGATCTCTGGCTATTTTTGATGGGCGCGACGTTCATCGCGGTCGTCTTGCTCTTCCCGGACGGCTTGGCCGGGCTGTACGAGAAATACGGCAAACCGTACTACGCGCGGCTCTTGCGCAAACGCGCGCCGAAGTCGAAGCCGGGCGAGCCGACCGTCGCAGTGGCAGCAGCGCTCGAGAGCGGAGGCAAGCATGGCTGACTTCGAGATGCTCACGGTTCAGGGCCTCAGCGTGTCGTTCGACGGCTTCAAGGCGGTCGACGACCTGAACTTCGTCGTGGACCGTAACGAGCTCCGGGTGGTGATCGGGCCGAACGGCGCCGGTAAGACCACACTGCTGGACTTGATCTGCGGGAAGACCAAGTCCACCTCGGGTACCATCACCTTCAAGAAGCGCGAGCTCACGGAGATGAAAGAGCACGAGATAGTGCGCGCGGGCGTCGGTCGCAAGTTTCAGACGCCGTCCATCTACGAGAATCTGACGGTCTCGGAGAATCTGGAGGTGTCGTTCCCGCGCGGCCGCACTGCGTTCGGCGCGCTGTTCTTCAAGCGTACTCAAGACGTCGTGGAGCGCGTCAACAAGGTCGCGGAAGAGGTGATGCTGAGCGATAAATTGACGCAACAGGCCGCGCTCTTGAGCCACGGCCAGAAGCAGTGGCTCGAAATCGGCATGCTGCTGATGCAAGACCCCGAGCTCCTGATGCTCGACGAGCCCGTTGCCGGCATGACGGTGAACGAGCGCGAGCAAACCGCGGAGCTCTTGAAGCGCATCAGCGCCAATCGCTCGGTCATCGTCATCGAGCACGACATGGAGTTCGTGCGTAGAATTGCGCACAAAGTCACGGTGCTGCATCAGGGCAAAGTGATCGCCGAGGGGAGCATGGACAAGGTGACGGCCGACCCACGCGTGATCGAGGTTTATCTCGGGCACTGAACGCTCTGCCGACGGCGAACCAGGAAGCGACTAAATCATGATCGAAATCAAAGATCTGCACGTGAGCTACGGCCAGAGCGAGGTCATCCATGGCGTGAACTTGGAAGCCAAGGCCGGTCAAATCGTCGCGGTGATGGGCCGCAACGGGATGGGCAAGACCACGCTGTTCAAGTCGCTGATGGGCGTCATCCGCAGCACGTCCGGCACCATCAAGATCGACGGCGTCGACGTGACCAAGATGCCGAGCTACAAACGGGTGAAGCAGGGGATCGCCTACGTGCCGCAAGGCCGGATGATTTTCCCGACGTTGACGGTCTGGGAAAATCTGCTCACGGGGCTGGAGGGCTCTCCCACGGGCAAATTGCCGGGCGACATCTTTACGCTCTTTCCCGTGTTGTCGGAGATGAAAACACGCCGCGGCGGCAATCTTTCCGGTGGCCAACAGCAGCAGCTCGCCATCGCGCGCGCGCTCGCCGCGCAGCCGAAGGTGCTGCTCTTGGACGAGCCGACGGAGGGCATTCAACCTTCGGTCATCAAGGACATTGCGCAGGTCCTGCTGAAGGTGCGTGATTCTCGCAACCTGACGATCATCGTTTCCGAGCAAGTGTTGAGCTTTACGATGGAGATTTTGGATCGCTTGCTCGTGATCGAAGGGGGCCGGTTCACCGCGGACGAGCCGCGTGAAAAGGTCGACGTCGTCGAAGTGCGACGCTTACTCGCAGTCTGAGCTCGGCGCGAAAAGTTTGGGCATTCATCGAGGAGTTTCTGGTCATGATTCACGGTGACATCTCGAGCAGCAAGGACACGGTCGGCGTCGCCGTCGTCAACTACAAGATGCCCAGGCTCCACACCAAGACGGAGGTGTTGGACAACGCCAAGAAGATCGCCGACATGTTGCAGGGCATGAAAATAGGCCTGCCCGGCATGGATCTCGTGATCTTCCCCGAGTACAGCACGCACGGGATCATGTACGACAAGAAGGAGATGTACGAGACAGCCTCGGCCATCCCCGGCGAGGAGACGGCGATCTTCTCCGCCGCGTGCCGCGCGGCCAAAGTTTGGGGAGTGTTCTCGCTCACCGGCGAACAGCACGAGGAGCATCCGCACAAGGCCCCCTACAACACGCTGATCCTGATGAACGATCAGGGGGAGATCGTCCAAAAGTATCGGAAAATCATGCCCTGGGTGCCCATCGAAGGCTGGTACCCCGGCAACTGCACCTACGTTTCTACCGGGCCGAAGGGGTTGAAGATTTCGCTCATCATCTGCGACGACGGGAATTACCCGGAAATCTGGCGGGACTGCGCGATGAAGGGCGCGGAGCTGATCGTCCGCTGCCAGGGCTACATGTACCCGGCGAAGGATCAGCAAGTGTTGATGGCGAAAGCCATGGCTTGGGCCAACAACGTGTACGTCGCGGTGGCCAACGCTTCGGGCTTCGACGGCGTGTATTCGTACTTCGGACACTCGGCCGTCATCGGCTTCGACGGACGGACGCTCGGTGAATGCGGCGAGGAGGACTACGGGATTCAATACGCCCAGCTCTCCACCTCGCTAATTCGCGATGCGCGGAAGAACATGCAGTCCGAAAATCACTTGTTCAAGCTGCTGCACCGCGGCTACACCGGCATGATCAATTCGCGCGAAGGCGACCGCGGCGTTGCCGCGTGCCCGTACGACTTCTACAAGAAGTGGGTAGAAGATCCGGAAGGCACACGCGAGATGGTCGAGTCGTTCACGCGGCCTGCCGTGGGCACGGAAGAGTGCCCGATTCCCGGCATTCCGACCGAGCGCGAACCCGCCCATCGCTGAAGCCGCGCCGTGCTCGACGAGCTACGCATTCGCCGAGAGCCTTACTATCTCCCGATAGCGGGAGAAGTGGCGCTGTTCGAAGCGGCCTACGCTGCGCGCTTGCCGGTGATGCTCAAGGGGCCGACCGGCTGCGGCAAAACGCGCTTCGTCCAGCACATGGCGTGGCGCCTGGGTCGACCGCTGATCACCGTGGCCTGCAACGAAGAGCTGAGCGCGTCGGACCTCCTGGGCCGCTACTTGCTGGAGGATGGCGCGACGCGTTGGCAGGACGGGCCGCTCACCACCGCCGCGCGCCTTGGCGCGCTCTGTTATCTCGACGAAGTCGTCGAGGCTCGCCAAGACACGCTGGTCGTCATTCATCCGCTGACGGACGACCGGCGCTTGCTTTCACTGCCCGCCCGAAGCGAGGCATTCGAGGCCCACCGGGACTTTCACTTGGTGGTGTCGCACAACCCGGGCTACCAGAGCGTGCTGAAGGAGCTGAAGCCTTCCACCAAGCAGCGCTTCGGTGCCATCGAATTCGACTACCCCGCGCGCGCGTCGGAAATCGAGATTCTGACCCACGAAGCTTCGTTGCCGCGGGAGCTCGCCGAACGGCTCGTGTCCATCGCGGAGGCTGCACGGCGGCTGAAGGGGCACGGGCTCGACGAAGGGATCTCGACTCGAATGCTCGTGTCGGCGGGGCTGTTGATTCGTCACGGCGTGTCGGCGGAGGCGGCCTGCAAAATGGCGCTCGTCCGCCCGCTGACCGACGACGCCGATCTGATCCTGGCGCTCGATGCCAGCGTGCGAGCCTGCCTGTGAGCGGCGCGGGAAGCGAGGCGGAGGTGCCTGGCTGCGCGCAGAGCTTCGCGCGCGCGCTTTGGGGACTGGAGGTCAAGGTTCGCGCCTTGCCGTCACCGACCCACGTCGCGCGGCGGCGGCCGACCTTCGTCGAGTCCGCGATCTGGCTCCCCGCGACGCCGCTCGGTGGGGTCGCCGGCAGCTTTTCGGGTTACTTGCTGGCGGCGGCCGCGCACGCCTCGGCGCACATCGAGCTCGGGGGGCCGCGCTTTCTCGTCAAGAGCTTGCGGCCTGCCCAGATGGCGATTGTCTCGCTCGTCGAGGACGCGCGCGTCGAGCGCCTCGCGCAGCAGCGGTATCCGGGCTTGGCGGGGCTTTGGGCGCCCTATCACCAGGCGCGGCCCGGCGGCGCAAAGACGACCGCCGCGCTCTTCGCCCGGCTCGCGCGCGCCTTGTCCGACGACGCGTACGTGGACGACGACGCTTGGGTCAACAGAGGGCGAGAGCTCTTTTTCGCCGCGCGCGCCGAGTGGCACGACGCGAGCCTCAGCCGCCGTATCGGCAACGTGCTGGGCAACGATCTCGGGCAAATGCGCGTGCAGTTCAACGCGAAGGACTACGTCGTCGAGCCCGCCTATCGTGACGACAACGTCGGCCTCTGGCAACTGGAGCAAGAGAGCACGCCGGACGGCACCGAGCTCGAGTCCGAAGGCGTCCGCCGAGCGCACGACCAAGAGCTCCAGGACCAAGCGCACCGGGAGCACGGCGAGCCGGAAACCCGCAACCGCCGAGAGCGCTCCCAGCACGAGCCGGCGCTGGGACTTCGAGCAGAAGCCGAGCCCGCTTCAGACCTCACGCATGTTTACGCGGAGTGGGACTACGTCATCGCGCGTGAGCGCCCTGGGTTCTGCTCCATCCGCGAACGGCTCCCCGAGCCCGGCGATTTGCCTCGGTTGGACGCCGCGCTGGCCGAATACGCGCTCGTCCGTCGACGTATGGAGCGTTCGGCGCGGCGCTTGGCGACGAAGCGCCCGGTGCTCGCTCGAAGGCTGACCGCAGGTGATAGTCTGGATTTGCAGGCGGCGGTCGCCGCCGTCGTGGCTCGTTCGAGCGGAGCTCGTCCCGACCCGCGCGTGTATCGCAAAGCTCGCTTTCAGCCGGAGCCGCCAGCGCTGCTCGTGCTCGTGGATCTGTCGGAGTCGCTCAACGACGAGCCGCCCGGCGCAGCGACGACGCTCCTCGAACTGGCACGAAACGCGAGCGGGCTTTTGGCGAGCACGCTCGCTGGGGTGACCGAGCATTTGGCAATTCATGGCTTTTCGTCCAACGGCCGACACGACGTCGGTTACTACCGTTTCAAAGACTTCGACCAGCCCTACGACGACCGCGTGCGGGCGCGCCTCGCCGGGATGCACGCGAGCTCGTCAACCCGGCTCGGAGCGGCGCTCCGACACGCGGGGAGAGCGCTCGGAGCGTGCGCGGCGGACCGTAAGCTATTGCTCGTCGTGACCGACGGTGAGCCTTCGGACGTCGACGTGCACGACCCCGAGTACCTGCTCGTCGACGCCAAACAGGCAACGCTCCGCAATCGTCAAAAGGGCTTACGCAGCTTCTGCGTGGGGCTCGACGCCAGCGCGGAGCACAGCATCCGGCGGATTTTCGGCCCGGGCAACTACCTGCTGCTCGACCAGCTCGACTCGCTGCCCGAGAAGCTCAGCCAGCTGTATCTGCGGCTTGCGGCTTGAGGCTCGAGAGGGAAGGAAGACGACCGGGAGGCTCGATGCCGCGCCTCGGGTCAGTGACCAATTGCCCACGGGTAGCCACCGCGGCTCGTTTGAACGGCGCGCTTGGTCGGATCTCCGGAAGATTTCGGGACCTCACGCTGGACGATGCGCGGCTCGTGTTGGCTGCGCTCGTTGATCCCGGCGACGCGGCGCCCCACGGCCGAGCCGGTCGCGAGATTGGGCGCGCTCAGCAAACGCTTGCCGTGCTCGCCGCAATCCGGGCACGGCCCGGGCTCGCGGACTTGAGCCATCGGTCGGGTCAGCTCGAAGGTGCCGTGGGCCGTGCATTCGAATTCGTAGATCGGCATCGCGTTTACCTCGTAAAGGATCTGGCGGCCTGAACAGCGCGACGGTGCCGGCGCGAAGGCTCGCGCCGGCACCGAAGTACTCGCAAGGTTAGGTCGCGACGGCCAGATCAGCGCCCCCGGGGACGGCCGAAGCGTTGGGGCCATCGGCCGTGGGCGTGATGTCGAAGTTGAAGATCTGAGTGGGGATGGCCAACGTGGCGCACGCGTTCGGGATGTCCACGATGCCGCTGATTCGGCCTTCCACCGGCGCCGTCCCGAGGATGGCGTAGGCCTGGGCGCCAGTGTAGCCGAACTTCTTCAGGTATTCGATGGCGTTCAAGCATGCCCGCCGGTAGGCGATGTGCACGTCCAAGTAGTGCTGTTTGCCCGCTTCGTCGACGGAGATCCCTTCGAAGATCATGTAAGACGAGTACGTCGGTTCGAGCGGGCTCGACTTGAATACGGGATTCGTGATCCCGTATTTTGCGATACCACCCTTGATGATTTTCACGCGCAGGTCGAGGTAACCGGCCATCTCGATTGCGCCACAGAAGGTGATCTCGCCGTCGCCCTGCGAGAAGTGGATGTCGCCCATGGAGAGGCCGCCACCTTTGACGTAGACCGGGAAGTAACACGTGGAACCCTTGGTGAGATTCTTGATGTCACAGTTGCCACCGTGCTCACGCGGCGGGACGGTACGGGCCGCCTCGGCCGCTGCCGCAGCGACGTCCCCTTTGGGCATGCGACCGAGATGCGCCGTGGCGGCGTAGGGTAGCGTGGCGAGCGCGGGCACGCGCTCCGGATCAGTATCGAACAGCGCTTTCTCGCGCTTGTTCCACGTGCTCAGGAGCTCATGCGAGGGCAGGCAGCCGATGAGGCCGGGATGCATGATCCCGGCGAACTCGACGCCGGGGATATGCCGCGAATTGGCGTAAATACCGCTGAAATCCCAGCAGGCCTTGCGAGCGTCTGGGTAGTGGTTCGTCAAAAAACCGCCGCCGTTCTCCTTCGCGAAAATACCGGTGAAGCCCCATTGGTAGTCGGGCAGCACGCCGACGTCCAAGATGTCCACGACGAGCAGATCCCCGGGTTCGGCACCCTTCACGCCGATGGGCCCGCTGAGGTAGTGAACCTTGCTCAAGTCGACGATCTTCACGTCCATCGCCGAGTCGTCGTTCTTGATCTGACCACCCGTCCAATCGATGCACTCCACGCGAAACTGCGCTCCGGGCTCCACCCAGCTCACGATGGGGATATCGGGATGCCAACGGTTGTGGATGACGTCGTGGTCGGTTGCGGGCGCTGCGAGATCAACCTTGATAAGCGTGTCCATACATTCTCCTTCGCCGGTGTGTCTGTGACGAGCGCGCAGCGACACACCTTCGAGAGGAGATCTCGATTCGGTCGGCCGCCGGGCGCTACTTGGGTAGGGCAGCACAGTAGAAGTGACCTGTTTCTGGGCGAGGACGCAGTCGTTTCTCCTCGTGAAAAGCGGAAGCGATCACAGCGACGCGAGTTTGGACGTCTCGGCGGGCCGGCTTTGAGAGCGGCGGGACCCGCTCCTGGCGAGCGCTTCACGCAACACGGTAGTAACCCACCTGATCGATGATTTGAGGTTTGGATCGCCGTCGGTCGACGGAGTCGTCCCAAGGTGGTTGCGAAGACGAGCCGATTGCGCCGGGCACCTGTCGTGGGCGTGATACCGACGGGCCCACACTGGGGGCTGAGCGAAATTGCCACGGTGAGGCGAGGCCGCACGTGGATCGCCGCCGCTCAGGGCGCGTTTATGTCGGGTGAAGATCGCCGTGGCGATTGGGCATGCCCGTTGCACAAACCGGCCAGCATGAACCAAGTTCCGAACAACATCGCCTCGGCCGGCCCGGCGCCGGCCCCGAAGGCAGAACGCCACTTCGTCGAAATGCTGCGCGAGTTCGCGACCGCGACCGTGATCACGCGCGCGTGCACACGGGCCGGCGAGCTACCGGGCGCGCTGCATGGCAGACCGATGGCGATTGCCGACCTGAGTGACGACTGCACGCTCTGGTTCATATGCGACGTGGATTCTACCAAAGTGCTCGAGATTCGCGAGGACTCGCGAGCGATGATCTCGCTGCAGAGCGCGCGTCAATTCGTGACCATCAATGGTCACTTCCAGCTGCTCGCGGATCGCGCGAAGATCGATCGGATTTGGAAAGAGTCGTATCGGGTGTGGTTCAACGGCAAGCGGGACCCCGAGCTGGTGCTGCTGCGCTTCACTCCGTTCGACGCGGAGTATTGGGACGGCTCGGGCGCGCACGGCGTCAAGCAGGCGTTCGACGCGGCCAAGGTGTATCTAAAAGGTCAGAAGCTCGATCCTGCCGACCTCGGGTAGCTTGTTTTTCTCGGATTTTGCCAAGAAGCCCACCCTCTTCGGGTGTCACGGGGCGCGTTCGCCAAAACGCAGAACTGGCGGGCGGTTGTCCTGCCAGCGTCCTTAAGAGTCCGGTCATGCGGTGCGCTG
>OLLW01000094.1_pt1 | contig 20060 bp, 12 predicted proteins | sample 1604611 | NCBI WGS metagenome assembly OLLW01 (sample SAMEA104055725, study PRJEB20765) | soil metagenome | biome: Arctic tundra; feature: Polygonal ground; material: soil | place: USA | collected 2011-09 | depth 0-0.5 m | reverse complement strand
TCACCACGCCGTGCAGCGCCGCTTCGACTGGGTTCTTCGGAGCTGGCTGCTTGGCTTCCGGCTTGACCGGCGGAACCCTTGCTGGCGCACCCGGTGTGGCGGGCGGCGGAGCGCTGAGCGCGCCAGGAGAGGCAGCGAGCGGTGCGGGCGGCGGCGGCGGCACAACGTTTGGCGCAGCGGATGCTGGTGGCGGCGCAGTCATCGGCTTGGGAGCGAGCGGCGCTTTCGGCGGCGCGGGGTTTGCGCTCGCGTCGCCGGGCGCTGCCTGCGCGATGGCCGGCAGCGCTAGTGTTTGGCACAGGATTGCGGGCAGAAGTAGCGTTCGCGCTTTCACGGTCCCGCAGCTTAGCGCCAAAGCGGGCGCGCGGCAGAGGGCCTCAGGATTGCCGCGAAAGCTTACGGATCCCCTGCGCTTCTGCCACGATCACCCAATCCGCGCGGCCGCAGAACAGCCCCGTTTCGACGACCCCGGGCACGGTCCGCAGCTCACGGTCCAAGGCCGCCGGAGCGTCGATCGGAGGTACGGCGAGGTCATAGATGTAGTTGCCCGAATCGGTGATTACCGGCGCGCCAGCGCGCAGGCGGAGCGTCGGCTGGCCCAGATGGCCGAGCGCTTGGCGTGTGGTCAAGTGCGCGAAGGTCAGCACCTCGACCGGCACAGCCCACTTCTCACCCAAGCGCGCGCTCAGCTTCGAGGCGTCCACGATGATGGCGTTTTTCTTGGACGCAAAATTGACGATCTTCTCGCGTGTGTGCGCGCCGCCGCCGCCTTTGATCAAGTCGAGCGCGTCGTTTACTTCGTCCGCGCCGTCGACGCACAGATCGATCGTCCACGGGCCGGTGTCGTCGAGCAGGGGAATGCCGTGCTCGGTGGCCAGCGCCCGGCTGTGTTGGCTCGTCGGAACACAGCTGAAGCGCCGCCCTTCACGCACGAGCTGCCCCACCGCTTCGATGAAGAAGCGCGTGGTCGACCCGGTGCCCAAGCCGAGCACGCCAGCTTCGGGGAGTAGCTCGAGCGCGGCCAGCGCAGCGCGTTTCTTGGATCCATCGTCGCTCATCGGCTGAGCCTATCATTGCTCCGCACTCGCTACACCTGACACTCGGGGCAATAGTGCGTGGAACGCGTGGCGATCACGACGCGCCGAATCGGCGTGGCGCAAACCAGGCACGGTAGCCCTTTCCGCGCGTACACCTTGCGTTCGTTCTGATAGCCGCCATCGGAGCCATCGGGCGACACGTAGTCGCTGATGCTGGAGCCCCCTGTCGCTATCGAGCGCTTCATCACGCGCTTGGCGGCGGCCACGAGCTCGTCGCATTCGCGCGCGGTCACCCGCCTGGCGCTGCGCCTCGGTCGCACCTTGGCCAAGAACAGAGCCTCATCCGCGTAGATGTTGCCGATGCCCGCGATCACTCCTTGATCGAGCAACAGCGTCTTGATCGGGATTTTGCGAGCACGCGCGGCCTCGAATAAATCCTTCCCGCTGGCGCTCAAGGCGTCGACGCCGAGCTTGTCGAGACGCGGATCGTCCGCTCCGGCCTCGAGCAGCAGGACCTTGCCGAATTTCCGTACATCGCGGAACAACACGGAGGGCCCACCGTCGCGGAAGTGCAGGCTCAGGTGAGTGTGGGCATCCGCCTTGAATTCGCGCAATGCCTCGGGCGGTAGCGAGCCACGGGTTTTGGCCGAGAACAGCCGAACGCTGGTCACCGCAGACGAAAAAAGCTGCCCCGTCATGCCCAGGTGCAGTAGCAGGCGGTGTCCGTCATCCAGCTCTGCCAGCAGGTATTTACCGTGGCGATTCAGCGCGGTGACGGTGCGGCCCGCCAGTCGTCGCTTCAGCGCTTCTGGTTTGGTGAGAAAGAAATAGCTGTCGCGCGTGGTTTCCACGCTCGCGATGGTTCGTCCGATCAAGATCGGAGCGAGCCGACGGCGCGTCACCTCGACTTCGGGAAGCTCAGGCACCGGGCCAGTATAGCGTCGCGCTTTTCGGGCCCGGGATCGTGTGGATATGTTTCTCGATCCAGCTTGGCGGATAGCTGGACAGAGTCGAGATGGAGCGAGATCCTACCGTAAAGCTTCGACTTTCCCGGTAGCCCCATGAAAAACCGCGCTTGAAGGATCTTGCGGAATCGTCTCGGGTGGACAATGATTGTCGTGGATCCCCTGACGCGGCTGTCCCCCCCGGCCCGCAGGGGTTTCCACTTTTGTGGGTCCGATCTCAACGCGGGCTCTTCGGTTCGGGTTCCTTGCGCAGGATGTAGAAAAAATCGCGTTTCTCTTTTTTGCGGAGGTACTCGTCGTCGGAGTACTCGAAGCCCGGCGCGAGCGGGACGGGATGCAGCACGCTAGTGCGCCCGATCGGCTCGAAGGTGACGAACTTCGGATACGACCAATTGACGTCGAGCTGCGCGACGTCCGTTGCGCCTGCGTGATGCAGGCCATCGGCTAGCACGCGCGCGGACGTGTGATTGGTGATCGCGACGAATAGAACGCTGCGCTCCGGATTGAGACCGATCCCGGAGCGGCGGATCACTGTTTCGCCGTCTACCGTCGAGCCCCACTTCTTCAGTCCGGCACCAGCTTGCAAGCCCGCGTGCAGCTTGTCGTTCTCCCACATGCACTCGGGCGTCTGGCGAAACCAGAGCATGTCGTCTTCGCCGCTTTGTAGCTCGGGCCAGCTCGCGATCCTGAGTGAGCCGTCTTTGTACAGGGCAATCGTGCAGGCGCGCGGCTTGGGTTTGGCGATCGTCACGCCGTCGAGCTTCATGCCGTAGCCGCCGTGCTCGGTCATGAAGCCGCCGTTGAACGCGGCGAGCAGCTCTGTTTGGCTCGCGATTGGGATCTTGCCTTCGCGCACGTACTTCTTGGCTTCGTCGGAGTCTGGTTGTGGCTCTTGCGTGCCAGCGATGGGGAACAACTCGACCTGCTTCAAGTCGATCGCGATCACGAACACCTCGGCCCACGAGCGGCCCTTGTCCGGGTGCAGCAAGGTCTTGAACATGCGCGGCGGTTCCTCCGGGTGCCGCGCGTCGCGCACGCCTACCCACTCGCCGTCGCCGGGGGCGGACCAATCTTTGAGCGCAGGTCCGGGATTGTCGAGCTTGAAAGGAGGCGGAGCATCCGTGGGCGGTGGAGCGCTCGAGCTTGCGACGGGCGCGGCCGATGGCAAGACGGCTGCGCTCGGCACGTTCCAATACGCTCTTGGCGGCTCGTCCTTCTTGAGCACGCGGTTGACGCGATCCTCAGCGCCGTACACGAGGTCCTCGAGCTTGGCGACGGTATTATCGCCAAATACCGCGCGCAGCGAATTGGCGACCAGCGGCCCGGCCCAGTCGAAATGGTGAACCGCATACCAAGCCAGCGCCACGAGCAGTACACCGCCACCCAGCAGGCAAAGCAGAACCCGCGTGAACCGCGAGGGCTTTTTGGCCGCTTTCGGCTTCACTTGTTGGGTGGCTCGGCGCGCCATGACACAAGGCCCGGATAGTAGAGGAAGGTCCTGCTGCCAACAGTCTCGCTCTAGATTTGTTCAAGCGTGACCCGTGACGGCGCGGTCTGGTGTAAGACAGGCGGCATGCGGCTCGGACAGATGCCCTTGCTTTGGGTGCTGGCAGCCGTTTTTTCGTGGCTCGCTCCGACGACTGCACGAGCCGCCGAAGGCGACGCACCTTTGGTGTTGCAATCGCCGCCGGATTTGTCTGCCTTCGTTGGGCGGCCCATCAACGGCATCCAGGTGGTTACCGAAGGCGCCCGCTGGGTCCAAAGTCCCAAGCTAGAGCACGCGCGCGTTGGTCAGCTGTTGACCGCCGATCTGGTGCGGCGCGCACTCGACGAGCTGGGCGACACGGGGCGCTACGCCGACTTACGCGCGGCGGTGGAAGCCGATGGTGACGGAGTGCGGCTCGTACTGACCGTCGAGCCTCGGCGATTGATCGCCAGCATTCGCGTCTCCGCCGGCCCGGTCGACCAGGAGGAAGTGCGGCGAGCCGCGGACGTGCGCGAGGGAGGCGCCGTCACTTCTGCCGAGCTGCAGGCGATGCAGGGCCGAATTCTTGCTCTGTACGTGCGCCGGGGCTACGCGCACGCGCGCGCAGCCGTCGACGCGGTGGACACCGACGATCCAACGTCGATCTCCCTAAGCATCGAAGTCGTAGCGGGGCCTCCCACGATCATTGGCGTCAGGCACTTCGGTGTCTGGCCCGATCCGCAAGCGCCCGGCATGGCCGAGGCGCTATCCGGATACGACGTCGATGCCGGCGACCGCGCCGACGAGGACGCCCTCGCTGAGGCCGACCGCGCACTCGAGGCAGACCTGAAGGCGCGCGGCTTTCATCGCGCCAAGGTTTCGCACGCTTTGTCGGGCGCACGGTCGACCGCGCTTCAAGTATCCATCTACGCTTACGCCAAAGTCCGTTTTCGCTTCGAAGGCAATCGCCACTTCGATTCCGCGCAGCTCGAGAACGTGCTCGACGTCGAGAGCGCGCGCGATCTGTCGCCGTCCGCGCTGGTCGAGAGAATCGACAAGTTCTACCGAGAACGCGGCTTTTTCGACGTCGAAGTGAGCTTCTCCGAACGCGGCGAAGTGTCCGATCCGATCCAGGACATCGTCTTCACCGTGCGCGAGGGCGCGCTCGTGCACGTCGTGGCGCGCGAGTACCCGTGCTTGACGGGCGAGCGCACGCCGCAAGAAGTCGGTAGCGAGATCGACAGCTTCCTGGCCGAGTTGCCGAACGGTCGCCTGTTCGATGCGGTGAACCCGCAGGTCGTCGATGACCTTCAGGGCCCCACATCCGAGACCGGCGCGCGGCCGGCCCCGGATCAGTTGAGCCCCTGGGCGGTGTACGCGCCGGAGGTCTACGACCGTGCGATCAAACACGTTCAAGACCTGTATCGTTCCGAGGGCTACCTGTCCGCGAACGTCGGTCCGGTGCAGGTGTTGCGGCGCGCGTGTGCGCCGCGATCACCGGCTGGGCAATGTGTGGCGCTGGGCCCTTCGCGGCGCCCGGTCACCGCGTGTCGTTACGACCGCATCGGGCTGCCGCTTGAAGAAGCGCCCGTCGACCCGACGTTGTCGTGCATTCCGGATCCGAAGCGCGGGGTCCGCTGCGAGCCGTCTCTAGTGCTGCATTTGCCGATCAAGCTCGGGCCGCGCGCCACACTTTACGATCTAGGCTTCGAGGGTAACCGAGCCATCGTCGAAAAGGACCTCCAGAAAGTCGCCGATATTCCGCTTGGTATGCCGGTTTCGCAGGTGGAGATCGAGAAGGCAAGGCGGCGCGTGCTCGATGAGTACGCTGAGCGCGGCTTCGCCTTCGCGGAGGTGGAGACAGCCCTGGATTTGTCGCTCGACCACACGCGGGCTCGGGTGCGCTTCATCGTCAGCGAGCGCGAGCAAGTGCGGGTTTCGAAGATCGTCGTTCACGGCGCGGAGCGCACGAGCGAAAGCTTGATTCGCAGTCGCGTCGCGCTGGACGATGGCGGGCTCTACCAACGCAGCTTGGTGCGCAAGACCGAGGAGCGCTTGGCGACCCTCGGCGTGTTTTCGAGCATCAGTGTCGGCTTCGAAGATCCGTACGTGCCAGCGCGAGAAAAAGTGGTGGTGATTCAGCTCGAGGAGCGCGTCCCCCAGTACCTCGACGTACGTCCCGGCTTCAGCACGGGAGAGGGCTTTCGCGTGTCCTTCGAGTACGGTCACCGGAACCTGGGTGGGCAGGCTATCTTGCTCACGTTGCGTTCACAGCTCGGCTACTTGCCGACGGCGTTCATCCTCGAGAGCGACGTGCAACAAAAGTACAATGAGCTCCACGTCGGCGAGCGTCTTGAGCGACGCGACACCGCGACCGTGGAGTTTCCGAACATCGGGCTCGGTCCGCTATTCCGGCTCAGCGTCGAAGGCGTCGACGTTCGAGACAACGCTCGCGACTACGGTTTGAGCAAAGACGCCGGCATCGTGACGTTGTCTTTTCGGCCCGATCGCCGGGTGTCGGTGCAGCTCGGCGCGTCACTCGAGCGCAACTACGCCCAAATCTTCGGCGACAACCAGAAGGACGCGCTGAAGTGTTATTTGCAGGACCATCCCACGCAGCAGGCTCTGTTTCGCGTGCCCCAAGGCGTGTCGATCGCCCTCGCGCAAAGGCTCGGTATTACGTGGGATCGCCGCGACAACCCGCTCGACGCGACCAGCGGTACGTTCCTGTCGGCGAGCATCGAGCACGTGCATGCCAATCCGATCGACACCAGCACGTCGCAAGACACCGGTTGCGCGGGCGCAGTGCCGATCACCACGGGCAAGCCGTTGATCGATCCGTTCCAGTCGGTGCCGAGTGATTTTTTGCGCTACACGAGTCGCGTCGCGGGCTACGTTCGGCTGAACGACAAGGGTCTCGCGCTGGCCATGAGCTTCCGTTGGGGACTCATCCAACACTTGCTCGCTGGCTCTCAGACCTACCCGGATCGTTTGTTCTTCATGGGTGGCGTGGACTCACTGCGAGGGTTTCTGCAGGACTCGCTTGTGCCGCAGGACATCGCCAAGCGCTTGCTCAACCCGAGCTCCGGCCTGGTCCTCAATGACGTGGTGATTCGCGGCGGCGACATCTTCGTGAATCCGCGCGCCGAACTGCGCATCCCAGTGGGTAGCAGCGTCGAGACCGCGCTCTTCCTAGATGCCGGCAATCTGTGGACCGATCCAGCGCGAGTTCAGCCTTTGGATTTGCGTTACGCGGTGGGAACTGGGCTGCGGATTGCGACGCCGATCGGTCCGCTGGTCTTCGACTACGGCTTCAACGTCGACCGCGTCCTGGATGACTTTTTCCCAAAACGAGAAAATCAGAGGTTCTGGGAAGACATCGGCGCATTCCACTTCAGCATCGGGCTCTACTGAGACGCGCTTACGCGGTGACGAATTTTTGACACCCTGAGCTTATGCACCCGGGCCTGGTGCCGTTCTCAATTGTTGCTGCATGGTCCGTTCGAAGCCTCCGGGAGCCTCCGCAATACACGAGGCCGTTACGTGCCGACCGCCGAGCTCGGCGAGCCGCGACATGCCGACCTCGATCACGCAGCCCATCGCGCGCCCGGTTCCCTCTGAGGTACCGCACGCTTCCGCGTCGAGTGTGCGCGACATCACGGTCAGCGACTTGGACGTGGTGTTCCAGCCCATCGTGGATTTGTCTAACGGCGCGACTTTCGCCCAGGAAGCACTCACGCGCTGCAAGTGGCCGGAATTCAAGAACCCAATGAAGCTCTTCGCGCAGGCGCAAGAAGAGCGCTGCTGCGGCAGCTTGGGGCGCAAAGTGCGCGAAGTCGCGTTCGCGCGCTGCACGGACGCACCACTGTTCGTGAATCTCCACCCGCACGAGCTCGACGAGGGCTGGCTGGTTCGTCCCGACGACCCGCTATTTTTTCACGATCGCGCGGTCTATCTGGAGATTACCGAGTCGGCGGCGTTCACGTATTTCTCGTTGTGTGTGAATGTACTCAAAGAGATCTGCTCGCGCAGCGGCGCGTTTCTAGTCGTCGACGACTTGGGCGCGGGTCATTCGAACCTGAAGCGCATTGTCGATCTCGAGCCCCACGTCGTTAAGCTGGATTTGGCTTTGGTTCGCGGCATCGAGAAGAGCAAGCGCCAGCAGATCTTAGTGCGCCAAGTCGTTTCGTTGTGTCGTGAGCTTGGTGCGCGTGTCGTTGCCGAGGGTATCGAGACCGAAGACGAGCTCTCAGCTGTGATTGATACCGGCGCGCAGTACGGACAAGGTTATTTGTTCGCGCGCCCGGCGTTTCCAATTCCCAAGGCGAGCTGGCCAGTCAAACGCAAGATCATCGCCTAGCGTCTTCTAGGCCTGACAGCAGCTGTCTCTGCTGATTTTTGTCGCCGCGCGGCGGCCGCGGTTGCGGCGACAAAGGGGGCAAACTCCGAAGTAGCAGGATGTATGTGCGTGCGCGCCAATCCAGCAGCGTGAGCATGCGCACTCTACTGTTTCGGCTCGATTCGCAAGCGGCCGAGCGACGTCGCGGCGATTCCCGACGTGTCATGCGCGCGTTGACATCGGAGGTGATCGGGAGTCCGATAGCTAGTTGGGATGAGTTCCGTTGCGCTCGCAAACCATCTGCGCTCGACGCAGTCCGAGGGTAGCTGCAGCGACCTGAACCAGGTCGTTGCCCGGTTGGAGCCGTCCATCGCGCGCGTGGTTGGGCACTACGTCGGCGTGCAGTTCTCGCTCTCACCCAACGTTGCGCGCGTGGCCATACCCAGTACCGAGCTCGAGAAGATCGTACTCAGCTTGTGTGTCGAAGCGAGTTGCTTGCTGGGCCCGGGCGGTCGCTTGGTCGTCGAAACACGCGGCATGAACGACGCGCATCTCACGCCGTCACAACCTGCGGCGGAAGCGCGGGCGCGAGTGATCGTTCGCGCGGAGCAGGTGGCACAGACAACTCAGCGCTCCAGCACATATGCAGAGGCGGGCACGCGCGAGCTAGAGGTCCTGTTGAGGCGCCTCGGCGGTCAGCTCGAGCTGGTGCCGCTCGCCGTCAATGACCTGGCGTATGTCGCACACCTGCCGCATGCACTCGCTTCGAATTCTTCCGGCCGCATGGCGATCGCCGTGCCGCACGAAGCGTGCGTGATTCTGCTGGTCGAGGACGAGCCACAGGTCCAAGCAGTGACCGCGCGCATCCTACGGGCGTTTGGTTACTCCGTGATCACGGCTCACAACGAACGTACTGCTTTGGCTCAAGCCGAGCAGCACGGCGGCTCGATCGGGTTGGTCGTCTCGGACTTGGTGCTGCCGGGCGTGTCCGGCAAGGAGCTCGTTCGCCGGCTGCGCAAACCCTGCGAGCACGCGCAAATTCTGTATATTTCTGGGTATTCCCCGGAGCACGTGGGCGCTCTCGCCGACGGCGCGTGCTTCTTGCGGAAGCCCTTTACGGCCCAAGAGCTGCTGGCCGTGGTTCGCGATTTGATGCCTGTCGTCGCCGGCTGACCGGGGGCCATCACCGGTATCTCGAGCAGCAGCCACGCCCGCCGATTTCTGGTTCTGGCTTTACCCCTCCGGGTATCACGGAGCGCGTCGTTTGCGCTGCGCTCCGCTGGGCGTGCGCGACTCCTGGAGCGCGCCGTACAGGAGTACGCTCCGCTGCGGTGCTCGCGAAAGCCCCAACAAAACGCAGAACTTGGCGGGCGGGTGTTACCTGAGCGTCTGGCCTATTGGGTGGGGGCTTACCAGGTGGACGGCGAGGTCTTATAAGCCTCGGCCCACGCAGTGAACAAAGCTCAGTCTCAGCAACCCGCCGTGCCGGTTCGGCTCATGGGGCAGTTCTATCGCCACGCGCCGCGCTACGGCGTCGGATTGGTGCTGCTCGCCGCCTATCAGTTGTTTCAATGGTGGTTCGACACGCGCATGCGCCGCGCCATCAATTTCGCCACCAGCGGGGCGAGCGCCCAGGCCATCGCGCTGGGGGAGATGCTCGTCGTGGCGGCGCTCGCCGCGTTCGTTGTGCGCGTCTTGTCGCGCGTGTCCATCTTCAACGCGGGGCGCATCGCGGAGTACGAGCTGCGGAAGGAGATCCTGGAGCGGCTGCTCAAGCTCGGCCCTTCCTTCTACCGCAAGATGAGCACTGGCGAGATCATGAGCCGCGTCACCAATGACTTGGTGCAGGTTAGGCTACTGCTCGGCTTCGGCGTTCTGAATATCATCAACACCGGCTTTGCGTTGATCAGCGCGCTGGCCGTGACGATTCCCATCTCGCCGAAGCTCACGCTCGCGTCGCTGTTGACGCTGCCCTTCGTGCTGCTGATAACCCGAGGGTTCTCCAAGCACTTCTACACGCGCACTCGAGACAACCAAGACGCGCTCGGCAAGATGAGCGCGCGCGTGCTGTCGAGCGTCGCAGGTGTCCGGGTGATCCGGTCCTTTGCGCTCGAAGCCGAAGAAATCGCAGCCTTCGAGGCAACCAATCAGGCGTACTTGGATAAGAGCCTTGCGCTCGCCAGGCTGCGCGGCGCGCTCGGTCCGATCCTGCAGGCGACGATGTCGATTGGCGTGCTGGTGGTGTTTTGGTACGGCGGCTTGATGATGCTGCACGGCGAGCTCGATGCCGGCGGTTTCTTGTCGTTCTATCGGGCGCTCGGGCGTCTCACTTGGCCGCTGATCTCGCTCGGCTTTGTCGTCGGCTTGCTGCAGCGCGGTCGCGCCGCTTTCTCGCGCCTAACCGACATCTTCACGGCCGAGCCAGACATCGTGGACGGCGCTCAGGCGTTGCCGGCGCACGGCCGAGGACAGCTGAGCGTGAGGCACCTCTCGTTCGCCTACAAGGACCGCACTGTGCTCGACGACGTGAGCTTCGAGCTGCCCGCAGGCGGCTCCTTGGCGATCGTGGGCCGCACCGGTAGCGGCAAGACCACGCTCTCCGTGCTGCTCGCCCGTCTACAACCGACGCCTCGCGGAAGCGTCTTCTTGGACGGCGTAGACGTCTGCGATCTGCCGCTAGACGCCGTGCGCCAAACCGTCGGCTACGCGCAGCAGAACGCGTTCTTATTTTCGACCACGGTGGCGCGCAACATTGGCTTCTCGCTCGACGAGCCGGACGAGCCAGACGCGATCCGCAAGGTCGAAGAAGCCGCGCGCGAGGCCTGCATCGAAGACGAGGTGCTGGATCTACCGGACGGCTTCGATACCGTAGTCGGCGAGCGCGGCGTGCAGCTGTCCGGCGGCCAAAAGCAGCGCGTCGCGCTGGCGGCTGCGTTTGCGTCCGAGCCCAAGGTGTTGATCTTGGACGACCCGCTCAGCGCAGTCGACGCGCGCACCGAGCGCGCTATCTTGTCGGCGCTCGATCGCCAGCGCGCACGTCGCGGCCTAATCTTGATTACGCATCGTGTTTCAGCTGCGGCGCACTGTGATCAAATCCTAGTGCTCGAGAAGGGGCGCGTCGTCGAGCGCGGAACCCACGAAGAATTGAGCAAGTCCGGCGGAATTTACGCGATATTCGCGGAGGAGCAGCGCATCGAAAACGAGCTGGCCAAGCTCGGGGGCGTCATCCCGGACGAGCAGCAGGTGGCTGAATGACGCCGCCGCGGAATTCCCCCGTAGCGCCAGTCACGCCTGGCCGTGAGCAACGCGGCCGCGCCGACAAGAAGCGCACCGAGCGTATCCTCAAAGCGTTCCACGAAGAGGAGCGCTTCGGTAAGGCCTACGACGCGCGCCTCACCAAACGGCTCTGGGGCTACCTCACGCCGTATCGTTTGTTACTCTGGTTGTCCGTGTCCGTGATCCTAATCACCTCAGCGGGCGCGCTGGTGCGCCCCTTGATCATGCGCTCGGCGATCGACGGAGTGATCAAGAGCGGTGATCGCTCGGCCTTGTTCCACGGCGGTATCCTGCTCGCCTCTGTCCTGCTGGTCGAGCAGGTCTTGGGCTTGGTGCAGATGTACGCCGTGCAGGTCGCGGGCGCGCGTGCAGTCGCAGACATGCGCCGGGAAGTGTTCAGCTTCGTGCACGGGCTCCGGCTCGGCTTTTTCGACAAGCAGCTGGTTGGCCGCTTGGTGTCGCGCGTTACCAACGACACCGACGCCATCTTGGAGATGTTTGCCTCCGGGGCCTTGAACGCGGTTGGGGATCTCGCGCGCTTGATCGGCATCGTCACGCTGATGCTGGTCCTGGACTGGAAATTGTCCTTGATTGCCTTTGCCGCGGTTCCCCCGATGGCCATCCTGGTGGTCTTCGTGAGGCGCAATATTCGCGAAGCTTTTCGGGCGATTCGCGCCAAAACTTCGCGCATGAACGCGACCATGAACGAGCAGGTGACGGGTATGACCTTGATCCAAGCCTTCAGTCGTCAAGACGCCGCCGCGCGCGAGTTCGACGAGAGCAACGAGTCCTATCGCCAAGCCAATATGAGCGCGATCAAGTGGGACTCGATCCAGGACGCGGCGATCGACACGATTGCGGCTGTCTGTCTCGCGCTCGTGATTATGGCATTCGGCTACAGACCGGTGAGCTTCGGCACGCTGGTCGCTTTCAGCGCGTACCTGTCGCAGTTCTTCGAGCCGATTTCACAGCTGGCTCAACGCTATACGTTGCTTCAAGCTGCGATGGCTGGAGCCGAGCGCGTCTTCAGCCTGCTCGACGTCGTCGAACCCGATGCTCCGCCCCGCGCGGCTAAGCCGAAGGGCAACCCCGACTTTGCAATGCAGTTCGAGGACGTGAGCTTCAGCTACAAGCCCGGTACCCCCGTGCTGTCGGGGATCAACTTCGCCGCGCGCCGCGGCGAACGCATCGCTCTCGTTGGCCCGACGGGCTCGGGGAAGACAACCATCACTGCGCTCTTGCTGCGCCTGTACGAAGCAGACAGCGGCACCGTGCGCGTCGACGGAGACGACGTGGCAGGCCTGGAGCGCGGCCTCTTACGCTGCCGTTTTGCCGTGGTTCCCCAAGATGTCGTGCTGTTTCCTGGCACCGTGGCTAGTAACGTCGCCGCGTCCGAGCAGCCGGATCACGATCGCGTCCGTGAGGTCCTGCGTCGGATTGGCGCGCTCGATTTATTCGCCGCGCGCGAGCGCGGTATCGACACGCGCGTCGACGAATACGGCTCGAACTTCTCGACCGGCGAGCGGCAGCTAATCGCCTTTGCGCGGGCGCTTTATCGCGACGCGCAGATTCTGATTTTGGACGAAGCCACCGCCAGCGTGGACAGCGATACGGAAGCACGCTTGCAGCGCGCGCTGGAGGAGCTGATGCGCGGGCGCACCGCGCTCGTGATCGCGCACCGCCTGAGCACGGTGCAGAAGGCAGATCGCATCTTGGTGCTACGCAAGGGCAGCGTGGTCGAACAAGGCACGCACGGTGAGCTGATGGCCCAAGGCGGCTTGTACGCGCGACTGCACGAGCTGCAGTTCTCGCGCGCTGAGCAAGAGTCCGCGCTGCAAAGCGCGCTCGAGAGCGTGCCGGGCGAGTGATTGCGTCGCGGTTCCGCCGAGCTACTCGGCCCAGCCCATGACGACGCTGCGCTCGGCGAGCGCTCCCACGACGTCTTCCGCGCGGCCGATCTCGCGTGCCCGAAAAGGCCTGGAATTGCGGCCAATCTCGATCAAAGCGACCAGCTCACCGTAGACCAGCAGCGGTATCATGGCGACGCTGCACACGCCCGGTGAGCAGCGCGTCAGGCGTCCGAGGATGTGACGGCCAACTTCGCCGCAGTGCGGTTCGCTGAGCACCGTCTGCCCCGCGCGCGCGGCGACGAGTGTGGGGTCGTCGGCGGTCAGCCGTTCGCCGAGCAGTTGCTCGGTAGTCGGACCATGCCCGCCGACAGTGACCGCCGCGCCGATGTCCGCGCGCACGCGGTGTACCAAACCAACATCCGCCGCGGCGGCCGTTACCGCGGTCACGACCGTGAGCAAGAGCGCTTCCGAAAGCTCGTTCGTACTCGACAGAACTCCGACCGGGTCGACGGCGATGGGTCGAAAGCTCTGACGCGAGGCGCGGCCTTGTGTGTGCGGGCGCGACGAGAGCTCGGCGCCGCTGGGCGGAGGCGGCGGTTGGCTGTACGCTCCGCGCTCGCGTGTCTCTACGCCCGCGCTGTGTTGCGCGAGGTCTTCGATTGTCTGCCGGCGGTTGCCCGCGCTCTGCGCGTCGATGTCCTCCAGCTTGCGCCAGACTTGCCACGACTCGTGGCGCATGAACGAGCCTGCTGGGATGCGCCCGTAGGCGACCCCGCGCAGGACGAGCTCGTAGCTAACGGGACCGACTGCCACTACACCGTTGGTCACGAACCAGCGGTCTGTGTGCAAATTAGACACATTGGCGTACAAGGTGCGACAATTGTCCAGGTTGTGCGCTCCATCGTCAAGGTGTTTTCATATATAACGCATTGCGGCGTCTTTTCGGGGTTTTTGCATCACCCCGAATTTGCGTTCAATGGCCGCGTGGTTTGCTCGCCGCCTCGCCGCGTCCCGAGTAGGCCCCGAATGAGCAACCATGAGCCTCGGCAAAGTCTATCTCGTCGGCGCCGGTCCTGGTGATCCCGGGCTTATCACCGTGCGCGGCCTCGAGGTGCTCTCGTGCGCGGACGCGGTGCTGTACGACGCACTGGCGCACCCAGCGCTGCTCGATGCTTGTCCGAACGCAGAGAAGCGCAATGTCGGCAAGCGCTACGGTCAAGACAGCGCGGTGCAAACGGTGATTAACGCGGAGCTGATCGCGCTCGCCAAGGCGGGCAAGCGCGTGGTGCGGCTGAAGGGTGGCGACCCGTTGCTGTTTGCGCGCGGCGCCGAAGAGCTGCAGGCGCTGGTCGCAGAAGGGGTCCCATTCGAGATCGTCCCAGGTATTGCTTCGCCGCTCGCGGCCAGCGCGTTCGCGGGTATCCCGTTGACGCATCGCGAGCTGTCGTCGAGCGTGACGTTCATCACTGGCAGCGACCGCGAGGGCAAGGAGTGGTCGCCTGAGTCTTGGCTCAAGCTCGCGACCGCGACCGACACGATTTGCATCCTGATGGGCATGCGTCGGATCGAGGACATCATGCGCGCCATCATCGCGGGTGGACGTAGCTCAGAGACGCCCGCGGCGGTGATTCAGTGGGCGGCGCGCCCCGAGCAGCGCGTGGTGACGGGCACATTGCTCACGATTGCCGGGCTCGCTCGCGCGCAAGGCATCGCCAATCCGGCGGTGATCGTCGTGGGCGAAGTCGTGCCGCTCCGCAGCGAGCTCCAGTGGTTCGATAACCGGCCTTTGTTTGGCAAATCCCTGCTCGTTCCGCGGCCCCGGGAGCAGGGCCTTGTTACCGCAGCGGCGATTCGCGCGCGCGGCGCACGCGCGCGGCTGCTGCCCGCGATCGCGATCCGCGAGCCGGTCGACGGAGCGCCGCTCGCGCGCGCGATTGGCGAGCTTCGCAGCTATCAGTGGGTGCTGTTCACGAGCGCCAACGGGGTCACCCATTTCAGTGCCGCGCTGAGTCGCGCGGGCCTCGACGCGCGGGCCTTCGCGAATGCCAAAATCGGCGCGATCGGACCGAAGACCGCGCTGGCACTGGGGCGTTGCGGATTGCGTGCTGATGTCGTCGCGGAAGAGTTCGTCGCTGAGGGCCTGGCGCGCGCCGTGCTTGCTCAGGGCGTGCCGAAATCCGTGCTCCTAGCACGTGCACTGCTGGCGCGTGATACTTTGCCCGATGTGCTGCGTGAAGCCGGCTGTCAGGTAGACGTCGTGCCCGTGTACGAGACTGTTTCTGCAGATTCCGGTGAGGCGTTGCGCGGCCATTTCGAACAGCGAGAAATCGACGTTGCATTGTTCACGTCGAGCTCGACGGTCAGCGCCGTGGTCGACATGTTGGGCTCACGAGCGAGCGAGATCCTGTCGGGCGTGACCGTCGCCAGCATTGGACCGATCACTTCGAAGACGTTGGCTGAGCGAGGCATTCGGGTCGACACGGAGGCCGAAAGCTTCACGGTCGACGGCTTACTCGACGCCCTAGAACGCCACTTTTCCCCGGCTTAGTTGCGCTCGAAGCGGTAGCCGGCGTGCTCCAAGCGCGAGCACACTTCGTCGATGTGCGGGAAGCCGTGCGTCTCGAGTACGAGCTCGATCAATGTTTCGCCGAGTTCGGCGCCCGAAAACGCGCGATCGTGATTCAGCTCGAGCACGTTGGCGCGGGTGTCGGCAATCACACGCGTCAGCTGGGCGAGCACTCCGACCACATCTGGCACGGTGACGACGATGCGCACCAAACGACCAGTCTTGACCAGACCGTGCTCGATGATGCGCGCGACCAGGTTTACATCGATGTTGCCGCCACTCAGCACCACCGCCACGCGCGAACCCTCGGTTAGCGACGAAAAACGCCGATGCAAGAGCGCCGCGACGCCGACCGCGCCAGCTCCCTCGACCACGGTTTTCTCCCGTTCCAGGAGTAGGAGCACAGCTTCTGCGATCTCGGCTTCGTCGACCAGCGCGATTTCGTCGACGTACTTGCGCACAGTCTCGCGCGTGAGCTGTCCGACGCGGCGCACGGCGATGCCGTCGGCGATCGTTTTCCCGCCCGGCAGTGACGGCGGAGCGATGCTGTCCAAGGCATGCTTCATGCTCGGAAAACGCCGCGATTCGACGCCGAGCACGCGCACTCCGGGACGTGTCTCTTTGACCGCGCAAGCCACACCCGCGATCAGGCCACCCCCGCCGACAGGCACGATGATGGCATCCAGATCCGGAACGTCGGCGAGGAGCTCCAGACCGACCGTGCCTTGTCCCGCCATCACGAGCAAGTCCTCGAACGGGTGCACGTAGACCAGGCTACGCTCGGCGCCAAGCGCGGCGGCATGCTCGGCGGCGTCGTCGTAGCTCGTGCCGCTCAGGATCACCGTGGCACCGAAGCGGCGGGTGGCGGTGACTTTGATCAGCGGAGTCGCTTCCGGCATCACCACCGTGACCGCGATCCCGAGACGCGAGCCGTGTCGGGCGACGGCTTGCGCATGATTGCCAGCGCTGGCAGTGACCACGCCGCGCACGCGCTCTGCGGCGGAGAGCGTCTCCAGGCGGTTACATGCTCCGCGCTCTTTGAAGGAGCCCGTGAACTGCAGATTCTCCAGCTTCAGCAGCAGCTTCACGCCCGTCAGCTCGGACAGCGCGGGGCTCTCGACGCAGGGAGTGCGCCTTACTTTGCCCGCAATACGACTCTGAGCGGCAATGATGTCGGCTAAGCTGAGCATTGGCGGCGGCGTGTGACTTAGTTCTCGATCCTGGCACTCTTTTGGCGGTTTCCCATGAGCCGCTCCGGTTCTGGAACGCTGGCCGATGTGGGCGTCCGGCGCGGCTCGCGCACCAGCACCGTAGGGGTGCGTTCGAGGCGTGCTCGAAACTGCACGGTGGCAAGCTAGAAAACGCACCTCCGAAAGCTTGCGGGGGTGCCTCGGCTCCTTGACCAAACCAGCGATATCCCCTAGGATTTAGGACCTCGGAGAGGCATCGGCCAGCGTCGCGCCCCGAAGCCACGCCTTCCGGGCCCGGCAAAAAACGCACGTGCAGCAAATTGATCGCGAGAAGACGCTCCAAGCTGCCCAGAAGTACATCGAGAAAAAGAGGTACGACCGGGCAATCGCGGAGTACCAACGGATTGTCCAAGACGATCCGAATGACGCCCGCACACTTCTGAAGATCGGTGACCTGCAGGCGCGGCTCTCGGCCTATCCCGAGGCGATTGCCACGTATGATCGCGTCGGCCAATACTACTCGTCGCAAGGCTTCGCGCTCAAGGCGATCGCTGTTTATAAGCAGATCCGCGAGCTGATCAAGAAGCACGCGCCGGACCTGGCGGACCGCTACGGGCATATCGTGCCCAAGCTGGCGGAGATCTACACGCAGCTCGGCCTGACGAGTGACGCGCTTGCGGCCTACGACGAAGTCGCCACTCGCTTGCAGCGCGCTGGGCGCGATCGCGAAGCGATCGAAGTCTTTACCAAGATGGTCGGGCTCGACGCGCAGAACCCGCTTCCGCATTTGCGCCTGGCCGAGGCGCGCTGTCGCGTACAAAGCCTGGACGAGGCCATCGAGTCTTTCTGGACTGCGGCCGAGCTGCTGCTGAGCCTGGAGCGCAAGGACGACGCGCTCAAGGTGATCGAGCGCATCCTGCATTTCAAGCTGGACCCGCGCTATGCCTGGGTCGCTGCCGAGCTGTACTTAAAGCGCGGCACTCGGGAGGACGGCCTGCAGGCGCTCACCAAGTTGCAGGTCTGCTTCCAAGCGGACCCGAAGAACCTCGACACGCTGGGTTTGCTCGCTCAGGCGTTCACCTTGATCGGGCAAGAAGCGAAAGCGATCGAAGTATATAAAGAGATGGCACGCATCGCGCGCGACGGCGAAAAGCGTGATCTTTTTGAGCGGCTGCTGGCGCATCTGCGCGACGTGGCACCGCACGATGAACAGGTTCGCGCGCTGCAGAGCCTGCCGCCAACGCTCGGCAACAACTCATCTCGGCCGCCTTCAGCTTCGGGTTCGATAGCTCCGCTCAGCGTCGGCGACAGCGAGGTAGAGTTCATCGACGAGACGACCGAGCGGGACGCGCTGCAAGTCGTGCCGAACGCCGCCATGCCGTTCCCTCTAACGCGGCCCATAATGGCCAGCGCGCCGGACGTGGTCGTCGTCGACGAGACGCTCGAGGCGGCCGAGGAATTGGCGGATCCGAGCTCGTTCGACGCACGCGGACACGCGCGCAAAGCCGTGGTCGACGCAGAGTCGTTCCGCAAGTTGCGCCTGTATCCGAAAGCCATCGAGGCGCTGCACATTGCCCTCGAGATCGATCCGCGCTCGCTCGAAATTCGCCAGAAGCTGCGTGAGCTGCTCGTGGAGTCCGGTGATCGCGAAGGAGCAATCGCCGAGACGCTGAACATGGCGTCGCTACAGCTCGACAACGGTGATCTCGCGCAGACCGAGGCGCTCATCTACGAGGTGTTGGAGATCGAGCCGGAGCACCCGGAAGCGCTGGCGATGCTCGAGCACATCGCCCCCGCGCAGGTCGGCTACGCCGAAACCGACGACGGGCGCAAGCGCGTGCAAGCGCCGCGCGACATGGTTCACTCTGTGGACGGCTACGACCCCGACGCGCCGCTGCCCTCGTATGACTTGGAGGAGATCGGCGCCGAGCAGGCCATGAACTCGGAGCCGGGTCGCTCGTTCCTTCAGCGTCAACCGTTCGACATCCAAGACGACCCGTTCGAGGCCGATCAGCCGCTGCCGAGCTTCCCCATGGGCTCGGAGCCGGACGCGCACGAAGCTTACGGGCGCGGCCTGGATGACTACGAAGAAGAGGTGCTCGAGGTCTCGACCGTCGAGGACTTCGTGCCGCAGGCGGCCACTGCGGTGGCGGCGCCGATCAACGGCACTGAGGGGCTGGAAGACGTCCTCGACGAGGCGGACTTCTTCGCTGCCCGCGGCCTGTACGAAGACGCGAAGGCGATTTTGATCGAGCAGCTCGCGCGTACGCCGCAGCACCCGCTGGTGCTCGAACGCCTGCGTGAGATCGACATTGCGCTCGGCTCTTCTGGCGAGAGTCAGACGATCGAGCGTTCGCAGCTCGGCAAAAACCAAGAGGAAGAAGCGCTGGATTTCGACGTCGCTCAGTCACTCGGTGCGCTGGACGAGATGGAGCTGCCGACCGACAGCGTGGCTGCGTTCAACGCCGCGAGTGACGTCGACGTCGATCAGGTGTTCGAGAAGTTCCGCGCCGGTATTCGCTCGCAAGTTTCGGAGAACGACAGCGCGACGCATTACGATCTCGGTGTTGCGTACAAGGAAATGGGCCTCGTCGCCGAGGCCATTCACGAATTCGAATTGGCGGCGCGCGACGCCCAACGCGAGTGCAACTGCTTCGCCATGATCGGCATGATTTACCTGGAGCAAAATCAGCTCGACCGGGCAGCGGAGTGTTACGTGCGCGCGCTCAGCGCCGCCAACAAGACGGTCGAACAAGAGATGAATCTCTATTACGACTTAGGCACCGTGTACGAGATGAAGGAGAAGAGCCAGGACGCCCTTTACTACTTCCAAAAGATCGCGCGCCGCGACCCCGGCTACCGCGATATTGCCGAGCGCATCTCGGGGCTGCAGCCCGAGAAGGAAGCGCCCCCAGTGTCATCGAGCGCGCGCGCGGTCGGGGATCAGGATGAGTTCGATTCTGTGTTTGATGACTTGTTCGAGGGTGGTGGGAAGAGCTCGAGGTAGAGTTTCTTGCCGAGTGTGACGCGCAACGTTTGGCCACGATCGCGAGTTGAGAGATCGCATGCGCCTGTGCACCCCTTCGGGTATCTCGAAGCGAGTCGGTCAGTTCTACCCCGTCGGGTATCGCGAAGCGCGTTCGTAGGCCTTCATCTCATTCGCTCATAGTCGTGGTCTGACGCGCTTCGTGATCCCCGACGGGGGAGTCTTCCAAGACTTTTCGGTCGTTTTGGCTGCGGGCATGCGGCCAAGCTGCTTGGCGCGCGCTTAGTACGACTTGCTCAGATCTTCTGGAGGATTGAGCCGCCGTGGCAGCTGCTGAATTTGGCCGAGCAGCGAGCCCCGATGCCTGGCGTCCAATAAGGCGGACC
>OLLW01000269.1_pt1 | contig 20091 bp, 13 predicted proteins | sample 1604611 | NCBI WGS metagenome assembly OLLW01 (sample SAMEA104055725, study PRJEB20765) | soil metagenome | biome: Arctic tundra; feature: Polygonal ground; material: soil | place: USA | collected 2011-09 | depth 0-0.5 m | reverse complement strand
CGTGGCCTTCACCTCGGCACGGTTGATTGGCAGGCCGAGCACAAGTTGTTGCCTTCGCACTGCTCGCCAAACTGAGCTTGAACGCGCCCGTCACCGCAAAAAGGCGCGGACTTGCAGGCCGTGGTGCACACGTTGACGCCGTACGCCGTCGCCACGGCTACGTTCTTCGCGCCACTGTCGCACTCCTCACCGCCATTCTTGATGCCGTCACCGCAATACCCGGCGAGGGTGCAGTTGGCGCTGCACGTACCGTAGCTGCCGTCGTTCACGCCGTTGTCGCATTGCTCGCCGGCGTCGACCACGCCGTTGCCACACTTGAAGCGGCAGGAGGTGTCGCACTTGCTGGCCGCGCTGCCGTTGCCGTTCACGCCCTTGCCGTCATCGCACTTCTCCGGAGGCTGGATAATACCGTCGCCGCATTGCACGGTTGGCACATAAGCCGAGCAGTCCGTCGTGCACGAGCCCGCCATACCGGTGTTCTTGCCGTCGTCGCATTTCTCGGGTCCGTTGATGATGCCGTCGCCGCAAGTGCCGCCCGGCAGGCACTGATCGGTGCACGAGGTTGGGCCGTAAGCAGTGCTCACGTTGGCACTGCCGTTGTCGCAGACCTCGGGCGGGCTCTGAATGGTGTGATCCCCGCAGTAGGGTGCAAACGTGCAGTCGGAGTTGCAGGTCCCGTAGCTGCCGTCGTTCTTGCCGTCGTCGCATTGCTCCCCGACGTCGAGCTGACCATTGCCGCACTTGAGCTTGCACGATACGTCGCACGGGCTGCTCGCCGTACCGTTGCCCGTCGCGCCGCTGCCTGCGTCGCACTGCTCACCGGTGTCGAGCTGACCATTGCCGCACTTCTTCTTGCAGTTCGCGGCGCAAGCGCTCGACGGCGCGCCATTGTTGGGCCCGTCGTCGCAGGTCTCGCCATTGCCGGCTTGGGTGCTACCGTCGCCGCAGCGCGCGCCGAGCTTGCAATTGGTTTGGCAGTGGCCGTAAGTGTTCTGGTTGTTGGCGGTGCCGTCGTCGCACTGCTCGCCATCTACCTTCTGGGTAATGCCGTCCCCGCAGAAGGCCGGCTCGAGGCAGCCTGGCGCGCACATCTGCGCTGCGGGTGAGTGGTTGACGTAGGCGTCGATGTTCAGGCCGTTGTCGCACGCTTCTGGCGGCGCCTCGGTCCTGGCATCGCCGCAGTAAGGACCGAGCTTGCAGTCGGTCGTGCAGTCGCCGTAGGTGTTGCCGGTCGGCGCAACGTTGGCGGCCCCACGGTCGCATTGCTCGCTGCCGACCACGTAGCCGTCTCCGCAGATGGGCGTACACACGCTGGGGGCCCCGTTGAAGCCTTGCAGGGTGAGCTTGAAGTCTGACTGGGTGACCTCGCGTTCCGCGTTGAAAATGGCGATTTCGTAGACGCTGCCGACCGTGAGCCCGAGGTTCACGGTAGAGCAGTTCGGCGTTGCGCCGGAAGGGTTGCTCCCGCCGTCGCCCGGCAGGTTTTCGACGCAGACCGTCGCCACACCGTTGGCCGCCAAGCTGAACTGACCCGCCGTTTGCGAGTGGATGCCGCCAATGTCGAGCGTGAGCTGACCGTTGACGAACACCCACAGGTCGTCGTCGCCGTAGAAGGCCAGCTGCTCGCCGCCTTTGAAGGCAAACCAATTGCGCGTTTCGGTCGTGAAGCTAAAGTTGTGTCCGTCGTCGCGAGCAGTCTCCTTACCTGCTTGCACCCAGCCCTTACCGTCGAGCGGGAAGAAACCGTTGTTGCCGGGGAAAGCGCTGTCGCAGCCGCCGCTCTGGCAAGCGTACTGGAACGCACCGCCAGCGATCTGCTGTAGGTTGATGGTGCCCGCGTAGGACATGTTCACGGTCGCGTCATCCACGTACCATTGTGCGAAGCGACCCGCCGGAGACAGCAGGGCATTAGCATTGCCGTTGCTGAGCGTTGCTGGTTGATCCGACCACCACACGACGTCGTACGCGGGGGGAGTGTTCATCCACGGCGGAGCCTTGTAGCCTTCCGAGCCCGAGACCCAGCCTGGGCCGTTCATCGTCCAATTGGCGACACCGTTGTGGCCGTTGCCGAAGGCGGGAGAAGCGTAACTCGTGTTGTACGCGGGCACGTACTTGAACTGACGCGGCCCTGGGATAGCGACCTGCTGCAGCGCGCTCTGGGGGATCCCGGGCAGCCGCCGATTCACCAGCGGTTCGATCGAGAATTGGGGGTGACTTCTGGGCGAGAAGTCGCGCCAGATCACCGGCAGAGTCAGGGACGAACCTGGTGGCGGTTGCACGCAGGTCCAGGCCGGCGTCGTGCTGTTCGGGATGGTCTCGACCTTGCAGTTGTGATCGCAGCCGTCGCCGTCCAGTGCGTTGCCGTCGTCACATTGTTCGGGCGGCAGCACGAGCCCGTCGCCGCAATGCGCGAAGCACTGAAAGGGCACGGTCGGCGGACTCGCGAGGTAAGTATTTTTCGTGCCGCACAGCGGCTCGTTGGTGCAGGTCGGCGAGCAGCCGTCGAACGGCAGAGTGTTGCCGTCGTCGCACTGCTCCGCGCCGCGCACCGGGCTGCTGGGGTTCGAAGGCCCGTCCACGACGTTGTCGCCGCAATACGGAATCGAGGGCTGCGAATGTGGATTCTTGCTCGGATCGCAGACGAACCCGGGCTTCAGTTTGCAAGCTGCCGTGCAGCAGGGCACATCCGCCTGCTCATCGCACTGCTCGTCACCGACGACGAGCCCGTCACCGCACACTGGGGTGCACGGCGTGCCGGCAAGCGCGCATTGCCAACCAGCAATCACTTGGCAAGTCGCCGAACAGCCGTGTTTGCCGTCGTTCACGCCGTCGTCGCAAGTCTCGGTGCCGGTCACTTTGCCGTCCCCGCAGACCATCGGTATGCACAGGCCGCCGTTCGCCGGACAGACGGCGTTGGGCATGATCGTGCAGGTCGAGCTGCACCCGTGCTTGTTGTCGACGAGGCCGTCGTCGCACTGCTCGCTCCCCGCAAGAATACCGTCGCCGCAGTGGGCCGCGACGCAGGCAGCATTGGCAGCCGGGCACGTCCAGCCCGCCTCGAGTTGGCATGTGCTCGAGCAACCATCGCCGCTCTGAGCGTTGCCGTCGTCGCAGCCTTCGCTCGTCTCGATTACTCCGTTGCCGCACTGCGGCGGCAGAGGTGGCGGCGTAAATAGGCACGGCTTGCCGACGACCGAGCAGGAGTAGTTCGCTTCCAGTTGGCAGGTGCTCGAGCAACCGTCGCCCGAGTAAAAGTTGCCATCATCACAGGTCTCGCCGGTGTCGATCACTCCGTTTCCGCATACTCGCGAACAGGCTCCGCCCGCGGGCGGACAGCTCCAGCCGCTTTCGATGAAGCACGTGGACGAGCAGCCGTCATAGCTGCGCCGATTGTGGTCGTCGCAATGCTCTCCGGGATCGATCGTGCCATTGCCGCAATAGGCGTCGACCGAGCAAGCTCCGCCGGCGGGCGGACACTTCCAACCCGTAATCACCTGACAGGTCGCAGAGCAGCCCTGTTGACCACTATTCGTGCCGTCGTCGCACTGCTCGCCGAGGATGGTCTGTACCATTCCGTCGCCGCAGTAGGCGTCTCGCGTACAGGGGTCGCCAGTCGCCGGGCACGTCCACCCGGGAACTGTCTGACAAGTTGCGGAGCAACCCTGCGTACCGTCGTTCTTGGCGGCGGAGCCGAGATCGCAAGTCTCGCCGTCCTCGATCACGCCATTGCCGCACACGCTGCTCGTTGGCTTGCTGGTGCAGGGCTTTCCGGGCTTCGCGCAGACCCAATTCTTCTCGGTTTGGCAGTTGCCGTCGCAGCCGTCTCCCGGCTTGGTGTTGCCATCATCACAGGTCTCGGGAGCGTCAACGACGCCGTCCCCGCAAGTCGGGCCGGTATCGTCAGCGCCGCCGCTTCCGATTGGCGGAGCTCCAGCCTCGCCATTGCCGCCATCGAGATTGAGATCGACTCCGCCTTCGACGTCGGTGCCGGAGCCGCCCGTCCCGGAGTCCGAAGAAAATGTCTGGTTGTCGTGCGTCACGTCGGGGCTGCTGCCGCACGCGGTGAGAAGCAACGGAAGCAAAGCTCCTAACGCAAGTAAGCGATTGGTCTGCGGCATCGTTCCCTCGGGGTCCGAAGAGATAGAGTCTCTCAAGGTAGCTTGAGGCGTTATCAAGTCAACAATTCTGGCGGCGCTTGCGTCGCCTCCGCGTGCTGCGCTTCGACTTGCCGTCACGACGACGCCTCGACCGCATGCACGAACCAGACACGCTGGAATTGCGCCTCGAGCACCGCGTACACCGTCGCTGTCGCTGCCCCAGCGAGGGCGCTCCGCAGCGGGGCAGTTTGCGTCGCCCGCGATACTTCTGGGTGCGGGCGGTCGTGACGAATTCTCGAGCGAATCACGGGCCGAGCATTCTATTGCGGGGCGTTGTGCACCGCGGTGTGTGGCGGAATGCTGTGCGTGTCCGAGCATCGACGCCTCGCATAGTCGGCGCGACGGGTGAGTCGCGCTTCACCGCAAGACCAACCGCGTTGGCCCTTCCTAGCGTGCTTATGCGCCGAGGTGGGAGAACATCGGCTAAGCGCGGGTCTTGGGTGTCCGGGGACGGAAGCGTTGCCTCGCCCCGCGGTTGCAGCGCTCGTCGACCTTTTTTCCGTTGTGGCTGACGACGCGCTCGCGGAAAACCAGGCGCCATTCGTCCCCTTCCGCCTCAGGTTTATGCCAGACACCAGGGCTTGCGGCAAGCCCCGGTGTCCGCCGCACAATCATCGTCATGACGAACACGACCAAGCACACCGTGCTGATCGCTGGAGGGGGTCCGACCGGAATGATGTTGGCGGCGGAGCTCGCGCTATCGCACGTCGACGTTGCCATCGTCGAGCGGCGCGCCAATCAGGATCTCGAGGGATCACGCGCGGGCGGTCTCCATTCGCGTACGATAGAGGCGCTCGATCAGCGTGGCATCGCGGAGCGCTTCCTGTCGCAAGGACAGGTCATGCAGATTGCGGGCTTCGCGATGATCCGGCTCGACATCAGTGATTTCCCGACACGCCACAACTACGGGCTCGCGCTGCGGCAGAAGCATTTCGAGCGCATTCTCGCGGCCTGGGTGGACGAGCTTTCGGTACCGATCTATCGCGCGTGCGAGGTGACGGGCTTTGCCCAGGACGACACGGGCGTCGACGTGGAGCTGGGAAGCGGCGGTTCGCTCCGAGCCCAATACCTGGTCGGCTGCGACGGCGGTCGCAGTCTCATCCGCAAGCAAGCCGGGATCGAGTTTTCAGGTTGGGACCCGTCCATCAGCTACTTGATTGCGGAGGTCGCGATGACCGAAGAGCCGGCCTGGGGGATCCGCCGCAACGAACGGGGCGTCAACGCCCTGGGCAAGCTGGAGGACGGGAAGCGAGTCGGGGTGGTCTTGAACGAGCCGCACGTCAGGCACGGTGACGAGCCAACCTTAGCCGACCTGCGTGAGGCGCTCAGCGCCGCCTACGGGACCGACTTCGGCGTTCACGACGTCACGTGGCTCTCGAGGTTCAGCGACGCCGCCCGGCAAGCTGCATCTTACCGAGAAAGACGTGTGCTCCTGGCCGGCGACTCCGCGCACGTGCATGCCCCGACTGGCGGACAAGGCCTCAACATTGGGGTCCAGGACGCCGTGAATTTGGGCTGGAAGCTGGCCCAGGTGGTCGGCGGTAGATCGCCGGAGAGCCTGCTCGATACCTACCAAGCCGAGCGCCACCCGATCGCTGCGCGTGTGCTCAAGAACACCATGGCGCAAACGGCCATCAACCGGGGCGACGAGCGAACGAATGCACTCCGCGAGAGCTTGTCCGAGCTGCTTTCGATGGACGAGCCGCGCAAGCGATACGCCGCGATGATGTCTGGTCTAGACATTCACTACGACCTCGGCACGGGACACCCGCTGCTCGGACGCCGCATCCCCGATCTCGATTTGCTCACCGAAATCGGCCCGCGGCGGGTGTTCAGTCTGTTGCACGATGCGCAACCGGTAGTGCTCAATTTTGGCGGGCCCGGCGCCCTCGACATCTCGCCATGGGCGGACCGGGTTCAACGTATGGAGGCTAGATACGCGGGTGTCTGGGAGCTGCCGGTACTCGGCGCAGTCACGGCTCCCAGTGCCGTGTTGATTCGGCCCGACGGGTACGTCGCGTGGGTGGGAAACGGTACGGACGAGGGCCTTCGCGATGCCCTCCGCACCTGGTTCGGTGCGCGTAGCTAGGAAGTCACACCGCGACGCAATGCACCAGCGTCGACGGGACTCCCCGCTCGAGAATCGACTAGACTCCGCTTGGCATAGAGTTCGCACTCTTCGCGACCGGCGGCCTCGGGCCCCATCAAGGAGCACGAAAACATGACCCCCAAGAACACTGTCTGCCTCTGGTTCGACAAGGACGCACAGGAAGCAGCGCGCTACTACGCCGCCACCTTTCCCGATAGTCGCGTGACCGCCGTGCACAAAGCGCCGGGTGACTTTCCGGGAGGCAAGGAAGGCGATGTCCTGACAGTGGAGTTCACTGTTCTGGGCATTCCGTGCCTCGGCCTCAACGGCGGGCCGCAGTTCAAGCAAAGCGAAGCCTTTTCCTTTCAGGTCGCGACCGACAGTCAAGAAGAGACGGATCGCTATTGGAACGCCATCGTCAACGATGGCGGCGCCGAAAGCCAGTGCGGTTGGTGCAAGGACCGTTGGGGTCTCAACTGGCAGATCACGCCCCGCGTGCTCACCGACGCGCTTGCTGTCGGCGGCCGTGAGGCCAAGCGCGCATTCGAGGCGATGATGTCGATGCAGAAGATCGACGTCGCGACCATCGAGGCAGCGCGACGGGGCTAAGCGATCGCACCCCGCGTACCTACCGAGCCCTACGAATCACTGCGCGAAAAGCGCCGTCGCCCGAGCTCTCCGAGGCCGGCCGCCGCGAGACACACGAGGCCTCCGATCGCGATCGGCGCTCGCCCGCCCGCGAGATCGGCGAGCCGCCCGACGATGGGTCCACCTACGAGCGCCGTTCCGCCAATCAGCGCGGTCTGCAGCGCGAGCACGCGGCCATGCATGTCACTTCGTGTGTCGACCTGCGCGATAGTGGTGGAAGCGGTCATGTACACCACGATCGCCGCGCCGACGAAGAAGGCCACGGGTACCGCCGCGGGCACTGACGGCATGAACGATAGGAGCAGCAAGGTGCTTCCGGCCGCGAAAGCGGCCATGACTGCGTGTCTTAGCTCCACGAGCCGCCGGTGGGCGACGACGAGCGTGCCGACCACGGCTCCAGAGCTCATCGCCGTGTAGAGCACGGTGAACGCGACTTCGGTGCCGTGCAGCGGCCCGGTCACGAGCAGCGGCAGCGCGACGCGCAGGTTGAACGAGAAAACCCCGATGAACGCGAACATCGCGAAGCTAATCCAGAGGCGTGGCACCGACGCCACGTAGCGCAGGCCCTCGCGTACCTCGCGGCCGGTGCGTGCGCGCGGCGACTGGCGGTAGAGCTCGCGCTCGCGCATCATGACCAGGCACGCGATCACCGCGAGGTAAGTGATCGCGTCCAGAGCGAAGCACCAGCCGAAGCCGACGGTCGCGAGCAGGGCGCCCGCCAGCGCTGGACCCGAGACCTGTGACAACGCCACGATCGTGCTGTACAGCACGACCGCGTTCGGCAGGTCGTCCTTCGATACCATCTCCGGGACGAACGAGCGCCTGAGCGGGTTGTCGAAGGCCAAGAGCACCCCACCCAGAATGGCGAGCGCATACAAGAGGACGAGCGACGGGTGGGGCAGGAAGGCGAGCACGGCGAGCGTGATGGACTGAGCCATCTCGAGGCCCTGCGTCACGAGCAGCATGCGACGCTTGTCCGAGCGATCCGCGATGGCGCCGGCCCACGCCGAGAGCGCGAGCAAAGGACCGAACTGGCATGCAGCAAGGGCGCCGACGGCAAGCCCGCTATGACCGAGCTTCAGCACGAACAGGATCAGCGCGACGTTCGTGAGCTGGTTGCCCGTATTCGAGATCAGCTGGCCGACGAAGAAGAGCCGGAAGTTGTAGGTCGAAAGGGACTGGAACGTCCTTCCGAGCGCGGTCCGAGCGCGAACGGCGGGGGCTGACGAAGCGGACGAGACTGGCGTCGAAGTGGACATGAGGGTTGACTAGGACTCCTGACGCTCCGCATTGGCCAGGCGCTCGAGCAGCTCGATCGACTTCACGAGCGCGGCGCCCTCGCGAGGGGAGACGACGTGTCCGATGGCTCGCGCGAGCCATGCGTCACGGGACGCCTTTGCGGACTCGAACAGGCGGTTGCCCGCGGGCGTAACACTGATGACGCTCTTGCGGCCGTCAGTCGGGTCCGCCGCCGAGCGAACGAGGCCGGCGCGCTTGAGCCCGGCCAGCGTCTGTGTGATGGCCTGGTGGGTGACGTGCTCAGCGGCGGCGAGCACCGACGCGGTACTTGGACCGTCGTTGCGCAGCCGCTTGATCACGGCCACCTGCGGGACTGGCAGCTCGACTTCCCCGGCCCAGGCCGCCTCGCGCAACCGCCCGTGGACGCGCTTAACCGCGACGGCGAGCCTCACCGCAAGAGAGTCGGCGCCGGGGAATCGAGCGGTCTTCGCGCGCATCTGGGTCAGTAATCAGCATGAGTTATACAAGTGCCTTGCGCAAGTTACTTGTATACACTAACCTCGGTTCATGCTCGACGCAGCCTGCCGTTCAGCGCTTCTCGTGATGGATGTCCAAGCGGGAATCATCGATCGCGTGCCGGATCCCGCGGCCCTCCTCGCGCGCGTCAGCGAAGCCGTGCGCGCGGCGCGCAGCCACAACATTCCGGTCATTCACGTCGTCGTCGGCTTCCGCCCGGGCATGCCGGAGGTGAGCGCGCAGAACCAATCCTTCAGCGGCCTTAAGCAACAGCCGCCGGCCTTCGTCATCGACCCGCGACCGGCGATCACGCCGGAGGGCAGTGATGTGGTAGTGACCAAGCGCCGCGTGAGCGCGTTCACGGGGAGCGACCTCGAGGTGGTGCTCCGCGCGGGAGAGATCCGCCACCTCGTGCTGTGCGGCATCGCCACGAGCGGGGTCGTGCTCTCCACCGTGCGTGAGGCCGCCGACAAAGACTACCGGCTAACGGTGCTCGCTGACCTGTGCGCGGACACGGACGCCGAGGTCCACTCCGTGCTCACCACCAAGGTGTTCCCGCGACAAGCGCAAGTCACGAGCGCAGCGGAATGGATCACGGGCCTGGTGTAGAATCTGCCCAGGGCGAGCGCGCGCGCGTCGTTGCACGCAGGTGTGACGTTCCACCGGCTGATCTAGCGGCCAGCTACGTTGGTTGCGCGGCCTCAGATGCGTACCGTGATAGCCTTTGCCATTCGTTCAAGAGGCTCTTCGGCGACGGATAAGCCGGCTTCCTTCACTACTCGAGGCATGCCGTAGACGACGCACGACGCTTCGGCCTCGGTCAGAACCTGTCCGCCTGCCTCGGTTACGGCGCGCGCACCGGTCAGGCCGTCGTCACCCATGCCCGTAAGCACGACGGCGAGGACACGCGGGCCGAGGCTAGCGGCTGCGCTCTCAAAGAGGGTGTCCACCGAGGGCCGGTGCACCGAGCTGCTGGGCTCTGAGTCGAGCCGAACAGTCACAGCGTCGCCGGATGCGAAGAGGCGCATGTGAACGCCGGCCCGCGCGAGGATCGCGCGCCCGGGTCGAAGCTCAAGTCCGTCGTGGGCCTCCAAGACTTCGAGCGCACACTCCGCGTTCAAGCGCTCTGCAAGAGGACCGGTGTAGCCCGCTGGAATGTGCAGAACGATCGCGATTGGGGCCGGAAAATTGGCTGGAAACGCCTTCAGCAGGCGCGTGAGAGCTTGCGGTCCGCCGGTCGAGGTCCCAATCAGCACGACCCGGTCGGATGCGGCGTCAGGTGCAAGAAGAGGTGGCTGGGCGATGGTCTCAAATTCTTGGGCGCGGCCTGGAGCTTGGGCCGAGGCAAGCAGGACCTTGGTTACGAGCTCCTCGGCGATGTCGTGCAGACTGGCAACCGCCAGCGCGGTCGGCTTATGCACCAAGTCGAAGACCCCGAACGATAGAGCAGAGATGCCGATATCGCTCTCGCCGTCGGCCATGCTGACGACAATCACGCGGGCACGTTGCGCCGGCGTGAGTGCGGCAAGAACGCCCAGCCCGTCGAGATTCGGCATCACCAGGTCTAGAGTGATGACATCCGGCTTGAGCGCAGTGATCTTCTCGAGCGCGTCGATGCCGTCTCGAGCAGTGCCAACGACCTCGATTTGGGGGCTCGATTGCAGGCTTTCGCGCACTACTTTGCGCGCAAACGCCGAGTCGTCGACGACGAGCACGCGTATGGCCGTCATGGTCGGACCTTTCGGTAGAAAAAGGCTCCGCGGTGCTCTTCGCAGGTCAACGAGACATTGAAGCGGAGTAGGGATTCGGACGCACCAACCACCAGCTGCCCGTTCGTGAGTAAGCGCTGGCACAGGTTGCCAACCACCTGCTCGATCGTCCGGTCCCGAAAGTAGATCAGCACGTTGCGACAGATAATCGCGTCGAATAGCCCCATTGTTGCCAGCTCCCGTTCATCAACCAGATTCACCCGGCGCCAGTCCACCGCGTGGGCGATGCGCGGCGCAACTCGCATGCCGTCCGCATCGCCCTCTAGCCAGCGCCCCGCGACTCCCTCCGGCAGCGCCCTGAGCGAGCGGCGCCGGTAAAGCCCCGCCTTCGCGTATGCCAATGCTCGATTGCTGATGTCGCTGGCTACGAGCGTCACCCGATCGAGGAGCCCGGCCTGGTCGAGCAGCATTGCGAGGGTGAGCGGCTCCTCTCCTGTGGCGCAAGCGGCGCACCAGATGCGTGGCCGAGCGCCTTCGGCGAGCAACTTCGGCACGAAGTCTTCGACCAAGACTTTCAGAGCTGGGACTTCGCGGAAGAAATACGTTTCGTTGACCACTAGCGCTTCGACGAGCAGCGTGAGCTCGGCTTCCGCGCCCGGGTCGTAACGCAAGAAGTAGTAATAATCGAGCAACGACTCGAAGCCGCGCTCTGTTGCGCGCGGGGAGACGCGATCAGCGAGCAGCTCACACTCGTGCAGGTCGTAGTGCAGACCAGTGCGCTCTTCTATCAGCGCGCTCAAAATCGCGAAGACTTGAGGCGACAGTGGCAGGCTTGCGCTCATCGGATCCGCGAAGCTGCGCAAATTCGGCGTACTTCGGCATCGGGGTCTTGGAGTGACCTGCGTCCGAGCGCGACAGCGCTGGGCGCGTCCTGCATCGCGACTAACGCGGAGGCCGCAGCGCGACGCGCCGAGTCGTTGCTCGAGTCGAGTGACGCGCGAATAGCCATGGCGGCATCTTCGGATTTCATTCGTGCCAGGCTGGCGACCAGTGCGCTTGCCAGGACGTCGTCGGCGCCGCTGAGCGCGTCAGAGATCGCGCGAACGCGGCCCGGTACGGGGCGGGCGAGGGCATGGATGAACGCCTCGTTTGCCGGATCTTTGCCGAGTAGGGCGAGCAGCTCGCTGGTGGCCGCCGGGTCAGAGCGCGCGGCCAGAAATCCGTTAGCGGAAGCACGCACGCCGTCATCCGAGTCGTGAGTCGCTGCGGCGATAGCGGGCAGCACCTCTGCCGAGCCTAGCTCTGCCAGCGCAGACAGGGCGACGAGTCGCGTTGTCGCCTCAGGAGCGCTGAGCGCTGCCAATAGCTTCGGCAGCGCTTCTTTCTTCTTCGAGATACCAAGTGCCACCAAAGCTGCGCGATACAAATCGGCATCGCTCGAGCTCAATACCTCGCTCAAGACAGCGAACGCGCGCGCGCCGCGTAAATGTGCCAACGCTTCAACCGCCGCGACGCGCACTTGCCCTGAATGGTCGCGGAGCAATTCGGCAATCAGATCAGTTGCGGCGTCGTCTTGCAGCCGACCGATTGCCTGGCAAGCATAGTAACGCACCCAAGCGTCGGTATCCCGCAACGCTTCGTGAAGGCGGCCCTGCACGCTCGGCTCGCCCGAAGTGTGACCAAGCGCTCGGACTGCGGCAGTGCGTGTGCGCGCTGACTCGTGCTGCGCGGCCTCCAAGAGCACCCTCAACGCGCTTGGGTCTTCGAGGTAGGGCAGCCCCGCGATAGCTGCCTCGCGCACCGTTTCATCGTCGCCTTGCGTGGCCTGGATCAGGATATCGAGGCCTTCGGAGTAACCGAAGTAGCCGACAATGCGGAGGCCGGCGCGCCGGACGCGCGCGTCGGTCGAGCGAGCCGTTTCGAGCGCCAGTCGTCGCGTCTCGTCGCTGCCGAGAGACTGAATGGCCGCGAGTGCAGCCTGCCCGACGCGCGCGTCCGGATCGCTCAGCAAGCGGAAAATCGCCGGCGCGACCGACGCGTCGGAACACCGTGCCAAGGCGTCGCAGCTCAACGCGCGGACCGTCGAATCCTCGTCTTCCAAACAAGCAACCAGCTCGTCTCGCGCGGCCTGCCGGCCACCGAGGATTGGTACCAATAGGCGCCGCTCTTCGCTCGTCCCGGCGTGCAGTGCGTCCAGCAAAAACGGCTCCGCGACGGCGCCGAGCTTCTTCAGAGAGGTTACCGCGACCTGAGCGACGGCCGGCGCCGCACGCAGCAACCCGAGCAAGGTCGGGACCGTGCTCTCCTCGCCAATCCAGGATAGGACCTGCCCGAGGGCAAGCTGCTCCGATGGATCGGCTCGCTTCAGGCCGAGGGTCAGATGTCGCCGCGCGTCGGCAACGCTCGGGGACGCAAGGAGCAAACGTTCGATGCTGATTCCCGTACCAAAGCGCCGCTCGGCGCTGTCGTGAATCGCGACTAACGCGACGGCGATGGTGCACACCAAACTGCCGCCCGCTCGACTCAGGTGCTCGATCAGTACTGGCACCGCCGCGGGATCGCCAAGCCGGCCGAGGGCTCGCAGCGCCTCGGTCGCGTACAGGGGGTCCGCACTGAGCTTCAGGAGAGCAGGCAGCGCGCGCGAATCTCGCGAACGTCCGAGGACGTCTATCGTCGGAAATGTGCGGAAGAAATTCCGTGTTTCGGCCAACTGCAGCAAAGGCTCGAGCGCTTCGCGGCCGCCAATGCGCCCGAGCGCCTCCACTGCGGCGAGCGCTACGTTGTCGTCCTCGTGCAGGGTCAGCAGCTTCAGCTTCGGCACCGCGCGAGCGCTCTCGCGCCGGCCGAGAATCTGCGCAGCGTCGCAGATGACGGCCACGTTAGCGTCATCCGCGAGCTCCAGAACCAAATCGTCGATATCAGAAGGCGTTGCCGACAGCGCGTCGACCACGCCCGCGATCTTGGCCTCGTTCTCGCGCGACGTTCGCAGTGTTTCGCACAAAAGTGGCATAGCCGTCAGGTCGGCATTGGCAAGTGCAGCAACGACCGCGCGGCGTACTGCCCAAGTGGGCGCAATGAGCTCGCTGATGAGCTCTGGTACGGCAGCGAGTCCAGCCTGACGAAGCTCCGCCACGCGCGCTAGCCGCTGACGGTCGCTGCCGTTCTGGCGCGATTGAGCGGTCGTCATGCGGTTCCCGCGCTAGTCGACGTTTCAGCGTTCAGGCTCAGCGACAAAGCCAGAATCGCTTCGGCTTGGCTCAGGTTGGCCGTGCGGATTCGGCCAATTTGCGCCGAAAGCCCCGTCATTTCACCAGCAAACGCGGCGGCACCCTTGGCCTGCGCGGCCGACGCGGTGACGGTCTCCCGGATTCGGCCACGCATATCGTCTGCAGCTGCAGCTACTTGCTCACCGGCAGCGGCTTGCTCGCCGCTAGCACGCCGCGCGGCGGTGATTGACGAGGCTTGCTTCGCGGCATTGTCGGCCAACGCGGAGATCGCTAGGCTCTGTTCTTCGAGCGCACGCGCGGTTTGGCGAGCAATCCGGCGTACGTCCTCAGCGCTCTTGGCGATGGACGACGCGGCTTTGCTCTGCTCCGAAGTTGCGCGCGTGACCTCGGCGGCGGAGCTGGCGACTTGCCTGGCCGCTCCTTCGAGCTCTTTGCCTGCCTTTGCTTGCTCGGACAACCCCTTGGCGTTCTGCTGCGCCTCCTTGCGCGCAGCGTCCATGGCTTTCGCGATCTCTGCGGCTCCTTTGGCCTGCTCGCTCAGGCCGAGCACGGTGCGTTCGGTCGCGGTTCGTACTTCTTCCGCCTGACCCGCGATGCTCTTGACCAAGTCGCTCTGCTCCGTCAACGCAGCCATCGTCGCGTCCGTTTGATTGCGCATCTGCAGCGCAGTTTTCGACAGCTGGGACGCTGCGGCGGCTTGTTCGGCTGCCCCGATGGCGACTTGTTTGGCGCTCACCGTGAGCTGGTCATTGGCGCGCACGACATCCCTCAAGGCTCGCGCCTGATCTGCGGAGGCGAGCGTGGTTTGCTTGGCCATTTGACGCATCTCGCCGGCGCTCTTGGCCAGGTCCTGAGTCGCTTTCGCTTGCTCGCCAGCGGCAGTGGCGATCACCCGTGACTGCTCGCGAACTTTGCCAGACGACTCAGTGAGCGATTTCACCAGCCCCACCTGTTCATTGGCATTGTCGGATGCCTCACGAACTGACTGCCCGAGCTCTTGGACGCCGCCCAAGATGGCGGCGAGTGCGCGTTCTGCATCGGCCGCGAGCGAAGCACCGTCAGTGGCGATACGCTCGCCTTCGTGTGTGGCCGAGATCGCGTCACGCGCGGTGTTTTGCAGAGCGCGAATGATCTTGGCAATGTCCGAGCTAGCAGTCGCAGCGCGGTCGGCAAGCGCGCGAATCTCTTCAGCAACGACCGCAAAGCCACGCCCGTGCTCTCCGGCGCGTGCAGCTTCAATGCTGGCATTGAGCGATAGGAGATTCGTGCGATCCGCGATGAGGTTGATGGTCTGTACGAAATCCCCGATTTCGTCGACCTTTTGGCCCATCTCTTTCATGACTCCCGCAGACGAGCTGATCGAGGTGCGGATCTTCGCCAGACCCTCGATTGATCGCCCGACAGTCGAGCCTCCGTCGCGGGCGAGCGACGTGACTCGCTCACCGACGGTGCGAGCTTCGTCGCACACCCGCGCGATACGTCGAGTCGAGGTCTCGACCTGCAGGGTCGCGGTCGCACTCGCCTCGCCGAGGCGTGCAATGTCTTCGGCCGAGCGGGAGACTGCCTGCGCAGATTTGGCCAGCTCCTCGATCGTACTCGCGTTCTCCTCGACCACCTTGGCGTTCTTTTCAGACGTCGCGGCGACCTCTTCTACCGACGCGGCGATCTCGGCGACGGTGGCGGCGTTCTCAGCGCTGGCAGCCTCGAGCGCTTTGGCGCTGCCGGCTGCAGACGCCGCCGAACGCGACACCTGATCAGTCGTGGTCGCCGTCTCCAATACCGATGCGGCGAGATCCTGCCCGCGCTGGGCGACGCTAGCGATGCCCTTGGCGACGGTCGCGGTGTTGCTCGAAACCGAGACAATGCGCGAAGTCACGTCGCGCGCATCCGCCGCTAGCCGCTCGATGCCCTTGGCCATTTCCTCGCTGGTCGCGCCGACCTCTGCGATCATGGATGCAGTCGTTTCGCCGCGCGCTGAGATGCTGGCCAGGCCGGAGGACATCTCAGTCGAGGTAGCGAGCAGCTCTTCGCTGGCGGCCGCAAGGTCCTGAGCGTTCGCGGTGACGCCGCGAATCGAGCGGCCCGATTCTTCCATGGCTGCGGCCGTGCTGTCCGCTGACTCCGCGAGGACTTGCGTGTCCTTTTTCACGGCGGCAATCGAGCTTGCGACCTCGCGCAGCGCGGTCGTGGATTCCTCGACGCCGCCGAGCAACGACTGAGTCAGCTCGATCAAGCCATGCTGCCCCTTCGCCATCTTGGCGGTCATGGCGCTGGCCTGTTCGATTGAAGCGGCGATCGACTCCGTAGCTGCGCTGACTTGCTCGCCCAGCGCGGCTCGTTCATTGCCGGCAGCTGCTAGGCGCAGCGCCGCCGCTTCGATCGCGTTGATTTCTTCGGCGGTCGCGCGCAGTGATTGCGCGACCGAATCAACCTGGGAGCTGAGGGCGTGTTTTGGGGCCATCGTCCTGGAGGCGGGCTGGGTGGTCATGACTGTTTTCACCTAAGATTTTCGGTAAATCGACGAGTAAGAGCAGGCGAGGGCCGACGGCGTGGACGCCTTGCACGAAGCCCGAAGCCCGCTCGCTGACTACGCTGGGTGCCGGTTGGTGCTTCTCGATGTCCAGCTTCAACACTTCGCGAGCGCTGTCGACGCGCAGCGCAACGATTCGACCTTGCGACTCCGTGACGATGATTCGCGTATTCAAGGTAAGGGCGGCGGGGGGCAAGCCAAAGCGTGTGCGCAGATCGACGACAGGCACGACCAGCCCGCGCACCGTGACGATGCCCGCGACATAAGCGGGTGCACCGGGGACCAGGGTTGCGCCGCTAAACGTCTCCATTTGCAGGACGGCGTCGACCGGCAGCGCGTATTCGACGTTCGCCAACGTAAAAATAACGTGCAGCTTCATCGCTTGACCACCGTCGCACTCGGGAGCGCGTTCAAGCTGCTGCTCAGCGCGACCAAATCCAAGACGAGAGTGGGACGCCCGTCTCCGAGATCGGTGGCTCCGGAAACTCCGGGCGCGCGCACGAGCACGTCGTTGACCGGACGAATGACGACCTCCTGTTGGCCGAGCATGCGGTCGACCGCGAAGGCGATGGGTGCACCGGCGCGGCGCACGATGATGGCTTTCGCGCTGTGCTTTGCCGAAGACTGTAGGCGAAACACCTGCGCCAGCTGAATCATCGGCACCGCCACGCCCCGTCGCGAGATGATGTCGACCGACGGACTACCGTCGTCATTGGCCGGCACGTGCACGAAGCCGCTTGGGTCGACCTCGATGATCTCGTCCACCATTGCCACCGGTACGACGAAGCGCTGTTCGCCGCACTCGAATGAAAACGCATCGACGATGGAGATTGTGAGCGGGACCCTGAGCGTAAAGGTCGTGCCTGTGCCGACCTCACTCTTGACCTCCAGCTCCCCGCCCAGCTCATCGACGACCGTGCGTTTGACGATCTCCATACCCATACCGCGACCACTTGTCGTGGTCGCGACCTCGCGGGTGGACAGACCGGGGATACACAACAGATCCAACAGACCCGCATTGTCGTTGGGGTTCGCGCGCCCAGCCTTACGCGCGACCGCCGCCCGGTCGATGCCGCGACCGTCATCACTGACGCTGATTTCGAGGCGGGTGTTGGAGCGTGCACTGCACGTGATGCGCAGTACGCCTTCTTCGGGCTTGCCGCGACGCACGCGCTCGTCGGGTGACTCTATCGCGTGGTCGACGGCGTTTCGTACCAAATGTACGATCACCGGAAATAGGCGCTCGGAAACGGACTTGTCGAGCTCGGCGGTGCCGCCCTCCAATTCTAGCCGGACGGCTCGGTTGGTGGCCCGTCGCAGGCCACGGACCAGGAGCGGCACTCGCTCGAGTAGCTCACTCACCGGCACCATGCGCACGCGCACCAACGCCGCACGCAGGTCGCGAAGCTGGCGGGCATTCTCAGCCATGATCTGAGAGAGCTCGCGCGTGTTTACGCCACGTTCGGCCAGCGCCGCGACCGAGCGCGCCAAACGAAAGCGGGTCACGATCAGCGCAGACAGCCCCTCCATCGCCTCGTCGAGGCGATTTACATCCACGCGCACGATGCCGCGCCGTATTTGCGCATCAAACACGTCGTCGCCAAGCGCTTCGGCAAACGATTCTGGCACGACGGCCTCTTCGATCACCTCTGCCAGCGCGACTTCGCGCTGAATGCTGTGAAACGCAGACGGCGCAAGTCCCACCACCTCCGCGAGCGTGGCGTCGGGGACTTCGGTGAGCAAGAGCAAAACGAACGACAGTCCACCGGGCGCTTCGGGGCTGACCGGCACGGCGCTCGGCAAGACCCGCACGATTTCCGCGACGGTGGCGGCCCGTTCACGCACGGAGTTGATCGTCAACCCTTCCGCCGCACGTGCCGGCGAGGGGCTGAATTCGGCCCGCAGTGCCCTTTTTCCCGCGGAGACGCCGCGCATGATCTGGTCGACCTCGAATGGCGCGAGCTTGCCGAGGATAGCGGGTTCGAGGTCGAGCGCGGACTCAGGCGTGCGAGCGGTGGGCGCGGACGTGAGACCCATAGAGTCAAGCTCGGCGAGCAATTCGTCGGACGGTGGCGTGGCGGAGTCGCCGCGAGCCAGTGCGGCGACGCGCTGTTCGATGGCCTGCACGCCGCGCAGCAGAGCGTCGATCGCGCGGAGTGGAACCGACGCACCCGAGCGATCGAAATCGCGCAGGAAGGACTCCATGCGGTGCGCGATGGCGACGATCGGCTCGACTCCCACCATCGCCGACAGTCCCTTGATCGTGTGCAGCGAGCGGAATGTCTCGCGCACCGCCCTGGGATTTGCCTCGCCGCCACGCTGTGCGGCTTCGACGGCCAAAAGCTGCGTATTGGCGACAGCCAAATGCTCTTCGGCCTCGACCAGGTAGGCGGAAATGAAGTCCTTGAGGTCGGCCGGGCCGCTCACGCGACGGGCTCCGCGCCACCAGCCATGATTGCGCGGACTTCGGCGATGATCGAATCGGGGGTGAACGGTTTTGCCAGGAAGCCGGTCGCGCCGGCTTGCATGACGCGCTCGCGAGATTGGTCGTCGCCGCGTGTGGTTACGATCAACACGGGCAGGCTGCGCAGAGTGTCTTGCCCGCGGACGAACTCCAGCACCTCGACGCCGCCGATGTCGGGCATGTTCAAGTCGAGAACTAGCAAGTCGAAAGGCGCGAGCGAAAGCCGCTCGATGGCTTCGAGCCCGCTCGATGCATGCGCGAAGCTCGTGCCTGGGATGGCACGCAAACACGCGACAATCATGTCACGCATGACCTTGCTGTCGTCAACCACCAGAATCTCGGTCATCAGCGCAGCCTCGACGGACGCTATGCCGCGGCGCTCGCACGGTCAAGCGCGCGCGCGCGTCGGAACTACGCTGGTTGCGACAGCGTGATCCGCTCGAAGAACACCCGAAAGCGAGGCGCAATGCCACGCTAGGTTCCAATAAAAATCGCGGCGTTCGCCTCCATTTGGTCTATGTTGTGCCGGCGCCGCGCTCGCAGCGACGGAACCGCTTATCGATGCGTTCTATGGACAGTCGCCCGTCTTCCCCCGGCCTCCTCTCCGAGCGCGCACGCGTCTGGCTAGTGGACGACAGCCCGCTCGAACGCGAGCTAGCGAAACGAATTCTGGTCGAGCAGTACGAAGTCGACATCTTCGCTGATGGCCCCCCAGTGCTGGAACGCCTGGCGGCAGGTGAGCGCCCCGATGTGTTGGTGCTCGACTGGCACATGCCTCAGATGTCCGGACTCGAGGTGTGCCGCTTCCTACGCGAGCGCCACGACGAAGCCAGTCTTCCAATATTGATTCTGACCGCCACCGGTGGACAGGATGATTTGCTGGAGGGCTTGGCCGCCGGAGCCAATGACTTTGTCAACAAGACCTTCGATCCTGCGGAGCTCCTAGCGCGCGTCGGCACGTTAGCGCGCGCCAAGCTGCTCCACGAGAGCCTCAAACGCACCGAGCTTGCGACGCGCCGCGCGCGCGAGGTGGCGGAGGACGCCAATCGCGCCAAAGACGTGTTCATGGCGACCGTCTCGCACGAGCTGCGCACGCCCTTGAACTCGATCCTCGGCTGGGCCCGCCTGCTCAGCGAAAGCGCGCCTGATGCAGCGACTTTGCAACGCGGTTTGGCGACGATCCAGCGCAATGCGCAGATTCAAGTTCAGTTGATCGAGGACATTCTCGACACGACTCGCATCATTTCTGGCAAGCTGCATCTCGAAATCGCTTCCCTGGATCTAGGGCACGTTGCGCGCGCCGCATTCGACGCGGTGAAGCCCTCAGCGGACGCCCGTCAGCTCGACATGCAATTGGTCGTCCCGGCAGGTCCATTTCGAATGCGCGGCGACAGCGATCGTCTACAGCAAGCGGTCGGAAACCTGCTCGCCAATGCGGTCAAGTTCACGCCAGCCGGTGGCTCGGTTCGAGTCGAGCTGTCGAAGACTGAAAGCGTGTTGACGCTCACCGTG
>OLLW01000397.1_pt1 | contig 20265 bp, 19 predicted proteins | sample 1604611 | NCBI WGS metagenome assembly OLLW01 (sample SAMEA104055725, study PRJEB20765) | soil metagenome | biome: Arctic tundra; feature: Polygonal ground; material: soil | place: USA | collected 2011-09 | depth 0-0.5 m | reverse complement strand
CTCACCGTCGTGCCTGCGCCTCCTGCGCTCACCGTCGTGCCTGCGCCTCCTGCGCTCACCGTCGTGCCTGCGTCGGTCGCGCGCCCCCCGCAACCGAGGGCCGCGGTCGCCGCGAACGTCAAAACCAAGCTGAAGAGGCGAGCCATCGGCGTGGAGGTTGCAACAGCGGTGCCAGCGCAAGTCCGCGAGATCCGCTGGATCCAGATGGTCACTCTGGCTCAGGCTGTGCCAGCGGTTGCGTACGACGTCGCGCTTCGCCGGGTCAGGCTTCCGGCGCGGCGTCGCCGCCGAGCTCGGCGTCTAGCTCGCGGAGCAGCTTTTTGGCGGCTTTGCTGAGCTTGGTTGGCACGCGCACGTTGACGGCGACGTGTAGATCCCCCCGGCCATGGCGATCCAAACGGGGCATGCCTTGGCCGCGCACGACGATCACGCTGTTCGGTTGTGTACCGGGCTGCACTTCGGCGCTGATCACTGTGTCGTCTGGCATGGTGATCTCGAGCTTGCTGCCGAGCGCGGCTTCGGCGAACGAAATCGACGCGCGTGTGCCGAGGTCGGCGCCTTGGCGCTCGAAGCGCTCATCGGTCTCGACCTCGATGTCGACGTATAAATCACCGGCGGGCAAGCCGTTCGGGCCGGGCATGCCTTGACGGGGCACGCGTAAGCGCTGCGCGGAATCAATCCCCGCGGGGATGGCCACGAGCACTTTGCGTTGGCGCTCCACGGCTCCCGAGCCGCGACACGATTTGCACGGCGACGGCAGATACTGACCCGTACCGCGGCAACGCGCGCACGGACTCGAGAACATGATGAAGCCGCGCTGGGCCGTGACTTGCCCAGAGCCCCGGCATTGAGTGCACGTTTCGGTCTTGGTTCCCGCCTCGGCGCCAGAGCCGAGGCACGTCTCGCAAGGGGCGGCGCCGCTCACCAAGATTTCGTGTTTGCCACCGAGGAGGGCATCCTTCAAGGAAATGACGGCTTCGACGCGGACGTCTTGACCGCGCTCGGGGCCGCGCTTGCGACGCTGACCACCACCACCGGCGCTGCCTCCGAAGAAGTCGGAGAACATGTCCTGGAAGTGGCTCAGGATGTCGCCCATCCCGGCGTTGTTGAAGTCGAAGCCGGCGGCCCCGTTCAGCCCGGCGTGCCCGAAGCGGTCGTAAGCCTGACGTTTTTCGGCGTCCGACAGTACGGAGTAGGCCTCGGTGGCCTCCTTGAACTTTTCCTCCGCGGCCTTGTCCCCCGGGTTGCGATCCGGGTGATGCTTCAAGGCAGCTTGGCGATAGGCCCTCTTGATGTCGTCGTCGGTGGCTTCCCGAGTCACGCTCAGGACCAGATAAAAGTCGCGCTTTTCACTCATGCTTGATGTCGCCGGCCGGGAAACTTGGTCGGCAAGGTAAGGCTTCCGATCAACCTGTCAACGCGCTTCGTCACTCGGACGCGCGGATTCTGGGCTGCCCACGTCGCTGGGCGATTTTCCGGCCAATTCGAGGCGCAAAGACAGGCTCTCGATGGTCCAGGCGGCGGCCTGCAGGTCCGCCTCGCGCTCGGCGAGGGCACGTTCGAGCTCGGCCCCGCCGGCCGTCGCTTGATCGGCGCGGCGCCGTTCCAGCTCGCGCGCCAGCTCGCGGCCCGTGCGTTCGGCAGTGCGCAGATCCTGCTCGAGCCGGCGCACTTCACCGCCGCGCTCGACGAGCTGCTGCTCGAATAGAAGAAGCTCAGGGCTGCCCTCTTGCTCGAGCGCCTTCTTCTCTGCCAGTTGCTGATCGCGCTGGGCGAGCTCACTCGAGACACGCGACAGCTCGCTGGTCTTCGCACTGAGCTCGCTGGTCTTCGCACTGAGCTCGCTGGTCTTCGCACTGAGCTCGCTGGTCTTCGCACTGAGCTCGCTGGTCTTCGCGCTGAGCTCAGCGCGCGCCGCCGCCAGCTCCTTCTCGTGCTGAGCTTTCAGTGTGCCGAGCGCTTGTTGCTCGGCTTGAAGCTGCTTCTGCAGCTCGCCCTGCTCGGTGTCGGCGTGGTCCGCGCGTTCGTCGGCGGTGCTGGCGCGGGCTTCGAGCTCTTTGATCCATTGATTGAGGCGCGCGAGCTCTGCGTCTGCGGCCTTGTTGGGAGGGGGGATCGGCGCGGGGGTTGGAGCCGAAACCCCCATGCTGCCGAGCAAGCGGCGCGTGGGTAGCTGAATGACCGCGAACTCGTCGAGCCGCACTTCATGCTCGGAGGCGAGCGCGATGAACACATCCGGCTCTTCGGCGCCGCCGGGCACGAAGCTCGTGTCGAGCGCGGGCTCGGGCTCGCCAGCAGCGGAAAAATCCGCGATCGCGTAGCCGACGAAGGGCGTTTGGCCGAGCATGCGCACGTGCTCGAATTCGGCGGCGACCGCGTCGTACAGCGCGTAGTAGTCGAGCCGCGTGGCGCCGGGGTTGCCGCTCTTCAGGAGCGGGAAAGCGGCTTCCGGATTCGGACAAGCCACGACCGCGACGCCCCGCGGGGCTAGCGCGCGCTTGGCCTTGCTGACCAGGCCCATCGGGCCGAACGCGCCGAGGTTCTCGACCAGCACCAGCTCGAATGAGCCGTCACGTACGGAGAGATCGCTGTCGGCCAGGCTCGAAAACGAGATCTGCGAGGAGCGGTTGCGCGCGGCGGCTTCGGAGACACGCACCGGGTCGGCGTCGCACACATGCACCGAGCGCGCGCCGCGCTCCAGGAGCTGGACCGACAGCGCGGCCAGGGCGTTGCCGAATACCAAAACACGTCGATTCGAGGCCAGCGGCTCGGCGTAAGCGGCGAGCGCGATGCTCGGCTCGAGCGAGGAAGATTCGGTCATGGAAGGGGGCGCAGGCTAGTCGAGAACCACCCGGGCTTCCAGGTTTACCCGGCCCGTTGGGGCGGGACGCGCAAACCCCGCGGATTAGTTCATGGGCGGAGCCGCAATTGCCATAGAGGGAGACCGCGATCCCTCAAGATTGGTCGTGCCTCCGACTACGCTGCCTTGGCGCGACACTGGCTGCCCCCGCGGAGACGTCGTTTTACGGCGGCCGCGCTCGTCACTGCGACACGAGTCGTAAACACCGCGCAGCGTGATCCGCGCGGCCGGCCCCGCCAAGCGCCCCGGCGCCTGCCGGGCGCGGAGGGCCAACACCCGATGGCTAACGAATCGAGCGGCGCGGACTTCGCCTGGCGGAGTCCGTTGGCTCAGCTCGCGGCAACGTGCGTGCGGCGTATTGCGCATCGTAAATTCGATGTTGTCGAGTGGCGGTGGTTCATTTTAGAGCCGCGCCGTCGGGGCGTGGCGTGGGCCCCAGTTGTGAGGTTGGCGGCGGCGCGTGTGCGTACTCGAGAGTTGAGGCGCGATCCGGGCGCGGCGCGGTCGACGACCTGGATGGCGGTGCGCCTCGACTCTCTCGTCCGCCTTAATTTTTTGTTAGTTGAAATCGCGATTTTGGTGGACAAGGTTTTGTCGGGTGCTGGCGCTGCTCCTGGATGTGATTCGGAATTTGGTGTTGGGTCGCGCGAGGTTTCGCGCCCTGCGCGCTTTTGCGAAGTGGTTCCGAGCGACGCCGGGCTCGCGGACGCCGCAGCTCCGGCAGACTCGGGCGCGCCCTAGTTCAAGGCTGGCGACAAGGAGCGGGTACTTTGCACGGAGCTCCGCAGTTGAGGCCCAAAGCGTAGCGCTCGACTTGCCGCGGTTGGTCGTGCCCGACGCCCGAACCGGCAAGGCACAGCATGACCGAATCCGGCGTCGCCAATGTCTGTGCCGGGTCGGTGCACAGCGCGTTCGCGCATTGGCCGTCCTTCAAGCCGTGGCTCGGCGGGCAGTCGGTGTCGGCTTGGCAGACCAACGCGCGGCACTCGGCCGGCGTGTCGGGCACCCCACCGGGGATCACGTCGCAGATGCCTACGAGCCTACCGGTGTGCGTGAGCGTAAACGCAGTCTTGCCGGCTTGTGCGCCCTGCCCGGCAGTTTGGCTCAGCGTGCAGTCGCCGCCGCGCTGGCACTTGGCTAGGAACTCTCGCCCTTCGGTGTCCTGCAGGCGCCGTTCGCTTATGCTCTTGCAGCCGCCCGCACCTAACACGAAAAGCGCGCACACAGCGCTGACGCAAAAGCCTCGGCTAGAAATCGCGCCCATCAAAGCCCGCGCAGCATGGCTCGGGCGGGGGCGTTACGTCAAACGCCGCGCGTTACCGACAGTTCCCGAGCTCTCGACCAGATTCTCGAGTTTTCGTCGGCTCGGGGCTATGCTCAGAAGACAGCGTTTCGACCTCTCCCGGCTGGCTCATGTACAAGAAAACACTCGTTGTCGACGGCATCACGCCGGTAGGTGCTTACCAAGCGCTGCGTAAGCGCTCGGAGGGCGGATCGTTCTTGCTCGAGAGCGTTGTCGGCGGTGAGCGTTGGGGTCGCTACTCGATTCTCGGTTATCGCCCGCGCACGCAGCACGTCATTTACGGCGAGGTGGGCGTGGATCCGTTCACGCGCCTGTCAGAGCTGGCGCCGGCAGGCGGCCCGGACGAGACCGACGTCGCGGCGCGCTTCGCTAGCGCCTGCGTGGGCCTTTTGACGTACGACATGGTGCACTTCGTCACCAAGGTGCTGCCCTGGCCCGAGCTGCTGGGCAAGAAGCGCCCGATCGCGCGCATGATTTCCGATGCCACCGTGGTAGTATTCGACAGTCTCACGCACACCGCGGTGATCGCCGCGCACGATCACGCTGAGCTGGAGCGCGCCGAGCATGACCTCGCGCAGGCCACCACGCTGCCGCTGATCACGCCGCCCGATCCGCAAGCGCTGCCGAATGACGTCGACGTGAACATGAGCGACGCGGATTACTGCCGTGTCGTCGAGCGCGCCAAGGAGTACATCCGCGCCGGGGATGCGTTTCAGATCGTACCGGCGCGCACGTTTTCGACGCCCACCGGCGGCGCCGACCCGTTCGACGTGTACCGCGCGATGCGCGTGCTCTCGCCCGCGCCGTACATGTATCTTTTGGAATTGCCGGCGCGTGACGGCGCGTCCGCTGTCGCCATCGCGGGCGCTAGCCCCGAGACGCTGGTGCGCGTCGAGAACAAGCGCATCACGCTGCGTCCCATCGCCGGCACGCGCCGTCGCGGCCGCACGCCCGAAGAAGACGAAGCGCTGGCTCGCGAGATGCTGAGCGACCCGAAAGAGCTCGCCGAGCACGTCATGCTCATCGATCTGGCACGCAATGACGTGGGCCGTGTCTCCAAATCCGGTAGCGTGCGCGTGCCGCTGCGCATGGTCGTCGAAAAATACAGCCACGTGATGCACATCACGAGCGAGGTCTGCGGCGAGCTCGCGCCCGAGCTCGGGCCTTGGGACGTAATCCGCGCCACCTTCCCGGCTGGGACCTTGAGCGGGGCGCCCAAAGTTCGCGCCATGCAGATCATTCGCGAGCTAGAGCTTCGCCCGCGCGGCGCCTACGGCGGCGCGCTCGGTTACGTCACGCGCGGTACGAGCTTGGATCTCGCGATCGCGATCCGCACGGTCGTCATGCAAGACGGCCGCTTCGAAGTCAGCGCGGGCGCCGGTATCGTCGCCGACAGCGTGCCCGAGCTGGAAGCCGCCGAAACGCGCCACAAGGCCCGCGCCGCGCTGTCCGCTATCCACTCCGCGCGTTCGCGCTGAGCCCCGAGTCCACCAACATGACACTGAGTGACGAGAACGCGTTTGGCGTATTGATCAGCTACCACGCGATCGAGGACGACGAGTACAGCCTCGAGCCCGAGGAATTCGCGGCGCGCTTCTGCGAATTTCGGAGTGCGGTGCGCGACTGCGTCGCTGCATTCCCGCTGGCGCAATCGGCCGTAGCGCGCGAGCTCGGCCACGCTGTGTATCTCGAGTTCGCCGACGGCGATCAGCTAGAAGATCCGATCGGCTGGATCAAGACCGTGCGCGCCAAGCTGAACGCGCTCGAGCTGAAGAGCGTCGGTGTGCTGAGTCACGGCGGTCGTTGGCAAAGCGATGCGCGCGAAGAGCTGCCTTCGAGCGCTGGTGGTGTCCGATGGCATTCGGTGTCGCTGCCCAGCGAGCCACTGCGCCGCGCGCTGTACGCGGAAACCGCAACTCACGGCAATGACGAGGCCGACGAGAGCGCTTGGGGCCCCGGGATTTACGTCGACACCGAGGCCGTCGAAGCGCTCGGCCGCACGTTGAAGAACGCGCCGACACCGCTGGCGGTCGCAGGCGCGACGTTTTTTCGCGTCGCGCGCTGAGCGGATTTTCAAATCTTACTCAGCATTCCCACTGTATGGCGCAGGTGCGGGCTCAGCCGAACGGCGGAAAGCCGAACCAACGCTGATGAAAATGCAGGATCACGGCCAGCAGCAGGGCCGCGATCACGGCCGGCACCCAGAGCTCGGACCAGGCCAAGCGATTGCGACCTTCGACGACGGCGGCAAAGGGCAGGTTCGAGGTGACTTCAGCGTAGCGCGCGAACTCAGCTTTGTTCGTGCGCCGGCGCTTCTCGTCGATGCTGCTGGTGCCGCGCAGCGCGGTTGCCAAGAACGAGCCGAAGAACAAGATCGCGGCGACGTGGCCGGTCACCAGCAAGTGTGCGCCGGACCACAGCGCAACCGACCATAGGAACGGATGGCGGGTGATACGCAGCACGCCACGCGCCGCGTCCGTGCGCTGCAGCACCTTCTCGGCGCCCAGCGCGGTTGGGTTGGGCACGCTGAAGGCGCCCACCAAGAGCATGAGCGCTAGCGGCATCACGACGAGCGGCAGCCAATGAATCGGCCGCGGCGCAAACCACAGCGGATAGAAGCTAGCGTTGCGATAGCTGACGATCAAAAACCACAGCGAAGCGAGCGAGATAATCGAGAAAATTCCGACAAAAGCCCGCTGCCCGAGGCTTTTTACGAGGAGCCAGCGCAGCTCGGAGCCCGCCACGAAGGCGTGGATCCCGAACCACACGAAGCTGGCCAGCGCGAGGCGCTCGAACATGCCTACAACCAGCCAGCTTGCCGATACCAGTCGACGGTGCGCTTGACGCCATCGGCAAAGCTCACGCTGGGCGTGAAGCCGAGCACGCTTTGGGCGCTCGCGCCGTCGCATACCCATTGATCGAACAGCTCGTTGCACTTGTCGCGCGTGAGCATCATCGCGCGATTCGTCACTTTGCCGTAGCTCTCGCTGAGCAACGCGGCGCCTTCGACGACGCGTCGCGGTAACGGAATACGCAAGAACGCGCGTTTCCCCATGGCCGATTCGGCTTCGCGGATCAGCTCGGCCATGGTGTGCACGGCGCCATCGTCGACCGCAAAGATGCTGCCGCTCGGGACGTCCGCGTCGATGGCGCGGATGCAGGCGTGCGCGCAATCAGGCCCGTAGATCATGCTCAGCTTGCTCTCCGGCGAGCCCAAGAGAGGCAACACGCCCAGCTTGATCGACTTGAAAAATGCCAAAATTTCGCGATCGCGTGGGCCGTAGATGGCGGGCGGACGAATCACGGTGAAGGGCAGTCGGTCCTTCTTGGCGAGGACGATAGCCTCGGCTTCCAGCTTGCTGCGGCCGTAATTGGTGACGGGCCGCGGCGCGGCGTCTACGGACACTGGGCTGCCGTTCGTGTCGCTCGGCCCGCCGACGGTGATGCTGGAGACGTGCACGAAGCGCTTCAGTGAAGCGCCGAGCGGTAAGCATGCCGTGAGCAGGTTGTCGGTGCCGCCGGCGTTTACGGCCATGAATTCGTCGAGACTGCGCGCTTTAACGAGGCCCGCAGAGTGCACCACGGCAGTGATGCCGACGACGGCGCGCTCCAGGCTCGGCCGGTCGTCGATAGCGCCTTCGAAGAGCTCGACGTTGCTCAGTGTGCGCAAGAACTTGGTGTCGCTCGAACGCCGGACCAGCGCGCGCACCGAGCGCCCCGCTTGCGAGAGCTGCTCGATGACATGCGAGCCCAGAAAGCCCGTGCCGCCAGTGACGAGGATGGTCATATGCTCTTCTCGAAGATTCGATATTTCTTATAGATCTTGCCGCCCATGAACTTGATACCGACGTTGACTGGACCGTTGTCCTCCAGCGTCCAGCTCAGCTCGCCCCATTCGATGCCGAGGCGCTCGCCCGATTGGTTCAGCTTGGCGTACAGGTAGGTGCTGAGACCGGCGTACTTGCGCTGTCCGCGAAACTTCTTGCGGATGCCGAGCAGTGCCAAGCGGGCGGTCTTTGGCCCTTCCACTTTGAGGCGCCAAAGCAGCTTAGCGAGCTCGACTGGTCCGAGCTTGCCATTCATATCCTTGATCAGCTCATTGATGTTGGGCATCGCGATCGCGAAAGCTGCTGGTTCGCCGTCGATTTCAGCCAGGTACGTGAGCTCTGGAATCAGGATCAACTTCAGATCGGAAGCCAACTTCGACAGCTCGCGTTGGGTGTAAGGGAGCGACGCCCAATTCTCGAGCCAAGCGTCGTTGAAGATGTCCATCACCAGGCGCACCTCGGAGTCGAGCTTTCGCGGGTCGAGGTGGCGAGTTTTTACTTCGGGCAGGGCCGCGATTTCGTCGTGCGCTCGTTGCGCGCGAGGCGGCAGGTTTTTCACCTCGTAGCGCCAAGCGTAAACGTCCTTGAGCTTTTCGAAGCCACACTTCTCCGTTAGCGGGCCTTGGTACTCGCGATGATGCGGCATCAGCAGCATGGGTGGAGTGTCGAAGCCCTCGATCAAGCAGCCCATCTCTTCGTTGATGGATAGCGAAAACGGGCCGCGGATCTTCTTCATGCCGCGCTGGCGCAGCCAATTGCTGGCGGCGTCCAAGAGCAGCTTCGCGACGTCTTCGTCGTTGATGGTGTCGAAGAACCCGAAAAAGCCGACGTCGTCGTGATAACGCTCCAAGTGTTGGCGATTCACCTGCGCAGTGATGCGCCCGACACAAAAGCCGTTGCGGTAGGCTAAAAAGATGACGCCCTCGCCATGCTCGAAGAACGGGTTCTTGAGGCTCACCCGGTCCTTCATGTCCAGATCGAGTGGGCGGACGTAGTTTCGATCCCCCTGGTAGATGTAGTTCACGACATTCAAAAAGTCGGGAACCTTGCTGCCAATCGCAAACTGCTTGAGCTCGAGCATGGTTAGATGCGCGCAGCTAACTTTGAGCCGCGCGTCGCGTCAATGGCGCACTCTTAACTGGCACCTCGCGCAGCCACTCCGAAAGGCGCTCTGCGCAGTCTTCCGAAGGCGCTATGCGCAGCCACTGCGAAAGGCGCCCTGCGCAGCCGCCTCGGTGCGCGCGCAGCGCCGCACGCCTCGCGCCCCAGCGCGTGCCCAGCACCTCAGCCGCATGCCCATGTCCGGTGCGCGCGCAGCGCCTCACGCCTCGCGCCCCAGCGCGCGCCAAGCAATCCAGCCGAATGCCCGGAACCAAAACGACATCAAAGTCTTGGAAGACTCCCCCGTCGGGGATCACGAAGCGCGTCAGATCACGATCTGCGAATGAGATGGAGACCTACGAAGCCGCCGCGGAACACCCGAAGGGGTGGAACCGGCGAAACCGGGCGCGTGCTGCCTCAACCGCCCACGAAGGTCGCAAGGCGGAGCGCGCAGCTCTCAAGCAAGTTTCAGCCGCTCACGAGGGTCGCAAGGCGGCGTGCGCAGCTCTCAAGCAAGTTCACCCGCTCGCGAAAATCGCAGGACGGCGTGCGCAGCTCTCAAGCAAAAAAACCTAGATGACACCATACTTTTTACCGACCTTCTGGAAAGCCTCCAGCGCCCGGTCCAAATGATGCCGATCATGCGTGGCCATGTAGCTGGTGCGCAGCATCGCGCTCTTCGGCGGCACGCCGGGGGAGATGAACGGGTTCGTGTAGATCCCATGCTCTTCCAGTAGATCACGCCAGATCATGATCGTGCGTAGATCTTGGCGGATGTAGATAGGAATCACAGCCGTTTGCGTGTGGCCGAGCTCGAAGCCCATCTTGGTGAGCTCGTCACGCATGTAGGTGAAGTTCTCGCGCAGCTTGTCGATGCGCCAGGTTTCTTCGCGCATGACGTCGAAGGCGGCCATGGCTGCGGCGACCGACGGCGGCGCGGCGCTGGCCGCGAACATGAAGGAGGGCGCGAAGTGACGGATGTAGTCGAGCACTTTGCGATCGCCCACGAGCCAACCGCCGATGCTGGCCAGCGACTTGGAAAAAGTGCCGCCCATCAAGTCGACCTGGTCGACGAGACCGAAGTGCGCGGCCGTACCCATGCCGCCCGGTCCGATGACGCCGAGCGCGTGCGCGTCGTCCACGAACAAGCGCGCGCCGTGCTTCTTCACGACCGGCACGATCTCGTCGAGCTTGGCGATCTCGCCCTCGGCGCTGAAAACGCCGTCGGTCAGCACGAACGCGCCGTCACCCAGCTCGAGTTTTTCGAGCGCTTTGTCTAGCGATTCAGCGTCGTTGTGGCGATAGCGAATGAGCCGCGCGCCGGCCGATTGCCCGAGCCGCGTGCCGTCATAGAGCGAGGCGTGCACGTTTCGGTCGATCACCGCGACCGATTGCTTGTTGGACAGCAAAGCAGCGCAAGTGGCGATGTTGACCTGGTAGCCCGTGGTGAAAACCAGTGCGGATTCCTTGTTGAACCACTTGGCGAGCTTCTCTTCGAACTCTTCATGCAGGCGCATCGAGCCGTTGACCAAGCGCGAGCCGGTCATGCTGGTGCCGTACTTGTCGATGGCGGCCTTGGCTGCTTCCCGCACCTTCGGGTGGGTGGTCAAGCCGAGGTAGTTGTTCGAACCGAACATGACCACGCGCTTGCCGTTGATCTGCGCTTCCGGGCCGTCCGCGAAATCCAACGGGCGGAAGAAGGGGTAGATGCCCATCTTGCGCGCGTTGTCGGCGGCCATGAACTTGAAGCACTTCTCGAACACGTCCTTGCCGCCGATGTTGGCGAGGCTGCCGCGCTCTTTGAGCGACTCGCCCATGTCCGACGAACCTTCGCGATCCGCGAGATCGACGCGGGCGGTGCCGTTCGTGGCGTGGCCGTTGGTCGCGCCGTTTGTGGCATGGCCGTTCGTGGCATGACCGTTGGTCGAGCCGTTCGTGGTGTGACCGTTCGTGCCTTTGGTGCTCGTGACCTCGGGCGCCAGGGTGCCGATGTTGTCGTCGAGCGCAGGGTCGATGTTCGGCAGCTCGTTCCCGTTCAAGAGCACGTTCCAGGCGTCGCGCACGCGCGTTCGCGCGTCCATGAAGCCCTCCGTCGCCTTCATCACGCGGTCGTCAGTGACCCAGCGCAGGACGCTCGGTCGAAGAAGTGCCTGCTTGCTGCGGTCGACGATCTTTTGCTTGAGGCCCATCTTCGTTTCAAAGCTCCTGAGATGCTCGCTCGATAAGTCGCTGCCCTGTGGCCCGACTGAGCGTAGCTCGACGAACGGGTTCAAGCCCGCGTCGACGCCGGCGGAAGCTACGCGACGACCCGACTTACGTCAATGCGCCGGCGGCCAGGAAACGAGCTTATTCAAACCGGCTTCACCACTAACGCTCGCTTCGTCAATGATGACGCGTTCCAGACACAAGCCGTCCGGCGGAGCCGTGATGCCTAGATCCGTTCGCGCATGACTCGCGAGTGCCCGTACCAGTGCATCTTTCGGGCGCCGTTCGCGGCCGATGTCGATCAGCGTTCCGACGATGATCCGCACCATATTGTAGAGGAATTTGTCGCCTTCGACTTCGACGAGCGTGATGCGATCATCGTTATGCGCCGGCCCTATGTCGATGCGAAATATCTGTCGCACCGTCTCGGTTCGAGTGTCAGCGGCGCCACGGAACGCGGCGAAGTCGTGTTTCCCGACTAGGGACTGCGCAATGGCATTGATCTCAGAGTGGTTGAACCTCTCCATGATGCGCCAGGCCCGGCCCTCCAAAAAAGGATCGCGCACCAGGCTGTGGAGGACCGTGTAGCGATACACCTTGCGGGTGAGGTGGCGCCGCGCGTCGAAGCCTGGCGCGACGCGCGCCGCGCGCACAATCGCGATCTCGTCTGGCAAGTGCTGTGAGATCGCGAGTACCCAACCGCGGAGCGCAATGTCCTTGTCGGTGTCGAACGCGGCGAGTTGTTCACGCGCGTGCACGCCAGCGTCAGTGCGGCTGAGTCCGCGCGTCGCGCTCGCTTTTGGATCGACCGCGGCGATTGCACCGTCGAGCTCGCCAGCGACACTGCGTGCGTTGGTCTGCCGCGCCCAACCCGAGAAGCGCCGGCCGTCGTAAGCGACGGTCAAGAGGACGCCGTGTCGATGTTCTACGCTGCGCGCACGCTGCGCGTCTGAAGTCACTTTCGGAGTCGGGTCGCTCGAGATCGGCGCGTCGTCTGCGTCGTCCTCAGTTGCTTCCGGCGCCACTGGCTTCGCTCCCGGCGCCCGAGGCGCCGCCGCCAGCGTGGTTCTCGGTCGGACCGTCGCCGGCCGTGCCGCCGTCGGTTGGGAAGAGCGTCGGTGCCTCTACGCAGCCCGCATCGACCGCGCGAGCGAGAGCTTTTTGCACGTCGGCTGCGTCCGCGGTGTCCGCATCCGCAATCGAAGCATCGCCCAGCGGATGAGTTTCATAGCGCGGCAGCGGCGGGCAGATCGACGTAGCTCCGTTCTCCTGACACGACACCGCCAAGCAGCCGCAGATCGCGAATGCCAACAGCAGTGAGGATTTCAGCGAGAACAAGCGCTTCATGTTCAGGTCTTGGGGGTGAAGTTCAACGGCACCGCGACCTGTACGCAGCTGTTGCCGCCAGGGGGAGAGAAAGTGCCGCTCTTCATCATTTGCACGACGCAGTTGGCGACGCTCGGGTCGCCGAGGCCGTTGCTGCCGATGCTCGCGCCGCAGACCGAGCCAGTCGCGCTGATCGTGATGTTGATCGACATACGCCCGGCCAGCATCGCGTTCTGACGGAGGGCATGCTCGTAGCAGCTCCGGGACTGGGCGCCCTTGGCGTGCAATGCGGAGACGATCGAAGGCGTTGCATCGCCGGTACACGGTCCACAGGCGCCGCCGCCCACGCCGCCGATTTTTTTCGAGGCGGGCTTGGTGGCGTCGGGGGCTGCAGAGGCGTCCGTCGAGGCGATCGGCGGAGGCGGGGGCGGAGGTGGCTCATCCAACCCCGATTGTTCGACGGTGGCGGAGGGCTTCGGTGCTTCTACTTTCGCCGTCTCGCCGCTGCCCTTCGTCTTCCAGTAAATGAGGCCGCCCATCAGCAAGAGCATCACGATTGCAGCAAGAATGAAGGGACCGCTACCGCCGGACTTGGGGACGGGCGGGGTGGTTTCAGACATCAGGGCACTCCACTTTGGTCATCGACTCGTCGAAAACCGCCGGCTTTCAGGCGGCGACTATAGCTACCCCTCCGACCGAGCGCGAGAGTTCTTAAGAGCGGTCACCGATGGCAGCCGCAGCCGGCTCCGGGGCATTGTCGGCCGGCGGCTCGAGAAGCCCGAAAATCGTGACCGCGGTATCACCCCAACGACGCGTGTCGCGCGCTTCGAGCGGTGAATTCTCGGCGAGCGACGGCAGCGTGCGCGCGGCGTGCTCCAGAACAAGCCGCGCGGCCGGAGCGAATAACGAAGCGGCCGCGAGCTTCTCCAAGAGGCGCAGGGCGGCCTGCGCGTCCGCCCAGGGCGGATCTGCGAACAACAAAGAAAACGGCGCGTGACGTTCCAGCGCCTTCAGCGAGGCTTCGGCGCGCATCGGCAGCAAGCTCGCCCGCGCTTCGAGACCGAGCTTGCTCAGGTTGCTTTGGATCGCGCGCTGGGCCGCCTTGTTCGATTCGACGAGCACCAGCCGCTCGGCGCCACGCGATAGCGCTTCGATGCCCAGTGCTCCGCTGCCCGCATACAGATCGAGCACGCGCGCGCCACTGACGTCCGCGAGGATCGCGAACAGCGCTTCTCTCGCGCGAGCCGCGGTGGGGCGCGTGGTGTCCCCTGCAGGTGCAGTCAACTCGCGTCCGCGAAATTCACCAGCAACGATACGCACGACGGCACTGATCGAGTTTCAACGCGGCTAAGCCTACGTTGTCTCGATCTTGCTCCACATTTGTCGGCGCATTTTTTGGCGCGCGCCGTCTTTGCGCGTGATGAGCTTGGCGGCCCCGAAGGCGGCCATCAGCTCGCCCTCTTGGCCGAGGCCGGGCAGCACTGTCTTGCCCACGAGATACGTGTTCGGAATCGGCCCGCGCACGGGCTCACCCGCGATATCGAGATAGCCATTCGGTTCGACCGCCCACAGCGATTCCATAGCTTCGGCGCCTGGGCCCACGCCCTGCAAGTGCACGCGGTCGATCTCGCGGCGAGTGCCGGCGCGATAGTCGTACAGCGGCAAGCCGTCGTGGGGCGAATCGACGATCAACAAATGCTGATCCAGAAACGGCAGCGCTTCGCGCAATGCGCTGAGCACGGCGTCGCGCGCTTCGAGCAAGCTGAGCGAGCCGCGTGTGGGCAATAGAGCCTCCGCGACGAGCAGCGTTTCCTGTTTCGCGCGCGCTCGAGTCTCGGAGAAGGCCGAGGCTTCGAAGCGCTGCAAATGCACGACCGGATGGCGCGGATCGCGCCGTTTGCTCTCGCGTGGCAAAAGGAAGGATTCCTTGGAGAGCGGCCCGGGCAGGCCGCGCGTGTTTACCACCAAGCTCACGACGAAGCGGCCCGCCTCGGGGTTCAGGCGCGGCCAGTCCTCGCGAGCCGATTTGGTGACGCCGTCACCGCCCGACAAATTCGCTAGCACTTCACCGGGTTGATCGCAGAGCACCGCGCCGGCACCAGTGGCAGCTTCCTCGCCGTCCTGCATGACGCCAATCGCGGCGCCGCGTCGGGTAACGAGTGATTCGGCGCGACGGTTAAGCTCGAGCACTCCGCCGTGCGTCAGGATACGCTCGCACAGAAATTCCGAGAGCTCGTCCTCACTCCGTGCGAGCGACTGCACGCCGCGGGTCCAAGCGCCATGCAGGCGCGCCAACGCGAAGGGTGGGAACTCGTGGCCAGTGACCGCCAAGTTGGAGGCGAAGCTGGCGGGCACGGTAGTGATGTCGCGGTAGGCATGGCCACTCGGAAATTTGCCGAGCAAATCCGAGCCTCGCTCTCCTTGGGTCAGGGGCAACGTGGCGGCGATACGGCCGGTCTCGAAGCGTTCCCAAAAATTGCCGGGCGGCCACAGTGCATCGCGCTCGAAGGCGGCGTCTGCGGCCGCGTTGACCTGCGCGATCGAGCCGTACAGCTCGTCCACGAGCTGGCGCACCTCCGGAAACTCGCGGTCGATCTCGCGCCCGAACAGTTCCATGTCCGGCGGGACCTCTACGCGCCGACCTTCGCTCAGCATCACGAACATCGGATCGAGAGGCGTGGTCCGGCGGCGAAATTGCGGGCTTTGCGCTAGCTCGTGCAGGATTCGACGCCAGGTCGGCGATGAGCCGCCGAGCAGCGTGAAGGCGCGCCGACACAGCACGTGCTCCTCAAAGCGATAGGTTTGGCCGCGCTGGCCTTGACCGAGCAAGAGCACTCGAAAATCCCGCCGCGCGAGCAGCGCGGCAGCGGCCAACGCGCCGAGCGAACGACCGAGAACGACGACGTCGTAGTGCCTCGATGTCACGCTCAGGCCTCACTGGAAAACGGTGCGACGCGCCCGTTCGCGACGTCCCGCAGCACGGCCACGAAAAGCTCGTGCTCCGCGCGGTGAATGCGCGCGGCGAGCATCGCCAAGTCATCTCCCGTTTCGACGAGAACCGCGCGTTGCGCGATGATTTTCCCAGAATCGACCCCCTGGTCGACGAAGTGCACCGTGCAGCCGGTGATCTTCACGCCGTAGTCGAGCGCTTGCTTGGCGGCGTCAACGCCGGGGAACGCGGGCAAGAGCGCAGGGTGAATATTGATGATTCGCCCTGGATACGCATCCAAAAACACGGGCGTCAGCACGCGCATGAAGCCCGCTAGCACGATCCAATCCACCTCTGCCTCGCGCAGAGCGGACACGAGCGCGCGATCGAAGGCCTCGCGGTTCGGAAAATCCCTGTGCGGGATCGTCAGCGCGGTAACGCCCGAAGCGCGCGCTCGCTCCAGGGCTTGCACGCCGGCGCGATTCGAGATGACGACCTTGACCCGCGCGTTCAGCGTACCCGCGTCGATCGCGTCGAGGATGGCCTGCAGGTTCGACCCAGCGCCCGAGACCAACACGCCTAGGCTGAGCGGGGGACCTTCGGTCATCTCGCGCGTTCCATAGCACAGCTCATCGGCCGCGCTCCGGGCTAAAGGCGCTGAGCGCCGCCGCCGCAACGGGCGCGCGCTGCCCGAGCACCGCTGCGCGCACGATCTCCGCGCTGATCGGCGCGAGCAGAATGCCGTTGCGGTAGTGGCCCGTAGACAAGAACAGGCGCGCGATTTTGGTGCGACCGATTAGCGGCAATTCGTCCTTGGTGTAGGGGCGGAAGCTCGACCAGGTGGCGCGCAGCCCGGCGCGTTCCAACGCGGGTAAGATCGCGGTCGCGTGATTTAGCAGATCACGCACGGCGCCTGCTGTCACTTCGCGCTCGTAGCCGACGAACTCCACGGTCGAACCGACGAGCACGCGGCCGTCGTCGCGCGGTACCAGATACGCGCCGGGCCCGAACACCACATGCGACAGGGCGGGAGCCGGCAATTCGAGCTCCACGATCTGCCCGCGTGCGGGAATCACTTGACCTGCCGGCAGCCCGAGCCCGTCGATCAGTGACGTCCAACTGCCGGCCGCGACGACGATGTTGTGCGCGTGGAGCACGCTGCCGTCGTCCAGCGCGACGCCCACGGCGCGGTTGTCCTTGACGACCACGCGGCGCACGAACGCGCCGCTCTGAAAGCGCACTCCGCGTCCGAGCGCCGCGACGTGCAGCGCGCGCAGCAGCGCTTTGGGCTCGACGCGCGAATCGGCAGCGAAGCGCACTCCGCCGGCAAGCTTTCGCGACAGTGCCGGCTCATGCTTGACGAGGCTTCTTGCGCTGAGCGGTTCGACCGTCGAGCGACGGCGCTTTTGCCAGGCTGCGGCTTCTGCGAGCTTCGCCACCGCGGCGCGCGCGAACGCGACTTGCAGCACACCGCACTCGCGATACCCGACGTCGATTTGCGTCTCTTTCGTCAGAGTCGCCGCAAATTTGGCGTAGCGGGCGCGGCTCGCCAAGCACAGCTCGGCCATCGCCCCCGGTGCGTGCGCTTCGGCTTGGGCGCCCAGAACTCCGGCGGCTGCGCTAGATGCCTCCGCGCCCGGCACACTCCGCTCGAGAACTACGACTTCGGCGCCGTGAGCGGCCAGCTCCCAAGCGGCGCTCGTACCCATGATGCCGCCGCCAATGATCAGGACGTCAGGAGCTTTAGCGGTGGTGCGAGGCATGTCTGAGCAACGCGCGGTCTTCTCTCAGCTCACCTTCTGCGTCAACTTTCCAAGGCCAATAACACTGAAAGTCGCAAAGCCGAGAAACAGCCCGCACAGCCCGAGCGCCCAGCGGGTGGTGTGCGGCGCTTCACCGTCGACCAAGAGCCATGCGTCCTCTGGCACTGTGCCTTGCCAGGCTTCGCTGACGGCTGCGCGCACCATGCCGTGGCGAATACCCGCGCGGCTGACCGGGATTAAGCGCCCGACGAACGAAGTCGGCGGTACGAAGTGCTCGCCGTCGGGATCTGCAGGATCATCGGGCACGCTGACCTGAACCCACAGCTTTTCGTTGCCAAGGACCTGTGCCAAGCGATACGTGTCTTGCTCGAGCGGGCGCGCGTAGCGCACCGCGCCGTCGGCATGCAGCGTGGCATTGCCGTGGACCCAGGTGTTTACGTGCGCCGCGGTCGCGTGAAACTGACTCAGCTCCCCGAGATCCACCGGCGGACCGCTCTCCAGCGCGAAGCGAGCCTCACCGCGCAGCTCGAACGCCATCAGTAGCGAGCCCACTGCGGACAGTGAAAGCGCCGCGAGTGTCGCGCGCCGCCACGGCCTGCGCGGAGCGGGCAGCGCCTCGAGATCGTGATCCGAGGCGGCTTGCGTACCGAGTACGTCTGGGCTGGAGGGGTACCGGGGCATCGACTGCGCCTTCATTGTCCGACATTCGTGCGGCCGCTTTGTTCCACACGGGCGTGCGTTGCCTACGTATATAGAGGAGCTGCGGGCGAACGGCGCGACTTAACGAAGTCCCAGACCCTAGCAGAAAACCCCGGCAATCCGTCCCGGCCCAACGGCCATGTAGGTTTCCGTCGCCGGGTGCTCCGCGGCTGACATCGCGCGGGGACATTTCGAGCCGGACCGTGTAGCTTTTTACGGAGTAAGATTAGGGGTCCCAATGGCTGCCTCCAGCAAAATCATCTGCCCGTCGTGCGGTTTCTCCAACACGCCTCCGGTACCCAACAATCGTTGCGTCTCGTGCGGTGCAAAGATGGAGGACCTGAAGCGCTCGCTCACGCGTCAGGAAGAGCTCGAGCGCCGCTACCAACAAGAGGGCTTCAGCCCGCTTTGGTTCGGTGTGTCGATCGCGATCATGGCGGTCATGACCGCAGCTCTGGTGATGGGCTTGCCCATGGTCGTACCCGCCTTCGACTTCGAGGGTTCCGCAGGCATGCGCATCGCCATTCCTGTGTGGTTCCTGGGCGGCATGTTGATCGGCCTGATCTCGCCCGGTAAGACCTTCATCGAACCGATGGTCGCCGTATTTTTGGTCGCGATTCCGACCGCGTTCCTCTTGTACGTGAACCAGACCGTGAAAACGATGCCCGCGTTCATGTACGTGCTGTACGCGTTCCTCGGCGTGCTGTTCACGTTGATCGGCGCATATATCGGCGAGCGCATTCAGATGGGCCCGCCACCGAAGGCCGCGGACTGAGGCGCTTCGCTCTCTGCTGTGTGCTGCTGAGCCAGTGCTCGCTCGGCCCTTCCGCGAGTCAAAAAGCGGAAGCCGGTCGCATTAGCTACGCTATCGACGCGCTGCGCGACGCGCCCAACTCAGCCAAGCAACAACTGTTCGCCGCGCTGCAAAACGCCGCCTGCGAAACGCCGGATCTGTGCGCGCTCAAACAGCAGTGCGTGACGGGCTTCGAAGCGCACCTGCACGCCCTCAGCGAAACCGCCCGCGCCAAGTCTCTATTGATGAGCCCCGGAAACGAGACCGAAGCGGCCAGAGCGCTCACCGCCGCCGAAACTGGCCTCAGCCAAGCAGCGCCAGAAATCACCAAGTGCACGGACCTGCAGGGCGCCGCTCAGCGAAAATACAAACCGTAGCCGACCGCGACGAGCGCCTCCGAATGCCGATATACCACTGGGGGTCACTTGACCCGGACGCGCACTGGGCGGCGCCTGCGTACGGGCCTGCGTATGGGTCGGCGTCGGGTCGGCGCGGGGGGCTCGGTGCCGCGCTTCACGAACGTCCAATGCGCCGAATCGGTTCGCGTCAGGCCGCTCCCCGCTACGTCCGCCTGATAGTCTTCGGAAAAGCAGGTCATCATGCCGCCGTCGCCCTTGTACATGGCGATCGTGAAGCCGCGGTCGAGCAGGTGGCTGATCTCCGCTGCCAATGGCGCCTTCACGATCGAGAGCCCGACTGGTTGCTGGTAGCTCGGCGGACGGTAACCGCAGCGCGCATAGAACCAGGCGTCCAGCGAGGCGAAGAAATACACCTGGTGATCGGGGGCTGCGCGCTCGACTTCCCCGCAATACATTGGCGAGAACCCGGGCAAGAACAGCGGACCTATCAACTGGCTACGGTTCACGACCGCCATTTGCGTGGCGAGCTTGGTCCAAACCCGCCCGGAGTATTGCCAGGCGCAAAGCACGACCAGGCCCAACGCGAGTGCCAACTGCAGCGCTCGCGGGGCCGTCCCGCCAGGCCGAACGTGAAGCAGCCACAGGTCGAGCGCCAGAAAGAAGCAGAGCAAGAACGGCACCGACAAGTTAATTAGGTTGTTCTCGTGGCTGCGTCCGAAGAAATAGATCGAGCTCGAAATCAAAAGGCCAACGGTCAACAGCGCCGCGCCGCCCTTTCGCTCACCGAGCTCGCCGCGCTTAACGAAGGCAAGCGCGCCCGTGAGCGCGGTCAGCGGCAACAACCACCAGTAGAACGACCCGGACGGTATCTTGAGCTGGCCGACGCCCAGCTTCCGATACAGCAAGGCCGCGTCGGAAAACGGGCTACCGAGGATCAGCGTAGCCGCCCCGAGACAGACCAGCAAAATCGCTACGTTCAGCGCCTGCTGGCGAAGAAAGGCGCCGAGCTCGCGTCGCCAGGGTACGCGCGTGGCCCGCGCAACCGCGAGGCGCGCGCCCAAGAAATCCCCGCCCAACGCCAAAGCGTAGCCGCCCAAATA
>OLLW01000532.1_pt1 | contig 20274 bp, 18 predicted proteins | sample 1604611 | NCBI WGS metagenome assembly OLLW01 (sample SAMEA104055725, study PRJEB20765) | soil metagenome | biome: Arctic tundra; feature: Polygonal ground; material: soil | place: USA | collected 2011-09 | depth 0-0.5 m | reverse complement strand
ATGATTCGGCGTCGCACCGGCAGCGCACCGGTTATGAGCCTGCGGGCTTTCCGTTACTGGCGGGCGACAGCGACATCGGCTTCGAGTTTGGAGTTGTAAGTACGCTGAGTCGGTTTGACAACGGCGTCGTTCCCTACCAATGGAACATGGATTTGGTGCTCGCGTTGAGCGTGAAGAATGGTCCGAGTGGCAAGGAAATCGCGCAGCAGAGCTATCAATGGAACATCGACGTACCAGGTCTCCCGGACGGTTGGGTTCGGCTAAATCCGCAGCTCCGCTACTATCGCACGGTAAATCAGCTGTATTTCGGCATCGGCAATGCCAGTAGTGGGCGGCCGCCCGCCGCTGCTTCGGCGCGTTACTTCGAGTTCGACGACCGCCAGGCTTCTTTTCGCGAGTTGACGCGAGTCGTTCTGCGCGGGCCGTTCGATTTGATGGTTGCCACGACTTATCGTTATGAGGATCCGCACGTTTACGCCGGCAGCCGCCTCGAGGCAGACGCCAAGTCGGGCGCGGTTAGCGGCGCGCGACCTTTGAGTCTCTTTACGCTTGGCGCAGGTATCATCTACGACACTCGCGACAGCGAGGTCTTTCCGCGGTCGGGTTGCTTTCACCAGATGGGCTTGCGCGCGACCGCTGGGCTGCCGTCTGCTGCTGCAGTTCGCTACGGCGCGGCCGGTGCTCAGCTCGCTACCTACATTCCCGTCGGTCGCGCGGCGACCTTCGCGTTACGGGGCGTTGTCGATTTGGAGGCGGGCAACGTGCCTGTGTATGACTTGTACACGGGAGGGCCGTTCTACACCGACGAAATGGTGGGCGGGTCGTCCTCCGTTCGTGGCGTGCCAGATGGGCGTTATTCGGGCAAGATCAAGGCGTTCGGAAACGCTGAGCTGCGCGCGATGTTGCTTCCGTTTCATCTCCTGGGTGGCAGCTTCATCTTGGGTGGTAACATCCTGTTTGATACTGGGCGGTTGTGGAGCGACTACACGTTCCGTTCGCGGCTGGACGGAAGCGGTCTTGGATTGAAGTGGGGAGCCGGTGCGGGCGCCTACCTGCAGTGGGGGCAAGCCGCGCTTTTTAGGCTCGAAGCTGCATACTCGCCCGACGCAACGTCCGAGAACCCGGGTCTTCCCTTGGGGATCTACGTCGAAGATGGCGTGATGTTCTGAAGGCGCTTGCATGGCACCTCGTGAGCGCACGCTGTTGGAACAACAATCAGCCGATGTCTCGCCGTTGCCTCGGTCGCGACTCGCTCCGTTCAAATTCGACGCGAGCAAGTTGAACGTCTGGCACCGATTCGCAATAGACACGCACTAGCGTGTCCAGTGTGGCAAATCTAGATGGCCGCCGAGTGCTCTTCATCTGTGGCTCTCTCAATCAAACGACGCAGCTGCATGCGGTCGCAAAGGCAATGCGCGACATCGAGGCGTGCTTCACGCCGTTCTACGGCAGCGCTTCTGTGACGATGATGCGACGCTTGCGACTGATCGAGAACACCATTGGTGGCAATAAACTGCGCGAGCGTTGTCTCACATACCTAAATCGTCACGCGCTGACGGTGGACCTGGACGGCGCACGCTCGGGCTACGACCTAGTCGTTGGCTGCACGGACCTCGCGTTGCCCGGCAACGTTGGCGACACTCCCATCGTTGTCGTGCAGGAAGGGATCTTGGATCCTCCGGGAATCGCCTGGGAAGTGGTCCGGCGCCTACGGTGGCTGCCGCCTTGGCTCGCCGGCACTGCGGCGACCGGCTTGAGCGGCAGATACCAGCGTTTCTGCGTGGCAAGCCGTGGCTATCGAGAGCTCTTCGTAGAGCGGGGAGCTCCGCCGGAGCGCGTCGTCGTTACGGGGATTCCGAACTTCGACGACTGTGCAGCATTCCTTCAAAACGACTTTCCACACCGCGGCTACGTCCTGGTTTGCACTTCTGATTCACGCGAGACGTTCAAGTTTGACGACCGAAAGGCATTCATCCGTCGGTCGCTAGAAATAGCCAACCAACGGCAGCTCGTTTTCAAGCTCCATCCGAACGAAAACGTCGCCCGAGCCCGACGCGAGATTGCTCGACTCGCGCCCGAGGCGCTGATCTTCGCGGACGGGCCGACCGATGCGATGATCGCGAACTGTTCCGTGCTGGTCACGCAGTGGTCTTCCGTCGCATACGTCGGCTTGGCCCTAGGCAAGGACGTGCATTCCTCGCACCCGATGTCTGAGCTGGTGAGATACATGCCAGAGCAGAATCGCTCCGCCGCCGACCGCATCGCTCGCGTTTGCGAAGAAGTGCTGGGTCATGCCTTCAGGCAGCCTCCGTCAAACTCACAGGTGGCCGCATGACGACTGTGCTAGTGGTTCAGGCTCGAGTTTCGTCCACTCGTTTGCCGGGTAAAGTACTGAAGCCTCTCGCGGGTAAACCGCTTCTGGAGCGGCAAATCGAGCGGATTCGAGCAGCCAGCTCGGCCTTCGAATTGTGCGTGGCGACCACTACCAGCTCGGAGGACGACCCGATTCGCGAGCTGGGCCGTCGCGTGTCGGTGCGCGTGTTCGACGGCCACCCCACGGATCTACTCGATCGCCACTACCGCGTTGGCGTCGAGTATCGCGCGGACGCCGTAGTCAAGATCCCTTCGGATTGTCCGTTGATCGACCCGGCCGCAATCGACCGCGTACTCGAGCACTACCAGGCGAAGCGCGGGCAGGTCGACTTCGTGAGCAATCTTTATCCGCCCAGTTGGCCTGACGGCAACGACGTTGAGGTGATGACGATGGACGCTTTGGCATGCGCTTTTCAGAACGCGCATCGCACGTTCGAGCGCGAGCACACGACCCCCTTCATCTGGGAAAGGCCGGACCGCTTTCGCATTGCCAACGTAGCTTGGGACACTGGGCGAAACCTATCCAAGAGCCACCGCTTCACCGTCGACTATGCGCAGGATTTTGCCTTCGTGAGCCGCGTGTACCAGGAGCTATGTACCACACAGCGCCCGGTCTTTTCGCTCTCCGAGGTACTGGAGCTGCTCGAAATGAAACCGGAAATCGCGCAAATTAATGCTGAATTCACAGGCCACAGTTGGCACGCGGCGCACCTCCCCGAATTGACTCGCTTTCGAGCCGACGGTGCGGGCGTCAGTTGGGGGCACGGCTGATGCTGCCTCGCGCCCGGCTGCTCGAGCTTGAACAGCAGGCGAGTCGCGCTCGCCGTCAGGTGCTGCATCTTGCGGATCAGGGCGGCTGCTTTGTGGGTGCCGCGCTGTCATGCCTCGACTTGCTGGTGTATCTGTACAGCGAAGTGCTGCGCGTGTCGCCGGCGTCCGTGGGCGATCCAGGGCGCGACTACTTCCTGCTCTCCAAGGGGCATGCAGTGCCGGCGTTGTACGCAACGCTGGTCGAACACGGATTCTTCGGCAAGGAACGGCTCGATCACCACTTGTCCACAGAGGACTGCATTTATTGGCATCCGAACGCCGCGCTAGCCGGCGTCGAGTTTCAATCTGGGTCACTCGGGCATCTGCTATCAGTTGGGATCGGCATCGCACTCGATGCCCGACGCGTGGGGGATCCAAGTCGCGTATTCGTGATGCTAGGAGACGGCGAGCTGAACGAAGGGTCGATCTGGGAAGGTCTGCTCGTCGCTCGCGCCCAGCAACTCAGCAATCTGATTCTGATCATCGACCGCAACCGCCTGCAGGCCAACGTCGAGACCGAGGCGCTAGTGCCGCTCGAGCCTTTGCTAGACAAGCTTCGAGCCTTTGGAGTCCTGGCGAGCGAGGTCGACGGCCATTCGTTCGAGGCTCTCTCAGCGGCATTTTCCTCGCTACCGAGCGCGGAGCGCCGGCCGATCGCGGTGGTGGCGAACACCGTGCGTGGCAAGGGAGTGCCGAGTCTGGAGGGGCGCGCAAACGCCTGGTTCGTGCACGGCTCGCCAGCACTTCATGAAGAGCTCGCCGCACAAGAAAGCAAAAAGCCATGAGCTACGAATCCAGGCTGCTCGCGCTGGCTGAAGCGGATCCCGATCTAATGATCCTGACGGCCGAGAACCGCGCACACATCCGCGGGCTCGCCGAGCCACTCGGCCCGCGCTTCATCGATGTGGGCATCGCCGAGCAAACGCTAGTCGGCGTGGCGGCTGGGCTCGCACTGCGCGGGCGAAAGCCCGTCGTGCATGCGCTAGCCTCATTTCTAACCATGCGCGCCTTCGAGTTCATCCGCACGGACGTGGCGATCGCCGGCCTGCCCGTCAAATTGGTTGGCTTCGTTCCCGGCCTACTTTCGGACGGCAACGGCGCCACGCACCAGTCGCTCGAAGACATCGCGCTGATGCGCGTCATTCCCGGGATGCAGGTGTTTTGCCCTGAAAATGGCGCCGCCCTTGAAGAGTCGCTGGCCCAGGTCATCGCCTCGCCAGCGCCCTGTTACGTGCGCTACACGAGCCGCCAGGGTTCGGCCTCCGCGCCTGGGCAGCTTGGCTCCGCGGACGTGCGCAAGCGGGGCAGGGACGTCACGTTCGTGACCTTCGGCCTGTTATTAGAGCAAGCCGAGATCGCCTGCGCGATGCTTTTGGAGTTGGGCATCTCTGCGGGACTCATCAATCTGCGTTGGCTCTCGCCGGTGGACGAGGAGGTCCTGTTGGAGGCGGCCAGAGCATCGCAGACGCTCGTCACCGTCGAGGATCACTTCAAGGTCGGCGGTCTGTATTCGATCGTGTGTGAGCTGCTGCAAAGAGCAGGCGTGCACGCAAGAGTGATTTCGCACGCTTTCGATGGTCGTTGGTTCAAGCCGGCAACCTTGCTCCGAGTCCTAGACCATGAGGGCTTATCGGGCGCGCGGCTGGCGGAGAGGGTGTTTAACGCGCTGCAGGAGCAAAAATGAGCAACGGAATCCGATTCGACCAAGGGTTACCCATTATCGAACGCTCGGAAGAGCTTCTGCGGCGCGCCCGAAACCTCATTCCCTCTTGCACCCAAACCCTCGCCAAAGGGCCGACTCAATATGTGCGCGGAGTGGCGCCCGTGTACCTGCGGCGCGGCGCCGGCAGTCACGTCTGGGACGTTGATGACAACGAGTACATCGACCTGACCATGGCAGTGGGCCCGCTGTCGCTCGGCTACGCGTATCCGCGTGTCGACCGCGCGATTCGCGCTCAGCTCGAGGAAGGCATCACCTTCTCCCTGATGCACCCGCTTGAGGTCGAGGTCGCCGAATTGATACGTGGCGCAGTTCCCGGCGCCGAGATGGTGCGTTACAGCAAAACGGGAGCTGACGTAACGAGCGCTGCGGTGCGTCTGGCTCGTTCGTTCACCGGTCGCGAGCGCGTCCTTTGCTCCGGCTACCACGGTTGGCACGACTGGTACATCGGAACGACATCACGTCGCGGTGGAGTTCCCGAAGGGACACGGGCACTCACGACATCCTTTCCCCACAATGACCCGCGCGCGTTGCTCGAGCTCCTGGACGACCGTGTGGCATGTGTGATTCTCGAGCCCGTTTTGTTCGAAGAGCCCCAGCGCGATTTTCTGCCCGCATTACGCCGCGCCTGCACTGACTTGGGCGCGCTCTTGATCTTCGACGAGATGTGGACCGGCTTTCGGGTTGCTCTGGGCGGAGCCCAGGAGCGCTACGACGTGACGGCGGACTTGGCTTGTTATTCCAAGGCGGTCGCCAACGGCATGCCGCTTTCAGTACTGACCGGGCGCGCGGACGTGATGCGCGCGCTCCAGGACGACGTATTCTTCTACACCACCTTCGGCGGCGAGGCTCTGTCCCTGGCTGCGGCAAAGGCGACGCTCTCCGAGCTCCGCGAGCAACGGGTGCCGGATTCTTTGCGCGCGCAGGGCGCCCGGCTCAAGGACGGCTACAATCGCCTGGCCAGGGAGCGAGGCATGCAGTTCACGCGGGCGGTAGGGCTCGAATCTCGAACGCTGATTCAATTCGATGCTGCCGCCGGCGATCCCCTGCTGCAGAAATCGCTGCTGCAGCAGGAGCTTCTGCGACACGGAGTGCTGTGGGCTGGGTTTCACAATCTCTCGTTCTCTCACGGTGACGCAGAGGTGGCGCATGTCTTGGGAGCGTACGAGCGCGCGCTGGATGTGCTGCAGCAGGCGGTCACGCAAGGCGACGTCGCGTCGCACCTTCTCGGTGCACCAGTAGAACCCGTGTTTCGCAAGATCTGAGGCGTCGCGTGCAAAACTTCAATCTCGAAGGCAAGGTTGCGATCGTCACGGGCGCGCTGGGTCTGCTCGGTCGCGAGCATTGCTCGGTGCTGGCCGCTGCGGGAGCTCGGGTAGTCGTTACGGATTTGGCCGGCGAAGGTTGCGCTGAGCTCGCCGAATCGCTCGTCAGCTCATCGAAGCGAGCGGCGCTCGGTGTCGCTGCCGACGTGACCCGCGAGGACGCGGTCGAGGCGCTCGTCGAGCGCGTGCTCGGTGCGTTTGGTCAGGTCGATATTCTGGTGAACAACGCCGCTATCGACGACAAGTACAGCGCGGACGCCGCTGACGAGTCGCGCTTCGAAGGCTACTCGGTCGAGCGCTTCCGCCGCATGCTCGAGGTGAACGTGGTCGGGACCTTCCTGTGCTCGCAGCGCATTGGTCGGCGCATGGCGGCGCGCGGCTCCGGGAGCATCATCAACGTGGCCTCGACTTATGGCGTAGTTGCTCCTCAGCAGGCCCTGTATCGGCGCGCGGACGGCTCGCAGTCGTTCTTCAAATCTGCGGGGTATCCGACCAGCAAGGGCGCTGTGCTGCAGTTCACGCGCTTTCTGGCGGCGTATTGGGGCTCAGCCGGCGTGCGCGTGAACGCCCTGTCTCCGGGCGGTGTCGCTCCAGATGCGGATCCGCATTTTCGCGCGGAGTACGCGGCGCGCACGCCGCTCGGGCGCATGGCAGAACCGTCGGATTACCGCGGAGCGCTCCTGTTTTTGGCCAGCGGCGCCTCTGCTTACATGACTGGCGCCAATCTGATTGTGGACGGAGGTTGGACGACGTGGTGAAGATGGATGCCCGGGAGACGGCGCGTCGCGCACGCCAAGTTCAATTGGTCGTGAGTGACGTCGACGGCGTCCTGACCGACGCGGGTGTCTACTATTCGGCACGCGGCGAGGAGCTGAAGCGCTTCTCGATGCGAGACGGCATGGGCGTAGAGCGCCTTAGGGAAGCCCGCATCGAAACCGCTTTCTTGACTCGTGAGGACTCGCCGATCGTGGTTCAGCGTGCGCACAAGCTTCGCGTGACGCAGCTGCACCTCGCCGTCTTGGACAAGCGCGAGTTCCTGTCTCGCTGGCTGCTGAAGCTCGGAGTCTCCGTGGCTCACGTCGCGTACATCGGCGACGACATCAATGATTTAGAGGCCATGCGCTTCGTGGCTGAGCAGGGCCTTACTGGCGCGCCCAGTGACGCAGTACCCGAAGTGCTAGGCGAGGCGCACTTTTGCGCGACGCTCGGCGGCGGGCACGGCGCGTTCAGGCAGTTTGCTGACTTGATCATCAATTCGCATAAGCAGGAGCACGACGGATGAACTCGGCTGACTCAATCGTTCACGGTCTCCATGGAACCCATGGCATCAACCATCGTCTGGAGCCCCTGCCGCGGCCCATTCCGCCGCGACCGGTGGTCTCGATCCGACGGCGACTGGTCGGCGAGGATCAGCCGGTATTCGTGATCGCCGAAATTGGCATCAATCACAACGGTTCGCTCGAGCTGGCGCAGCGCTTGATCGCGGGAGCGGCAGAGGCCGGTTGCGATGCCGTCAAGTTCCAGAAACGGACGCCCGAGCTGTGCGTGCCGCTCGACCAATGGCAGATCGAACGCGACACACCCTGGGGTCGGATGAGCTACATCGACTACAAGCGTCGCGTAGAATTCGGTGTCGACGAGTTCGCTCGGATCGAAAAGCAATGCCAAAGCCTCGGCCTCATGTGGTTCGCTTCGTGTTGGGACGAGCCGTCTGTGGAGTTCATGCGCCGTTTTTCGCCGCCGTGCTACAAAGCGGCGTCCGCCTCCCTGACCGACTTGCCGCTGCTGCAAGCGATGAAGGCCACCGGAGTGCCCTTGATTGTCTCTACGGGCATGTCGACCTCCGAAGAGATCGCAGACGCAGTGATCGCGACCGGCCAGCGCGATCTACTAATCGCACATTCGACTTCGACCTATCCGTGCCCAGTCGACGAGCTCAACCTGCGCATGATCCGCACGCTGAAACAGGCATTCCCCCACTGCCCGATCGGCTATTCCGGTCACGAAAGTGGCCTGGCGCCAACCTGCGCGGCCGTCGCGCTCGGTGCCACCTTCATCGAACGCCACATCACGCTCGACCGCGCCATGTGGGGCACCGACCACTCGGCTTCAATAGAGCTCGAGAGTCTTGGGCTATTGGTTTCCGAGGTGCGAGACCTGGAGTTGGCCGTCGGGGACGGCGTCAAACGCGTGTACGAGAGCGAGATCCCGATTCGCAAGAAGCTGCGTCGCGTTCCTAGCGCAGCGCGACCGGATGCGGAATGAAGCTTGCGCTGCTCTCGCCGGTGATCATCGTCTCATCGGCCGTGCTGCTGATCTTGCTGGAGCGGCGTTACCCGTACGAGCCCAGACAGCGGCTATTCCGCGAGGGTTTTCTCACCGACCTGATCGCGTACGGCTTGCTCCAGAGCTATCTGCTCAGCCTGCTGATCAGTGGCTTCATCGCGTTCCTCGATCGCCAGACGGCCTGGTCGAGCCTCGGGCTACTTCGCGCGTGGCCGATCTCCGCGCAGCTCGCGCTCTTCTTCGTAACGCACGATTTCTATATCTACTGGTTTCATCGCCTGCAGCATGCTTCGTCGTGGTTGTGGCGCATTCATGAAGCACACCACTCCGTGGATGACGTCGATTGGCTGTCCGGCACGCGCTCGCACTTGCTCGAGATCTGTATCAACCAAACCATCGAGTTTGCGCCAATCGTATTACTAGGCGCCGCCCCGCAAATTGCAATTCTGAAGGCCACGCTGGACGCGGTGTGGGGCATGTACATTCACTCGAATCTCGACGTGCGCAGTAGGTCACTCCAATACGTGCTGAACGGGCCCGAGATGCATCGTTGGCATCACGCTAGAGACTTGCATTCGCCCAGCAAGAACTACGGCACCAAGCTGGCGATTTGGGACCACCTATTCGGTACCGCATATCGACCGGCGCACAAGCCCGCGCAATACGGCCTCGCCGAACCGGGGTATCCGAAGCGCGGCGCCTTGGCCTACGTCGCGCAGCACGTTCACTCGCTTCTGCCGCAAACGCGACGCAACGAATCAGCCGCCAGCGAGGCGAGCACGCCGAGCGGCTAGGATCTTGGCGAACGAGCGGAGCTCGACTTCGCTGGGGGTTAGGCCGGTTTGTTCGACGTCCGCCAGGTCGATGGCGCCGCAGTTGAGGGCGCGCAGGAAGTAGTTGAGCAGGCCTTGGCCAGTGGCCGCGTCGTCGAAAACTTCACCCACGAGGGTTGCTTGGGCGGCCTTTTCGATGAAGTTCTTGAGGCGCTCGCCGGCGCTGGCCAGCCCCTCGAGGAAGAAAGCGTAGCAAGTGGCGAAGCGCACGGGCAGCTGGGCTGGGTGCAAATCCCAACCTTGGTAGTAGGCGCCGACCAGTGAGTGGCGGATATGACGATGAGCGATTTGCCAGGCGCCGTGCACCGCTAGGCGATTTTGTGCAAGCTGTTCGGCTGACAGTAGTGTGCCGCGGTGAGGCGCGACGGGCATCACGTTGGTGGCGCCGTCCGACAGGAAGACGCCGGTGCCCGCGTACGCGAGCAGCATCATGCCCTTGGCGAGATCGCACATGGGGTGGTCCATCTGCTGATACGCGGCGGTGATGTTGCACGAAGCAGTGAAGTCGTAGGTTCCTAAGTGCGCGCCGATGCAGCGGCCAGCACCTGCGGCGAGCAAGCTCGGGAGTGGGCAATAGCCGTCCGAGCCCAGCAGCGCTTGCGTGGTTTCGACCATCAGCTCGAAGCGCAGCGTGCCGGGTGGCAAATGATGCCGAGTTTCTAAGATTTCGAAGAGACGGACGAGCGTGCGCGGCTGTTCCGGGATCGTCACTTTGGGCAACGTGACCACGAAGTTTTCGGGCAGGGCACCGCCGGTGGCCGCTAGTAGCGCGTCCAAGAACAGCTCTAGCGTGCGCGCGCCTCTCAGCTTCCATTCTTCGCCGAATGACTTGATGCGGATACCGATGAACGGTGGCGTGCGGGCTTCGTTCATCGCGCGCGCGAGCTCGGCGGCGGCGCGCTCGGCTGTTTCGTCTTCTTCGGCGTCGGGGCGCGCACCAAAGCCGTCCTCGAAGTCGATTCGGAAATCTTCCACGGCCTCGCGCGCGAGCTTGGCCTTCACGCGCTCGTACACCGTTTGCGCAAGCCAACCGATGGGGCTAGCGCGGCGCAGCTCTGTGGGGTCAGCATGGTAGCGCTCGGCGAGAGCTCCGGGCTCGAGCCCTGCGAGCGCGCTCGGCGAGATGAAACCGACACCGGTTGCCAGCTCGAGCGCGTTGGGCGCGTAGGTCTCGAAGCTCTGGCGCGCGAGCTCACCGAGGCGCTGTGTGGTTTCGGCCTTGTACAGCTGCGCGCCGCCATACACGGTGTGCACGGGCTGACGTGAGGGCCGGTCCCCCGGAAAGATCGCAGAAAATGCTCGATTTTTGGCGCTCAGCTCAGCGAAGTGCGAGGCGGCTAACGAGATCAGCGTCATGGCTCAGGTTCCGCGGTAGGTGGAGTAACCGAAGGGACTCAATAGCAGCGGCACGTGATAGTGCTCGCTCGCGCTCTCGACGCGGAATTGGATCTCGACGCGCTCGTAGAATGATTCGCGCCCGGCTTTGCCATAGTGCGCGCCGGTCTCGAAGCTCAGTTGGTACACGCCTACGGTGAGCGCGGAGTCGCCCAGGAGGTGCTTCACGCGGCCGTCTTGGTCCGTTATGGCTTGGCTGACGAGCTCGAGCTCACCGGCCTCGAGCCGCGCCAAGCTCACGTTGAGCCCCGCTACTGGCTTGCCCAGCGAAGTATCGAGCACGTGAGATGTGATGGCGCTCATAGGTCGAGCTTCTCCAGGCGAAGGTGAGTGATCTTGGCTTGTTCAGCGGCGGCGCAGGCGAGCTCTTGCTCAGGCGAATGGCTCAGGCGTGCGTTCAGCAAATCCAGCATCTGCTCAGCAGTCTTGCCGGTCGCGCAGACGATGAACGAGTAGCCGAAATACCGGCGGTAGGTGGTATTGCTCTCACGCAGGGCGCACAGGGTGGCTTCGCTGGCGTTCGCGGCGCCGCTTTGCTCGGCGCTCGCCCAATCCGCCGTGGCGGCGAACTTCTTCCGCAATACCTCGAGATCTGCGCCGATTTCGGGATGGTGAGCGAAGGCCTCCAGATAATCCTTCTGGTTCAAATGCGCCCACACCTCAGCGGCCGCGGCGAGCATTGCGGAGCGCGAGGCAAAAGGGCGTTGCGCCAGCATGGCTTCGACCCAGCGAGCCGCCCCGCAGCAGCGCGTGAGCACGTCCCTGGCCGCCTCGAGCGGTAGCGCATTCAGGCGCGGCTCGAGCTCGGGCGCATCAGCCATCGACACCGCCCCACACGCGCAGGCGGCTCACGCCGCCGTCGGGGAAAATCCGCAAACGCACATGCGTGGCCGGGGCTCGACCCTGCAGCTCGCTCGCGAAGAAATGTCGGGTGTCAGCCTGTAGCTTGGCTTCGGCGAGCAATGGCTGCCACGCGCTGCTCTCGATCAGCTCCGTGGGACGGGCACCTGCGGCGTCGATCAGCTCGACGGCGCAGCGGTCAGGGAAATTCCCTTTGAAGTGGTTCGTGTCTACCTCGAGCGCTCGCGGCGTGCCGCGCGCGCCGAGCGCAATCACGATCCAATCACTACCGGGACCGCGGCGGCGACGTGTTTCCCAGCCCGAGCCCATGTTGAGCGCGCGCCCCGGCAAGAGCAGGTTGTTCATGCCGCCGAAGTGCGCGTCCGAACAGGCCAGCGCGAGCGCGCCGTTCTCGAGAGCGGCGAGGTTGAATGCGCCCGGAGGCACGTGAGCGGCTTCCAGCGCGTCGAGCGCGGGTGTTCGCCACGCGGCGGAAACCCTGCCGTAAGCGCGGAAACGCGCCACGCCGCCGTCGGGGAAGATATTCAACTTGAGGTGACTGACCACGCCCGCCGAGCGCGCCACAAAAAGATTTTGCGAGTCGGGCAGGAGCGGCGACTGCGCGAGCAACTCTTGGAAATTAGCGTTGAGCAGCTCAGGCACGGGTGTCCCTGGCGGTGCGGAAAGGCCTTCTACCGAGGCGAAGGCCGGCTGATTGCCGACGAAGTGCTGGGTGTCGATGTCGAAGGCGAGCACCGAGCCCGGAACGCCCAGCTCGAGCAGGCACCAGTCGTACCCAGGGTCGCGTTTTCTACGGCTCTCCCAACCGTCCATCCACTTGCCGCGATCGGTGAATTTACCAGGCACGAACACAGCGCGGCCCGCCAAGAGCAAATTCTCCATCCCGGCGAAGAAGTCGTCGCTCGTGGCGAGGGCCTTGCCGCCGACCAATGCGGCGGCCAAGTCGACCAAACCGTTGAAGCCCGTACTCGTGTTGCGCTCGCTCAAGATACTACCCTGCGATGAAGAAGCGGTTGTCCGATGGGACCTTCCGGGTGCCGAGCGCCATCGTACACGCACTTGCCGCGCAGCACGGTGTGCTGCACCCGACCTCGTAGCGTTTGGCCGATGTACGGTGAAACTGGGTGCCGGAAGAACAAATCCCGAGCCGCGACGGTGACCGGTGCGTCTGGGTCCCAGATCAGCAGGTCGGCGTCATAGCCGGCCGCGAGTCGGCCTTTCTTCGTCGAAAGCCCGGCAAATTGCGCGGGAGCCGAGCTCATCCAGCGCGACAGCATGAGCAGGTCTGCGCTGCGACGGCGCGCTTCCGTCCAGACGGCGGGCAGGCCGAGTTGAAGCGAGGCGATTCCGCCCCAGGCTGCTTCGAAATCCCCGCGCAGAGGCAGCTTCAGAGCAGGCGTGCACGGGCTGTGATCGGTGATCACGAAGTCGATCACGCCGTCCAGGAGCCCTCGCCACAAGCCCTCGCGGTTCGCGTGTTCGCGGATCGGGGGCGCGCATTTGTAGAGCGTGGCGCCATCCGGAATGCTCTCAGCCTCCAAGCACAGATAATGTGGGCAGGTCTCGACCGTGATGGGCAGGCCCTCGGCCTTCGCCGCTCGCAGCACGGGCAGCGAAGCCGCCGACGACAAATGCACGATGTGCACGGCGCAACCGGTCTCGCGGCACAGCTTCACCAGCAGGCGGATGGCTTCGTCCTCCCACGCCTTGGGCCGCGACTCGAGATAACGCTGGTAGGAGCGGCGGTCTTGCACGAGCACCTCAGCGCCCAAATCAAGCTCCGCGTGCGCCAGTAGGGGCAAGTGCGCGTCGCGCAATACGGGCATCGCCTCGCGCAGGTCCGCTTCGGTGCTGTTCGGGAATTCGTCGATGCCCGAGTGCACCAAGAACGCCTTACAGCCCAGTACGCCGCCCGCGGCAAGCTCGCCGAGCGCGCTCGCGTTGCCCGGTACGACGCCACCCCAGAAGCCCACGTCTACGAAACACTTGTCCTGGCTCGCTGCGAGCTTGGCCGCTAGGGCAGCGCCGCTGGTGGTCACGGGCAGTGAGTTGAGCGGCATGTCGACGATCGAGGTGACGCCGCCTGCAGCGGCCGCGCGCGTCGCGGTCTCGAAGCCCTCCCATTCCGTGCGTCCGGGCTCGTTCACGTGCACGTGACAATCCACCAGGCCCGGGCCAATGACCCAATCCCCGACGTCGAGCGCGCCGGTCAGTGCCTTCGGTCCTTGCACGACCTCAGCGATCTGCTCGCCGTCCAAGAGCACGGTGGCGGGACAGACCCCGCTCGGGGTCACCACACGAGAGCTATAGTAGCCGATATTTCCCATCAGAACTCCGGCGCCGCGTACCCGCACAAGCTGTCGAAGTGGGCCGCGCTGTCCTCCAAGAACAAGGAGCGCGTGATGCCAGCGACCAACCTCGGCGCGGAATACTTCAGCCCCGAGATGCTGGCGCCGCCGAAGCCCATGCTGACTAGCCCTCCGAAGGTGTAGTTGTATAGGTGTGCCAGGAACGGCGCTTCACCCGAATGCCGCTCCGTGAATTCGAAGCCCGGACCCAGGTACGGATGCCGCAGTAGATCCTCGTGCTGATCTTCGGGCGGCGGCGTGTAGCGATCAGCCCAACGGGCGATCTGTGACTCGAAGTTAGCGAGCTCGGGGCGTGCCGCCAAGTCGGTGACCGAGCCTGTGGCCACGATCACGAAGTCGACCTCGAAGCGCGCTGACTCGGTTTCGATCAGCACGCTCTCGCCTCTCGCGCTGAGACTCTTCCAATCGGCGCCGGCGTGTAACTGAAAACCGGCGTGCGCTCGTGCCCGCGCTAGAGTGTCCTTGGGCGGCAGCTGACCCATGCGCACGATTTTCAGGATAAAACGCCACTTTTCCGGATCTGGGAGATCCGCGTGGTGCTTCAAAAATCCCACGAACTCCGCCCAACGGTACGGGTTCACGTTGACGAGCTTGGGACGTCGGAAGAACAAATGCACGTCACGCGCGCCTGCCTCGAGCGCAGTCGCTGCATTGTCGAAGGCGGAAGCGCCGGCACCGAGCACCGCGACGCGCTTGCCTCGCAGCGCGCCAAAATCGATGTTGTCTCGCGTGTGCGCATACACGTGCGCTGGCAATGCGCTGCTGATTCTGCGCGGCACGCGCCACTCACCAGAACCGTCGATGCCCGTCGCCAGCACGACGCGGCGCGCTCGCAGGTTGCGCTCGCCTTCGCTCGACCGACACGGCACAAGAAAGTGCTGCGCCTGCCCGTCGTAGGCTAGCGCTCCGACGCTCGTGTTCGCTGTGACGGGGATGTTCAGAGTTTCACGATACCAAGCCAGGTAGGCGGCCCACAGCTCCTTCGGGAGCATCCCCAGGGCAGCCCAACTGCTGTCGCCGAATTGCGCTTCATACCAAGCGCGCGGTGTCAGATTGGGGATCCCCAGATCCGGACCAGTTAGATATTTGGGAGTGCGCAGCGTGTGCATGCGCGCAAAGTCGAGCCAGGGTCCCGCGCGATCCAGCGGGTTTTGCTCGAGCACGAGCAGGTTGCTCACGCGCTCGCGCAGCAAGCCGAACGCGGCGGTCAAGCCGCTCTGCCCGCCGCCGACGATGATCACGTCGTAAACCGCTTCGCCTGTAGCCGCGCTGCGCGGCGCGACCCAGGGCCGACTCGGATACTCGAGCAGCTCGAGATCGCGCTGTACACGGCGCGTAAGCTCGGCCAGGCCTATCGCGTCGAACTCCGGCATTTAGGTCACTTGGCGCTGCAGCACGCGCTCCAAGCGCGCGTCCGAGAGCGCGCGCAAGTGGGCGGCAGGCCGGCCATGCCGCAGCGCTACGAGCTCCGCCACGATGCTGACTGCGATTTCCTCTGGGCTCACTGCGCCGATGTCGAGCCCGACCGGAGCAAACACGCGCTCGGAAGGAAAATCCCCGCCGCGCTTGGCGCGCACGCGTTCTACGAGTCGAAATACTTTGCGCTTGCTGCCCACTAGGCCGACATAATTGGCGTTCTGACTCGCAGCCGCTGCCAACGCCGCTTCGTCCAGCTGATGGTCATGAGTCATGATCAATACCCAGTCCGCGTCACCCAGCGCGGCCTTGCGCAGCTCATCACCCGGATCGCCGAGCACCCGTTGACAGTCGGGGAAGCGCTCAGCGGTGTTCAGCTCTTCGCGATCGTCGACCACATGCACTTCGAAACCCACGCTGCGCGCGAGTGTGGCGGTGGGCTTGGCGACGTGGCCCGCGCCCAGCAGCCATAGGCGCGGTGCCGGCAAAATTGCTTCCACGAAGATCTCCATTCTGCCCCCGCAGCACATGCCGAGGTCATGAGCCAAATCACGGATCAAGAGCTGAGAGCCGCCATGCGCCAACGCGTGTTGTAAAGCCGAAAGCGTCGCGTGCTCGATAGCCCCGCCGCCGACGGTGCCGAGCGTGGAACCGTCTTCACGCAGCAGCAGCCGCGCGCCCGGCCGCTGCGGAGTCGACCCGGATACGCGCACGACGGTGGCCAGAGCCCCGCGCTGACGGCTCGTCAGCAGCTCGAGCAGAGCCTGAACGACATCGCGCACGTTCTAAGGATGTGCCAAGGCAGGCGGTTCGTCTATATTTCTCGTCCTGCCTACACCGGAAACAATGCCCCCCGCATGATAGGCTGAGCCATGGGCGTTCGGTTCGTGCTGAACGGAAGAGCCGTTGCTGCGGCAGGCGTCGGCTCGCACGTGAGCCTGCTGCAGTGGCTACGCGCGCAGGGCTTGTGCGGCACGAAAGAAGGCTGCGCGGAGGGCGAGTGTGGGGCGTGCGCGGTAGCGCTGCTGAAGAGTGAGCCTGGCGAAGCAGGTAGCCATTTCGAGGCCGTAAATAGCTGTCTGTTGCCGCTCGCGGCGGTGAGCGGCCGTGAAGTGGTGACGGTTGAAGGCGTGGCCGAGCCCGACGGCGGCTTGCATCCGGTGCAAGCAGCCATGGTGGCGGCCGGCGGGTCGCAATGCGGCTACTGCACGCCGGGCTTCGTCGTCAGCTTGTTCTGCGAGTACTACCGGCCAGGCCGCGCAGAGTTTGATCCCGAGAGCATTAGCGGCAATTTGTGCCGCTGCACGGGCTATCGGCCGATCGCTGAGGTCGCGCGCGCGTTGCCGGCGCCCAGCGCTCACGACGCTCGCTTGGTTCAGCTGCGGGCTCGGGCGCCCGCGCTCGCGGCGAGCGAAAGCGGCAGCGCCGCAGCGCGTTTTTTCCGACCGGCTACGCTCGCCGAAGCGTTTGCGCTGTTGGCCGCGCAGCCTGGCGCGTTACCGATCGCGGGCGGTACCGATCTGATGGTGTACGCCAATCAGCGCTACCAGCGTTTCCCTGCGTTGGTTTCGCTAGAGGCGCTGGCTGAGCTGCAAGAGCTCAGCATCACTGAGACACAGCTCGTGCTCGGCGCGGCGGTGCCGCTCGGCCGCATCGAACAAGCGCTGCACGCCACAGACGCGGCACTGCTCAGTCAGTTGCTGCCGCTGTTCTCGTCGCGCTTGATCAGAAATCGCGCCACGCTCGGTGGCAACCTGGGGACTGCTTCGCCGATTGGAGACTCGGCGCCCGCACTCTTGGCGCTCGGCGCGCAGATCGAGCTCGTGAGCCAGCGCGGCTCGCGCAGTATACCTTTGGCTGACTTTTTTCGGGGTTACCGGCAGACCGCGCTCGCGCCGGGAGAGCTGATTCGCGCGCTGCGCATTGCCCGGCCGTTGCCGACATTTCAGCGCTTTTATAAGGTCAGCAAGCGCGCGCTGGACGACATTTCCACGGTCGCCGGCGCGTTCGCGCTCACGCTCAGTGGCGACCGCAAAGTGACGCGCTTCGGTGTCGGCCTGGGCGGCGTCGCCGCCACACCGCTGGCTGCTCCGTCACTCGAACAAGTCGCCCTAGGCAAAGCCTGGAATGAAACGACGCTCGCGCGCTTGCTGGATGAAGCCGCGCGGCTCGGCACGCCGCAAAGCGATCTGCGCGGTAGCGCCGCGTACCGTCGCGCCATGATCGGTAAGTTGTTAGAGAGGTTCTTCTGGGAGAGTCAGGCATACGCTGAGGCGGCAGAATGAGCGTCGTCGGTCGGGCACTGAGCCACGAGTCAGCCGTGCTGCACGTCACCGGTCGAGCGACGTACGTCGAAGACTTGGCCGTGAATACCGCACGCCTTGCGTACGCCTGGCCCATTCAGAGCCCGCACGCACACGCTCGCGTTTTGGAGCTCGATTTCGGTGCCGCGGCCGGCATGCCTGGCGTGCTGTGCTGTCTAGGCCCGGGCGACGTGCCGGGTGAGAATGACGTGGGTCCCGTCCGCCACGATGAGCCGCTTTTCCCGACAGAAGTTTGCTTTTTTGGGCAGCCGGTGGCCTGGCTGGTGGGCGAGAGCTTGGAGCTGGCTCGGCTCGCCGCCGAGCACGTCCGCATAGTCTATGAGGCGCTGCCGGCGCTGCTCTCGATCCAAGCCGCCATCGCAGTTGAGAGCTTTCACGCGCCAGCTGAGCGCATGCGGCGCGGTGAGCCCGAACGCGCACTTTTAGCAGCGGCTTCGCGTCTGGAAGGAGAGCTCACGATCGGAGGCCAAGAGCACTTCTACCTGGAGACGCAGGCCGCGCTCGCAGTGCCTGAAGAGGCAGGCGGCGTGTTCGTGCATTCCTCCACTCAGCACCCCACCGAAACTCAAGAAGTGGTGGCCCGCGTGCTCGGCATCGCCAAGCACTTGGTGACCGTGCAGTGCCTGCGCATGGGCGGCGCCTTCGGCGGTAAGGAGACGCAAGCCAATCTGTGGGCGGCCGTCGCGGCGCTGGCCAGCGCGAAGCTCAATCGCCCCGTGTTGGTGCGTCTGACGCGCGCCCAAGACATGACCATGACGGGCAAGCGGCACCCGTTTTGGGCGCATTTTCGTGCTGGTTTTGCGCCTGACGGCCGGCTTCAGTCGCTCCTGCTCGAGCTGTTCAGTGACGGCGGCTTCAGCTTGGATTTGAGCCTGCCAATCATGGGCCGCGCGCTGTTCCACATCGACAACTGCTACCTGCTGCCGCACGTGGAAGTAACGGGCAGGGTGTGCCGGACCCACTCCGTTTCACACACCGCGTTTCGCGGCTTCGGTGGCCCGCAGGGCATGCTGGTCATCGAAGATATTCTGGATCGCATCGCGCGTGTGCTCGCGCTGCCGCCCGAGCTCGTTCGCGAACGGAATTTCTATCAACCAGGCGACACGACGCACTACGGCCAGCCGGTGAAGGACGCCGAGCGCATCACGCGCATCTGGTCAGAGCTGAAGGCAACGAGCGATTTTTCCTCGCGCCAGGCCAAAGTCGAGCGCTTCAACGCAGTCCACCCACACCACAAGCGCGGCCTGGCGATTACGCCGGTAAAGTTCGGCATTTCCTTCACTACGACGTTCTTCAATCAAGCCGGCGCGCTGGTCATCATCTACAAAGACGGCAGCGTGCAGGTGAACCACGGCGGCACGGAGATGGGGCAGGGCCTGCACACGAAGATGTTGCAGGTGGCGGCCGACTCGCTGGGTGTACCGCTCTCGTCGTTGCGCATCATGCCCACGCGCACGGATAAGATCCCCAATACCTCTGCTACGGCCGCGTCCAGCGGATCGGATCTGAATGGCGCGGCGATCAAGATCGCCTGCGAAACGCTGAAGGCACGGCTGACCGCCGTAGCGGCCGAACGCCTCGGGGTCCCCGCGTCGGAGGTCGTCATCGAGGCCGGCCAGGTGTTCCCGCGCACGCGGCCCGAAGCCGCGCTCGGCTTCGCCGAAGTAGTGCTGCTCGCGTATCTACAGCGCACACCGCTATTTGCCACCGGCTACTACAAGACCCCGCACATTCATTTCGACCGCGAGACCGGCCAGGGCGAACCGTTTCACTACTTCGCCTACGGCGCCGCGGTGAGTGAGGTCGAAATCGACGCCTTCACGGGGCAGTATTGCATCCTCCGCAGCGACATTCTGCATGATGTCGGCGATTCGTTGTCGCCGTTGGTCGACCGCGGCCAAGTCGAGGGCGGCTTCATACAAGGTATCGGCTGGCTCACGACTGAAGAGCTAGTCTGGAGCGAAAGCGGCGCCCTGCTCTCCAGCGGCGCCTCCACTTACAAGCTACCCACGCTCGGCGAGTGCCCCGCGGTGTTCAATGTCGCGCTGCTCGAGCGAGCGCGCGAGCCGGGCGTCGTGTACGGTAGCAAAGCCGTCGGTGAGCCACCGCTGATGCTCGCGCTTAGTGTGCGGGAAGCGCTGCGCGCCGCTATTGCGTCATTCGCTGGCGGCATCGTGGAGTTGGCGTCACCGGCCACTCCCGAAGCCGTGTTTTGGGCGATCGAGCGCGTCCGCGGCGCCGAGCTCGCGCCGCCGACGTGACAGGCCGCGCTGCCGGGCGCCCTATTGCAACAGCTCGTGCAGACGAGTGGCTAGCTGCTCGGCCGAATAGGGCTTGGGCAAGAACTCGACGCCTTGGTCCACGATCCCGCGCTCGGCAATGACGTCGTGAGCGTAGCCGGAAACGAACAAAACGCGCAGGCCGGGCAGGCGCTGCACCGCGTGCTCGGCCAACGTGCGGCCGTCCATGCCAGATATTGTTGAAGTCGTGAGCGACACCGCCCGCCAACCGCCCAATCGACTCCATTTTTTGGGCATGGCCGAGCTCGGCTTCCAGGCGTTT
>OLLW01000688.1_pt1 | contig 20370 bp, 21 predicted proteins | sample 1604611 | NCBI WGS metagenome assembly OLLW01 (sample SAMEA104055725, study PRJEB20765) | soil metagenome | biome: Arctic tundra; feature: Polygonal ground; material: soil | place: USA | collected 2011-09 | depth 0-0.5 m | reverse complement strand
CACCACCGCTGCCGGCGCTCGCACCACCGCTGCCGGCGCTATTCGGGCTGCCGGCGTTCGGAATGGCAGCCGATCCCGCGCTCTCTACAGTGCCCCCGCTACCTGCGCCCGAGCTCGCTCCCGCCTGAGGCAGCGCGTTCGCGCCAGCTGCGGGAGAGCGGGGACCATCGCCAGCGGCGTTCGAGCCACAAGCGAACCCGAACGCGACCAGTAGCGAAAACGCGAAAAGTCTGGCTATGCCTGTGCGGTTGGGTTTGGTGCGCCGCGCAATGCTCGACGACTCGCCGAGCCCAACTGTAGCCATTTAGGCAGTTTAGGCGATCTTTCGAGGACCGGCCAGCACCGCTAACGTCACTCGACGTAATCATTGAAGGGCCCAGAAAAGAGAGTGACGGCTAGCGCCCAGCGCCCTAACGAAGCAGCTTCCCGAGGCGGCTCCAACGCACACCGTCACGCGCGGACGCAGAGAACCAAACTTGACGAGCGACGCCCTTGACGTCAGCGAGCGGCACGGTGCCGAAGCGGCGCGAGTCGACCGACGCGGAGCGGTTGTCACCCAACACGAGCACCTGGCCGTCGGGCACGACAAAACTGGCCGGCGCTGGGGCGCAGCTCGCTTTGACGTCGTCCGCCGACCAGAGCACGGTGTAGTCGCCTCGATCGCCGCGCTCACGGAAAGCGCGCAGCCTCGCAAACGCGCCCGGGACAGCCTCGTCGCTTGGGCCTTGGGACACACTGTGACCGTTGACGCTCACGTTAGGCCCAGCAATTTCGACATGGTCCCCAGGTAGGCCAACGACCCGTTTGATGAAGATGGTCGTGCGCTCGTTCTTGTAGATGAACACGACCGGCGCTCCGCGCCACAACTTGATTCCGCCCGGCTGTCCAATGGTCTTGTCCGCGAAGATTCGATCGCCGGGCAAAATGCCCGGGCTCATGCTGGCGCTCGGAACCAAGAACGCTTCCAGAAGATCGCGACGTACACTCGCCGTCGACGGTGCCAGCACGAACACGTAACTGGCTACGACGTACAGCGCGTACACGCTCGGCCGCTGCCAGGAATGCAAGGTCTCGCCCGACGAACGCCGTGCCAGCCGCAAGGCGTCACACACCGACCACACGTACAGCGCCATTGCAGCCACCACGCCAGCGAACACGAAGAAGCACAGGAGTTGCGGTGGACCAGACAGAGCCAGCTGAACCGCGCCCGGGACCGCGAGCGCCACACCCAGCAGGAAACACAGCCCGCGGGGCAGATCACCGAGATAGAGCTGACCAAGCCCGGGCATCAGCAGACCAGCGCCCAGCGCAACACGTGGCCTTCGAGCGGCGTCGTTCATGGTGCGGCTCCAAGGCTGACGCTAGGGATCAGCACCCCCGCAAAGAAGCGCACCGTGTTCAGCAGCGCGAAGACCAACGCCACGTTGGCGAGAGCAAGCTCGAACCAACCCGCATCGAACCAGCGGGGCGAGCGAGCCGCTTCGTGCGCAGCAAGCTGGCTCATTACGCGATCTGCGAAGCCGCGCGGCACCGGCTCCGCCAAGGATTCCAAGCTCGCGTCCAGGAGACTATACGTCTCCGCCACGAGGCTGCACTGCTCGCAGCTCGACGCGTGGATCCGTTCCGCATCGGGTAGCGGCTCCCCTAGGGCAATCCGTTCTTGAACTTCGATACAATGGATCATGTTAGGTCTCATCCTCTGCGAGCGCGAGGCGCAGTTGTTCGCGTGCACGAGAGATCCGCGATTTCACGGTGCCGACCGCGCAGCCTTCGAGCTCGGCTACTTCTTCGAGCGTGAGCTCTTTGATCTGCGAAAAGAAGAACGTCGAGCGCAGTTGCGCCGGCAGCGCCTGTAGGGCATTTTCCACGCGCCGTGCTCGTTCCGCTAGTAGCGCGCTCTGCGCGGGATCCGGCGCAAGGCTCAAGGCCTCCTCGAATGCGGCTGGCGCTCCGTGCTCTTTCCGCGCTCGCTGCCACTCGCCGATGGCGAGCCGCCTGGCGATGGTAAAAAGCCAAGTCGAAAAAGCAGCACGCTTGGGGTCGAAGCTGCCGAGCGCCTTGAACGCGCGCAGAAACGTCTCCTGAGCCACGTCCTCGGCGCGTGCGCCGCGAAAACCGAGCAGCCCCAAAAAGCGGAATAGGGGCCTTTGATAGCGCACCACAACCAGCCGGAACACCTGGAGATTCCCGGCTAAGATTTGCTGAATCAGGAATTCGTCTTCCATGCAGGGTGGCGTGCAGTGATACAGGCGAGCCGCGAAAAGGTTCCCGAGCCCGCGTTCGAGGCGCGCGGGAACCTTTGTGGCCTTGACCGATATCACTCGGCATGCCCATTCCCGCCCGCCTCGCCTTCACGCTCACGCTTTTTTTGACCAGCTGCGGGACGCCCAGCCAAAAGGCGCCGGCGGCGGCCATCGACGCCGGCGGGATCCACCCGAGCTTCACCTTCGAAAGCGGGCCGGTGCGTCCCGTCGCGCTGTCCCTCGACGGGAAGCGCCTATTCGTGACCAATACTCCGAACGCCTCACTCGACATCTTCGACGTGACGACCGACGGACTCTCCGCCGCGGGCTCCGTATACGTCGGCCTGGATCCGGTCGCCGTTGCAGCGCGCAGCGACGACGAAGTCTGGGTCGTGAACCAGATTTCCGACAGCGTCAGCGTCGTTGACGTCACAGCGACACCGCCTCGCGTCACGCGAACATTACTAGTGGGCGACGAACCGAGCGACGTGGTCTTCGGCGGTCCGGACAGAAGCCGCGCCTTCATCACTACCGCCCACCGCGGCCAGCAACGGACCGACTCGTCGCTTGCAGCGATTCCGGGCGCGGGCGATCCGGAGCTCACCAAGGCAGGAGCCGGCCGCGCGGACGTTTGGGTCTTCGACCCAACTCAGCTCGGAACCAGCGTGGGCGGCGATCCGTTGTCGATCTTAACCCTGTTCGGCGAATCGCCGCGAGCACTCGCAGTGAGCCCGGATGGCGCAACGGTTTACGTCTCCATCTTCAGATCGGGCAATCAGAGTACGGTGACGGATGCTCGACTACCGTGCCCCGGTTTCGACCGCGCCGGCAACAGCCAGCCGTGCAAGGTGAACGGAGTCGCTATCCCCGGCGCTCCGCCGGGTCCAGCCACGAATCATTCGGGAATCCCGGCGCCGGCCGTGGGCGTGCTGCTCAAGGCCGATGACGCAGGCACGTTCCGCGACGTTCTCGGGCGCGATTGGAGCGCGGCAACCGAGTTTTCTTTGCCGGACGAAGATGTCTTCGCCATCGACGCGAGTAGCCTTGCGACGACAGCCAGCTACCGTCACGTTGGCACGACGCTCTTCGGCATGGCCGTAAATCCCGTGAGCGGCGTGGTGTACGTGTCCAATACGGAAGCTCGCAACGACCTGCGCTTCGAAGGGCCGGGAGACTTCGCTGGAACCACTTTGCAAGGACACTTGGCGGAAGCGCGCGTTAGCGTCTTGCACGGCAAATCCGTGCTTTCGCGCCGCCTGAACAAGCACATCGACTACCAGACTCTTCCGGCGCCACCTGGCACCGCGGAACACAGCCTGTCGATGCCGCTCGACCTAACGGTCAGCTCGGATGGGCAGACGCTCTACGTTGCAGCCTTCGGTTCCTCGAAAGTCGGTGTGTTCGCAACCGACGCGCTCGAGCAGGACAGCTTCAACCCCACCCAGGGCAGCGGGAACTACCTCAGCGTAACGGGCGGCGGCCCCGCAGGCGTCACACTCGACGAGCCTCGAGGTCGCCTGTACGTGAGCACGCGCTTCGACGATGGCTTGTCCGTTATTGACCTCGCTAGCGGCCGAGAGACCTCGCACCTGCTCCTGCGCGATCCCGAGCCTACTCGAGTCAAAGCCGGTCGACCGTTCCTATACGACGCGAACAAGACCTCCTCGAACGGTGAGGCGTCATGCGCAAGCTGTCACCTGTTCGCCGACGATGATCATCTGGCTTGGGATCTCGGCAACCCCGACAGCGACCTGATTCATTCGCCGATCCACGTGAAGCTCGCAGGCGGCGCGCCAGATACGATCAACGGCGGCGCCGGACCGAGCAATCTGCATCCTATGAAAGGTCCGATGTCGACGCAGACTCTGCGCGGAACAGCGAACCACGGAGCAATGCACTGGCGCGGCGACCGGGCCGTCGGGTTCTTCGGTAACGAGTCGAGCGCGACTCCGCCGTTCGACTCCGAGCTGTCGTTCAAGAATTTCATCGTGGCTTTCAATGGTCTCCTTGGCCTCGGGTCACAATTCTCGAGCAGCGATATGCAGACGTTCAGCGACTTCGTACTCAGCGTGGTCATGCCGCCGAACCCGGTGCGCGCGCTCGATAACTCACTCAACCCGGCGCAGGCCGCGGGCAGGGCGTTCTTCATGGGCTGCGCGGGCGAAGACAGTTTGACCGGCAAACCCGCCAGCTGCGACGACAGTGGCGTGCCGCGCGGCGCGGGCCATTTCGCGGACGGCAGCCCGTCGCTGAACAACGGGTTCACCTGCCAAGGTTGTCACCGCATCGACCCCGTCAACGGCTTCTTCGGCACGGACGGTGAAGCGAGCTTCGAGTCGTTCCCGCAGACATTCAAGATCCCGCAGCTCAGGAACCTCTACGAAAAAATCGGGATGTTCGGAGCCCCCGCGCATCCCGGCATGAATTCGGGCGACAACGGGCCGACTGGCGAACAAGTACGCGGCTTCGGGTTCTTGCATGATGGCAGCGTCGACACGCTCTTCCGCTTTCTGCAAAACGAAGTCTTCAATCCCGCTTCTGCCGGCCTCGTTGGCTTCAGCGAAGGTGACCCTCAACGGCGCGACGTCGAACAATTTCTACTCGCCTTCGACAACGACCTTGCCCCGGTCGTCGGCCAACAAGTCACGCTCCGAGCAGACAATGCCGCCGCCGTGCTGGCGCGCATCGATCTGTTGATCGCGCGCGCCAGCACGGCCTTCGTCTCGAAAATCCTAGGCTCGAGCCGCAACGAGTGCGATCTCATCGCGCGCACCGTCGTGAACGGCGTCGCCACCAGTTACCGCATGCAAGCGGACCAGACCTTTCGCGATCCGAGCGGGACCGTGTTTTCGGACGCCGACCTACGACAGCTCGCCACAACGCCCGGACAGGAGATCACCTACACCTGTCTGCCGCCGGGTTGGTGAACGCCGGTCGCCGCGCTACTACGGCCCCGTGACCTCCATGACCATGTATGGCGCGCCAAGCTCCGCCGCAGGCGGCACAAACTTGAACGCAGCGAGCTCAATATTCCTCACTCGGAGCGGCGAGCACTAAGCACAGCTAAGGGTGAATCTTCTCGCCGCGCTCGAGCATCGCCACGAATTCGCGAATCTTCCGAGCGCGCGTCTCTGGCTTCTTGGCAGCCTGAATCCGAAATAGTAGCGCGTAACGATTACGACTTTCGAGCTTCGCGAAAAAGGCCGAGGCGCGCTTGGACTTTGCGAGCGCTGCGCTGAAATCCTCCGGCGCCTGGGCATTGCTCGGCGAGTCGTAGGCCGCTTGCCAACGCCCGTCCTGCTTGGCGCGTTCGACCTCGGCTAACCCTGGCCCCTGCATATGGCCCGCGGCAATCAACGCTAAGGCCTTGCCGCGATTGATCTTGGACCAGATGCTACGCGCGCCGCGCGGCACGAACTTACGTAGCCACGAGTCCCGATCGTGAGCCTTCAACTGACCGTCTATCCAGCCCCAGGCTAACGCGACGTCGAGAGCCTCCTGATAACTCAGTGTCTTCAACCCCGAGCCCTTCTTGCCGAGTCTCAGCCACAACCCGGGCGACGCCGCCGGTTGTGCCTTTATCCAACGCGCGAACTCGGCAGGGGTCGCGAAGGACAACACCGAGAGCTCGGCCTTGCTCGCCGACCTGCCGACTTTGGGCGCGCTTTTAGGCGCTTTTCTCGGCTTGAGAGGGGATTTTTTGGTGGCGCTCACGCTGGGCTCAGCTTGGCCCAGCATAAGGCGATCCGCCGCGCCGGCGCGAGGGGCTTGGCCATCACAGGTATCTTAAGCAGCAGCGACGCCCGCCGATTTCTGGTTTTGGCTTCGTTTTCGCTGCGCTTGGCCGTCACGTACAGGCAGTAACAGGCAGTGACGCTCCGCTGCGGTGCTCGCGAAAGCGCACCCTTCGGGTGTCACGACGCCAAAACGCAGAACTTGGCGGGCGGGTGTCCTGCCAGCGTCCTTAAGAGTCCGGTCATGGGGGCTTGGCAGACTGCCCGACGTTGCGCTCTGCTGAGCGCATGACCTCGCGGCTTTTGCTCCTGAACGGCTCACTGCGCGGCTCTGCCGGCAACACCGCAACGCTGTTGCAATATGCGGGGGATGCCCTCGACAACTCCTGGCAAAGCGACGCGCTTTCACTCGCCGAATACGGCGGCAGCGTCGAGTCGCTCGTCGAGCGCTTGGCGACCGCCGACGCATTCTTGGTCGGCAGCGGCGTGTACTGGGGCTCTTGGGGCTCGCCCCTCCAGCGGTTCCTGGAGGTGATCAGCGCCTATGAGCTCTCGAGCTGCTTTCTGGGCAAGCCCGCCGGTGCCGTCATCAGCGCGGATTCGGTAGGCGGCCTGGATGTCGCGCAGCGCTTGCTTGGCGCGTTTTCGCTGCTTGGCTGTATCGTGCCGCCGCTGTCTACGGTGGTCGTTTCGCGCGTGGCGGCGGCCGCCAGCGCGGCCGATCCGGAGGCAAACGACGACGTCTGGCAAGCCGATGACCTGCGGGTGGTCGTCAAGAACCTGAGCATCGCTCGCGCGCTCCAGCCGCTGCCCTGGGCGACCTGGCCAGTACGCCAATTGCCGCGCCTGGAGGGGCCGTACCCGTCTCACGGCGTGCTCAGCCGGGGCCTGGCCAAGTTCGCCTGAAGCGCTGGCTGTCTCTCAGCGATACAAGGCGCCCGCGACGCGGAGGGCCCAGCCCAAGTAAACGACCACCGTCGCGGCTACCGCAAACGAAGCCAACGGCGCGCTGCGCCCACCGCGCACTCGACGCCGCGCCCGCTCCTGCAGCGAAGCCTTGAATTGGCCATCGAGCGCGATCGGCTCGAGCTTGCGCAAACGCGACAACAGCTCATCGAACTCGGTCATTGGTTTGCCTCTCAGTGTGCCCGACACCGCCCTCTTCGTCGAGGACCTCGGTCAAACGCGCTCGCGCGCGACTGATGCGCTTGCGCACCGTTGCTTGGCCGACTCCCAGCACCACTGCGGCCTCTGGTTAACTCAAGCCCTCGACGCCAACCAGCAGAAGCAACTCGCGATCTTCGTTGCTCAACCTCGCCAGCGCTTGTTCCAACTCCGAGAGCGCCAAACGCGCTTCGGGGGTGCCGCTCAGCACAGCCGGCTCGGGAGGCGAGCTCGCAGCGAATCGAGCCGCGACAGCCTGCGCTCGGGCGTGGCTGTGAAAGGCATTGCGAGCTACGGAAAACAGCCAACCGCGCAGGTCAGAATTGAGCCGCAGACTCGGCCCATGCTCTGCCAGGCGCAGGAACGTGTGTTGAAGCAGCTCCTCAGACAGCGCACGAGAGCGCGAAAGACGCACGAGAAACCCGAAGATCCGCTCGGCGTAGCGCTCATACGCCAGGTCGAAGCCGCGCTCGTCGCGGCGACGGAGCAGCGAAAGCGCGTCCTGATCGCGAGTCTCGAGCATGTTCAGAAACAACGCGCGGAGCGAGTTTTCGTGACTCTGATTTTCTTCGTCGTCGGGCGTCACAGCTCCGGCTCCCGCGCGTTCCCCTGAGCATGTTGACATTACTACAAGAAGGCGGGTTCCCCATTTGGTTCGTGCTGGCTTTCGGCGGACTTTCGCTGCTGTGCAGCGGCCGTTATGCCGTCGCGCCGAGCCCGCGGCGGCTGCGGCTCGCTAGTGCTCTCGGCCTGACCACGTTCCTCGCTACAATCACCGCAGTTTGCGCCGATCTGGCCACCGTCGGGCACCAGGGGCCGGTCTACCTCGCTGGGCATCCCGACATGCAATTGTATGCCATGGTCCTTCAGGGCGGCGCCGAATCGCTCAGTCCGAGCATCGTCGGCTTCAGCATACTGACGTTGTCGGCGCTGCTGGTTGCGCTCGGCTGTCACCGCGAGCTCGACGACGCGTGATAGTCACGCTTCATCATGGAGCTGTTGTGGTTCAAGGTGCGCAAGTACTCGGGGGACTTCACGGCATTGCCTTTGCATTCCGTGAAGCCAAGGTGAGCCATGAAGTCGTGTCGATGTGCACAATGCAACGTTTCGTCTGCACGCTACGCCTGGGGCTTTGCCCTGCTCGCGCGTGACGGTTGGGCGGTCTCGGCAGAGTCCGAGCCCTTGGCTGTGCTGGAAGGCGCGTGGTTGTGTCCGGCGTGTTACGCGCGCAGCCGCGACGCCGCACCCGCGTCGGCTCGGCCCGCGACCGCGAAGGCCGTCGTGCGCCAACGCTCGCGCCCGCGCACCCAGCTGCGCGTGCTGCTCGTCGATGACGAGGAGATGGTGCGCCGTTGTACTGCGCGCGCGCTCTGGGACTTCGAAGTCGTGTGCGTCGGCGGCGGCACCGAGGCGCTGGAATTCCTCGAGATCGACAGCGATTTCGACGCCGTGCTGTCCGACGTCATGATGCCTCACATGTCTGGTCCGGAGCTGTTCGCACGCTGCTGCGCGAGCTTCCCGTCGCTCGCCCAACGCTTCGTGTTCGCGAGCGGAAACCCAGAGGCAGCGCGCCTCGAGCTGAGCCGTGTCGTGCAGCGCGTTAGCACCGACACTCCGCCCATCCTGCTCGCCAAGCCGAGTCCGCGTGACGCATTGTTGCTCGCCCTTCTCGCGGCGGCCGCCCGCAGCGCCCGGCGATCCGGGACCTACTCGGCGGTCGAGCCGACGGCTCTCGAGGTCCCAAAGTACCGGGGCTAGAAACCACGCCCGTGGCGATCGGCCTCAATCAGAATCCCGGCCCGCAGCAACATCTGGTCACAAAATTGCGGTAGTTCTGCTAGTTTTCGTCGGTGCTCGGGTGGCATCACGGAATGGGCGCTGGCGAGCCCTGACAAGCAACGGCTGGGCAGGGGCGGGCGAAGATCGGTTAAATTCGGGGCATGGAGCACATCTCTCTGCTGCGCAGCATCCCAATGTTCCAGGGGCTCAACGAAGAGGATCTGGGGGCGCTGTCGTCGACGCTAGTCGAGCGCAACTTCAAGGCCGGCCAAGCCATCATGGCGCAAGGCGATCCCGGCTCGGAGATGTACATCGTCGCGACGGGACACGTGAACATCTTCCTGCCGGGCGAGTCTTCGCGGCGAGTCTCGCTGAAGGACATTGCACGCGGCGAGTACTTCGGTGAGCTGGCGTTGTTCGACGACAAGCCACGCTCGGCCAGCGCACTGGCGACGACCGACGCCGTGCTCCTGGCGCTGAGCCGCGAGACCCTTTCGAGCTACCTAGCGGATCGCCCCCGCGCTGCGATGAACATCCTACAGACGATGTCCGAGCGTCTGCGCGAGACCAACGCCATGTTGTCCGAGCGCGCCGCCAAGAACTCGGTCGAGGAGATCGAAAAGAATCTATCTTGGAGCCAGCGCCTGGCCGACAAGGTCGCCGAGCTCAACGGCAGCTGGGCGTTCATCGTGTTCCTGCTCAGCATAACCGTCGGCTGGATGCTACTGAATACGTTCCTGCAAAAGGGGAACTTCGATCCGTACCCGTTCGTGTTTTTCAATCTACTGCTGGCGGTCCTGGTCGCGCTGCAGGGCCCGCTGATCGTAATGAGCCAAAACCGCCAATCGTTGAAAGATCGCGCGCGCTCGGACACGGACTTCAAGGTCAACATCAAGAACGAGGTCAATATCGAGACCATCCTGCGCGAGCTGGGCGAATTCCGCGCGGAGACCAATACTCGCTTTGAAAAGCCGGAACCCTAGCTCAGACTGCAAAGCCAAAGCCGCGGCGCACTTGCTGCATCGCTTCAGTTAAGTCGCCGTCCTCGCCGCGGACCACCAACGGCGTGTCGACTACGCACTCGGCCGCTGCCTCGAGATGCCGACAAGCGAACAGCGAAAACAAGGACTGTAAGCCAGCTCGCGGGATCACGTCACGAACTCGCTCGACGCCGAGCTCGGCTGTCGCAACGGCCGTCAGGGCCCGTTGCTTTTGCGGCGTCGGAAAGCAAAACACGAACAATCCCCCGGGCGCGAGATGGCGCTTGGCTGCCCGCGCGTAGTCGGACACGTCCCCGCGGAGCTCGAAGCGCGCGTGCGCCTTCTGTGAATCCTGCGGCACAATCCCGGCCGCAACCGGAAAATAGGGTGGGCTGCCCGTGATCAACGGAAAGCGCTCCGGCAAGTCCAATTCCCGCAAATCCCCGAGCAGCGGCCGGACCCGCCGCGCCAAGCCATTCTCGGCAATGTTCGCAAGCAGCAGTCGGTGGCTGATCGCTTGCGCCTCGATCGCGGTCAAGCCTGCGCTATCGCCCATACCCCAGGCGACGAGTAGCCCAACGGTGCCGATACCGGCGCCGAGGTCCAGGTGTGTCGTCACGCGCGCGGAGCAGTCGAGCGCGTAGCGTGCCGTCAGCACGTCGTCGATCGAATGCCGATGACCGCGGGCACGCTGAAAGATGAACCACGAGCCCGTCAGGCCGTCCAACGTGATGGCTTCACCAAGCTCGGCTTCCAGGAGTACGCGCGCCGCCGCAAAATTCGCGGGCGCGACCGGTCCGAGTCTAGCTTCGACGTCGTCCAACCGGCGGCGAGTAGCATCCGAAGAACAACGCGTCGATCTAAATCAGGAACGAGAAGCCGACCGAGAGCGCGGGGTGCCCGACCCCGGAAGGTCAGCGTGGCGCGGTCAGAGAATCTCAGTCGCGCGCCACCGTGCAGCGTAAAATCGGCCCGATCGCGGCGGCCGTTGTCCTGGAAATGAAACGAGCCGCCGGGCTCGCCGAAGACAGACCAGTGCTCGCTGAGCCAAAAGTTCCACTGCATCACGATCGGCAGCCAGGTATTGTCGCGCGTCCAATCGACACCGACGCCGAGGCCCACGCTGTCGTTGATCGCGTCGATGAAGCCATTGGGCCAACGGCACCTCGGCCGGCGAATTTCAACAATCGTGTCGAGCCTTCGCCACAACCATCGATCTGCGACGCGGTTCTTACACCGCCGATGCCGTGCTGGTCGACTCAGCAGGTCAAGATCGAACCACGCCGGTACAGATCCGTCCCTTCGACATCCTCGGCGGTGACGAGCTATCCATTCCGATCGACTTCTCTGCCGGATCGTTTTTGTCGCCCTGAGCGCAGTGTGCGCCTCAGCAGCCGCAAAGCGTGACGCAGTTCAGATCGCCACCGCATTCCGAACGGCAGTCCTTGTCGCACGTCGAGCTGGAAACCACGGGCGTCTGCTTGACCGTGGAGCACCGGCCGTCCGCTACACCCGCGCACACGCCTTGCGCTGATTGGTCCATCAAGAGCGCTTTGGCATCGAGACAGCTCGCTGCCGAGCCCATTGGACACAGCGAGTCGTCACACAAACACTCCAGATCAATGATATCCCCCGAGATCCGGTAGCCGCAACCAGGGAACTGATCCGGATCGACCGCCGCACCGGGGCAAGAGGAGATGCCGAGACACAGCGAGATACCGGAGCTCGGATCGACACCGCAGTTGGTGCCGGTCGCCGGCGCGGCCGCGTCGCTGTCCGACGCGGCTCCCGCCGAACCAGGCGTCCCAGCATCCGAATTGGAATCCAGCACCTTGCCAAGCTGCAGGCAGGCGGGCAGCGAACCAAGCACTAGCAAGCAGATCAACCGGCGCATCGGCCGCGATAGTGAGAGGCACGCGGGCCGCGGGCCAAGTATTCCGCAAGGCTCGCGAGCGACGCCTCCGGCTTCGCGCCGGGAGCCACTACCGGCCATGCTAGACTGAAACAATCGTGCAGACTGTCCCGGGGTCGTGGCTCGTCGTAATAGCGCTCGCGGGCTGCACGCGCGCTGGGGCCGGGCCTGCCACGGAAGCGGCAGCGCCGACAACAGCCGCGCAACAAGGTCCGAGCAAGCCCCTGATCGAGAGTCCCGCAGACATCGCCGCGCAGGCTACTCCGGCGATCGTCAGCGTTCGCGCAGGCAGCTCGCTCGGCACGGGCTTCATCGTCCGCGCCGACGGCTGGGTCGCCACCAACTTTCACGTCGTGCGAGGCGCCACGGAGATCAGCGTCGTGCTGTCTGACCACCGGGAGCTTCCCGTAGTCGAAATCATGAACGCCAATCGCCTTCATGATTTGGTGATTCTGCGTGTCGAGGCGCACGGTCTGCCTGTGCTCACCGTCGGCAACAGCGACGCGGTACGGCCGGGGGATAGCGTGCTGGCCATCGGCCACCCGCTCGGGCTGGAGGACACGGTCTCCAACGGCCTGATCAGCGCCGTACGCCACGTGCACCCCGGGCTTGATGTGTTGCAGGTCTCGGCGCCGATCGCGCCAGGCTCCTCGGGCGGCCCGCTGTTCAATGATCACGGAGAGGTAATCGGCGTCGCCACTGCATTCATGAACAGCGGCCAAAACCTGAATTTCGGTCTGCCCTCGAAATACGTCACCGAGCTCGTCGACAACCCGCACCCAATCTCCATGGCGTTGTTTTCGGCAGCCATGGCCGCCATTCAGGGGCAAGCCGAGCAAAGCCACGCCGAGCGGCAGCCGCCCCGGCAAATCCCGCATCTCGAGCTCAGTGCACTGAACGGCTGCTCCGAGGCCGACAAGACGCTTATCGCCAAAACCCTACAAGGCGCGATCGAAGTCGGCGCCCCGCTGTACAACGTCGGCAAGCTCGCCGCCTGTTACCAAATCTACGAAGGCGCTGCGGCGGACATCACGCAGCGGCTGCCCGCAGCGTGTCGCGGACCGAAGGCCGCGCTGTCCGAAGGTCGAAAGCGCGCCTCCAAGCTGGTCGACCCGAGTGAGCAAGCCTGGGCGATGCGCGACAGCTTTGACGGCATGCTCGAGCTCTTGGCCCGCGCCGCCCATTAAAACGACACAATGCCGCGCTCGGCCCGCTCGCGCGCACTCCACCAGCTCGAGTAGACTCGCTGCATGCACGGCGACGAACACCCCAAGCGCGCCGTGCTCCGCAGCGGCCGCGCGCAGACCATCGAACGGCTCACCGATGCGTTCGCCCGCGACGAGCTCGGCCTCGACGAATTCGAAGAGCGCCTGAATCGCGCCTACGCCGCGGAGGAAGTCCACGCGCTAGAAGCCTTAGTGCGGGATTTGTCCCTCGAACCCGTCGCTCGGCAAACCGAAGTCGCAACCGCCCACACGGCACTCGCGCCCGTCGCGCCGCCGGCACCGCGACCGCGCGCAGTCGCCATTTTGGGCAGTGTGGAGCGACGTGGTCAGTGGGCGGTCAGCGGCTCCTCGGGCGCGCTGGCGGTGCTGGGCAGCGTCGTGATCGACCTGCGCGACGTGGTTCTGCCCCCCGGAATCACCGTGATTCAAGTCTCCGCCGTGCTCGGGTCGATCGAAATCATCGTCCCGCCGAACCTCGCCGTGGAGAGCGATGGCACGAGCATCCTGGGCTCGTTCGAAGGCATCCAGCGCGTGCCACGCGATCCTGATCCAGAGGCGCCGGTGCTTCGGGTGCAGGGGCGCGCGGTGCTGGGCAGCATCGAGGTTCACACCCGCCCGCCGGAGTCGCGCATGGCGCGCGCTGCACTGCCCGCAAAGACGCGCTAGCTCGCCCGTCCGGGTAGCTCGAAGCGCGTCAGCTGTGCTCGAGCGCGCCGAAGCCCGCCCAAGGCTTGTCCGCGCTCTCAAAGTGCAGCAAATTCCCGGCGAACTGCGCGGTGAAGTGATAGTTCACGCCCTGCGGGTCGATCAGCACCAGCGACAACTGGTCGCCGCTCGCACTTTGTACCTGGTAACGTCCGCTGAAATTCACGCCCGGACCGACCGCGCTGAACTGACCCTGATTGAAGGACACCACCAGCGTGCCGATCTCGGCGGACAGCACCGCTTGCAACGGCAAGTCGAGCGGCACCACCGGCGCGAAGCTCTGCAGCCGCCAAGATGCGGCCAATCGTTGATTGGCGTTGGCGACGCTATTGGCCGGTGACTGTTGCCCACAACCTACGACGAGCGGGGCCGACAGCAACAAGCCGCCTAAAACGAGGATCTTGGCGTATCTCGAGGGCACGGCTTGACGATAGGCGCCCGTTTAGTCTCGCGCAACGCGGGACCCGCCATTTCCTGGGATCCGCTGCCCAGCACGCCGCGTTTACTCGCCAAAATCGGCGGCCATTGCCGCCTGCGCGGGAGTCGAAAGCGACAGGGCGTCGAGGCAAGCAGCGAAGCTGCCCGTCAGCGGAGCGCGCACGGTCACGAGCAGCCCGGTGACCGGATGCACGAAGCGAAGCGCGGCCGCGTGCAGAGCCAGGCGGCTAAACGCGTGGTGCTCGCGGAACCAGCGGTTGTGCTCGCCCTTGCCGTAACGCACATCGCCAATCAGCGGACACGAGATGTGTTTCAAGTGGCGACGGATCTGATGCAGCCGGCCGGTCTTTGGTAGCGCCATGACCAACGCATAGCGCTCGAAGGTGCCGATCCGCACGTACTCGGTCTGGGCCGAAACTCGCTCCTCTCCCGGCGCGCGAGGCACTGGGCTGTCGATCAGCCCGCGCTCCGGAGGATGCCCGCGCGTGAGTGCCAGGTAACGCTTACTAGTCGCCCCCTCCGCAAAGCCCCGGTTCAGCTCGCGTGCTGCGTGCTCGTTCAGCGCGAACAGAACTGCACCGCTCGCCCCACGGTCGAGACGATGAATCGGGTACACGTACTGCCGCAGAGCATCGCGGGTCATGCGCAGCAAGTCGCGGTCGTCGTTGGCCCAGCCGCGGTGAACAATCACCCCGGACGGCTTGTCCACCACCGCGCATGCTTCATCCCGATACAGGATACGGAGCGCAGGCTCCGCAGCTACCTCCTCGCTGAGCGGCATGCGCGCACGCTACGGACGTGTGAGAACCGTGGTCAATCCGCGACGAGCGTTGCCAATTGGCTACGACGTGGTCAATCCGCGACACGCCTCTGCGTCAGCCATGACACGAGAGTCATACTCCGCCTCAGCACACCCCGAAGAGTGAAGGCACTTTTCTGACAATCCACCCGCTTTACAAACTGGCACGAGGGCTGCAGATGAAGAACACAAGATGGCTGCTGCGTTTCGAATCCTGCTCTGGGCACTCGTGCTGATCGCACCGGGGGGCATCTTGCTTGCGCCGCTGCTCGCCGCCCACGAGCTGCGTCGGCGCAAGCGCGCCAACGCCGCCGCTAGCAACGCTAGCAACCCTAGCAACGCGGTCGTTCGTGTCAGCCAAGTGCCCGCTGGCGCCAGCCAATTGCCCGCCACCGTCACTGCTTGAGTTTGTGGGGTTAGCGGGCCCGCCGCGCGCGGAGCGTCCCAAAGCTCGGGGCGCCCAATCCCTTTCCATCGCAGCTGGAGCGCGGAAAACGCCGAGCGCGGCTGGCTCCCGTGTCAGAGTCCCGTCGGTGAGCGAAATCGCATTTCCCGCCGCCCTCTCCGGTGCCAGCGCGGGCGACGAGACGTGGATGCGCGAAGCCTTGCACGAGGCCGATCTAGCTCCGTTGCACGGTGACGTGCCCGTCGGCTGCGTAGTCGTGGGTCCGGACGGCCTCGAGCTGGCGCGCGACCACAATCGCCGCGAGCAAAACGCAGATCCGACGGCTCACGCCGAGCTGCTCGCGCTGCGCGGCGCCGCCACCAAGCTAGGCCACTGGCGGCTCGAGCAGTGCACCGTGTTCTCTACCCTCGAGCCGTGCCCGATGTGCGCCGGCGCGCTGGTCAACGCTCGCGTCGCGCGCGCCGTGTTCGGCGCCAGCGACGCCAAAGCCGGCGCGCTGTCCTCGCTCTTCGAGATCGGCCGCGATCTGCGACTCAACCACCGCTTCGAGGTCGTACCCGGCGTGCTGGCGGAGGAAGGCGCGGCTCGCCTGAAAGCGTTCTTCGCGAAACTGCGCGCCCCCGCAGCCTCCGGCTAGGGCGACAGCTCGCTCGGCGTGTCCGTGCCTTCTTCGGGCGACGGCGCCGTCGCGGCCGAACCGCCACCCGTATCGGCCACGCGGAAAGCAACCTGCTCGGCTAACCCTGCCTGAAGCTCGGCATCCGTGACCCGGCCGATCTTTTTGGCGATCTGCATCAGCTTCTGCAAGTAGCGCGTCCAGGCTTCGGTCACTTTGCCGTCGGGAGCAAAGTGCTGCCGCTCCGGACTCGGTAAAATCGTAGCGATGTACAGCGCTTGGCCCAGCGACAGGTCGCTCGCGCGCTTAGCGAAGTAGTAGTGAGCCGCCGGCCCGATCCCGTAAATGCCCGGACCGAACTCGATCACATTCAAGTACAGCTCCATCATCGCCTGTTTGCTCAGCTGCTGCTCGAGCAGGACCGTGAGCGCGGCCTCCTGAAGCTTGCGCCCGAGGGTCTTCTCCTTGCCCAAGTACAGGTTTTTGGCGAGCTGCATGCTGATTGTGCTCGCGCCACGGGCAAACCGCCCCTGAATCAGATTGTCGCGAATCGAATTCTCGATGGCCTCGAAGTCGAAGCCATGGTGCCGCTCAAAGTGGCTGTCCTCACAGACGAGCACGGCGGTCTCCATAAATGGGGAGATAGAGTCATATGGCACCCAATCCGGCGTCCCGGGACCGCTCTCGATCTCCATCGGCAGCCGATCCGCGCCTCTCACCTCGCGCTGCCAGGGAGCCTCGAAGCGGTGCGGAGACAGCTCCGGCGGCACCTGGTCGATGTGGCAGTCGTTGGTCACATCGAGGTGCACTCGCGTTTCGCTCGGTCGCTCCGAGTCGTAATCGAGGTCGGCTTTGACCGAGAACGTGCCGGACAACCGCATGCCGGCAATCAGCGGCGCAAAGCCGTGCGGGGTCGCGTCGAGCAAAGCTTGGCACGAAGCGAGGGGCACCCCGCCCGACCAATGCGTCTGCACCGTGTGTTCCCCGCGCGTCAGCATGCCGTTACCGTCCACGCGCACATCGCCGAAAGACAGCTCGCCGTCGTCCAAAGTCAGCTTCGCCCCGTCCAAGCTGGTCGTGCCCTTCACGCGAAATCCCAGCCGAATTCCGCTCAGCGGCGAGGGCGAGAGCTCGGCGCGCGACACAGCGACGTGATCGGCGATGCCGTTCCCAGAGAACGCCAAGGCAGAGCCATCTGCGGCCAATGTCACGTCCCCGCTGGCCTGCAAGGACGCCGCTTGTACGCCGGTCAATCCGAAGTCGCCCTCGCGGACCCCAATGCTCTCTAGGCTTACCGGGCCACCGCGCAACTGAGCGTGAACCTCTCCGGTAGCAATCGGCAAAGACAGCTTTAGCTCGAGCGGAGTCCCAGAGGCCTCGGCCTTCGGTACCAGAGACAGCTCGACCTGGGGGCCCACCCGAGTCACCCGTAGCGTGCTCGGACCAAAGTTCAGCTCGTCGTTACCGCGTCGAAAACGCACGCCGACTCCCTGCAGATCGAGCTGCGCAGCCTCCGGCAGCGAGCGGGCCGCCAACGCCGAAAGCTCGCTAAGCGCGGCACGCAGCTTGGCGCCACGCAGCGGATCCGGCTGAAAATGCCCTGCCTTGTCGGGGTGAGCCGCGCTCGCGACTTTCGACTTGAGCTTCGGTTCCGGCTCCGCCTCGACGCGCACGTTCAACTCGACACCGTCCGCGCGCAGGCTCTCCAGCAACCGCTGCGCACCCCCCTCAGCGGAGTCCGCCGCCTTGCGAGTCAGCGCCGCCTCTGGACCGCGCGCCTCGATTTCGATTCCCGAATCGTTGAACCTCAGCAGATCGAGCGCGACACGCTCGTGCACACCGTTGCGCTCGTAGCTGAGCCCCCACACATACTGTGCCGGCTGAGCTGGGCGCACCCGCCAGACCAGCTCGACTCCGTCAGCCAAATAACGCACGTCCCCGCTGCCCGAGCCACTTTGTGCGCGGGGCGCGTTTCGAAACGCCTCGACCTGCTGCTTCAGGTCGTCAGGGTCACCGCGCAGCTCGACGAGCGCGCCGTGCGCGTCCAGCTCTGCGAGGTTAAAATGCCAGCCCAAGCCGATACGGAGCGCGTCAATGTGAAGGCTCGCTCCTGGGATCTGCGGCGCGCGCGCGGTCACGTCTTTCAGCCAAATCGCGCCCGCACCGGGGCTCACTTGGCCAACTTGGACCTCCAGCCCACGAAGCGCCGCCGCCCGCGCCACTCGAGCTCGAACCGCCGGTCCGAACCCCACAGCGCCCCCCGCTCCGAGCGCGCAGACCAGGCCAAGCAAGGCGGCGATCTTCGTTCGCCGCGGCAGGTCCACGAGTACGTTCATTCGAGGCTTTCGCTCATTGCCGCCGGCGCGGCGTGCTCGCGGAAATCACCGCGCCGGGCCCCCCGCAAGCGCTCGACGAGCGCTTCCATCGCCGCCAAGCGCGTCCCGGTGCGCCCAGCCGCCCAAGGAGTCCTAAGTGGCGCCTCGAGCGCGGTCACGTAGTCCCCAAGCTGCCCCGCGCGGCGGCCCAGCGCGTGGATCGCGGCCTCGCGCAGATCCAAAAGCGGTGGAATTGCGAGGCCCTCAGTGCGGAGCAGCTCGGAAGCGTAGAATCCCCAGCTCGCCAGCACATCATCCGGACGTAGAAACGCGCTCAACCGGTGTGCAAAGTCCGCTCGCGCCTCGCCGCCCTGAATGCGCTTTGCCACGAGCCGGCTATGCGCCTCGAACGAAGGCGCGAGCGGCCCGCTCGGCGCGACGTAAGCCTCGAAGCGCTCGCCGGTTGCCGGGCGTACCGCCGCCCAATGCACGACCTCGGGCGGGTGCAACTCACCGCTCCCGTAGGGCCAGGCGTTCGCCTCTCCATAGCCAATCACCAACGACTCACGCCGTTCACTCAATGCTGGCGCGACCAGCGGCCGCAGCCGCGGCTCGGCATTCCGGCGATGGCGCGGCCGGTTCTCGCGCGCCACGAAGTCGAGCTGCATGTCCACCATGGCATCGAACGGCTCGAGCAGCTCCGGCAGCCCCGCGGGCTTGCCCTCGAGCACAGACAGCGCCGCCTCTAGCGCCTCGATCGTGGATAGACAGTGCGCCTCAGGCTCCTTGCGGATCCGATACCGACTCTCCTCCGTCGGTGCGAGGGCGTAACAAGGGAGTTCTTGCAACAACGGATTGAGCTTGAACACCTTCGACGCCTGCCACCAAGTGCCGTCAATAACGACCAGGGTGACGGGGCCAGTGGGCGGCTCGCGCGCCAAATCCTTCGCGCCTTCGCCGGGGTACAGCAAGATCGGCGGTGCCCCTAAATCGCCAATCGCGGCCAGGAAGGCGCGATTCGCCGAGAAGTCCAGCCCGACGTGCAGCGTGGAGCGGCGCAAGCTCAGCTCCGCGATGCGCGCGGTGTTGATCGGCACATCGCTTTCGCGAGGGTGCTGGAGAATCACGACGCGCGTGCGGGTCTCGATCGGCTTGACCGCAGCGCAGTAGCAGACCCGCATCGGCCTGCGACACTTCCAACACATCTCCCGCGACTCGAACACGCCGCGAACATGGATCGACCCGCGGCTCATTGCATCTCCCAAAGACCTCCGCTCGCGGAGACGTGCCGCATCGCCAGCCCAGTCGACGTCGGCCGGCCAGCCGCCCTGTTTTTAGAACAAAAAGAACTCTGACGATTGCTCGTCAGAGCCTTAGGTAATTAGCCCGGCAGCGTCCTACTCTCCCACAAGGTTGCCCTTGCAGTACCATCGGCTCCGAAGAGCTTGACTTCCGAGTTCGAGATGGGATCGGGTATGGCCTCTTCGATATTGCCACCGGAAATGTTTGGGCGTCCACGCCAGCTTTTTGGTGCTGTTATTGCGCTGAATTCACGATTCGCTAGGGCTGCCTCGAGCCGTACAAACCGAGAGCTCGTTCAAGACTCCGACCTAACGGATGATCTCGCCCGGACTCTGGATACCAATTACAATGTTTGCCTTAGAGAATAAGTCAAGCCGCACGGTCTATTAGTACCAGTTAGCTCCGCACATCGCTGTGCTTCCACACCTGGCCTATCAACCACGTAGTCTACGTGGGACCTTTAGTGCCTTACGGCAGGGATACCTAGTCTTGAGGCCAGCTTCCCGCTTATATGCTTTCAGCGGTTATCTGTTCCGAACATAGCTACCCGGCTATGCCACTGGCGTGACAACCGGAGCACCAGAGGTTCGTCCACCCAGGTCCTCTCGTACTATGGGTAGCTCCTCTCAAGTATCCTGCGCCCACGGCAGATAGGGACCAAACTGTCTCACGACGTTTTAAACCCAGCTCGCGTACCGCTTTAATTGGCGAACAGCCAAACCCTTGGGACCTGCTCCAGCCCCAGGATGCG
>OLLW01000367.1_pt1 | contig 20405 bp, 18 predicted proteins | sample 1604611 | NCBI WGS metagenome assembly OLLW01 (sample SAMEA104055725, study PRJEB20765) | soil metagenome | biome: Arctic tundra; feature: Polygonal ground; material: soil | place: USA | collected 2011-09 | depth 0-0.5 m | reverse complement strand
ACTTCGTACTGGACAGCGCAGTTTCTCGCGTCGCGCGGGCGGTTGCTTGCGGACGGGCCGCAGCAGGAATACGCGTTGAACGGACGATAGATTCGATGAAGGCCATCATCTTCGATTGCGACGGAACCCTGGTCGACAGCGAAATGCTCTCGAATGAGGTCCTGGTAGAGGCAGTCGCGGAGCACGGCCTGAATCTTTCCGTCGATGAAGCGACCTTGGCGTTCCGTGGTGGGAAGATGGCCGACTGTGTCGCGCATCTCGAGGCGCTTTTGGGCCGACCGCTGCCTGAGCACTTCGTGCCCACGCTTCGCTCGCGAACAGCGGATGCATTTCGGACAAAACTGCAGCCGATAACGGGCGCGTTGGAGTTGATCAGGTGGCTAGCAGATCGCTCTTGGCCAATTTGTGTAGCCTCCAGTGGACCAGTCGAGAAGATCGAGCTCAGTCTATCTTTGACTGGACTGTCGCCATTTTTCGAAGGGCGCATTTTCAGCAGCTATGATATCGGTGCGTGGAAGCCGGACCCCAGCCTCTTCCTCCACGCAGCGAAAGCCATGGGGGTTCGGCCCGACGATTGCGCTGTCGTCGAAGACAGTCTCCCTGGGATTCGCGCGGGCTTGGCAGCCGGCATGGCCGCCTTTGCTTTCCAACCGCGCGCAGTGATAGTCAATCTCCCCGGTGAGGTGACCGTTCTACGAGAGCTAATGGAACTCCGCAGCCGGTTCGGGTGACAGGCTTGGCATCGTCAGATTTCCCGTTGCGGCGACTCGTTTATCACGCAGCTCGCGCGGGGTCGCCCTCATCTCGATCGGCGGCCAACTCGACGGGCCTCTGACGCGAGCTGAATAGCTAGCGCGCGTGGCTGAAGCGCCGTACGTTGCCTAGCAAGATGCGTCGCGCTTTGGTCTTGCCCGACGACGGCGCTTTCATCGCGGCTAGGATTGCGCGCTTCGACGATCACTTTCACTTCGGTACTTATTTCCCGTTCCTGTTTGTGGGCATGTGGATTTTTGTGTCCTATGTGCTTGCTTGGCAAAGTGGTTGGGCACGGCTCGCTCGCTGCTACCGTGCGGCGGAGGCTGGCGTGTATCAGTTTGCTTTTAGTTCGGGACGACTTGGGGGCGTGGGTTACTCGAGCTCGTTGAATATTGGCGCCGATGCGCGAGGGCTGCACATCTCCGCCCTCATGATTTTTCGCCTTTGGCACCCGCCGCTTTGCATTCCTTGGTCAGACATCCGCGCGACGCTGGCGAAGCGCTGGTTTCGACAGATCGTCATTCTTGAGTTTCGGCGTGAACCGTTTTACCCGTTGGAGATAACGGCTGAGCTTGCGGCAAAGCTCGCCGCTGCTCCCGGGTCGAGCTTCAAGGTTCCGGAGTAGTCGTGCGGCTTGGGCGTGACGGTGCGAGGGTTATCGCGTGCACTTACTCGACCATCGGTCGTGTCGCGGCAGCGGTCCCTGTGGCCAGGCGATGTCCGAGTCATGCGCATCGATCTTCCGACGGCGGAGCAGAGTCAGGCCCTTCTTGCGCTCACTCGGAATGCAAAACCTTTACATAGAAAGCGCCGATGCGAGGCTCCGATGCCGACCCTGATCTTTCGGGGGACGCCGCGGCGGCGAAGGCGCAGATCATCGACGTGGTGAATCGAAACTTTCGCGCCAAGGTCGAGCGCGTAGACATCTCGTTTTGGGCGCGCGGCTTGCCGCTCCTCTGAGTGCAAACTCCGGCGGCGGCACAAAAACCGGCCTCCCGCGGGGGTGACGCGGCGCGGCGTGGGTCGGGCTCGACTCTGTGACCAACTCGAGACAGAGTCCCGCCGGAATGGCGCATATTCTGGCCTTTGAACGACCCGTCGTGGAGCTAATCACGCGGGTGCGCGAGCTGCGTGAGCTGGCGAGTGAGGATGATCGATTCGGCAGCGAGCTGAAGCGGCTCGAAGACAAGGCCGCCAAGTTGGCGCGCGAGGTCTTCGCCAAGCTTTCGCCGATGCAGAAGGTGCAGCTGTCGCGGCACCCCAACCGCCCCTATACCAACGACTACATCTCGCGCCTGTTCGAGGATTTCGTAGAGCTTCACGGTGACCGACGCTTCGCCGAGGACGGCGCGCTGATCGCTGGCATTGGCCGATATCACGGGCGCAGCGTGGTCGTGGTTGGGCACCAAAAAGGGCGCACCAGCAAGGAGCAGAAGCTGCGCAATTTCGGCATGCCGAACCCCGAGGGCTACCGCAAGGCGGTCCGCATGTACGAGCTCGCCGAGCGCTTCAACTTGCCGATCTTCACCTTCGTCGACACGATGGGTGCCTATCCGGGCTTGGGCGCAGAAGAGCGCGGCCAAAGCGAAGCCATCGGCGCTTCGATTGAAGTGATGTCGCGTATGACGGTGCCGATCATCACGACCGTGATCGGTGAAGGCGGCTCGGGCGGCGCGCTCGCGTTGGGCGTCGCCAACCGCGTGCTGGTGCTCGAGTTCAGCTACTACTCGGTAATCACCCCTGAGGGTTGTGCTGCGATCTTGTGGAAGAGCGCGGAACGCGCCCCAGACGCCGCGGCCCGCCTGCGCATCACCGCGCCGCATTTGATCGAGTTCGGCATCGCCGATCAGATCGTGGAAGAGCCGCCAGGCGGCGCTCACCAAGATCACGACGACGCGGCGAAACGTGTGGATCGCGCCTTGTACGCGACGCTCACCAGCCTGTCTGGCCTGTCCCGAGAAGGCCTGCGCGAGGACCGTTATCAGCGCTTCCGCAAGCTTGGCGCATACGTCGCCTAGCGTGCGTGCTTCATGAAAGAAGGGGACCTTTCGAATGATACTGCTCGGCCAATACGACTCTCCGTTCGTGCGCCGCGTCGCGATTGCGCTGCATCGCTACAAGCTACCCTTCGAGCACCGGCCTTGGTCGGTATGGGCTGACGCCGGGAAGATCTCGCAGTACAATCCGCTGCGCCGCGTGCCAACGCTGCTGCTCGACGATGGCAGCGCGCTGCTCGAGACCTTCGCCATCTTGGACGCGCTGGACGAATTCGTTGGGCCTGAGCGCGCCCTCTTGCCGGAGTCCGGAGCCGGGCGGCGCGATGGCCTGCGTATCTCATCGCTCGCAGCTGGCGTGGCGGACAAGGCCGTGACTCTACTGTACTCATCACTCGACTTGATGCAGCCGTCGCAGCAGTTCAACGAGCGCTGCCGTACGCAGATTGTCGATACGTTGGCGGCGCTGGAGCGCGATCGAGCGGCTCGTAGCACGCCGTTTTGGCTCGGACAGGCGCTGAGCCACGCTGACATCGCGTTTGCCTGCAGCTATCGCTTTACCAGCGAAGCCCACCCGGCGCTCGTCCAGCCGAGTCACTTTCCGAGTCTGACGGCCCAGGCCGCGCGCTGCGAAGCCCTGCCCGAATTTCAGCGCGTTTACCAGCCGATCACCAACAACCTCACGAAAACCTGAGCCGGTATTCGTCGAGGATCTCTCGGGTGCGGCTGGAGCCGCAGCGGGTGACGCCGATTTCGCGTGCTGCGAGCACGAAGTCGAGCTCGCGCACGCCGCCGGAAGCTTTGACTTGCACCATGGCCGGAGAGTGCGCGCGCATCAGACGCAGATCGCCCAGCGTAGCACCCGCGCTGCCGAAGCCCGTCGAAGTCTTGACCCAACCAACGCCCAGCTCGCCACAAATTTCGCAGAGCCGAATTTTCTGCGTGTCGGTGAGGTAACACGTTTCGAAGATCACCTTCAGCTTTTGGCCGCGGTCGTTTGTCTCCTCGAGCACGGCGCGGATGTCAGCGCGCACGTAGTCCCAATCACCGCTCAGGGCTCGGTTTGGATTGATCACCATGTCGAGCTCTACTGCGCCGTCGCCCAGCGCAAGCCTGCTCTCGGCGACCTTTGCAGCCGTGGTTTGCCCGCCATGCGGAAAGCCGATGGTCGTGCTCGCCTTCACATCCGAGCCTCCGAGAAGCTCCGCACAGCGCTTCAAATACGACGGCACGATGCACACACTGGCCACGTCGTACTCGAGCGCCAATCGAATCCCCGCCTCGAAATCCGCGACTTTCATCGTCGGCGCGAGCAACGAATGGTCGATCATCTTGGCGATATCGTGATAGGTGTGCGTGCTCATCGGGGTCCCAGGGTACTATGCGCAAGCTGGTTCTGAAAACGGTTAGGGCTCTCACGACGGCACTTCTTCTGCTGCCGCCCATCGTCGTTCACGCAGATTACGCGGACGACATTGTGATGCTGACCAACGGTGGGCGCCTGCGCGGCGTAGTGATCGAAGAGGACCCGCGGAAGGGCGTGCTGCGCATTAGGCTCTTGGATGGAAGCGTACGCTCGCTGCCGCCAGACGAGGTTCGCGAAGTGCTCTACCATGGGCAGCCCAATCCACTTCCCGTTGCTCCGGATCTCACTCCCAATCCCGCAACCGGCACCGCTGTTTTTCCCGTTCCGGAAACATTCGTCCCCATCATCCCGGTTCCGCCACCCTCCTCTCCCGCTGAAGCGCCCAATGAGCATTCAGAGCCCGCGCCGAAAAGAGGCGTACGCAAGCTCGAAATCGGTGCGCGTCTAGGCGTCGCGTTGCCAATGGGCAACTTCGTCGCCGACGGGACTGGCACGAGCTCGACCTCACTCAGCGACGCCTTCGCCGTGAGGATCCCGATTATGATCGAAGCGGGCTACGACGTAACTTCGCACGTGATGCTCGGTTTCCACCTCCAATACGGCATCATCGTCGACAAGAGTGGCGACTCCGGTTGTCCGAGCGGGTCTTCGTGCTCCGACCACGACCTCGAGATCGGGATCGAAGGTCAGTATCACTTCGCTCCGAGCCAGCCGGTCGATGCCTGGGTCGGTCTCGGCCTGGGTTACGAGATCGAAGGCGAGACAATCACCCTCGCGGGCGAGTCACAGAACTACAGTCTCGAGGGCCCCCAGTTCCTGAAGCTGCAAGGCGGCGCGGATTTGCGGGTCGGCCGTGCACTGACGGTTGGCCCATTCCTGAGCTTCTCGCTGGCCGAATACACTAAGGCTACCAACAACGGCCAGACAACAGACATCCCCGCCGCAGCGCTGCACGAATGGCTCTCCCTCGGCGTAAAGGGGACCTTCAAAATCGGCGGCTGAGTTGCCACGCCGAGCGACTCATGTCACGTTAGGTTGGCAATGCTCGCTGCGCAGAAGAACACGACGACGAACAAGACGGGAATTTCCCGGGCTAGTCGTCGTGTAATCGCGCTCGAGTAACGAACGAAAACACCGAAAGCCCGCCGGAAGACGCGGGCTCTTCGGATTGCAGACGAGCCCCGTTTCGCCGGCCAACGAAACGGAAAAGTCATGTCTGAAAAGCTTCTTGATACCCGACGGGGTGATGAGATTGATCACAGAATCCTAGGCCAACAGCAGGACCTCTTTCACTTCCAAGAAGAGGCGCCCGGAATGGTGTTCTGGCACCCACGCGGCTACGCCATGTACCGCGCGCTGGAGAGCGCGGTGCGTGCGTGGACAGCGAATGCCGGCTTCGAGGAAGTGAAGACTCCCGAGCTCCTGCGCAGCGCTATTTGGGAACAAAGCGGGCACTGGCAGAACTTTCGTCAGCACATGTTTGCCTTCTCGGACGAGGGCAAGAGCGCGGCGATCAAGCCCGTGAACTGCCCCGGGCACGTGCAGATCGTCAAGAAGCGCTCGCTGTCTTATCGCGATCTGCCGCTGCGGCTGTCGGAATTTGGCATCGTGCATCGCGACGAGTCGAGCGGCGTGCTGCATGGGCTGCTGCGCTTGCGGCAATTCACCCAAGACGACGGCCATGTATTTTTGGCAGAGTCGGATGTCGAGCAAGAAGTCGCGCACTTCTGCAGCTCGCTATACGACTTCTACCGAGCGCTCGGTTTTTCGGACATCACGGTCAATTTCGCGACTCGGCCCGAGCAGCGCGCGGGCACTGACCCCGTTTGGGATCGCGCCGAGGGGGCGCTCGAGAACGCTGCCAAGCGCGCTGGACTGCGCTGCCACGTCAAGGCTGGGGAAGGCGCATTCTACGGGCCGAAGCTCGAGTTCGAGCTGGGCGATAGGCTGGGCCGTCGCTGGCAGTGCGGCACGATTCAGCTGGATTTCGTGTTGCCCGAGCGCTTCGAGCTCGCCTACGACGACGGCTCCGGAGCGCGCGTGCGCCCGGCGATGTTACACCGCGCGATGCTCGGCAGCCTGGAGCGATTCTTGGGCATCTTGCTCGAGCATCATGCAGGGCGGCTTCCGGCTTGGCTTTCACCGGAGCAAGTTCGAATCTTGCCGGTGCACGCCGAGCAACGCGGCTACGCCGAGGAAATCGTGCTCCGCTTGCGGCAGCATGGGCTCAGAGCCACGCTCGACTCGCGCGGCGAATCGCCAGCGCGCCGAGTGGCCGAGGCGCACGCGCAGCGCATACCAATCCTATGGGTGGTTGGGGCGCGTGAGGCGGCAGATCGAACCATCACCGAGCGCGGAGCGAGCCCGGAACGCCGAGCGCTGCCGCTGATGGAAGGCATCAGCCGCGCCGAAGTCGCCTGCGCAGCACCCGTATCACCGGGAGACAGCGGAGGATTCGGCTTGGCAACGGGAAGTGACTAAGAAAGCACTCGAAATCCGCCCCGGACGCACGGCGTGCCCTTATGACCGAACTCTCTTAAGACACCAGCAGCACACCCGCCCGCCAAGTTCTGCGTTTTGGCGAGGCTTTCGCGAGCACCGCAACGGAGCGTACTCTTGTACGTGAGTAGCGGAGCGCGAGCGCCACGCTTCGTGGTACCCGAAGGGGTGAAAACGAAGCCAAAACCAGAAATCGGCGGGCGTCGCTACAGCAGGAGATGCCGGTGCTGGGCACGCCGTGCCTTGACCCATTCACGACTGCTAGCTACGTTGCCCCCGCTTTGGCCAGTCTCGACGGCATCCGCACGATTGACGACCTCCGGCTCGACAATCAGCGCGTGTTCATTCGCGTCGATTTCAACGTGCCACTGGACAAGTCTGGAACGATCACGAACGACGAGCGCATCGTCGCTTCGTTGCCTACGATCAAGAAAGCGATCACAGCGGGCGCGCGCGTGATCCTCGGCTCCCATCTCGGGCGACCGAAGGGCAAACACGACGCCGCCTTCAGTCTCGAGCCTGTCGCGCTCCGCCTGAGCGAGCTGCTTGGGCAAGACGTTTTCCTGCCCGATGATTGCATCGGGGACGCCGCCAAGAAGGTGATCAGCGATCTGCGCCCCGGTCAGTTGGTCTTGCTCGAAAACCTGCGCTTTCATGACGAGGAAGAGCAGAATGACGAAGCGTTCGTGCGCGAGCTTGCCGCGCAATGCGACGTGTACGTGAACGACGCCTTCGGCTCCTCGCACCGCGCGCATGCTTCGATCACTGGTTTGCCGCGCGTCGTGCGCGAGAAAGGCATGGGCTACCTGCTGCGAGACGAAGTCACTGCCCTCTCGCGCCTGACCGAAACCCCTGACAAACCGTTCGTGGCAGTGCTCGGCGGCGCGAAGGTCTCGGACAAGCTCAAGGTCATCGATGCCTTGCTCCGCAGGTGCGACGCGATCTGCATCGGCGGCGCGATGGCCAACACGCTGCTGGCTGCTGCCGGGCACAATCTCAAGGACTCGAAGATCGAGCACGACCAGCTCGCGCTCGGCCGCTCGCTGCTCGAGCAAGCCCGCGACCGCGGCGTGAAGTTTCTACTGCCGACTGACGTCGTGGTTGCCGAAAACAAGGACGCTGCTGCGGGTCAAGTCGTGAGCGTGAGCTCGATTCCCGATCAACACATGGCCCTGGATATCGGCCCCGATACCGTCAAGGCCTTCGGCGCTCAGATCGCACGCGCCAAGACCGTGCTTTGGAACGGCCCGCTGGGCTTGTTCGAGAACGAAGCGTTCGCCTCCGGCAGCATTGGCGTCGCCCGTGCGCTCGCCGAGTGCGCTGGGTTCACGGTAGTTGGGGGCGGCGACAGCGTGGCTGCCGTCGCGGCAGCGGGCGCTGACGTCGCCGCGAAAATCAGCTTTATTTCCACGGGCGGCGGCGCGTCGCTCGAGTTGATCGAAGGCCTCAAGTTGCCGGGCGTAGAAGCCCTGCGAGGAAATTAACGTGGCACGTAAATACCTGATCGCTGGCAATTGGAAGTTGAACAACGGCGGCCTCAAAGGCGTTGAGCTCGCAGCGGGCGTCGCCCAGGCCTCGAAAGAAGTCGCGGGGCTAGTCGAGGTAGTGGTCTCGCCGCCCTTTACCGCGCTAGCGGCCGTGTCGAGCGAGCTCGAAGGCAGCCACGTGGAAGTCGCCGGGCAGAATTTCTATCCCAAAGACAGCGGCGCCTTCACCGGAGAGATCAGCGCACCGATGCTCAAAGAGGCCGGCGCAAGCTGGGTTATCATAGGACACAGCGAACGCCGCCAGTTCTTCGGCGAGACGGACGAGCAAGTCGGCGTCAAAGTCGCGGCCGCCACGGCAGCTGGCCTCAAGCCGATCGCTTGCATCGGTGAAACACTGGCCGAGCGCGAAGCAGGTAAGACCCTCGAGGTGTGCTTCCGCCAGCTCGCGACGATCATCCCCGAGCTGAACAAGAAGCCCGGCTTCGGCGTGATCGCGTACGAGCCCGTATGGGCGATCGGCACCGGCAAGGTGGCTACGAACGAGCAAGCGCAAGAAGTTCACGCCGCGATCCGCGAGCACCTGAAGCAGACCAGCGCGGAGCTGGCCCTCGTCACGCGTATCTTGTACGGCGGCAGCGTCAAAGCGGACAACGCGGCAGGCCTGCTCGCGTGCCCGGATATCGACGGCGCACTGGTCGGCGGCGCAGCCCTCGATGCCGAGGGTTTTGGCAAGATCGCCAAGGCCGCCCTCGGGAAAAACTGACAAAAACCGTGTTCTAGGGTGCCGGCTCGCATAGGCCGGCGCCTACTGCTACGTTCCGCGCCTCTCAGGACCACCCATGGCCGAATTACTGCACACCCCGTTCACTGTCTTGCACATCATGGCCTGCGCTTTCTTGATCCTCGTGATCTTGATCCAGCCGGGCAAGAGCGGTGGGCTCGGCGCACTCGGCGGCGGCGGCGCGCAGCAAGTCTTCGGCGGCAGCGGCGCGGGGAACTTCCTGACCAAGACCACCTGGGCGACGGCCGGCATCTTCTTCTTCACCAGCATCTCGCTGGCGTATCTGTCTTCTTCGACGGACGAGTCGATGCGCAAGCATTCGGCGGCGTTGCAGAAGCAGCGCGACCAGAACGCGCCGCTGTCCACGTCGACCTCGTCGAACAAGTCCGCGCCGCCCGCGGGCAAGTCGAAATAGCCTCCTGATCGGGGGGCGCGAGTGACGACGCCCGACGCTCGGCTGCGAGAGTTTCTACCGAACGCGCGCGAGCTAGCGCTGCTGCTCGCGGCGCGCGGTCTCGCGTGTGTCGCCGCTTGGGTGCAGGGCTTCCGCGCGCTCAGTGACGACGATTACGCGCGAATTTCGATCGCACAACGTTTCGCGTACGCGCCGCACTTCGATCCCACCGGGACGAGTTGGCTGCCCGCTCCGTTTTGGGCGTACGGAGCGGTGTTTCGGGTGTTTGGGACAGGGCTTGGAGTAGCGCGTGCGACGGCGATTGTCGCGGGACTGTGCGCAACGGTACTAGTGTACGTCGCTGCGCGGCTGATCGGCGTCGACAGATTTGGCGCATTGCTCGGCGCGGCGCTGAGCTGCTTGATCGTCAACTACTCGGGCCTGCTCGGCATTGCCGCGCTGCCGGAGGTGCCGTGCGCGGCGCTTCTGCTTTTCTCTGCGGCGACGCTGTCTCGTCCCGAGCTGAACCTGCGCGGGCTGGGGGGGACAGCTCTGATCGCGGCCAGTTTATCGCGCTACGAGGCGTGGCCGATCGCTGTGGTCTTTGCGGCCTTTTGCGGATGGGATGCGCTGCGCAGAACAAACGTGGCGTTTGCCGTTTGTGCTGCGCTCGCTGTGACGGGCCCGGTATTGTGGCTGTTGGTCGGGCACTTCGAGCACGGTAGCGCCCTTTTCTTCGTTGCCCGCGTGACGGCCTACCGACACGCGGTCGGGGGCCCCGAGGCATCGACGTTGAAGAAGTTGTTCGAATATCCGTGGCTCGCCTTGCGTGACGAGTTCGTGGTGTGGCTCATTTGGTTAATATTTGCGTTCACGCGGCCAAAAGAAGCGTACCCGGGGCACTTCGGGCGCTGCGAGCTTGCGCTACTGGCGATGCTCGGATTCTTGATGCTGGGCAGCGTCCGGGACGGAGTGCCCACGCATCACGCAGGGCGCGTGCTGCTGCCGATTTGGTTTTTCGTGTGCGTCGCTTGCGGGCACGCGTTCGGGGCGCGCGCGACCAGCCGAGCGCGGCAGGTGACCGCCGCGGTGGTCGTCGCGTTCCTGGGATCCACCGCGTTCAGCTCCGGGTTCATCGCGCAAGATGCTGAGGGCTTCGCGCAGCGCTCGAACGAGCTTACCGCTGGTGCCGCGGCGCGGAAATTCACCAGCTCCGCGCTGGCCATCGACACCGCTGATTACGGCTACTTCGCCGTCCAAGCCGGTTTTGGCTCACCCATCGGCACGACGGTGCTCGACGATCACGACCCACGCCGTCCAATCCCAAGCCCGTTCAGCTCGGCCCAAACCCTCGACCGGGAGCTCCAAGAGCAGCGCGCAGGTTTCGTGATTGTTACAAAAGCTCACGCCGCCCTGCTCGATCCGCGCTGCTCCAAGCTTTGGGACAATGCTGGTTTCGCGCTGTTTCAGTGCGCGCCGGGCCGCGGCTGATCACCGAGAATTTCGCCATGTCAGGCCTGGCCGCCTAACATGCGGCGGTGCTCCGAGTACTTGGTCGGCGTGGCTTGGAAGCGGGCATCAGTTTGTTCGCTGTGCTGGGGTTTTGTTACGTGCCGCTCGGCACACACACCGGGCTCGAGCACGTCAAAGCCATCTTCGCGACGCCTGCTGCGAAGCGCGCTGGAGTCGAGCTCGTGGAGGCGTTCGCGCGCGTCCGCGGCAAGCTGACCGGCGAGGTGCAAGACCTAGCGACCGGAGCGACGTCTGCTTCGCCAGGTGCACCGCCGACTCCGCACAAGAGTGGCTCGCACTCTGAGCACTCGCACCACGCGCCGAGCGAGCCCTGAGTTCTTCGACCCACAAAAGACCGAACCACCGAGGCTCGCTAAGGAGCGCCGGTGGTTCGAGTTCCAAGAAACTCTAGCTGGCGCTTCCAAAGTGTCAACGCATTGTCGCCTCACCGACACTTGGCGCGCGTGGGTACCTGCGCTTATTTAACTGCGGAGTCGGCCGGCGCGACGTTCACAGGCACGAGCGCGGCAGCGACATTCGGCTGAGCGGCTGAACTGCCCGACGCGCCCTGTGCTTTCTGCCCTTGAATTGCGGCCACGACCGACTTCATGCGCTCGGCCAAATGCGGCATCATCGGCATAGCGGACGCGCTGGCGCTCACCGAAGCCGGCGCTAACGCCGCGCTGGCGCTCGTCGTCCCTGGCGCGTTCGCGGGCACCTCAGGAGACGCGGGAACGGGAGCGATGCTCGGGGCAACGAGCGCCGCTTGGCTCCCGGGAGCGCCGGGCGTTCGCGCGGCGTCGGCATCCTTGTGATCTCGAAACAGAGTCAGGCCGTAGACGGCAGCGAGCAAACCGAGGCCGCCCGCAAGGAGCTTAACCGCAAGCGGCATGCGCCGACCTGGCGGCGCGCTGCTCGGACGGGGCGTCGCGAGCGCGCTGGAAACAGGTGGCCGCGAGCTGGAGTACTCGGTGCTACGTGTCCGGGCGGGCGGCGGAGTCGGCACGGGCAGGCCGTGCGCCAGCGCGCTCGCGGCACGCTCTTTTTGCATGCGACGCTCGGCGCGAGTAGCGCGAGAACGAGGACGCCGCCCCATTGTCGTACTCCGCTACTCGCGGAGTGCCTCCGCGCCGCTGATGATCTCCATCAGCTCCGTCGTGATCGCCGCTTGGCGCGCTCGGTTGTAGATGAGCGTGTATTTGCCGATCATTTCCGCCGCCTTCTTGGTCGCGGATTCCATGGCCGTCATGCGCGAACCGAGCTCGGAGGCCTGCGATTCGTACAGCGCTCGCAGGATCGACACCTCGATGTACATCGGCACGAGCCGCTCGAGCAGCGCCCCGCGGTCGGGCTCGAACAGGTACTCGCGGTGCGCCGCCCACTCGGGCTCATGTGCCGACGCTTCACTGGGCTTTGCGGCCGGCTTCTGCAACGGAATCAAAGGCTCGGCCACGACGCGCTGGCTCATTGCGCTCTTGAACTCGTTGTACACGACGTAGATCGAATCCACCTCGCCGTTGACGAACGGGGCCAGGACTTTGCGAGCGATGCTGCGAGCTTGCTCGATGTCGAGCTTCTCCCAAACGCCGGTCAGCACTTCGAGCACGGGCGCGTTGCGACGGCGGAAGAAATCCCGGCCTTTGCGGCCGATGGTGATGATCTTGACGGTTTGGCCAGCGGCCTCGCGCTCGCGCCAGATTTTCGATGCAGCGCGCAGGATGTTCGTGTTGAACGCGCCGCACAAACCGCGATCGCTGGTGATGACAAGCAAGAGCACCGTCTTCTCCGCGCGACGCGCGAGCAGCGGATGTCCGCTGTCCGAGATGGCGCCTTCTTCCTCACCAGCGCCGCCAGCGATCTCGCCGAGCACCTGAGCCGTCTTCACGGCGTACGGGCGGAGAGCCTGGATACGCTGCTGGGCGCGCGTGAGCCGCGCGCCTGCGACCATCTTCTGCGCGCGCGTGATCTTCTGCGTCGATTTGACGCTCGAGATACGCTTGCGGATAGCCTTGAGGTTAGCCAACGGGGCTTACTCCTTGCTCGAGACGAACTGCTTGCCGAAGGTCTTGAGCACGTCGACGAGCTTCTTCTTGATCTCGTCGGTGATCTCCTTCTTCGTGCGGATGTCTTCCCAAAGGTCGGCGTGCTTCTCGTCGATGAAGCGGTACAGCTCTTCCTCGTAGCTACGCAGAGACTCGACGGGTAGCTTGTCGACGTAACCCTGCGTGCCGGCGAAGATGATCACGACCTGCTTCTCGACGGCGAGCGGCACGTACTGACCCTGCTTGAGCAGCTCGACCAGGCGCTGACCGCGGTCGAGCTGAGCGCGAGTCGCCGCGTCGAGATCGCTCGCGAACTGCGCGAAGGCTTCCATCGCGCGGTACTGCGCGAGATCCAGGCGCATCGTGCCGGCGAACTTCTTCATCGCCTTGATCTGTGCGTTGCCACCGACGCGGCTGACGGAGATACCGACGTTGATCGCCGGGCGAACGCCCGAGTAGAACAAATCGCTCTCGAGGAACATCTGGCCGTCGGTGATCGAGATCACGTTGGTCGGGATGTACGCAGAGACGTCGCCGGCCTGCGTCTCGATGATCGGCAGAGCCGTGAGCGAGCCACCGGAGTACGGGTCCTTCTGCACTTCCAGCTCGCCCTTGTCGGCGCGGGCTTCCAGCGCCTTGGTCGCCGAGTGCTTCGCCTCTTCACCGAGGTACACCTGGCCGTCGATGCCTTTGAACTTCGCGTCACCCGGCGGCACGGTCTGGCCCTTCTTGACGACGAAGTAGCGCTCCGCAAGCTTGCACGCGCGCTCGAGCAAGCGCGAGTGGACGTAAAACACGTCACCCGGATACGCCTCGCGACCCGGCGGGCGACGCAGCAAGAGCGACATCTGGCGGTAGGCGACGGCTTGCTTCGAAAGATCGTCGTACACGACGAGCGCGTGGCGCCCGGTGTCGCGGAAGTACTCGCCGATGGTCACGCCGGTGTACGGCGCCAGGTACTGCAGCGGCGCGGTCTCGGAAGCGCCCGAGAGTACGACCGTGGTGTATTCCATGGCGCCGTGCTGGGTCAGCTTGTCCACCACCTGCGCGACGGTCGAGGCCTTCTGCCCGATGGCGATGTACACGCAGAAGACGCCTTTGCCCTTCTGGTTGATGATCGCGTCGATGGCGATGGCGGTCTTGCCGGTCTGACGGTCGCCGATGATTAGCTCGCGCTGACCGCGCCCGATCGGGATCATGGCGTCGATCGCCTTGATACCGGTCTGCATCGGCTCCTTCACCGGTTGGCGCTCCATGATGCCGGGCGCCTTGAGCTCGATACGGCGGCGGATCTTGGATTCGATCGGGCCTTTGCCGTCCACGGGCTGGCCGAGCGCGTTCACGATGCGGCCGAGCAGGGGCTCGCCCACGGCGACGTCGGCGATGCGACCGGTGCGCTTGACGATGTCGCCCTCTTTCACGCCCGTAGCGTCGCCGAGCACGGCCACACCGACGTTGTCGGACTCGAGATTCAGCACCAAGCCGATGACGCCACCCGCGAACTCGACGAGCTCGCCGGCCAGAGCACCTTCGAGACCATAGACGCGCGCGATACCGTCACCGCTCGTCAACACCGTGCCCGTCTCACTGACGAGAGCGGCGCGGTCGAAGTTCTGGATCTGCTTCTTAATTATGGATGAGATCTCGTCGGCGCTGAGCTGCATGGCGTATTTTCTCACGAGCTTTCGGTGGTCTGGGTCGGCGCTCGGCGGTCCCGAGCAAAAACTAGATAGAGCTGAGTTGACGCTCGATTGCGGCGAGGCGTCCTTTGACGGAGCCGTCGATCGTGTTGTCGCCGATGCGGGTAACGACACCGGCGATCAGCGTAGGATCTTCTTGGCGGTCGATGGCGACCTTGCGCTGCGTGGCCGCCTCGAGCTCTTTCACCAGCTGCTCGTAGAACGACTCGGGAAGCGGGCCCGCGGAAGTGACGGTAGCGCGCACGACGCCGGCTTTTTCATCGGCCAACGTCGCCAAGCGACGCGCGATTTCAGACAGCGATGCCAAGCGCTTGCGTTGAGCAAGAAGCTTCACGGCGTTCAGCCCGACGCCGGTGAGCCCGACGCGACCCGCGACGTCCGCCAAGATCGCGGCGCGCTTCTCCGCCTCGACCATCGGGTTGTCGAGCACGGCTGAAAGCTCTCGGCTACTCGCGTAAGTATCGGCAAAGCTCCGAATTTGCTCGGAAAGGGTGACCACTTGGTCGGCTTCCACGCCGAGCTCGAAGATCGCCCGCGCGTAACGTTCAGCAACCGCGCCGCCGCTCATAGTTTGCCTCGCAACGCCGTGGCGGCGTTCTTGATCGAACCCAAGTACTCGTCGGCAAGCCTGGTTTGGTCGGCCGCCGTAATCTTGGAGCGCAGGGCGGTCTCGGCCGAGCGCAAGGCGGTCCTGGCCATCTCGGAGGTGAGGTCTTCGCGCGCGGCTTTCAGCTCTTGGCTGATCAGCGTGTGCGCTTCCCGCTCCATGCGAGTGCGCTTCTCTTTGGCCTCGGCCAGGATGCGCTTGCGCTCGCTCTCGCCAGCCGAGCGCATGTCGCTGCGCACGCGCTCGATCTCTTGGTCGAGCGTGGCGAGCTTCTGTTCGTAGTGAGCGAGCTGAGCTTGGGCGTCGCTCTTCATCTTGCCGGCCTCTTCCATGCCGCGCAAAATCGTGGATTTGCGCGACTTGAGGGCCTCGGCGATCGGCTTTTTGGCGAAGCGAACCAAGAGGTAGTAGAGGATGGCGCTGTTCAGCAGCATCGCGCCGAACGGTACTGGGGTGCCTTTGGGGCGCCACAGGATGCTGGGCGGGACGTCGTCGCGCTCGCCTAGGAAGCCGTAATAAAGGTTGTAGTCCTCGAGCTTCGTGACCTTGTGCTCTTCGTCGCCGGCAGCTTCCGTGGTCTCCACTCCGCTGCCTTGGGCGGCCACTTCGGCGTGATTCGCGGCTGGTTCGTCGGCGAAGGCCGGCCGCGCGATGGACGCCGCGGCGGCTAGAGCTACCCCCAAAAACAAGGGACGCAGGCAGCGAGCGTTCATCAGTTGGCTCCCTGCCCGACGACGCGATCGACAATCATTTGAGCCACTTTCTCGGACTCGGCGCCCACGGCCACGCGAATTGAATTCACTTCGGCCTCGATTTTCTTGCGCCCGTCAGCGGCGATGCGCGTCGTTACGTCCCGCGCTTCACGCAGGATTTCGGCCTCGAGCTTAGTGGTCTCGGAGCGCAGGATTTCGCGTTCTTCGGCGGCCACCTGTTGCACGCGCTCGAGCTCTTTCTCGTATTTGCGCAGCAGCTCGCCGGCCTTTTCCTGTAGCTCGCGGGCCGTGGCGCGCGCGCCCTCCGTCCGCTCTTCGCGCAGGGCGAAGACCTTCAGGACGGGGTCGAACAGGAGTGGCTTCAAGACCACGATCAAAACCGCGAAGACGACGATCTGCACGAGGACCGAGCGATCGAAGTCGAGCGGGACGCCGCCGCCGGCCATGGCGCGCGTGGCACCTTCCAGCGTAGACGCCGTGGTCGCCGAAGTCGCGAAAGCCAGATCTAAAAGCATGCTTGTTCCAACCTCGAGCCCACCTCGGAAAGAGCCGAAACATGGGCGAAATTTGAGTGCGCACTCATGAGGCGCGCGCGGCTCGTACCACCTTGGTGTCGGTGTGTCTAGACCGCCGCCCGTGAGCGCTCAGGGGTCATTCCAGCCAACCTGCACGACTGTTCGGTACCTCCCGGACGCCGGTTCGGTCGAGCACCGAAGCAAGCTCGGAGTAGGGTTCACCAGTCACCGGATCCGACGCATCGGGCATCACGTCTAGCAGGGGTAAGAGAGCGAAAGCGCGACGTGTCAGCTCGCGATGCGGCACGACCAAGCCGGGGCTGTGGACCGTTCGCCCAGCGATAAACAGCAGGTCCAGATCAAGGGTGCGCGGCCCCCAACGCTCGGTTCGCTCCCGGCCTGAGCCCCGTTCGATGCTCAATTGCAGCTCGAGCAGCGCCAGCGGCTCGAGCGGGGCGCGCAGCCGAAGCGCGGCGTTGAGGTAGTCAGGCTGCTCGGGGCCGAGAGGCGCGGTCTCGTACAAAGCGGAAACTGCCGTTATTTGCGCGTGCTGCTGCAATTGCCGTACGGCTTCGCGCAGATAGCCCAGCCGGTTTCCTAGGTTGGAACCGAGACCCAGCACGCAGTCGAGCTCAGCGAGCGCCACGAGCGGCAGCGTACCAGCGGACCGGGCTTGCGAGCGACCGGAAGCTGCCGTACTCGAAGCGGGTGTTCGGCTTGAACGGCGGCGAGTGGTTGATCGTGGCATTCGTCACGGTGATCGTGGTCTCGGCACGGTATTGGCCGGCCTTCGGTGAACGCATCGCGTTGCGTCTGAGCGGGACCACAACGGAGCCCGGGGGCGGACAAAAGCCGAACGGCGACGAAGCGCCGCGCGAGTAGCCGGGGACTCGGCTCGTCCGCTACACTCTTACCGTAGTGACGCCCCAGCTTGAGGCCGACGGAGACACCGGCAACAACGAGGAAAGCGGCACGCTCATTTTCGTGAGCGATGCCTCGGCGGAAGCCGAGCGTTTGACGACCGCGTTGCGCGCTCGCGGCTACCCGGTGATCGACGTTCCGCTCGGGCTGCTCGTGAGTCGCGTATCCGTACAGCGCCCGTCGCTGATCTTGTGCGACGCAGACGCGACCGCGGCGCTCGACACCATTCATCGGGTGCGCGAGACCCCAGGAGGCAATCGCATCGACGTGCTGTTCCTGGGCGAGCCGGGCCGGACGGTCGACGAACAAGCCGGAGCCCTGCAACAACAGGCCAGCGGCGTGTTCGTGCGCCCGGTGGACGAGTTCATTCTGCTTCGCAAAGTGGAGGCGCTGATTGGCGCGCCCAGCGGCAGGATGGACTTCAACACGCGCACGCCCGCCGCCAGTCGCGCGCCGGTGCTCGTTGCGGCGACCAGGCGACCGTATCGTTATGATGCGGGCAAGGCGGATGTGCCGCGTGAAGCGCCGTCCTCGCCGACGGGCTCGGCGCCGTCGCACTCGTCACCCAACCCGAGCACCGGCACCGATCCCGGAACGCCGAGCGCGCGCCGCGCCGAAAAGGAGCTCGAAAGTCAGCCGCACTCGAGCCGCCCTGCCGCTGCGCCGCATTCGATGCCGCCTCGCACGCAGGAGCTACTGCCACAAGCGAGGCTCAGTCCGGCGCTCGAGTCGCTGCTCGCTACCGCCGAACGACGCGTGCTATCGGCGCGAAACTCGTCGGTCCCGCCGTCGGATCGGCTGTCGCCAGAAGCCGAGCTGGAAGCCATCCTGCCAGCGGACGTGCTCGACGCGCTGGACGAGCCGCTCGAATACGACGACGACGACGACAGCGCCGTCGGCACCAACAATGGCTCGGACGCCGATCCGGGCTCGCGCTCCGGCACGAAGACCACGGGCGCAGGCGCGGGCACGGCCGGTGGCGTCCCCAGCATGGGCAGAGTCGAGCAAGCCGGCGTACCGCTCAATCCCCGCGACAAGACAGCCTCGCCGGCCAGCGAAATCCCGCCGTCGCAGGACCCCGACTCAGTTTCGGGGCGCGTCACCGAGCCGCCGGTCACTCCGCCGCGGCATGCGCCACGCTTGCAGAGTGAAGTGCCCCGACGCTCGATGCTCGATGAGCCGGCGCCGAGCCGCCCAACCAACAGCTACGGGGGAGCAACCGCGCACGGCGCCTCGGGGCCGAGCTCCACTACGGACTTGCCGCCCAGTGTCGTGCCGCCGTCTGACAGCTCGGCCGTAATGCCCACAACGCCGCCACGCGCACGCGGCGATGAGCAGCCCGAATCTGTAGCGGAAAGGGCGCCGACGAGCCTGAATCGTGATCTGCCGAAGCTCGAGATCCCCGCGTCCGTCGGCGTGGGGGACGCAGTGCGAGCGTTCGCGCGCGTGGTTCGTGCTCGCTACACGGGCGCACTGGCTTTCGAGGATGCAACCGGCATCCGGCGCGTCGTATTTCGCGACGGCGATTTCGTGACCGCGGCCTCAGGCGCCGACGGCGAATCACTCGTGGCATTTCTCACGCAACGCGGTGATCTACCGGGCGACGTCGCGGCGCGCATTGGCCGTAAATTACCGCAATTTGGCCGGCACGCGGGCGCTGCGCTAATCGCCCAAGGGCATTTGCGTCAAGACGACTTGTGGCCCGTGCTGCGCGCGCACGCGGAGTGGCTCGTGGGACGCATCGTGCTCATGCAGAGCGGCGCGGTAGGCCTGGAGGCAGACGTGCCGGTCCGCATGCAGGCAGAGCCCGCAGTGTTCGGCGGTGCGACCGGCGCTGAGGTGCTGGTCGAGATTGTGCGCCGCGCGGTCTCGCCGGAGGAAGCGCTGCTGCGTCTCGGTGGGCCGCCCACGGCGCTTCAGAGGGGGCAGAACCCTGCGCTGCTCAGTGAGTGCGCGATCGCGGACACGGAAGCCGAGCTGGTGCGCTCGATCAGCGACGAAACCGTGAGCGACATCCTGCGCCGAGTGGGGCACAAGGACTTCGCGGCCGTGCTGTACGTGCTCGTCGAATTATCCGTGCTGGCCGTGGCCAGCGGCGAACGGCGAACGGCGCGCGAGGCGAGGCCGAAGTCATCGGGCAAGCCAGACTACCTCGATCATGCCGCCTTGCGCGCGCGCATTCTGGCGCGCAAAGCGCTGAGCGAGGAAGGCGATTACTTTGCGCTACTCGGTGTCGCGCGCAGCGCGACGAGCTACGACATTCGTCGCGCCTACACGACGCTCAAGGACGAGTACGATCCGAGCCGGATCCTGACCAGTGAAACGGTCGACTTACGCGACGAAGTCGAGCTGATTCTAGAAGTGCTCGCGGAGGCGTTCGAGATCTTGGAAGACGATTTGCGACGCGATCGCTACCGGCGCGCCCTGGACGCGAGCCCGTAGCCCGAGCGGCGGCGAAGCCTTCTGCATGGCTAGCCGGCTTCACATTCGGAAACCGTGCCCGTGCGCTGCAACCCCACACGGGCCGCGAAGCCGGGTGCGGGGTGATGCGGAAGGCGAGCTCTGGTTACTCCGCCGCGCTGCTGGTCGTGCCGTCCAGCACGTCGCACTCGAGCGCGTCGCCCTCGACCGAAAGCAAGATCACGCTCTTCGGGTTCAGCTCGCCGCGCAAGATCTTCTCCGCCAGCGGGGCTTCCACGAGCCGAGCAATGGTGCGCTTCATGGGCCGGGCACCGAGCGTGGGGTCGAAGCCGCCGTGATCGAGCAGGAACTCGACGACGTCCGGGCCGAAGTCCATGCGCAGGCCGCGTTGCGCGGCCAGCGCGCGGCTCACGCTTTCGAGCAAGCGGCGTGCGATCTCGCGCACCTCGTCGCGACCGAGCGGCGCGAACACGAGCACCTCGTCGATGCGGTTGTAGAGTTCGGGTGCGAGTGAGCTGCGCGCAGCAGCCACGACTCGTTGCTCGAGATCAGCGCGATCTTGCGCGTCGTTGCCGAAGCCGACTCGGCGGCGCGGGCTACTTCCGCTCTCCTCGGCGCCCAGATTCGAGGTCATCAGAATCACGGTGTTCGTAAAATCCACCGTGCGACCGCGACCGTCAGTGAGCCGACCTTCGTC
>OLLW01000277.1_pt1 | contig 20597 bp, 13 predicted proteins | sample 1604611 | NCBI WGS metagenome assembly OLLW01 (sample SAMEA104055725, study PRJEB20765) | soil metagenome | biome: Arctic tundra; feature: Polygonal ground; material: soil | place: USA | collected 2011-09 | depth 0-0.5 m | reverse complement strand
CGGCCACCCCGAAGGCCGCTACCTAAAGTTCCTCGCCGCCCGCGCGCTGCCCATCCCTTAGCCGCGCGGTTTCACAAGCTGCTAAGCAGGGCGGGCTTTGCCTTCGTGAGTGCGGGCGGCTTGCCCGAATCATGGCTTGAGACTCGCGCGAGCGCTGAGGACGGTCTCGTGCCCTCGCGTCGGAGCCGATCTATGTCGGCCTTCCCTCAAGATTGGTCACAGCTCGAACAGGGTGGCGTTTTTCGCCTTCGTGAGTGCGGGCGGCTTGCCCGAATCACGGCTTGAGGCTCGCGCGAAGCGTTGGGGGCTCTTCACGGGCAATCACCCTTGGCGGTCTTGGCGACTTGGCGGTTACCCTCTCTCGTAAGCGCAGCTTCACGCCGAAGGCTGTGACGGCCTTTGCGGGCCGCGTGACCATCAATAAAAATTTCAGGCCCAGGCGCGGCGCGTGTCGTTGAAGCTGGAGACTAGGTCGTGGGCGCCGCTTTGGCGGGCCACGACGATGGCCTGTTCGATGTAGCCGATGGCTTCGGTCTCGCGGCGGCGGCCGTGCGCGACGTGGGCGAGGGCGGACAGCACGCGCGCGCGATCGGTACCGCTTGGGCCGGCGACGTCGAGGGCTTCGCGCAGCACGCCTTCCGCGTCTGCGAAATTGCCGGCGCGCGTCAGCGAGGCACCCAGCTTGCGGCCGAAGATCAGCACCGCGCGTAGCGGGTCGTCGAGCTCGCCGCGGGAGATCTCTTGGCGCGCGATTTCGAGACCGCGGCGCAGGGCCAAGACCTCGGTGGCGGCGTCACCGCGCGCGGTGGCGCGATCGGCCACTTGCTCGAGCAGCAGCAGCGCTTGAAACGAATCACCTGCGTGGTAGGCGTGTTGGGCGCGCGCTTCGATCGGCGCCAGGATCCGCTCGCAAGCGCCTAGGGCCTTGGCGTGCAGATCCTTACGAGCGGTGGCCGGAATGCCGGAGAGCACGATTTCGCGCAGCAGCGGGTGCGACGTCGAGACGCGACCTGCGTCTAGCTCGATCATGCCGGCGCGCTGCAGGTCGGCCAGCATGCCCTCCAGATTGTCGGTCTTGGGCAACAGCTCAAGCACGGTTTCCGGCTTCATTTCGTCGCCGATTACCGATAGAGCCTGCAGGGTGCGGCGCGCGTTCGGCTCCAGCGTGTCGACCCGCAGCGCGATCAAATCTGCCAGACGGCTTGGCGGATCGCTGCCACCCTCTTGCGAGTAACGAAGCACTTGCTCGATGTACATGGGCAGCACGCCCTTGGTGTCGTCGCCCAAGGGGCGCGCGCCGTTGCGACCGGGCCGCAGCAAGCGCGAGACGGCAGGCGGCGGCAACCCGCCGAGAATACGCGCCGCGGCGTCCGCACCCCAGCCCGCTTCGAAGCCGGGGACGTGCGTCGCGATTAGCAATGCCGCGCAGGCCGGCGGCTCGCCGACCACGTCCGCGAAGGCGTTTCGGCTCGGACCGTCGACACGGTAGATGTCGTCGATGGCCAGGATCACGCGTTGCTTGCCAGCGCGCTTGGAGGCCGAGAGCAGCGCCCAACGCAGCGCTTCCGCCAGCGCATGGCGACGCTCTGCGGGCGAGCGCACGTCATTGCGTGCCGGCGCACCAGAGAACACTTCGTCGAGCCCGGATTGCGCGTCCGGTGCAGCGCCCTCGAAGCGTCGGTCGTCGATGGCGTCGGGGCCGAGTTGCGAGAGCTTGCGGATCGCCTCGCGCACCGCGTAGTACGCCACCTCGGCGTAGAACGGATCGGGACCGGTCAGCACGGTGAGGTCGCCCTCGGCGCGCGCTCGGCCCAAAAGCTCACGCAGTAGCCGAGTTTTCCCGGCTCCGGGCTCGCCCACCAGGCGGGCGCCCACTAGGCTGCTGCGCACGCGTTGCCGGCGATCTTCGAGCCAATTCAGATCTTCTTCGCGCGCGACCAGGGGCAGTGGCAGCTGCGGCAACGTCGGGTTTTCGGGGATGCCGCTGCGCACGGGCAAGCGCGCCCCGCACTCGAGGCAGAACTTCGCCATCGGCACGAGCGACTGACACGAACCGCAAGTGACACTGCCGCCCGGCGGCAGCGAGGTGCGTTGCTCGGGGCGCACGCTCTCGGCCAAGATCAACGCGGACTTCAGGGCATCGGCGAACTCGGCGGCGTCTTGGTAACGCTTCTTCGCGTCCTTCGCCAGCGCCTTGAGCACGACGTCCACGAGGGGGTCGGGGATGTTGCGCTCGGGTGCTACCTGCCGGGGATCTGGTACGGGAATCGTCAGGTGCATCATCACGACTTGCGTCGGGCTGTCTGCTTCGAACGGCAAACGCCCGGTCAGCAGCTGAAACAGCACGACGCCCATCGAGTACAAGTCGCTGCGCCCGTCGATCGGATCACCGCGGCCCTGCTCGGGCGCCATGTAGTCCGGCGTGCCGCACACGATGCCCGGGCTGGTGACGCTCGGGTGTTGCGCGTCTGCGCGCAGCTTGGCCAGGCCAAAGTCGACGACTTTGACGAAGTCTCCACCGCGGCGGAGGGGCTCGAGGATGATATTTTCCGGCTTTAGATCACGGTGCACGATCCCGAGATCGTGCGCTTCACTGAGCGCCGCTAGCGTCTGCCTCAGCACTTCCACGATGCGCGAAAAAGGCAGCGGACCTTCTTCGTAGGCGACGCGCGCGAGGTCCTTGCCGCGCAGAAATTCCATCACCAAGTACGGCTGCCCGTCGTCGGTACGACCGAAGTCGAACACGGCGATCGAGTTGGGATGGTTGAGCTGGCTGGCCGCGCGCGCTTCGGTCATGAAGCGGAGGGCCGAGTTCTCGTCGGAGAGCAGATGCGGATGGATGATTTTGACGGCAACCGTGCGACCGAGCGCCGCTTGTTCCGCGCGGTACACGCGACCCATGCCGCCAACGCTGATCAAGTCGAGGATGTAGTAACCGCCGGGCAGAGATTTCCCGACGAACTTGTCGTCGGTTGCTGAGCCCATGGTGCCAACCGGAAAGCCGCACGCCGGGCAATACTGATGCTCGGCGTTGCACGTGGACCCACAGTGCGGGCAGATTCGACTAGACGCTTGAGATGCCAACCAATGACTCCGGAGGTGCCGGCTTGAAACGCCCGCTGCCCGGCCGAACTATGGACATGGCAGTCATTCTAAGCCAGCGCCGGCTCCGTAAACCAGCATTTGTGCCGTGGGGGGATGGCGTGCGAGAGCGTGCGAGAAGCGCCGACCTTGTGTGCAAAAACGCGGGCTGTCCGCGCGGCCGAGGGGGAACCTAATAGGAACCGCCAGAAACTCCCGCATTTTTGGGCGGCTGAGTTAAGATTTAGCTCAATGGTCCCCGCACGCGTCCGGCTAGGCGAGCTGCTAGTCGAGGCCCAGATCGTTAGCCGCGCCCAACTGGAGGAGATTTTAGCCTCCCAGAAGCGTGATGGGCGTCGCATTGGGACGCTGCTGGTCGAGGCCGGCCTGGTGACTGAAACACAAGTAACGCAAATCTTGAGTCAGCAACTGAGCGTGCCTTGGGTGTCGCTCTATCACATCGATTTCTCGCGTCAGCTGCTGAACCTCGTTTCGCATCAACTGGCGGAGAGGTTCTGCCTGGTGCCGATCTTCGTGCGTCGCGTGCGCGGGCTGGGCGAGACCTTGTACGTCGCCATGGACGACCCGAGCGACGAAGCCGCGCAGCGTGAAGTCGGGCAGTGGGCAGGCCTGCCGGTGCGCGCGATGATCGCGCCGCCCACCGATATTCGCTCCGCAATCCGCGTCTACTACGGAGTCGGCAAAGATACGGCTTCGCTGTCCGAAGCTGTGGCAGAGGTCGATGCTGAAACCGCCGCCGGAGTGCGCTGGCAGAAGAGCTCGCCGCCAACCGCAGACGAAGGCACTCCGCCGTCGAGCGAGCGCACGCCGATCCCGGGCACGCTACACGTGTTGAAGCCAGCCGAGGCACCGCCGGTTACGGTGGCCTCCGTGAGGCCGGTCGAGAGCGAAGCCGTAGCCGCCGCAGAATGCGAGCACCCCGAGTCCGAGCCCCCCGATTCCGGTCCGCAAATCGAGGCGCGAGAGATCTCGATGCCCTCCCCCAGAAATGGCGGCGCGCGCATGGTGACCTTGACCTTGCTCGACGGAACGAAGGTGAATTTGCCAGCGCGTGAATCGGCGGCTCAGCGCAAAGCGGCCCGCGTACCGTCCGCGCGACCGCCGGCTGGCGGCGAGGGTGCGGAGCTCACTGCGCGCGATTTGATCGCTGCTTTACGCGCCGTTTCGCACGGCGCCGACGCGACCGAGATCTTGGGCAACGACGTGCATTGGGAAGCGCTGTTCTCCGCGCTCTTGTCCTTACTGCTCAAGAAGCATTTGATCGCTGATTGGGAATTCGTCGAAGAGTACAAGAAGGTGTAGCGGCGCCATAACCGGACTCTTAGGAACGCTGGCGGTACACCCGTCCGCCAAGTTCTGCGTTTTTGGCGAACGCGCTTCGTGACACCCGAAGGGGTGGGTTTTCGTGAGCAGCGCAGCGGAGCGTACTGCCTGTACGTGAGCAGCGGAGCGCAGCGAAAACGACGCGCTTCGTGACACCCGAAGGGGTGAAGCCAAAAAACCAGAAATCGGCGGGCGTCGCTGCTGCTTAAGATACCGGTGATGGTAGTGGCGCTTGGCGCCGCAGCGTCACCACTTGAGCTCGTTCCGTTGGGCGCTGACCCACGGCGATAGCCCCGGTGCGCGTGGTTCACTCGAGCCAAACCGCGCTCGGGCTTCGGCGCGTTCGTACGCGGCGACGGCGGCCGCAGCCGCCACGATTCGGCGTGCTTCGGCGTCCAGGTTGGGCTCGCGCAGCAGCTCGGGGAGATTCCTGCCTACGAATCCGATGTCGTAGTTGCCGTCGGCGAACTCCGGGTGCGTGATGACGCGCGACAGAAACGCGAGATTGGTGCGGATCCCGCCGATCGCGTAGTCGCTCAGGGCGCGGCGCATGCGCGCCAGCGCTTGCACGCGGTCCTCGCCCCAAACGGCCAGCTTGGCGAGTAGCGGATCGTAGCTCGCGCTCACTTGGCCGCCCTCGAAGATGCCCGAGTCGTCGCGCACGAACGGCCCACTCGCTGGTCTGAGCAGCGAGATTTTACCGGGACTGGGCAAGAAGCCCGCGGCGGGATCTTCGGCGTAAAGGCGAGCTTCGATCGCGGCTCCGCGGCGCGCGACGCTGCCTTCGGCGAGCGGTCGGCCTTCGGCTATGCGCACCATCTCTTTGACCAGATCCAAGCCCGTGACGAGCTCGGTGATTGGATGCTCGACTTGCAGCCGCGTGTTTAGCTCCAAAAAATAAAAGCTGCCGTCGGGAGCGAGCAGAAATTCGAAGGTACCCACGGAAAAATAGCCGATCGCGCTGGCTCCGCGCACGGCGACTTCGCCCATTTGGGCCAGCGTTTGCGGGCTCAACACGGGGCAGGGAGTCTCCTCGATGATCTTCTGATGCCGGCGTTGAATCGAGCAATCGCGCTCGAACAAATGCACGACTCGGCCGTGTTGATCGCCGAGCACTTGGATCTCGACGTGACGCGCGTTCGAGATGGCTTTCTCGATGTACACGTCCGCGTTGCCGAACGCGCTCTTCGCTTCGCTGCGAGTTCGCTCGAGCGCGGAAGCAAGCTCGGCCTCGCTCGCGACGAGACGCATGCCCTTGCCACCGCCGCCGTCTGTGGCTTTGACGAGCACGGGGTAGCCGACGCGCGCCGCTGTCGTGCTGGCCTCGAGCAACGTGCGCGCGTCTCCGCCGGGGATGATCGGAACTCCGGAAGCCGCCATCAGCGCGCGTGCGCGCTGTTTCGAGCCCATGGCATTGATCGCGGCGGGCGGGGGACCGATGAAGCACAGCCCGACCGTCGTGCACGCCGCTGCGAACTCCGCGTTTTCGGACAGGAAACCATAGCCAGGATGCACGGCATCGCAGCCCGCCTTCAGGGCAACCGAGATCAGCTCCTCAGCATCTAGATAGCCAAGCGGCGAACGAAGCTGGAGCGCTCGGTCCGCGCTTCGGACGTGCAGCGCGCCGGCATCTTCGTCGCTGTGCACGGCAACTGCCTCGATGCCGAGCTCGCGCAGTGTGCGCGAGACACGAACTGAAATCTCACCCCGGTTTGCGATCAGAACGCGCTTGATCAAGGCGCTATAGCATGCCTCAAAGCGGCGGCCACCGCGAGCCGCGCTCAGCCGTGACGCAAAAACCTTCGGCTAGAAAGCGGCTCTTCGAACCCTTCGCTCAAGGGATCGGGCTGCCCATCGGGGCTCAGGGTGCGAACCACCCGAGCCGGCACCCCAACGACCAAGGTGTTGTCGGGCACATCACGGGTTATCACAGAGCCTGCCGCGACGATTGCCCCGGCGCCGATGCGAACGCCCGGCAGCACCACGACGCGCGACGCCAACCAGGCTCCGTCACCAATCTCGACAGGGCCGAATTTGCGCTCACCGCAGCGCATTTCCAACGGGCCGACCTCGTGGTCGACGGTCAGCAGGGACACGTCGTGTCCGATCCGCACGCGATTGCCGATGCGAATCGGGGCGCCGATGTCGGCGTGCAGGGCGCCGCTGATCAGCGTGAAGGTTCCGATCGAAAAATCTTTGCATGGGTTACCCGGGCCAGTGATTCGTAGCGGACCCTGAACCAGCGAGCTCGGGCCGATGCGCATGCCCGAGGCACGCAGCATGGCGGTCCGCGTACGGCTAAACGTCTGAGCCGGAAAGCCAGCGGCAACCTGTGCGAACACTCGACGCGAAGTCAAGAGCTCGACTTCCTCGAAGGCCACTTGCATCAGGTGCGGCCAGAACGCTTTTTCGTGATTCAAGGAAAGCTCCATCTGGTTTGCCGAAGCAAGTTGCCTGCCAGCGCGGACGAATCGTGATTCTACGCGCATTGCGCCGCTTAAGCTCGCGACTCGTCACTCTTCGGAGCGTGGCGGAAGGCCGCACTGCGACAACACCGCACGTCAGCGCAAGTCTACGCGCGTCGGATGACGGTTTCCGTCAAGCGTTGCACAAACGTTTCCGCCGTTCCAATCGATGTTGCGATCGCGTCGCGACGTGCGTCCAAGGCGCTTCATCGCCGCTTTTTGCGATCCGCGTGCCTACCCCAGAGCCGAACATTGCGCCAGCCCATTTTCTTGCGTGAGCGGCAATACGGCTGAGCAACGCATCGCCGCTTCTCTGTTTGCGCGCGACAGCAGGCTGATAGTCGCTCCTCAGCTCGAGCATCCCGAAACGAGGGTTTCGGCCGTCTGATTTGATGCCCAAGAATGCATGCTGCCGCAGCAAGTATCGGTGAGGTCCAGGGAGGAGAGTGTGCGAGAGCATCGCCATTTTTCGTGGAAGTCGAAGGGCGTTGGTGGCCGTGTTAGCGTTTGCGCTGTGGGTTCGAAGCGTATTCTTAGTGTTGGGTTGGCGTCTGTGTCGGCGCTCATTGGCGCGGTCCCTGGTTGTGCAAATCTGATCGGCCTTTCTCGTTGAACAGCACGACGGCCGGGGTTCTGTCGGGGTTCTGTGCTGCGACGGCGACCGGCGCCATTCGCGCAAGATTGGCGTGCGCAATGTGCGTGGTTTTTCCGGGCGGATTGGCGCGCAGCAACAATTGCCAAGCCCGCCCGCGGCGTCGCTGGTATACGCCGCCGGGTGCGCGGGCCGGAAGAGGTCGTTAGTGTATCCGAGCTCGACCGGCGTCTGCGGCGGTCGGTCGAGGAAGCGTCGGCGAAATTGTGGGTCGAAGGCGAGGTTAGCTCACTGAAGCGCGCGCCCAGTGGCCACGTCTATTTCTCGCTGAAAGACGAAGCAGAAGACGCGATCATCGAGTGCGTTATGTATCGCTTCAACGCGCTGCGCGCGCGGCGTCACTTGAACGAAGGTGCGCGGGTGCAGCTGTCTGGGCAAGCCACGGTTTGGGCGCCGCGCGGCCGATTGCAGTTCGTCGCCAATGAGCTTCGCCCGGCGGGTCGGGGCGCACTCTTGGAAGCGCTCGAGCAACTCAAGGAGCGTCTGACTGCGGAGGGCTTGTTCGCGCCCGAAAGGAAACGCGCTTTGCCCAGCGAGCCGCGCATCGTGGGCGTGGTCACGAGCGGTGCCGGCGCGGCGTTTCACGATATCGTGAGCGTCGCGTTTCGGCGCGGCGACGTGAAAATCGTGCTGGCGCCAGCTCTAGTGCAGGGTGACGGAGCGCCGGAAAGCTTGGTTCGAGCGCTGGATCTGATCGAGCGCTACCCAGGGCTCGATGTAGTGGTGATCGGCCGCGGCGGCGGTTCGGGCGAGGATTTGATGGCGTTCAACGACGAGCGCGTGGTGCGGCGCGTGGCGCGCATGCGCGTTCCGGTCGTCAGCGCGGTTGGCCACGAGGTCGACTTTTCGCTGACTGATTTGGCGGCCGACGTGCGGGCTGCAACGCCCTCGCAAGCGGCTGAATTGGTCGTGCCGGAGCTACGAGCGCGTGCCGCGGCGTGGCAGCGCGCGCATGGCGCGTTGCAGCGTGCGACGCTTTCGCGGCTAGTGCGTCTTCGAGCCCGCATCGAGCGCGCACGCGCACGCTTGTCCGACCCGCGCTTCACGATTGCCGAGCGTCAGCAGGAGCTCGACGAACTGCATACGCGCCTACGCCGTCGCACGACACAGACTATGGCCTCGCAACGCGCCGCGCTCGAGCTCTTGACGCGGCGCCTGTACACGCGCCACCCGCGCGCGGTATTGGCGAGCGCGCGCGCCGATCTGGGTCCGCTCAATGTGCGGCTTGCCAATGCCGCGCAGCGCCGCCTCGCGCGCGCCGAGAGTCGGCTTTCGGATGCCGCGACTCGGCTCGATGGGCTCTCGCCATTGACGATCTTGGGCCGCGGTTATGCGATCGCGACTCGCGCGGACGGCCGTGCTCTGCGCGCCGCCGAAGACGTCGCGGTGGGCGACGAGATCGGCATTCGCTTGGCGCGAGGGCGAGTGCTGAGTCGCGTGCTCGAGACCGCGTCTGGCGAGGAGCGTGAATCGTGAAGGCCGCTGTCGGTCGCCGTTTCGTGCTGATCGGACACCCGGTGGGACATTCGATCTCGCCGGTGATCCACCAGGCCGCGTATCAGGCGCTGGACCTTTTGCATCACTATGAGCTCGCCGACTGCCCGGACGAAGCGGCCGTCTCGAAAGTGGTCGACGCCCTGCGCAAGGGTGAGATCGCCGGCGCCAATGTGACCATCCCGTGGAAGCGGCTGGCGATGAAGCTCGCCGACCGCGTGGCACCTTCGGCGCAGCGCGTCGGCGTGGCCAACGTGCTCGTGCGCGGTGCCGACGGCGAGATCATCGCGCACAATACCGACGTACCAGCGTTGGTCGAAGAGTTTCAACGGGTAGTCGGTAGTGTGCGCCGTGCGCTCGTGATCGGCGGCGGCGGCGCGGCACCGGCCGTGGTGGCGGCGGCCCAAGATGCCGGCGCGGATCGCGTATTGCTCACAGCTCGTCGTTTCGCGTTCGGGCAGCCGGAGGGCGAGTGGCCCCACGCAGCGGAATTCACCGCCCTGGGCGCCTCGCTCTTGGCTTGGCCGGACTCGGATCCAAAGGCAAAGGCGCGCTTTCGTGAGGTCAGCGCGCGCATCGATCTGATCGTGCAATGCACCAGCGCTGGGATGCACGGCGCCGACGACGGCAAAGCGTTGGCCGAGCTCGTGCCCTTCGAGCATTTGCCGCAAAGCGCGCTGGCTTACGACCTGATCTACAATCCGCCGCTGACGGCGTTCCTCGAGCGCGCTCGCGCCTCGGGTTTGCACGCAGAGAACGGGCTCGGAATGCTAGTCACGCAAGCGGCCCTGGCGATCGAACTGTGGCTGTCGGTCTCGGTCCCACGCGCGCCGTTGCTCGCGGCAGCGGAAGCCGAGCTCACCGCGCGGAGGTCAGTGTGAAGCCGCACGGCAAGCGCGGTCCGGCAGACAGCCCCTGGCCGTTCGTCGAGACGCACGCGGATCTGCAGCCCGCAGAACAAGAGTGGCTGCACACGAACGGCGCGGGCGCCTATTCGATGAGCACTATCGCGATGATGCACACGCGCCGGCACCACGGCGCGTTCGTGGCCGCGCTCGCGCCGCCGCTCGGTCGACACGTGATCGTGAGCCACGCAGAAACGAACATCACGGTGGACGACGAGCGCCGCGTGTATCGCCTGGCAACTCACCAGTTCCCTGATGTCGCCCCGACGCCTGGTTATCGGTTGCTACAAAGCTTCGCGCAAGACCCAGTTCCGCGCTGGGTGTTTAGGTTGGGCTCGCACACGCTGGAGCGCACGATGGCGCTGGCGCGCGGTCGCAACGCGATGATCATCAGCTATACCTGGCGAGGCAAGGTTCCGGCGCGTCTGAGCATGCGACCGCTAATGCCGCTGCGCCCGGTGCATCGCCTGATGGTCGAGCACGGCGCCATGAATCAAGTGGTGATGCTGCGTGGCGGGTCGGTCGAAGTGCAGCCCATCGCCGAGTTGCCGCCGATCGCATTTCGCCATGACGGCGTGTTCATGGGCTCGCCGGATTGGTGGCGTCGCTTCGAGTACCTGGAAGATCGCCGTCTCGGCAACGCGTTCCAAGAGGACATGTGGACGCCGGGTGTATTCGAGCTGCACCTCGAGCCGTACCGCACTGCGTACTTGGTGACCGCGGTCGGCGCGCTGCCTCTCGAGTCGCCGGCAGATCTGTTGGCCGAGACGCGCGAGGCGCTGCTCGCTCAAGATCCGGGACCCTCGCGCTCGCAGCGCGTTCGAAAATTGTTCGTCGCCGCGGAGCAATTCTGCGCGGACGCCGTGCCCCATCCGGTGATCCTGGCAGGCTACCCGTGGCACGCGGTGTACACGCGCGACTTGGTGATGTCGCTGGTCGGCCTGCACCTGGTGCGGGGGCGTATCGATCTCGCGCGGCGCGCCCTGCACACGGTGCTGTCCGAGCTGCGCTTCGGGCTGCTCCCGGAAACGCTGCTGATTCCCGGCGCAAAACGCGCAAAACCCGTGCCCGACGCGACCCTTTTGTTGTTCGAGGTGGCGCGTGAGCTGCGTGAACGCCTGCCCGCTAGCGACCCGTTGCTGAGGGACGAGCTGTATCCGGCCTTGGTACGCGCGTTTCTGCGTGTCCGCTCGCGTCGCAAGCAGTGCGTCTGGTTGTCGGGGGATGGTTTGGTCGCCAATGGCGCGAGCAGCGTGGCGCTCACCTGGATGGACGCGCACGTCGGACCGGAGCTGGTGACTCCGCGTCGCGGCATCGCCATTGAGCTGCAAGCGATGTGGAGCAAGGGCACCGAAACCCTGGGCCGCTTGGCTCGCGAGTATGGGCACGAGCGTTTAGCAGGGCTTGCGGAGCTTGCCACGCTGCGCGCTCGCGCTGCGTTCCGCGAGCGGTTCTGGTGTCACGAAACCGACTACCCGTACGACGTCGTCAGTGAAGCGCGCGACACCACGGAAGCCTGGGCAGATCCCAGCGTGCGTCCCAACGCGTTGATCGCACTGGCGATTGATCCCGAGCTATTCGAGCCTTGGCAAGCGCGTCGCATCTTGGATCGCGTGCAGAGTGATTTGCTCACGCCGCATGGCATTCGCAGCCTTTCGCCGAACGACAACCGCTACATCGGCAACTTCTCCGGCTCCAGCGAAGAACGCGAGCTCGCCTACCACCAAGGCAGCGCTTGGGCGTTCTTGCTCGGCTTCTACGTGCGCGCGGCGTTGCACTTCGCGCCCGAGGACGACGATTTGCCGAACGAGTTGCGTTTGCTGATCGAAGGCGCGACCGAGGGCAACTCGCTGCTCGGGCAGATCTCCCAGATCGCGGATGGCGAGAGCCCATATCGCTCCCGCGGCTGTCCGGCTCAAGCTGCCAGCGTGGCCGAGGTGCTGCGCGCGTTGGTCCTGGATCTGCGTCAGTAACGCGGCCGCTAGTACCTCACGTCTACGCTCGCCAAGAACGAGCGGCCATTCTGCTCGATGCTGCGTTGCGTGAACTCGCTACTCACCGGCACGCTGTAGCGCCAGTCGAGGGCGTTGTACATGCCGAGGGCGTAGTGCACGCCGTAGTGCGGTTCGTCGCCACTGAGCACGATGTCCCACAGCGCCGAACCCGCGGTTTTTCCCTGAGTATTGGGGTCGCTTTTGCTCTCGTAGCGATCGTAGCGCGGGCCCTCGATGCTGATCCGTGAGCCGGCGCTCAGCGCGCGGTTGATGATTGGGATTACCGCTTTCAGTGACGCCATCTGGACCGGGGAATTCTCGACCGCGCGTTTGTCGGGTGCGGCCGTCAGCGAGGCGAGATCCGAAAAGCCGTTGCTGGCGAGGAAGTGCGCGACAGACACGCCGTAGCTGATGGCGAACATGGCACCTTGGCGAAATTCACGACGCAGCCCGACTTCGCCACCGAGCACCACCAGCGGCGAGGTCTCGTTCTGATAGTGCAGCGGGTCGGTCGGCGTGCCGCTACCGAGCGTGGAGATCAGGTGTGCTGCATAGTTACCGTAGGCGGCTGCGGTCCCGACGAGGCTCGCCGAAAAGCGGTGCGCGTGTTCGACCTCGACCGAGTACATCGACTCGGGGTCGAGGTTGGGGCTCGGCACCTGCGTGTTGCCGCCATCGTTGTAGTGCAGCTCGTAGATGCTGGGCGCGCGGAAGGCCTTGCCCGCGATGATCTTGGTATTTCCGGCTGAATACGGCTTCAGAATCAACGCCACCCGTGGGTTCAACGAAGACCCGAAGGTCGAGTAGGCGTCGAGACGGGTGCCCAGTGAGAGGTGCGCGCGCGCGCTCAGCGTTGCGTCAGCAAGCGCGTACAGCGCGCCGACTTGGAAGGGTCGACCTTGCTTGCCAGTGTCGCCCAAGAGGATGCCATTGTCGTCCTGAACCTGCTGCTCGACTTGATAATGGAGCTGCCCTTCGCCTCCAAAAGTCAAACGCAAGCGCGGGATGGGGGTGACCTGGACGCGCTGTTCGAGCCCGACCCACGAGCCGTGAAACGTATCGACCTCGAGCCCCCCGACGACAGGATCGCGTGGGTATGCACCGCGGAACGTGTAGTGGTTCCAATGCAGACGGGTCAGCACGCTAACCGTGTCGGACACGTGCGGCTCAGCGCGCAGCTCGACGAAGTCGCGCGTGTCGGTTTGCATGGTACGCGCGTCACCGAACAGTGTGTCGTACTCGGCGGTGGGCAAGTGCTTCTGGTAGCTGTGCGCGGACCATTGTGCCGACAGGAACTTCCAGTACACGCGGCCGCGGAAGGTCCCCGAATCGAAGCCGTCGACCTTCCGCGCGACGCCTGCAACGTCGGCGGGCGTCGCGGCGGCATATTCGGGAAACCGAAAATCACGCCCGTTTCCACGGGCAATCGCCACGGACGCCCAGCCGCCGGCGTCTTTGCCGAGGTGGACGTCGCCTCGCACGCGGGCCCGTGCGACACCGTTCTGATTGGTCGAAATGCCGGCGGACACTCCGGGCGGCGCGTCCGAGCGGCTGACGACGTTGATCACGCCGGACAAAGCGTTTGTGCCGTACAGCACCGAGCCCGGGCCGCGCACCACTTCGATACGTTCGACGTCACCCAGATCGGTCAGGGCGTCGTAGCCGACGTAGGAGGACCCGATCCAATCATCGTTCATCGGTTGCCCGTCGTAGGTGACGAGGATGCGATTGCCGTAGCTGCCGAGGCGGCCAATGCCGCGCATGCCGAGCGTAACGTAGCTGCGGTCGTCCGACAGGTATACGCCGGGCACACCGCGGACGCCTTCGGCGATCGTCGGCGCGGCAAACGCGGAAAGCTCTCTCTGAGGCACGAGCGTAACGGAGCTCGGCGCATCCTCCACTTGCTCGATGTCGCGCGAGGCCGCGACGACCTCGTCTGATTCGACGAGCACTGAGTAGATGCGTGCCTCTTCGCCGTTCGGTTTGACGTTGATATGCCACTCTTCGCTGTGAAAACCCTTCAGTGAAAGTCGCACCTGGTGCGGCCCTGCCGGCAGGCTGAGGATCGCCGGGGTAAAGCCGCTTGCTTTGCCGTCGATTTCGACCAAAGCCCCAGGCTCGTCCGTGCCAATGACCGCGCTGCCCACGAGCGGGTCGAGGTGAGCCTTGAGCAGCGTGCGTTCGTGGGCTTGCACTGTGAACGGGATCTCAACGCCACGAAATCCTGCTCGCGACAGGCTTGCGATATAGCTGCCCACGGGCAAAACCACCCCACAAGGCACTTCGCAGCCGGCTGCACCGAGTTGGTCCTTGATGGTTGCTAGCGCGCCGGGCTCTGCGTCGAACTGCACACTGCCTAGGATCGGCTTGAGCTTCAGCGTTAGCGATAGCTCTTGACCAGCGCTTGTCGTCGGGATCTCGACTTGGGCGGGCTCGTAGCCGGCGCGTTCGGCGAACAACGTGTACGTTCTGGGCGCTAGCCCTAGCACCTGCGGGCTCAAGCCGCGCGCCCCAAGGTCGCGGCGGTCGATGTATAGCGTGGCGCCGGGCGGGGTCGTGGCGACTCGCAGCACGGCGACGAACTGCTTGATCTGACCGACTGCGCTTTCGATCTTTGCGCGAGTGCCTGCGTTGGTTTCGCCGTCGAGCGCGAGCGAATAATAGCGGAACGCCTCCGGGTAGGATTTCAGCTGGTCGTAGCTGCGGGCGATGTTGAACAGCACGTTCTTGTTTTGAACCAAGCGGTTCGACGTCAAGAAGTGCTCGAGCGCCCCTCGGTAGTCAGCGCGCTGATAGGACTCGGCGCCGAGTGAGAACTCGAGCTCCGCCTGGTCGGCCAAGTCGTCTGCTCGAGCCTGGGGAGCCATGAGTAGCGCGGCTAGCACGAGCGCGGTTCGAGCCAGTCGGCGATGCACCCCGCCATGCTAGTCGGACAGTCGCGAATCTCTCAACGTTGCATGAAGATGTCGCCCTGCGGCTTGGCGCTGACGCTCGGAGCCGGCACGGTCCTAGGGTTTTTCGGCCTTGCGGGCAGCACGGCCGGTGCCGGGTGATCCGGGACCAGCTCGGCGAGCAAGTGCACGTCCTTCGCGGAGCCGCCCTGCACGATAGTGTAGGGAAGGAGCCCAGCCTTCCGTACCGTGAACGTGCGCGGGCTCTCGGCCACGCCGCCCGCATCGAGACTGAGCTGTATGGGGGTTGAGCCGAGCAGCTGCTGGCCCTCGTAAACCTGAGCGCCGCTCGGGGTCGAGTCGATCTGCAGAGCGAAGGTTTGACGCGCGGGCGCCGTGGAAAGCGCGCTGGTCGGGGGCGTCGTGGCTGCCGGTGGCGGCGGCGCTATCGGGAGCGCGGCCTCGGGAGCGCGCCGACCTGAGCTAAGCGACCATAGCAGCGCCCCGAGCGCGGCTACCAACGCCGCAGTCAGGACGGCTCGCGTTCGCTTGGAGCCGCTGCCTTCGTCGGTTGTGGACGCAAGCGCAGCGCTGCGCTTCAACTGCTCGGCTTCGGCTTTGGTGACGACGCGCTCACCGGATTGTGTGAGCACGGCGCTGGCCATCGTGCCTGCGCTAACGTCGGACATGGAAAGCGTCGGGTCGTCGCGCAGCGCGGCCACGCTCATCAGCATCGGCGACGAGCGAATGGTTTTATCGCTGAGCGGAGACAGTTGGCTGCTTTCCGGGCGCCCGCTGAATGTCGCCAGCAACGGAATCAGCTCACGCGCAGCCTGGAAACGCCGCGCCGGGTCTTTCTCGAGGCACTTGAGTACGACCGCCTCCAGCTCGACTGGCACGTCTGGTCGCTGCAAACGCAGCGCGGCGGGCGGATCGGCTGCGATCGACGCGCACACGCCTGGTAGAGTCGTGCCCTCGAACGCAGGCGAGCCCGACAAGAGCTCGTGCAAGATCAACCCGAGTGACCAAATGTCCGTGCGAGAGTCGACCTTCTTCGCGTCGCGCACCTGCTCGGGGGACATATAGAACGGCGTGCCAAGCACGCTGCGGGTCTCGGTCAGGCTGCCCGTGATCGGCTCTTGGGCACTTTGCGTATTCTTCGAAATCCCGAAATCCAGCACCTTTACCAGCGCCGAGCCGTCGCTGCGCTGCGTGAGGAACAGGTTCGAAGGCTTCAGGTCACGGTGTACGATCCCTTGCTCATGAGCGCACGCGATGGCCTCCGCGGCCTGACGCACACACTCCGCTGCAAGGTCCACGGCCAGCGCTCCGCCGCGCGCCAGTGTGACGGCCAGATCTTGGCCTCGGAGTAGCTCCATGACCATGAACGGCGCGCCGCTGTCCAGTGTACCTACGTCGTAGACACGCACGACGTGGTCCGAGACCAAAGCGGCGGTGGCGCGCCCCTCACGTAGAAAGCGTTCGCGTGCCTCGTCGCGCCGTGCGTCGTCGTCCTCGACGATCAGCACTTTGATTGCGACCTTTTGCCCGAGGTCGACGTGCATCGCGCTGAACACCTTGCCCATGCCACCCGTACCAATGATGGAGTCCAGGCGGTACTTGCCCGCAATCACGTCGCCGACTGAGGGCACGGAGCCTGGCTCTGCGCTGTGGAGGTGGTGGCTCATGTCTCGATTCAGCTCGTATCGGGTTATTTCCGATCTTGAAATGTAGCTTGGATGCCCCGCCTCCGGGAAGGCTGCCTCCGCCAAAGCCCCGGCCCAGGTGCGCGGCCGAGCGCGTACGCTTATACTGCATCTGCGCATGGCATCTCGGGATACGACCCCGCTCGGCTACCGCCGGATCGTGATTCTGCTCGTCTCGCTGGTCGTCGTTCCGTCGTCACTGCTGCTTACATCGGGCGTTGTGCTGCTTTTTCTGGGTGAAGCGCGGCTCAACTTATTGATGGGTATTTTGGTGATGGCGCTCAGCGGTGCCGCGGTCACGGGCGTGGTGCTGGTGTGGGTTTTCGTGCGCCGCGAGGCAAATCTGTCTCTGCTGCAGAGCGACTTCGTGTCAAAGGTTTCGCACGAGCTGCGCACGCCGCTGACCTCAATCCGGCTGTTCACCGAGACGCTCGAGCTGCGGCGTGGCGACGGCGTGGCCGAGCAGAAATGCATCGAAGGCTTGGCGCGCGAAAGCACGCGCTTGCAAGAGCTGATCGATCGCCTGCTCGACTGGGGACGTATGGAAAGTGGGCGGCGCGAATTCACGTTCCGCGAAACAGACTTGAAGTCCGTGATCTCGACGGCGCTCGAGGCGTTCGAGACCGTACGCCAGCGGCGCTCGATCGATCTCCGGGTGACCTTTCCACCTGAGTCGCTGCTCGTCAGCGCCGACCGCGGGGCGGTCTCCGACGCGCTGTTCAATCTGTTGACCAACGCCGACAAGTACGGCGGCGACCCAGTGAGGATAGAAGTGTTCGTCACCTTCGACGAGCGTGAGGCGCGGCTTACCGTGCGAGACAACGGCGCCGGCATCCCGGTCGCGGAGCACAAGCGAATTTTCCAAAAGTTCTACCGGTTGGATGATCGCCTGTCGCGCGAGCGCGAAGGCTCGGGCCTCGGCCTGGCCATCGTCAAGGCCGTGATGAAGGCGCATCGCGGGCGAGTCGAGCTCGTGAGCCATCCTGGCAAGGGCAGCGAGTTCTCGCTCGTCTTACCGGTCGTCAAGCACTAGGTTTCCGAGCGACAATGGCTGGCAGCGGCAAACGGCACATCTTGGTCGTCGAGGACGACCCGAGCATCACGCTCGGCCTGCAGATGAATCTGGAGGCGGAGGGCTACGAAGTCAGCATCGCCGTCGACGGTGAGGACGGCCTAGCGCGCGCCGTCGCTGACAGTGTCGATCTCGTCATCTTGGACGTCATGCTGCCCAAGATGAACGGCTTCGAAGTGGTGAAAGCCATCCGCAATCAGGGCAACCATGTACCGGTCGTCATGCTCAGCGCGCGCGGTGCGGAGATGGACAAGGTCATGGGCCTCGAGCTGGGCGCGGAGGATTACATCACCAAGCCGTTCAGTTTGGCCGAGCTCTTGGCGCGCGTAAAAGCCGTGCTGCGCCGTGACGGCATCGCGCGTCAGGCGCCGGAACGCGTCGTGCGCGCGGGGGATTTGCAGATCGACTCAGCCATGCGCCAAGTAGAGCGGGCAGGGGCGCTGATCCCTTTGACGGCCACCGAGTTCGACGTGCTCTGGTGTTTGGTCGAAGCCTCTGCGCGCGTGCTCACCCGCGACGACATCCTGACTCGCGTCTGGGGCCCGGGGCACCACGGCACACTGCGCACGATCGACAACTTTCTGCTGCAGCTCCGCACCAAGCTAGAGAAGGACCCCGCGGAGCCCGAGCACCTACTCACTGTGCGCGGCGTCGGCTACCGCTTCAAGAGGTAGCGCAGAGCGTAGAGCCGGTCCTAAAACAGTTCTAGGACCGGCTCTATGGGCGCACGCTCATTTGAGCGCCTTTCTTCGTGTAATCGATGATGCGGCGCGCGACGCTGACGTCCACGAGCAACTCCTCGAAGCGTTCCAGGTTCGGGGACCTTGAAGCTTCGAGCGCGTCACACACTGCGTCGGCAATCATGACCAGGCGCACGTGGGGAACGCCGATGGCCTGGGGGTCATGGTGGGCGGCGCAAGCGTCGACGATTTCGGTCGGCAGCTTCCAGGCCATGGCCACTTCAGCGCCGGCGGCGGCGTGGTAGCGCTGCACGAGCTCGGGGACGAGCTTCGGGTTCTCGGGTCGGGGCAGGCTGTCCAAGATGCGGTAGATACGCGCCTCGCCGATATCGTGGAGCAGCCCGCTCATGTAGTCGTACTCGGTTGTGAGCTCGAGCTCGCGCGCAGCAGTACGCGTCGCCACGGCGGCCACCACGCTGCGTTTGAACGACTTCTGAACCTGTATCTGATATTTCTTGAGACCGCCCGAAGACGCCGCGTAAACCACTTGAAAGAGCAGGTCGCGCGTGTTCGCCAAGCCCAAGCGCACGATCGCTGATTGCGTCGAGGAGGTCAGCAAACCGCGCCAGTACGCGACGCTGTTGGCCACGGACATGAAGCGCGCCGCGATCGGCGGATCGGTGTCTACCAGCTCGGCTAGGTCATTGATGCGCGCGTCGGGATCGTTGGCCAGGCGCAGCGCGGATTCGGCGACTTGCGGCAACACCGGTAGCGCGGCGCGTCCTGTTCGCAGGCGTTTGACCAGCTCGCGCTCGGTCTCGGACATCTCCGGTGTCGGCTCGGCTGTGACCAACACGGGCACGACGGGCTCCGCCGCGGGTTCCCCTGCCGGCGCTTGGCTGGGCATGAATTCGAGGAAGCTGCTGCTCATCCCGACCGCCTCTCCCAGCCAATCAGGATGGGTGGCTCAGGCGCGCTGGGCAGCGAGATGCGCGGGGGGTGCAGCGATTCCTTGCCCTCGAGCTCGGGCAGCGTTTCACCCGGCGGAACCATGACGACGCGGTTTCTGCCGCCGCGCTTGGCGGCGTACAACGCGAGATCCGCGCGGTGCACCAATTCTTGCGGTGTTTCCTCGAGCTGCCGAGGATCGAACACCGTGGTGCCGATGCTGATCGTGACTCGGCTCGGCCCAGGCGCGGGGGGAACCATTTCTTCCACTGCTTGGCGGAGGCGTTCCGCGACCAAGCGTGCCGACTCGGGGCCCGCGCCGGCCACGATGGCTACGAATTCTTCACCGCCGTATCGACCGATGATGTCACCGGGACGGAGGCCATTCTTGATCACGTTGGCGACGGCGATCAGTACGCGGTCGCCGCTGTCGTGCCCGAAGCGGTCGTTGACTTGCTTGAAGTGATCGAGGTCCAGAAACAAAACGCCGAAGCGCTCCCGGGACTGACAGCGTTGGCGCACCGTCGACTCGAGCGAACGGCGATTGAGCACGTTCGTCAGCGGGTCGATCTGCGCGTCGCGACGCAAGCTATCTCGCTCGTCGCGCAAGCGCTCTAGCGCGTCGTAAAAGCGTTTGTTCCTGAGCTGAACCCGAATGCGAGCGCGCAGCTCGACTTCGCGAATCGGGTGCGACATGAAGTCGTCCGCGCCGGCGAGCAGGCCGCGCGCGACGCTGTGCTCCTCGCCGTCGTCGCCCATGAGCAGCACGGGGTAGTGGCGACGCGGGTCGCTGGCGCGCAGCTCGCCGCACAGCTCGAGGCCGCTACCGCTCGGCAGCTCGACGGCCATCAAGATCAAATCGGGCTCGTATTCAGAAGTGAGCCGCAGGACTTCATCGCCATCGGGGAGGTAGACCGCTTCGTAGCCCTCCGACTCCAGCATCCTGCGCACGAGCGCGCGCCTGGTGTCGTCGGGGTCTACGACCAGGATGCGGCCGGCACGTTCCGCGATGGGCGGATTGGTCGAAAGCCGCAGCAGGTCAGGTGTCGGGTAGGGGAGCATTTCTGGTTTTGGCCCACTGTCTCGCGTACCCATAAACGGTCTGCGCGGCTGTGGCCTAAGTGCGCGCTGTCGATACTCAGATTTGGGGGCCCGTACCCCCAGAGGTCTGCCCCTGAAGATTCGCGGACGAGCGACCGTTGAAGCCCGAAGGACCGATGTTCTGGAAGAAAGCTCCCGCACCTTCGACTCGCGAAACTTCGCCCGCGCCGGGCAACGGCAGCGGCAACGGCAGTGGGGAAGACGCCGCGCTGGACACGATCGCGAGCCTACTGAAGACGTTCGGCGAGAGCGCTTTCGACACCG
>OLLW01000777.1_pt1 | contig 20845 bp, 15 predicted proteins | sample 1604611 | NCBI WGS metagenome assembly OLLW01 (sample SAMEA104055725, study PRJEB20765) | soil metagenome | biome: Arctic tundra; feature: Polygonal ground; material: soil | place: USA | collected 2011-09 | depth 0-0.5 m | reverse complement strand
GTGCGGGAAATCCGCATGCACGGTTTGAAAGGGGGTCTTGCCCTTTCGTCCGTGACCTTCACTGGATGAAAGGGCAAGATCTACCAATGCAAAAAGTGGCGGTAATCGGTACCGGTGTGGTGGGTCAGGTACTCGCGGATGGCTTCTTGAAGCATGGCTACGAAGTAATTCGTACCAGCCGTGATCTGAGCAAGCTCGAGGACTGGAAGAAGGGCGCTGGCGCGAAGGGCTCGGTGCTGAGTGCGGCTGATGCAGCTCGAGCGGCCGATATCATCGTGCTGGCGGTGAAGGGCTCGGGCGCGGAGGAGGCGGTCGCGGCGTGCGGAGCCGGGCTGGCCGGAAAAACCGTGCTCGACACCACGAACCCGATCGCCAATGCGCCACCCAGCAACGGCGTGCTCTCTTTCTTCACGACGCTCGACAATTCATTGATGGAGCGCCTGCAGAAGAAGGCTCCCGCGGCGCACTTCGTGAAGGCATTTTCGTGCACGGGTAGCGCGTTCATGATCAATCCGAATTTTGGCGGCATTCGCCCCACCATGTTCATCTGCGGCAACGACACCGGCGCCAAAGCCGAAGCGCGTACGATCCTCGACCAATTCGGATGGGAAACAGAGAATATGGGCGCCGTAGAAGCCGCCCGAGCGATCGAACCGCTCTGCATCCTGTGGTGCATCCCCGGCCTAACCGGCGGCGGCTGGAATCACGCGTTCAAGCTGCTGCGCGCCTAGTCGGAGAGATTGTATTGATGGTCAAGCGTTACCCCGCAGGCCGTCAAAGCCTTCGGCGGCGCGGGCAACTCGCGCGCCTGCAGCGTCCCTCAAAACGTGGATTTCAAGTTCGAATTCCAACCTGAAAAGCGACTCGTGCGAGGAGCTTAAACCGCCAAGTCGCCAAGATCGCCAAGCGAGAAGGGGAGGGATGGATCTAGCTCATCCCAAATCTTGGCGCTCTTGGCGGTTGCTCTCTCTCAAGCTCACTCCGGGTCCTCCGAAGACCGCGCGAACGCTCAGCTCGGCTTCCCGAGGATGCGGACCTTGAAGCCGAGCTCTTGCGAGAGCGCGACCATCTCCTCGAAGATATCGCCGTAGGCGACGGCCACGTGGTTCGACAAATAGTGAGCCATCAGCGTGTCGCGGGAGATGCCCATGTCGGCCGCCATGAACGGCCATTGGCGGGTCGTGCCCTCCCACCAACGGTCTCGCACGGGCTCCGGCAATTTGACGACCTCACCGCGGCCGATGTCCATCCACAGCTCATCGGCTTTGATGTACGCGCGCGCCCAGGTCATTTTGCCGGGCAGGCTTTCGCCGGCGAGGGTGCCGCCGGGGGTAGGGAAGTACAGCGAGGGCTGGCGATACGAGTGCGCGCCCTGCAAAGTGTCCGGGTCGTGATTGAACGCATACGCGCCGCACGAGCCGGAATTGAGCAGCACCCACAAAAACCGACCCGCGTGCTCAGCGCCCCAGCGAACGTCGTGAAACATCACCGCTTGATGCAGGCCCTTCTTCTTCAAGAGCCGCTTCATCATTTCCATTGGCACCACGTTGCCTTGGTCGGCCTCGGTAGCGGTCGCCACGGTGTCGCCGTTCGATTCCGGGCGGCACGTGGAGTTCAGTAGGCCCTCTGCCAGATCAGACGGCGGGCGAAGCGGGATCAAACCGAGCTGATACTGCCAGCCCAAGCAATCGGCCTTGAACTCGCTCAGCAAGTCGAGCGTGACCAGGTAGTCGCGCAGTTGTTCTTTGCTTGAGCCTTCGTTGAAGTCCTCGGCGCCGGCTTGCCCGTAGTGGAACGTGAGCCCTTTGCTCTTCACGAAGCGGAACGCCTCATCGATGCGGTTCGGCTCGACACGTCGACCGCGATCGATGATCCAGGCTTGGTCGACCTTGTGCTCAGTGAAGCCGTGCCGGTTCAGCAAGCGCGGCCCGAAATAGCCGTTGATCATGCCCATCGAAGTGTCGCCGAGCATCAAGATCAGAACTCGGCGCGCGCGAACTTCGGCTGCGACCTCGAGCGCCAACGCAGACGCGGCCGCGGAGATCGGCGCGTGGTAACGGATCTCCGCCGCTCCGTAACGGATGCTCCCGGTCGTGCACCACTCGTCGAGCTGTGCCATGAACGTTTCGTCGCTGGAGAAGTCTGCGGCGTCGGTCCAAGCGCGCGAGAAGGGGCGATTCAAGCTCTCCAGGCACGCGCCGGTGTTCAGCAAGCCGACCAGCCCCGGCCACCGGCCAGAGAAGTTCGAGGCCAGCAAGAGCGGATTGTCTTTGCCGACCACGCCGTCACAGGTGTGCGGACCGTACAGCCAATGGATGCACATGCCGATCATCGGATCGTCGATTGCGCTCAGCTTTTCGATCGCGTGGTGCGGCTTGGAGAGGAAGCCGGGCACCTGGTACGGCGTGCGGCCAAGCTTCTTCAGCGCGCGCTCGAGCTGCGCGGTGGCCTCTTGCACGTTGGGTAGGGCAAGCTGATTGGGAATGTCACGCGCATCACCCGGCCAAAACACTGCGATCTTTTTGCTCATCACTGCTCCTCGCGCCGTCACAAAACCCCGAACTTTCCCAGCATAGTGCCAGGACCGCGGCTCGCGCTACACTCGCGGCATGGCAGGCGCTGTGCTCGAAATTCTACCGCTCGGCTTTCCGTGGGTGACGGCGGACCCGTTCTTGTTTTGCGTGCACCACAACGACGCCTACCCGGCAGGCAACGAGCAGCTGGGGCCGGCCGCGTCGCTCGCCGGGCGTTCGCTCGGTCAAGACTTCGCGGGCAAGGACGGCTGGAGCATGTACCACGGCGAGGTCGTGCCCGGCTTTCCGCAGCACCCGCACCGCGGCTTCGAAACCGTGACCATCGTGCGGAGGGGCTACATCGACCATTCGGATTCGCTGGGCGCGACCGCGCGTTTCGGCAATGGGGATGTGCAGTGGCTCACCGCCGGCGGCGGCATCGTGCATTCCGAGATGTTCCCGCTCTTGCAGCAAGATCAACCGAACCCGGTGGAGCTGTTTCAGATTTGGCTGAACCTGCCGAGCGAGGACAAGCTCGTCCCGCCGCATTTCGAGATGCTGTGGGACAAACAAATCCCGCGTAGCTCGTTCTTGGATGGTCAAGGTCGCGAAACGCAAGTTACCGTGATCGCCGGCAAGCTCGGGGACGCGCAGGCGCCCTCGCCGCCGCCGCATTCTTGGGCCGCGCGCGCCGATGCCGACGTCGCGATCTGGAGCTTGCGGCTCGCGCCCAAGGCCGTCTTCACTATCCCACCCACGCTCGAAAACACCGTAAGAACGCTGTATTTCTTCCGCGGCACGTCGCTCTCGGTGGACGGCCAGCCGCTCACTTCGCATGCCGCGGTGCGGGTGCAGAGCGACGTGCAGCTGGTGCTCGAAAATGGCCTGGCCGAGACCGAGATCTTGATGTTGCAAGGGCGCCCGATCGCCGAACCAGTCGCGCAACATGGCCCGTTCGTGATGAACACGCGCGCCGAGGTAGAGCGCGCCATGCTGGACTACCAGCAGACGCGCTTTGGCGGCTGGCCTTTTCAGAGCGATGAGCCGGTACATGGCCGCGAAGCGGGTCGCTTCGCCAAGCACGTCGACGGCAAGGTCGAGCGCGTCGATCGCGCGTAACGCATGATTCGCAGCCATCCACGAGCCGACGCGCCCTGGACGGGCGCGACTTGGATCGATCTCTGTGACGCGACCGACGAGGAGCGCGCGGCAGTCGCGAAGGCGACGAAACTACGCGTGCCGACCAAAGACGCGATCAGCGAAATCGAAACGACCAGCCGCACGTTCACCGAGAACCACGCGCTTTACCTGTCGACACCGCTACCCGCCGCGATCAGAGCCGCGGAGCTGCTGACGGCCGTGGGCTTCGTGCTGACAGAAAGCCTGCTGCTCACGGTGCGTTTCGGGGAAAACGGCGTGTTTGACTCGGTTTTCGAGGCCTGTACTGGCGAATCGCATTTACCGGCCTGCGATGTATTCCTGCGCTTGCTCGAAGCGCTGGTCGATCGCTCAGCTGATGCGCTGGAGCACGCGAGCTCCGATCTGGACACTGTCTCGCAGCACGCTTTCCACGCCGACGGCGTGCACAAGAAGCCAAGCAATGCTCTGCGTCAGGGGTTGCGCAGGCTCGGCCAAATGGGCGATTGGATCTCGCAGATTCGCGACACGCTGCTCGGGCTAGGGCGCATGGCGGCGTTCGTGAGCGAGACCGGCGAAGCGCTACTCGACAAAGAGCAGTCGGCGCGCTTGAAAGCCGTGCGCGCCGATATTCTGTCGCTCGACGATTATCAGCTGCACCTGTCGGGCAAGGTGCAGTTCCTGCTGGATGCCACGCTCGGCTTCATCAGCATCGAGCAGAACGACATCGTGAAGACGCTGACCATCGTGTCCGTGGTCGGTGTGCCACCGGTGCTGATCGCGGGCGTCTACGGCATGAACTTTCATGTGATGCCCGAGCTCGGCTGGCATTACGGTTATCCGTTCGCGTTAGCGCTGATGGTCGTGACGGGCCTCGCGCCGCTGCTCTGGTTCAAGTGGCGCGGCTGGATGTAGATCCGCGACTTGGCTCCTGCCGCCAACGACGTGCTGGCCGCAGACCCCCGTGTACGCGAGCGTCAGCGCCTCGCTCGCGTCAAATTGCCACACGCGCAGCCCGCGGCGGCGTCACCGGAATCGTCAGAATCGGCGGGGTTATGTCTAGGTTTTGAGGGGGGGTGTGCGGCGGCATGCGGCGTGCATTTGCTCGAGGCGGAGCGCTCGGCTCCGTACGCGCCGATGCCACCTAACCAGCAAGCTCGCCCCGCACCATCGCGACCGGCACCGCAGCCCGAGCCGGTGACGCTCGACACCGCGCCCGACAACCTCTCACCGACGGTGCTCGCGGCGGCGTCTCTGCTCGAGCTTGAGGATCTGCTCGAAGAGTTGAAGCCAAACAAATTCAAGATGGAGGATCTGGGGCTGGAGAAGTTGCTGACCGATGAAGCGCTCGAGTCGTCACCGACCGAGGGGGAGCCGCCAACCGTCCCGGCGTTGCCCGTCCAAGGCGACGTGATTGGCGGGATGTACCGCGTTGAGGGAGAGCTAGGCAGCGGCGCGATGGGCGTAGTGTTGCTTGCCGTCGACCAGCGCTTGAAGCGCAAGGTCGCCATCAAGTTGATTCAATCGTCGCTTTTCGCCAGGCACTTTCACGACCGCTTCTTACAAGAAGCGCGAGCCATGGCCGAAGTGACGCACCCCAACGTGCTGGGCATTCACGCCTTCGGTGAGCACGATTCAGCGCCTTATTTCGTGACCGAATTCGTGGCGGGCACGACGCTGGATCGCACTATCGCCGAGTGTCGACACGCCATCGACCTCGACTTGGCGTTTCGAATCCTGGACGAGATTTGCCTGGGCGTGGCCGCGCTGCACGCCGCGGGTATCGTGCACCGCGACCTGAAGCCGGCGAATATCCTGCTGGATGCGGAGTTTCGGGTGCGGGTCGCCGATCTCGGCTTGGCGCAGAAGTACGTCACCGCCAAGGCGATAATGGAGCTGGTCGGGACGCTCGGTTACATCGCGCCCGAGCTGACCTTGGACACGGGAACGCGCGTGGCGGCCAGCCCGCAGAGTGACTTGTACTCGCTCGGCTGCATCGCCTATGAGCTGTTCACCGGTCAGCCACCGTTCGACGCCCACGACGACGATGGCCTGATTCGCCTGCACGCCACCGCCAACGTGATCCGCCCGAGCTTCGTGCGGGGAGATTTGCCGCGCGCGCTCGACGCCGTGTTGCTGCGAGCGTTGGCCAAGGACCCGAAGAGCCGTACCCCCAATGTGGAACGGTTCCGCCAAGAGCTGCGCGGTGCGCGGGAGAAAGAGGCCGAACCGACTCGGATCTTGGTCGCAGAGGACGAAGCGGACTTCCGCGAGTTGCTCGGAATCAAGCTGCGCGCGGACTTCCCCGACGCGGATGTAGAGACCGTTTCCGACGGGCAGGAAGCCCTGGCCGCGTTCGATCGCCAGCCGGCCTCGGTAGTGATTCTGGATTTGCAGATGCCGTTGATGGACGGCATTGCCGCGACGGTGCTGCTCCGTTCCCGACCAGCCTCCGCCAAGGTGCCGATCATCGTGCTCACCGCCTCGGGTGGCCCGAACGAGTGGAAGCTCCTCTCGTCGCTCGGGGCGGATCGCTTTTTGGTCAAGCCGGTGGATTTGGACGACTTGGTGGCGATAGTCCGACGGATCGTCAAAGACCGCGCTCGCCGCTCGACGCACCCCTCCACCCCGCCGTGAGTGGTTGCGAGCGGTTCCCTGGTCAGGGGCGGCTTGGGATTTGATCGCGTATGCGCACGCTGCCGTTCCAGCGCGCGAGCGGAAGGCGTTCCGCGCGCTCGTCGAGCAGGGCATCGAGGCTCCCGTCGATGTCCATCAACAGTGCGCGCGACTGGTTCATGGGGTGTCCTTGGCGGTCGCTGGCTTGAGGCGATTGCTGACTTCGATGACGCCGCTGATCTCCCTGGCGATTCGCTCGGCCAGGCCACGCTGGGCTTCGCTTGGCACCGCGCCGAACAGTGTTGCACTGCGATTTCGCACCACGACACTGATCTCGGAAGCATCGAGCGCTGCGCTCTCTTTGAGCTGATCCAAGATTCTGATCTGCAGCACGACGTCGTGGCTTACCGGGTTCAGTGCCCGCGTCAGCGCGCCGAGCACCGGATCTGGCCCAGCGTCAGGAGCTTGATTTTCCGCGGGAGATTTCGTTTCAGGCATGGAGCCTGACGAAGAGCAAAGCGTGTGCCGGGCGGCTCAGCTCTCTTCGTCGGTCGGGCTGGACGCTTCGCTCATGCGTTCGGCGAGCAGCTCGCGCGCTTCCCTAGCGAGGCGATTCTGCACCACGCGCGCGCTCTCGAAGAACTCGGCCAGCTCGTCGTCGCCCGCGTCCTCGGCGTCGGCGATGTACTGCGTGCAGGCATCGGCTGCTTTTAGGCAGTGATAGAGCACGCTTACCAGATCGTAGTTCTCGTCGGTCTCGGCAGTGCCCGTGTCTTTGTCGCTGATTGCACGGCGGGACGACATTCGTTGGTCGAGCTCGTTCATGGCAAAACTCCTGCGTTCGGCGTCCTAGAGCTGCATACCCGGTGCCAGCGCGGGGCGCGACCGGATTCGCCGCCATCGATGCGCGAGCGTGTGCCGTGACGAATTGCCACAGCGGGGCGGCGCAGACTGAGCAGGCCTCGTGTTTCGTCGGAGGAATCGCTGCGACGCGTGGCTGCAAAGCGCTCGCGACGTTGGCATTGGCCTTGCCTTTGTCAGTGGGCGCCGCACGTTCGCGACGACGCCAAGACGATTCCGAAGGAGAAACCAGTGTCAGAGAAATCCGCCGCCCGTACGCCACCTGCCAATCCGGAGCGCGACACCCTGCGCTCAATTGATCACCAGTTCTTACGCGACCAGCTGGAGACGCTCTTGGCCTCGCACACACCGCGTGGCAGCGATCCACAGACTGACGACGCGGAACAGGCAGGATCCGACACGGTCAGCGATGAGCGCGGCGCCGGGCAACGCGACAACGAGCGCGGCGCTGATGCTCGCTTGCTACGCGACGCCATCCTCGCGGCCGGGAGGTCCGCGTGACCCAACCGAATAGAGACGCGCCTTCGGAAGCTGACGCGCCTCCGCTCGAGCCCGAGCGCCGTGAGCATGGCGTGTCGGGATACACCAGTGCGGCCGTGGGTGGCTTCGGCGAGGACTACAGCCATCAAGTGGCGCAAGGCAGGGACTCCGAGCCAGATACTGAGCTGGGCGATGCCAACGACGTGGCGCTCAGGCGTGCGGTGCAAAAGGCCCTGGCTCGCGCTCACGTCGACGCGGCCGAATTGCGCGTCGAAGTACAAGGTGCGCGCGTCACTCTCTACGGCACGGTGCAGCGGACAGCCGAAAAATCCCAGCTCGAAGTGCTTGCGCGGGCCGTGCCCGGCGTGGCTGCATTGACGAGCCGTCTCAGCGCGGTGCACGCGGAACCCACGTAGTGCGCGCGCTCGCGCATTTCCTCACCCAAAGCGGTCGACGATGCTTCAGCACGTGGGTGTCGGTCGCCTGTCTACGATTTGCATTCTGAGCTTCCTTCTGCCTTAAGTTACTCATGTCAGGGTCAATCGAGCGTAAACAGAAGCGTCGACGCTCCTACGCGGCATTGAGCGACGACCCGGAGTGGTACAAAGACGCGCTCATCTACGAGATACACGTCCGCGCCTTCTCCGACTCGAACGGCGACGGCATTGGGGATTTCGGCGGCCTACTCGAAAAACTGGACTACCTGGCGGACCTGGGTGTCACGGCGCTGTGGCTGCTGCCGTTCTATCCGTCGCCACTCCGCGACGGAGGCTACGATATCTCTGATTATTACGGCGTCAATCCCAACTACGGCTCGCTGGACGACTTCAAGCGCTTCTTGGAGGCTGCGCACGCGCGCGGCATGCGCGTCATCACCGAGCTGGTGATCAACCATACCTCGAGCGACCACGCTTGGTTTCAGAAAGCGCGTTCCAGTCCGCCGGGCTCCCCCGCGCGAGAATTCTACGTCTGGAGCGAGCGCGCTGACAAGTACGCGGACGCGCGCGTTATCTTTCAAGACTTCGAGGTCTCGAACTGGACTTGGGATCCGATCGCGAAGGCCTACTATTGGCATCGCTTCTATAGTCACCAGCCGGATCTGAACTTCGAAAATCCAGCGGTGCACGAGGCGATCTTCGAGGTCTTGGACTATTGGCTCGAGCTCGGTGTGGACGGCGTGCGCCTGGACGCCGTGCCGTACCTGTACGAGCGCGAAGGCACGAACTGCGAAAACCTGCCGGAAACGCACGCTTTTTTGCGCAAATTGCGGGAGCGCGTGGACCAAAAATTCAAAAACCGCATGCTCCTGGCGGAGGCCAACCAGTGGCCGATCGACGCCGCGTCGTATTTCGGCAACGGCGACGAGTGTCACATGAACTTTCACTTCCCGCTGATGCCGCGCTTGTTCATGGCGCTGCACAGTGAGGACGCCTTCCCGATCGTCGATATTCTAACGCAGACGCCGCCCATTCCCGATTCCTGCCAATGGGCGACGTTCCTACGCAATCACGACGAGCTTACTCTGGAGATGGTCACGGACGCCGACCGCGACTACATGTATCGCGTGTACGCGGCGGAGGACCGCGCGCGCATCAACCTCGGTATTCGTCGGCGGCTATTTCCGTTGCTGCGTGAGCGGCGCCGTGTCGAGTTGCTGACTGCACTTCTGTTCGCGCTGCCCGGCACGCCCGTCCTGTACTACGGCGACGAGATCGGTATGGGTGACAACATCTACTTAGGCGACCGGGACGGCGTCCGCACGCCGATGCAATGGGATTCCGATCGCAACGCGGGTTTCTCCAAAGCCAGCCCGCAGCGGCTGTATTTGCCGGTGATCGTCGAGCCCGAGTTCCACTACGAGGCCGTCAACGTAGCGGCCCAGCAGGAGAATCCGGCGTCCTTACTCTGGTCGATGAAGCAGTTGATTGCGATGCGCAAGCAACACCGCGTGCTCAGCCGCGGCGCCTTGCGCTTCCTCAGTCCGACCAACCCCAAGGTGCTGGCGTTGCTGCGAGAAGACGAGCACGAGCGCATTCTTGTGGTCGCGAATCTGTCCCGCAACGCGCAGTACTGCGAGCTGGATCTGGCGGAGCACCTAGGCAGCCTTCCGCGCGAGCTGTTCGGGCGCAGCCGCTTCCCGGAGGTCACCGGGCGGCCCTATCCGCTAACGCTCGGCGGGCACCAAGTGTTTTGGTTTGCGCTCGAATCGAAGCAAGCGGCGAGTGCCGGCTGCGAGCTCGGCCCGCTGGTGCTTTCTGGTTCTTGGCAGACCTTTGCTGGCGAGCCGGCGCGGAGCGCGCTTGCAGAACGGCTGGGCCGCTACGCCCGTGAGCAGCGCTGGTACCGCAGTAAAGCCGTACCCATCAAGACCGCGGAAATCGAGGATATCTGCCTGTTTGGTGAGGCGTCAGCCAGCGATCACTGCCTGGTGCTACTCACGGTCGAGCTTGAGGACTCTACCCGCGAAACGTACCTGATGCCGCTCCGCTTCGCGCCCGCCGCGCCGTCGCCAATAGCCGCCGAAGGCGCTGCCTCGCTAATCTGTGAAGTGGAGATAGCGGCGCCCGCGGACGGCCAAAGCTCACACGGTGCGCTGCTGGATGCCACGGCATCGCGTTCTTTCGCAGAGACGCTGCTCGGGCTGTTCCGCGAACAAGCGGTGTTCGTTAGCGAGGCGGGGGCGCTGTCTGGGGAGCTGTTCGCGGGCAAGCTCTCCGCTCCCGAGGCAACCGCTTTAGAACCGCGCTTTTTGCCGTTAGAGCAAAGCAACTCCACGATCCGATACGGCGCCAAGTGGCTGCTAAAGCTTTTACGCAAGCTAGAAGGCGGCGCTAACATGGAGCTGGAGGTGGGGCGCTTCCTGGCACATGCCGTGCCGAGCGCGAAGGTTCCGCGGCCACTCGGCGCGCTCGAGCTGCGCTCAGAAGCCGGCACTCGTACCGTGGCGGTGCTGAGTGAATACGTCGACAACCGCGGCAGCGCCTGGTCAGTGTCGCTCGACGCGCTGTTCACCTTCTTCGAGCGCGTGTTGACTAGCGAGGGGATCGCCGAGTCGGTTCCGATGCCGAGCGCGCATCCGGCGGAGTGCAGCGAGTCCGTCCCGGACGAGCTGGTTCGCCTCGCGAGCCCGTATTTCACGCTGGTTCGCCTGCTGGCCGAGCGCACTGTCGAGCTTCACCGCGCGCTTGGCGGTCCCACTTCAGTGTCTGGGTTCGGGCAGGAGCCGTTCAGCGTGTTGCACCAGCACTCGCTCTATCAAAGCGCGCACAGCGAGCTGGCTCGCGGCTTTGCCGAGCTGCGTCAGAAGCAAAGTAGCCTGCCCGACGACGCGCGCGGGCTTGCGGAAGCCGTGCTCGGGCAACAGTCGAGCATCGACGACAAGCTCCGGCGCATCACTCGCGCCAAGGCGTCCGTAACCCGCATCCGTTGTCACGGGGACTACCACCTCGGCCAAGTGCTATTCACGGGTGACGATTTCGTGATCATCGACTTCGAGGGCGAGCCTAGCCGCCCGCTCTCCGAGCGGCGCTACAGACGCAGCCCGCTGCGCGACGTCGCGGGCATGCTGCGGTCGTTCGCTTATGCAGTGGAAAGCGCGCTGCGCTCGGAGCGCGTGCGCCCGGCTGATCGCGCTCGGCTCGCGCCCTGGGCAGAAGCGTTCCGCGCCTGGGTGTGCGTGAGCTTCGTGCGTACCTACCTGGCAGGTATCGCTGCCGAAGCGTATTGCCCGAAATCGCCCGAGTCCGCGCGCGTCTTGCTCGAGTTCTACGAGCTCGAGAAGGCGCTGTACGAGGTCAGCTATGAGCTCAACAACCGCCCGACTTGGGTCGCCGTTCCTCTGGCGGGTCTAGCGCGCCTCGTCGCTACGCCTTGACCCTGCGCAGCACCGCAACCGGAAGATCTGCAAAAAGCTGCGACAAGGCGAGCGTGCCGTGCGCGTGAACGGTCTGCTCCGTGAAGACGTTGACGTATTCGCCTTGCAGCTCCGGCGCTGACAGCGTCTGACTTGCCCACTTAGCTCCGAGCGGCCAGGGCGAACGCCCGCGCGTCACGCGAAACGGGAAGCGCGTTGCGGCGCAAACTAGCGCGCCACTTTCCGTGCCGCGTGCAAACGCGATAGCGTCAAGCCCAGCGTCGAGCGCCGTGTAGCCACTCTGGAACAGTGTTGGCTCGGCGCGCCTCAGGCGCAGGAGCTCACTTGCGATGAACAGCTTGATGCGGCCGTCCTGATACTTATCGAGCAAGCCTCGGACTAGCGCGCCGCGATCACTCCGTTGCCTGTCCAGCTCGACCAGCTGCGACTCAAGGGAATCGTAGTCCACCTCGCGACGGTTGTCGGGATCGACCAGCACCTGATGCCAGACCTCCGAGCCTTGGTAGCTGTCCGGTATGCCTGGCGAGCACAACTTGAGCGTGAGTTGAGCGAGCGCCTTGCAAGCCGCGTAAGGCTCGATTCTGCGACAAAAACTCAATATTTTGGAGGTGAACGCGGCGTCCGACAGCGCCCTGCGGACGAAGCTTTTCACGGCCGCTTCGTAGCCCTCGTCTGGGTTCAGCCAGGCGGTGTGGGTCTTGGCTTCTCGAATTGCCTTCAGCATGTAGGCCTGCAGCCGAGCCTCCGACTCGGCGAAGAACGCCGCGCTTGCGCCAAACGGAACTACGCCGACCAAGGTTTGATAAAAGAGGTATTCGTCGCTACGCGCCGGAGCTTCGCGTCCGTCGTGGGCCGAGCGGTGTTTGCTTGCCAGACGCGCGAGCTCGTGCACGGTGCGACGCCAGGTGTTTGGCATCTCTGAGAGCATGCTCAACCTCGCGCGGCCATCTTCGCCTCGTTTGGTGTCGTGCGTGGATGTCGCGGTCAGCGAAAGCTTGTGCTCGCTCTGCTCGAGCGAATTCTGGGCATGGAATTCCCGCAGCTCGATCCCGACTTTATCTGGCCGCCCGCCGACCTCGTTCTCCGCCAGGTTGCGCGTATAGCGGTAGAACACTGTATCTTCTAGGGCCTTGGCGGTGACCGGTCCGGTCGTCTGCTGGAAGCGCATGGCGAAGTTTGCCGCGCCGGGTAGCGTGCTATCGAGTAGCAGCAAGGAGCGCAGGAACTGGTAGGCGCCGCGCCCAGCGGCCTTATTACGGTGAATCGCGGCGGCAACCGCGGCATTGATTAGGGCTTCGTCCTCCGCGCTGCGCGTCCCGTCCGGGCGCACGTAACTGCGGTACGCGCCAAAGGCGGCCATCACCTCGACCAGCGCGCTGTGCAAGCTATGCAACGTGAGGTCCTGCCAGCGGCGGTCTTGCTCTGCCAGCCGTTCCAGCGCGCGAGAGAGCATCGCCGCGTCGCTAGCCAGCAACGACGACAAGACGTCCCGCTTCGCCAACAGCAGATGGGCATCGAAATCCAGCATGTCTCCGGTGAAGCGACGATAGGTATTCGACAAGCTGAGCTCGGAGCGGCAATCGATCAGCACGCCAGCCACGACGCGAGCGAATTCATAGCCGGTCGTGCCGTGCGCTCGAAAGCTTGCCGGCAGGCTCTCGCCCGGCGCCAAGATCTTTTCCACCACGAGGTACACGGGTAGCTCAGCGGGGTCAGATTCAGGCAAGGCCCGGTGCAACCGCTCCGAGAGCTGCCTCAGATAGCCGATCGGATCGAAGAGACCGTCCACGTGGTCCAGGCGAATGCCGGTGATCTTGCGTTGCTCGACCAGCGACAGCAGAGTGTGATGACACGCGTCGAACACCTGCGGCAGCTCCACGCGCAGTGAGGCAAGCTCCGTGACGTCAAAAAAACGCCTGTAATTTACGGCCTCTAGGGCCAGATGCCAGGCGCTCAACCGATAGTGTTGCGCGCGCAGCAGCTCGTCGAGAAAGTCGAAGCTCGCCGGTTGCGAAGGGGCCCCGGACAGAGCTGTTAGCGCCTGCTCCAGAGCCGGTTTCAGCCCCGAGAACACCACCAGCTCCCGCAAACGATGCTGCAGCGAACGAGCTTGGCGTCGGTAGCTCTCGGTGACGAGCGGACGACTTGGGTCCCCTTCATCGAGCTCGGAGAGCTCTGTGGCGATCTGACGAAGCTCGATGCTCGGGTCGGGCAATCGATTGCCCTCCAGCAGGTCGGCTGCGCGGCTCAACACTCGGCCCAGTGATTGCGGCCGCACAGGCAGGGTGCGAGCGCCCGCGCGCAAGCGCACGGCGTCGCCGTCGAAGCAAAGCGAGAAGTAGCCGCTCTCCAGGCTCACGCCATATTGCTCGGCTAGGATTGGCAGCAGCACCTTGTGCGCCAGCGTTTCTTTCGGCGGCTGCCAGTCGATATCGAAGTACTCGGCGCGCTCCGAGGCCTGACCGTGCTCGAGAACGTCCTCCCAATAGCGATTGCCGTCACAACCGACACCCATGTGGTTCGGCACGAAGTCGACGATCAAGCCCAAGTCGTTACGCTGGGCCGCCTCAATCAAGGCTTGGAACCCTGCTGCACCGCCCAGCTCAGGGTTCAACTGATCGTGGTCCAAGACATCGTAGCCATGTCTGCTGCCCGGGGCCGCCTTGAAAATTGGCGAGATGTATAAGTCCGACACGCCCAACCGTCTGAGATACGGGGTTACGCGCGCCGCTTCGGCAAACCCGAAACCCTCGTGCAATTGTAGGCGGTAAGTCGCGCTCGGGATTCTCATGGCCGTGCTCAGTAAGTTCAGCGTTCAGCTAGCGCGAACACCGTCGCGCTGCCTGCGGCCAGATCGAAAACCGAAGTCGCGCGCGGAGCGCAAGTCGATAGCAGCGCCCGCGCGCTGCTTGCCGAATGGCCGGCGACCTGTTCGAGCCTCGTTGCGCCGCCCGGGTTGAACAATAGTAGCCGTGCTCCGTTCGAGCTCTGGCGCAATACCCATAGCGTGTCGCCGGTTGTACCGACTGACAGTTGGCTGGCTTCGCGCAGCACCAGATCAGTGCGCCGCAGCTCGAGCGCGCGGCGATACAACGTCAGCGTCTGAGCGTGCTCGGCGGAATGGCGCTCGGTCCAGTCGAGCTTGCTGCGCAGAAAGCTGGTTTCCGCTTGCGGATCGGGGATTGCGTCGGGCTCGGCCGCGCGAAAACCCAAAAAATGGCCGAATTCCCGACGTCTTCCGTGGCTGACTGTGTGCCCTAGATCGCCTCCGTGGTCGCTGAAATATAGAAACGGCGCGCTGCTCGCCCACTCCTGACCCATGAACAGAATGGGCGTTGCGGGCAAGAACAGCAAAAGTAGCGAGGCCGCGCGGAAGGCATCGAAGCCGACCAGCGCACTGAGCCGCTCACCGCAGGCACGGTTACCGACTTGATCGTGGTTTTGGATCGCGAACACGAAGCGCTGGTGCGGTACGCCAGCCGTGGATTTGCCACGCGGCGCTTCCTTTGCCGCTCCAGCCTGACCTTCGAAAAGCTGTCCGCGCTCGATGACGCGCGCCAGCTCGGCTAGCTCGCCAGAGAAGGCGCTGTAGTAACCGTCTCGCTCCGAGGTTAGCAGCACATGAAGCGAGTGATGAAAATCGTCACTCCAGACTGCATCGATGCCGTGTTCGAGCAAGGTCTTCGGGTCGTTGCGGCTGTCCTCCGCAATGAGCACGGCGGGTGGCGTACAAGCATGCGCGACACGCGACAGCTCGCTCAGGATATGCGGGGTGCCCCCGGGTTCGAGCTCGTGCGTGGCGTCCAATCGCAGCCCGTCGAAACCGAAGGTACTCAGCCAATAGCGCGCATTGTCGCAAATGAGCCTACGAAAGGCCGGCTTTTCGAGGGCTGGGGCCTTGCCCCAGGCGTTGGCACGCTGCTCGTCGAAGTACGCGTCCGAGAAGGCAGGCAGCGGATTGCCGTCCGGGCCAAGGTGATTGTAAACGACATCGAGAATCACACTCATACCCAGCGAGTGGATGACGTCGAGCAGCTCGCGCAGTTGTTCGGGCGAGCCGTAGCCCGAGAAAGGCGCGAACAATCCCACGCCGTCGTAGCCCCAGCCGCGCCTGCCGGGAAACGCTGCGATCGGCATCAGCTCGACCGTGGTGACACCCAGCTCGCGCAGCTCGGACATACGCTCGCGCGCAGAGTCGAACGTGCCTTCGCTCGTGAAGGTGCCTACGTGAAGCTCGTAGATGACCTCGTTCGCGTCGAGAGCGACAGTGCGTTTTCCGGTCGCGCGCGGCTGCACAGGCAGAACGACCTGCGCCGGGCCGTGCACGCCAAATGGCAAGCTGCGCGCGTACGGGTCTACCGCGAGCCTCCCGTCCAGCCGAAAGTCGTATAGGGCGCCCGCGCGTACGCCTCGAGCTACCGCGACGTACGTGTGCGGCTCGTCGCCCGGGTGGAGCTGGACTTCCTGGATTGGGTTCCCTGGTCGATCGTAAAGCACAACCGATACTTCACGGGCTTTGTCTGACCATACCGTGAAGCGCACGCCAACGGCTTCGCAGCGCGCGCCGAGGGAGGAGCCCTCGGCGCTGCTCATGTGCGTCTGCTGCGGGTCATGAGCTTGAGGGAGGCCGGGCCAAGAGTGGTCGTTTGGCCGCCTTTTTTGCGCTCTTCAGCCGCGTCGTTAGAGGTGTCGAGGAGCAGCTGCCAAGGGCGGTCGTCCTTTTCGAATGGCAGCAAAAAGTCGATCGGCTGGCTGTGCGAATTGATCAAAAGCAGCATGTCGTCGTCCTGCAGCGGCTCGCCGTTCGGATCGACGTCGTCGAGGCCCTCGCCAGCGTAGAACACGCCGAGCGAGCGCGTTTCGGAGTTGCTCCAGTCTTCATCTGACATGCCAGCTCCGTCGTGGCGAAACCAGCAAATGTCGCTCACCTCCGAGCCGCGTAGCGCGCGCCCCTTGAAGAACGTGGAGCGCCGCAGCACGGGGTGCGCATGGCGCAACGCGGTCAGTTTCTTGGTGAACGCCAGCAAGCTGCGTCGTTCGTCGTCGAGCTGCCAATCTAGCCAACTGAGGGCGTTGTCCTGGCAATAGCCGTTGTTGTTGCCGGCCTGACTGCGCCCGCGCTCGTCTCCGTGCGAGATCATCGGCGTGCCTTGTGACAAAAGTAGTGTGGCGAGCAGATTGCGCTGTTGCTTGGCGCGCAGGCTGCGGATGTTTGGGTCGTCTGTACGACCTTCGGCGCCGCAATTGAAGGACAGGTTGTTGTCGTTGCCGTCTCGGTTGTCCTCGCCGTTCGCCTCGTTGTGCTTTTGCGAGTAAGACACCAAATCCGCCAACGTAAAGCCGTCGTGGCAGGTCACGAAGTTGATGCTCATGTACGGGTTTCGCCCGTCATTTTCGTAGATATCGCTGCTGCCGGTGAGGCGGTAGGCAAGCTCCGAGGCGAGCCCGCCGTCGCCGCGCCAAAAGCCGCGCATCGTGTCGCGATAGCGACCGTTCCACTCTGCCCAGCGAATGGGAAAATTGCCCACTTGGTAGCCGCCGGGGCCAACGTCCCAAGGCTCGGCGATCATTTTGATCTGACTCAGCGTCGGGTCCTGGTGGATGAGCATGAAGAAGCTCGAGAGCTGATCGACTTCATGCAGAGAGCGCGCGAGCGCCGCCGCCAAGTCGAAGCGAAAGCCGTCCACGTGCATGTCCAGCACCCAGTAGCGCAGCGAATCCATCATCAGCTGTAGCGTCTGCGGGTGCCTTACATTGAGCGTATTGCCCGTGCCGGTGTAGTCCATGTAGAAGCGGGGCGTCTCTGCAACCGTGCGGTAGTAGCTCAGGTTGTCGATGCCCCGGAAAGACATCGTGGGGCCCAGGTGATTGCCTTCGGCGGTGTGGTTGTAGACCACGTCCAAGATCACCTCGATGCCGGCCGCGTGCATGGCCTTCACGAGCTCCTTGAATTGCCGGACCTCACTGCCGATCTCGCTACCCGCGCGGAACCGCGGATCAGGCGCAAAAAAGCCGATCGTGTTGTAGCCCCAGTAGTTCGACAAGCCCTTGTCGAGCAAGAACTGGTCGTCCACGAACGCCTGCACCGGCATTAGCTCGACGGCGGTAACGCCCAGCTCCTTCAAGTAATTGATGATCACTGGCTCACACATGCCGAGGTAAGTGCCGCGCAGCTCTTCGGGCACTTCGGGATGCTGAATGGTAAGCCCCCGAATGTGCGCCTCGTACACGATGAGCTCGTGAAACGGCAGGTTGGGATTTTTGTCATCGCCCCAATCGAACTTGGGATCGACGACCATCGCCAAAGGGGCTCCAGTCGCGTTCTCCTTGCCGACGCTCAGGTCCTCCTGGCCGACTCCAAGCTCGTATCCGAAGGAGCCGGCCTTCCAATCGTGGAGTCCGCTGAGTGCTTTGGCGTACGGATCGAGCAGGCGCACCGCCGGGTTGAAGCGCATGCCGCGTTCGGGCTCGTACGGCCCGTGTACACGGTAGGCATAACGCTGGCCTGGCGCGATGTTGTCTAAGTAACAATGCCAGACAAAGCCCGTGCGGCACTTGACCGGCACGTGCGTTTCTTCACCCTCGGGAGTGATTAGGCAAAGCTCGACCGCCGTCGCATGCTCCGAAAATAGCGAAAAGTTAACACCCCGCCCGTCCCACGTTGCCCCGAGTGGATATGGGTTGCCTGGCTTGTAGCTCACGTAACGATCCTTTGGTTGCCGGGTGCACGCGCGCGGGCGTCGTGCCTCGGTTTTGCTCACCTCATAAGCAATGAGCGTGCCGCCTTTGCGCGTCGAATTGAAGCGTAGCGAGCGGCTAACGTTCCGCCGTTCCTTCGGCTGCCGCGTCGCGCTCGCCGTAGCGATGTTGCACGGGAGTGCCGGATTGCCACGGGTTCAGAACGCAGAGCCTCCGAAGGACGCAGACGTGCCAGCGGCGCCGAAGGTGGTGCTCGTGCCGGCGGCGCCGAAGGTGGTGCTCGTGCCGGCGGCGCCGAACGGATCGCCAGCGATGCCCGTCGCGCCGCCGTTCGCGTCAACCCCCACTGCGTTGGAGCCCCCCACGCCGGTCATGCCTCCCGGGGTGCCCGCGCTGGCGGCTCCGCCGCCCGACATAGGGCCAGAGCCGCCGCCGTCGACGACGACGACCGGAGCTGTGGGCGTTCCGATCGTGGGTCCGTGATTGTCGTCGCTGCAACCGAGCGCGGTTTGCGCCAATGCTGCAATGAACACCAGAACAGCGACGCGATTAGATTCGGGATGAGTCATGTGGGCACCTCCAAAAACGCCTCAAAATGGCGCCAATGCGATGCTCAGTGTCAGTGCAAGATCGAGACCTCGGCCGTGTCAGCGGCCTTCGCTGCCGGTGCGGCCTTCCACGATGCCGGCGCTCGCGGTCATCGCCATCACGCGGCCCGAGTCGGCGATCATGCTCACGAACGGCGCTTCCCAGCTGGGGTCGGTCCACGCAGAGCGCCAGGCCTCGGCCAGGCGTGGGTCGCGTGTCCAGAGCGTGCCTAGGCTCGCCACCCACTCGCGGTCGAGCACGTCGAGCGCACAGGCGGAGAGGTCCGGAGCGCCCGGCACCACCGAGACGGTGGTTTGGTCGCCTTCGGTGCGCAGTGCGGTGCCGTCGCTACCGACGACCAGCGCCAGGCCGCGCTCGACGCTGCTCGCGCCGTTCACGTAGGCGCGCGTGGCGGGCGTGGGCAGAAACGTCAGCTGCCAATCCATCGGTGAATAGATGGCCGCGAAGGCGCCGCCTTGCACGCGCCGCCCGCACACGATCCAGCGAGCGTCGTCGAGGCGCAGCACGGACGCGACATTTTGGATGCCATCGAGCGGCAGCGGCTTCATCCAGCGGCGGCCCGACATCGCCCACAGCGCGGGCGGCAAACCGGGGCGACGCCCGACGGCAACCACCAGATCATCGAAGATGCCGCTCGCGTCGAGCAGCTCGACGTTACGATCCGGGGCGCTGGTGAGCTCGCGCACGCCTTCAGTGCCGAACACTGCCAGCGTGCCGTTCGAGCCGCCAAGCAAAAAGCCGCCGGCTTCGTGGCGCTTTGCGAAGGCCATGCCGCGCGGGATGCGGGCCAAGATGCTCCTGGCGCCGAGCCAGGACTCACCGTTCCAAAATAGCGGGCCACGTGGCGTGAGCGCGAAGCAGCGACCGTCCGTGTCCCAAGCCGCGCTCTGGATCACGAGATTATCGTGCGGGCGGTGCCGCACGGTCCAGCGCCAGCCTGCCATGTCCGAGGGCGGCGACAGGCTTTGCATATTGCGCAGCAGGAGCCGACTCGAGGCGGGCGGCGCGGGTCTGTCCGCGAGCCACGGCAAGAGCGCATTGACGAGCGCCTCCGCCGTCTGCGGGCGATGTTCGACGGACAGCGCGGTGCCCCACGAAAGCGCGGCGTCGAGCGCCTTGCAGGCTTCCGGTCGCTCGCGGATTTCTGGGCTCAATACGGCGCTATCCAGCACGCTTTTGCGGGTTTTTGAGCGCATCCGCTCGTAGGCTTCAAAGGGCGTCGCGGCGTCGAAATAGTGCTCGTTGGTGAGCACGTAGTAGGCAATACACGCCAGCGCGAAGACGTCCGTGTGAATGTCGACGCCCGCGTCGAGCGCTTGCTCGGGCGCCGCGTAGCCCACGGTACCAAAGCCCACGCCCGCGAACGTGCGTCCGAACCCGACGGGGCGCGCCAAGCCGAAGTCCGAGATCTTGAAGATCTCAGTGGCGCCGAAACCGCAGCACAGGACATTGCCCGGCGTCAGGTCCCGGTGGATCACGCCCACGCCATGGATCTCGGAAATGCCGCTCGAGAGGCAGCGCAGGGCGTGCGTAGCGCGTCCCGGATCGAAGGCGTAGCCGGTCTTGTGCACGGAATAGGTGACGCGATCTTCGAGCGTGGTGCCCTCGACGCCGCCGTGCACGTACTCGATGGCGATCCAGGGAGTGGCTGGCAAACCGAAATAGGGCGTGCTGCCGGTGTCCACGAAGCGCACCACGAACGGGCTGGGCGGCACGCGCTCGTTCAGCCGGCCGAGCGCAACGGCCTCCTTTTGCGCTACGAGCTCGGGCGAAATGTCAGTGGTGCCGAAGTGCCGTCGCACGACCTTGACGACGACCGGAGACGCGCCCTCGGGGCTCTCGCGGCGCGCCAAATACGCCGCACCCATGCCGCCTTCGCCCACCTGATGCTCGAGCACGTAGCGAACGCCGTGCTGCACGTCCGAGTCGATGTACCGCCCGCTCAGGGAGGCGGGGGCCATGGACATCGGCGGCTCGCTCACGTCGCAATTGGTGCGCCTGGTTTCGCTCGGGGTAAAGAGGTAATGCATAACAAGTGATTGCGGAGTCAGTGAAA
>OLLW01000713.1_pt1 | contig 20849 bp, 20 predicted proteins | sample 1604611 | NCBI WGS metagenome assembly OLLW01 (sample SAMEA104055725, study PRJEB20765) | soil metagenome | biome: Arctic tundra; feature: Polygonal ground; material: soil | place: USA | collected 2011-09 | depth 0-0.5 m | reverse complement strand
CAGCTGTGCGCCGCCATCCTCGACGGCTACGCTCCAGCGCTGTGCGAGGGCACGCTTCCAAAGGACGTGCCCGCGCCCGTGCGTCGCCTGCTCGCCAAGGTAGCCACGCGCACGCACAAGGATTTACTCGACCGACGCACCGAACGCGTCGGAAACGCGCGGCGTTTCGTGCGTGGAGAGCGCTACGAAGAGCTGGCAGCCGAGCTCATACCGAAAGCGCGCGTCGCGTTCGAACGCTACGTGCAAGCCCTAGATCCAGATCAACACACTGCACGCGATCACTTCGAGGTCGAGGATCTGGCCTTTCGTATCGCGGGCACAGGGAGCTTGGGAGGGCTGCGCATCGCGGTCTTGACACGCGGCAAAGGTGACGTCGACAGCCGGTGGGTCTTCGACATGAAGGCTGAGGGCGTACCTTCCGCGTCGGTCTTGCTCGGCGTTCCGAGACAGTCGCCTGCCGAGCGCGTGCTGAGCGCTGCATGCGCTTGCTTGGAAAACCCACCCAGGATGGCCGGTACGACCGACATCGACGGACTGCCGATGTTCGTGCGCCGCCTCTTGCCCCAAGAGGACAAGCTAGATCTGATGCATCTGCGCGTGGAAGAACTGCCTGACTTGGCGCGGTACTTGGGCGCCCGGCTGGGCGCGGCGCACCGGCGCGGGGTCCGCACAGCCCCAACCTCACGCTGGGAACAGGCCGACTTATCGGCGCTAACCGAGAACGCGATCGTCGTCGCGGGCCTGCACGAAGCGGCCTATCTCGCGCTGTGCAAAACACTTTGACCCGGTATAACTACCTGATTATCCTAACGAATTCCAAGTTAACCAGACTTACAAATGTCTCACTTCGGGCGCCACGTGGAGACGCTCGATGAGGCGGGCCGGAAAGCCCCCCTTGCCGCGAGGCGCTCATTCTTTAAGGTGAACGCGGATGGAAGACGAGCGACTGGTCCCGGTTTCGCCGCGGCATGCCGTGCTGCTGTCGCGCGAATACCTGACCTTCGTCGATACGCCACCGCAGCGCGACTACGTCGTGCGAACCGTCGCGAAGCGGCAGGTCGGTTCGATGACGCTGATGACTGGGGATCTGGTGATTGGCAGTGCAGACACGCGGAGCAGCTTCCCGCTCGCCGCCAAGTACCCGCTGCATTTTCGCAAATCGTACTTCCCGGGGCAGATGCACGGCGAGACCAAAGACGAGTTCGCGAATCACGAGCGCGCGAGTGCCTTGATCGACATTCCACCGCCGATCGGCCACACGCCGAATACGTTTAGGAGCTGCCTCTTGCCAGGCCACCCGTACAGCCGCGTGTCGCCTTTTTTCGGAGTCGATCCAGAAACAGCGAACATAGCAGAGGCCGAGAAGCTGTCCTTGGCAAGCGCTGCCGGCTTGTGGCGTCTGTCTGAGGAAGCGTTGTCCAAGCTGCTGATCCTCCAGGAAGGGGGCCTTGCCCACGGCGATGCCGAGCTGCACAACTTCATTGTCTGTCCAACCCCGCTAGAGCTCGTGCTGATAGACTTCGAGGGCTCGGTCGACCGCCAAGCGCAAACCGAAGAGGCGTGGCTGAAGCGCTGCGCTCTTGATCTCGAGCCGCTGCTGCGAGAAGCCGTGTATTTACAGTGTGCATTGGGCAAGCAGCAGGGCAAATTGGCAGAGCTTTCGCTCGCGCGCTTGCCGCAACTGCTGAAGCACCCGGAGCAATTCGAGCGGGCGATCGAGCTACGGCAGAGCGTCAGCGCCTAATACGACTTGAACAGTCTTGGCGCGATCCCTTCGTCAAGGATCGCGAAGCGCGTCAGATCGCGATCGCCGGGAGCGGGCACAAGCCACGAGAGGAGACCGGCGCGACCGGCGCCCGTTGCCTATCCAAAATAAACCGACGAGCGGCGTTGCAGTCATCCGCTCGGCATGCTTCTTCAGCTAGGGCTGCTTTTCAGGTTTCGAAAATCAACGGACCAAGTAGTGAAAGGCCGGCGTTGTGGGCGCGCCGGCTGTTGTCGCATACTCCGCCGCGGCGCACGTCACCGACGACAAGCTCTCCAAGATCCGCCGCCTCGACGTGCTCGCCAAGGCGCGCGGCCAAAAGCTGTCGCAGATGGCGATCGTTTGGGTGCTTCGGCACCCGGAGATGACGTCAGCGCTGATTGGGGCGAGCAAGGTCGCTCAGATCGAGGACGCCGTCCTTGCGCTATCGAACACGCATTTCTCGGACTCGGAGCTCCGCGAGATCGACGCGATCGTCGCGGAATAGGCGCACTTTCAGTCACCCGCCCAACACCAGAGCGCGCGGCGTTCCGCCGCGTTGGGCCGAGGCACACCCGGCGGGGGCATGCTGTTTCGAGCCAGCATGGCGGCAACGCTTCGACGGTGCGCTTGCAGCGCTTGCTCGTCTCTCCAGTCGTAGTCAGAGGCGGCGCCACCCGGCGAATGACAGGTGATGCAATACTTGGCGACGACCTGTTTAGCTGAGGAGGCGGAGACCGGCGCCGCCGCACAGCTCGAGCGATCGAGCTCCGGCACGGGCTCGGCCGACGCATCGGCGGTTTGGTTGGGGTGGCTGCAACCCCAGCCACACAGAGCTGCGACCAGGAGCGCCCAGCTCACGAGGCTCTGTTCAACGCGCGGCAAACGGATGCTCCACTAGCGTGAGCGCGCGGGGCGCGCGATCTACTTCTCGATAGCCGAGACCGTGATCGGGGCTTTGAGGGTCCCAGGGCAGCGGCGCCTTTTTGGGAACCGAGCCAGGCGCTGGCAGCGGAAATACCAGGGAACGCGCCGCATAGTGCATGATCTGTCCGGTTTGGTGGCGATGCTCCTGGTGGATGTGACCGTAGAAGACGCTGACCGAGGGATGCGCTTGTAGGATCTCGATCGCCTTGGCACCGTCCGCTGTCGCCCATTCCCAAGCCGGGTACAGGTCGAACAGCGGGCGGTGCGCGAACACGACCAGCGGCGCGGTCTGGGGAACTTTAGCGACTTCGGCCTGCAGCCAAGCGAGCTGTGCAGAACCGAAGATCACCGCCGGATCGGAGACATTGTCTAGCGCCACGAAGTGCACACCCTTGTGCTCGAACGCGTAGTGAGTTTCGCCGAAGAACTCACGGTAGGCCTCGCCGTTGTCGAGTGAAGCGTCGTGCTCACCAGGAATGAAGCGAACATCCTTCACGGCGAGCTCGGCGACGATCGCCTTGAATTCCTTCATGCGCGCACGACGCACAGCTGGGTCGTCCGTCGTGTGCGTCAGGTCGCCGGTGAAGATCACGAAGTCGGGACGCGTGGGTACGGCGTTGATCGTCGCTATCGTCTCGCGTAACGTGTGGTCCGCTTCTGGGTTGGGAGGTCCGCTGAACCCCCAGTGCGTGTCGGAGAGCTGCAGAAACATGAAGTCCTCCGGCGGGGCCGGCGGTGTGCCTCCGTTCGAGGAGGGTAAAAGCGGCTGCGCGCCTGGTGCACTCGAAGCAGGCCCCGCGCAGCCCCAAAGCCCCGAGGCAAAGGTCACTCCGGATACCCCGAGCAAGCGCAAAATGTCTCTTCGTTCGTAGGCTTTCATCGATCCGCTCCCTGGTGGCTCGGCGGCGTGCTGCCTCGAGCGCTGTCCCGATTCCAACGCCAACGGGGCGGGCTGGTTCCCTGCCCTGCCGAGATTTATTTGTGGGAACCATCGCCTCCGCTCGTTCGTTGGAAGATGGATTGGCCCTCACTTTGCTACGCCCAACGCGAGCTGCGCACGCGACCCGCTTGCCGGATGCCGGCCAGCGCTGGTACGGCAAGGCGATGTCGCGCGAGTCCTCCGCCTTCGAGCCGCCCTTCGGCGAGCGGCTCATGGAGCAAGCGGGCGCGCTATTCAATTTTGCACGCTACCTCAGCCGTGACTCCGTAGTAGCGGAAGAGTTGGTGCAAGACGCGTTTGCGCGCGCACTCGACGCGCAAGCGCGCTTCGTCCCAGGCTCCAATCTCAAGGCCTGGCTATTTCGGATCCTGCGCAACGCATTCTTGGATGCCAGACGGCGCGACCGTCGCAGCCCGGTCACGCTTCGCGAATCGGACGACAGTCAAGACGAGGACGACGCCAGCGATTCTTGGCTGCGCGGCGACATCGAGATCGACCGACTGCGCAATCTGGTCGCTCGCGACATCGAGGCCGCCCTCGGCAGGCTCTCGGAGGACGCGCGCTCGGTGATCTTGCTGGACCTGGAGGGTTTCACCGAGACAGAGATCGCCAGCGTGATGGATACCGCGATCGGAACCGTCAAATCGCGCCTCGCGCGCGCCCGCGCCGTGTTGCGCGAAGAGCTGCGGGAGTACGCGAAATGACTCACTCCGAAAGGCCCGAGGGGGCGACTGACTGCAAAACGGCCCGCACGCAGCTGCTGGATGCGATCCGCGGCCGCTTGGGCGAGTCCGACCGCGAGCGTTTCGCCTTGCATGTGCAAGGTTGCGCCGAGTGCAGCAAGCTCCACGAGCGCGAGCTGCTCTTGGATCGCGCGCTCAGTAAGCGTCCCACGTTCTCGCTTCCAGACTCGCTACGCGACAAGCTGCGGACGCAACTCACCCCCAGCAAACCCAAGGCGCAGCTCGGGCGATGGCTCGCCATCGTTGCACCTAGCTTGGCAGCGGCAGCTCTCTTGCTGCTCTTGGTCGGCGGTCGGCTCGGGCACGGCCAGCAGCTGGTCGACGAGGCGGTCAACGATCACCTGCGCGTCCTGTACGCCGAGCGCCCGATCGAAATCGAGAGCGGCGGCATCCATCAAGTAAAACCCTGGTTCGCGGGCAGGCTGGATTTTGCGCCGGTGCTGAGCTTCAGCGGGGACGACGAATTCCCGCTCGCAGGCGGCGCAGTCGGCCTATTCGTCGACCGCAAGGCCGCGACCTTCCTGTTCAAGCACCGGCTACACACGGCCTCCCTGTTCGTGTTTCGCAGCGAGGGGTTGGGCTGGCCCGTGCGGAACGACACCTCGGTCGGCGTGCTCCCCGCCTCCAGCTCGACCTCGCGCGGCTACAACGTGCTGCTCTGGCGCGACGGTGACCTGGGCTACGCCCTGGTTTCGGACATGGACCGGAGCGAGCTCGCCCGGCTCGCGGCCAAGGTGGTCGCGCGCTGACGTTCTGCCCTTCCAGAGACGCGCCTGAAGGAGTATTCAGATCGTGCGCGCCACTTCGGCTAGCGCAGGGAGTTTTTGACGATGCCCAAAGGCCAAGAAAAATCCAAGACGACCAACAAGCCCAAGCTCACCGTCAAGGAGAAGAAGGCTAAGAAGAAGGAAAAGGCCGCCTCCAAGTAGGCGCTCTTTTTGCCCTTCGCGTTAGTCGAAGTCTTACGCGAGGGTGGGGCTCGAGCGACGGCCGCGACCGCTGCGGCCGTTGCATCGAAGCCCGCCGCGGTTCAGCTCCTCAGCCCGTACGGGAAGTCCGGTGTTGCCTGCGTCTGTACTGTGTCGTGAAATTTGCGCAGGTCGAGCACGATGCCGCCATCGGGTAGCTCGGTCAGTACGTCGGCGTGCCGCGCGCCCCAGATTACTTCGTCGTGTCCGTAGTGACGCCTGGCGTGCACGGGTTGCAATGAAGTGTCGTCCGTGCCCATCAGCGAGACCACGAACTCGAGCTCGTCTTTGGCCATCTGCTCGTCGGTCACGCCGTACAGCGGGCTGTCTTTGGTGATGCTGTGCATGGCCGTCCAAGATCGCGTGAAAGCCTGCGAACGCTCGCGAACTAGCGGCAAATCAAGCATCTTGTAGAAGGTCATGCCTTCACTGGTATGCTCGGTGCGCAGCATCACCACGTGCAACTGAGCCTCGACAATCTGATTGCCGCGTTCGTTGCCGAGCCTGAACATCATCGTCGGCACGCCGTTCATGGGACTCACCACGATGTGCTTCGTGAAGACGACGCGCGCCTGCACTTGTGAGAATTTGGAGAACACCAGCCCCGTGACCAACGCGGTCATGATCAGACTGACGACTGCCTCGGTAACCACCAAGCCATTGGCCCAGGGAGACATCGGGTACATGTCGCCGTAGCCAATCGTGCCCATGGTCTGTACCGAAAAATAGAAGGCGTCCGAGAAGGACCCAGGACGTGCGTGCTTAACGCCGCCCGTCAACAAGTAGAGCTCGGCAAAGCCCGCGTTCAACGCCAAGAACAAGACGACGATGGCCAGTAGCGCAGCGGCCCACGAGGCGCGCAAGAACCGGTAGTGGTAATCGCGGAATGGCGCGCGCGGCGCCCCCAAAACGGTGACGTTCGGTGCGGTACGGGTAGGGGGTGACACGCCCGGCTACGTGCTCAGCGTCCCGGCCGAGCGTCAAGACGCTACGGACGACGCGGCGCCTGGCGCCTGAGTGAGCGGCAGGGTCACGACGAAGCGCGTGCCCTGGCCCAGATCGCTCTGCACCTCGATGGTCCCTCGATGCGCCTCGACGATGCGCCGAACCACGGCCAAGCCCAGGCCGACGCCGCCCGTCGCGCGCGTACGGCTCGGATCACTGCGAAAAAACGGCTCGAAAATGCGCGGCTGATCCTGCGAGGAAATGCCGATCCCGCGGTCCTTCACGGCCACCACGAAGTGCGCACCGTCGGCTGATTTGTGCGCGCTGAGCTCGACCGGAGCCTCCGAATACTTGCGCGCGTTGTCGAGCAAGTTGTCGAATACGCGGCGCACCACGGGATCCGCCTCGAGTGTCGGAAGGTCTGCGGGAAACTCGGTTTCGAGTGTGCGTTCCGGATAGCGCACCGCGAAGCGCGCCGCGGCCGCCTCGACCAGGGTGCGACCCGCGATGGCCTCGAAATGCAACGGCGGCAGCGCGTCCCCACCCGAGTCCCGCGCCAAATCGAGGCGGGCGGCGCTCATGACGTCGTCGAGCAGCCGCTCGAGCTCGGCGAGGTCCTCGCTGATATCGGTCAGGTAGCTGCTCACTTTTTCGCGATCACCATCGGTGACCAGCTCCAGCGCTAGACGGATTCGCGCCAGTGGCGTGCGAAGCTCGTGCGAAACATTGGCCAGAAGCTCCTTTTCCGAGCGGCGCAAGGCGGCGATCCGGTCGGCCATGTCGTCGAAGGCGCGCCCCAACGCGCCAATTTCGTCCTTCCGGCGAGAGCGGAAGCGCGCGCTCAGGTCACCGGTACCGAAACGGCGCACGAGCTTGGACAGCCCCGCCAACGGCGCTGTGACCGAGCGCGCAAGCGGGATCGACACGACGGCGAGGACCAGCAGCGCGACACCGAACTGCTTCGCCAACAAGCCTACGGGTAAGTCGGGCGCGCGATAGCGAAGCACGGCATAGCGCGGGGCGTGGCGCAGGTTGGCGGGCTCCAAGACTTGACCCCAGCCCCGCCCGAACACATTTCGCTCGCGCTGCAACCGGTCCAGTTCTTCGCCCCTGACTGGGGGCAGCTCGGTACTGCCGTTGCTGCCGAGTAGCCGACCGCTCAGGTCGTATACCGTCAGATCGATGCCAACGCGCTCTCTCAGGTCGATCAGCTGAGCGCGAAGCTCTTCGGGGTGATCGGCGAGGCCGGCCATATGCCAGGCGATCCAGGTGGAGCTGGGACGCGCCGGTCCGTCGAGCGCGGGACGCAGCGAATAGCGACCGACGAGAAACGCCGCGCCCGTTGCCAGCGCGATCATCAGCACGCCGTATAGGTAAACACGCAGTACGAATCTAGGTGCAACGCTTCCCGGACGGTTCACGCAGATTCCTCGGCTACCAGCATATAGCCGCTGCCGCGTACGGTCTTGAGCAGGCGCGGGTGCCGGGGGTCGTCACCCAATTTTTGGCGCAAGCGCGAGATACGCACGTCGACGGAGCGATCAAATGCTTCTTCAGCGTTGCCCTTGGCAAGATCGAGGAGCCGCTCGCGCGTCAGCACTTTGCCGGCGTTCTCTGCCAGCGCGCGCAATAGCGCGAACTCGTACGAGGTGAGCGCCAGCACTTGGCCGTCGAGGGTGGCGCGCAGACTCGCGCTGTCCACCACCACGCGCCCGACGCGCACTTCGCGAGCACGCGGACCTGCGCGGCCTTCGGCGCGGCGCACCACGGCCTGGATCCGCGCCAAGAGCTCGCGCGCGGAGAACGGCTTCGTGACGTAGTCGTCAGCGCCGAGCTCGAGGCCTAGCACGCGATCCGCGACCTCCACCCGCGCGGTCACCGCGATGATCGGCACGTGTGAGTGCTCGCGGATCTCACGGCAGACATCGAAGCCACTCTTGCCGGGCAACATCAGGTCGAGAACCACCGCGTCGAACTCCGGGCGGAGCGCCTCGCGACTGGCCGCGACACCGTCGCCAACGAGGGTGACGTCAAAGCCGTGCTGCTCGAGGTAGTCGCGCGTCAACCGGGCGATTTTTGCGTCATCCTCGACCACCAGAATTTTGAGTCGTGTGCCGTCCATGGTGCTGCGGAGCGTACACGAGGGGCACCATTGCGCCCGATCAAACACAAAAAGACACATTTGAGATACCGTTACGCATCCCGCCGGCCCTAGGCTAAACCAGGCAACAATGAGTGGGAGACCTGACGGAGCCGCCATCCTGGCCGAGACCAAATCACGCCGGCGGCGCGCACGTATTTATCAAATCGTCGGCCTCTTGGCGCTGCTAGCGGCAGGCTTCGGGGCGTTCTTCTGGCGCGCCAAGAAGACGCGCGGCAAAGGCGTGAGCTACATCACGGCTCAAGCGCAGGTCGGTGATCTGAAAGAAACCGTCACTGCTACCGGCACGTTAAAGGGCCTTGGCTCGGTCGACGTGGGCGCGCAGATCTCCGGCAAGCTCACCAAGATCTACGTCGACTTCAACGATCACGTCACTGCCGGCGAAGTCCTAGCCGAGATTGACACCACCTCGGCGCTATCGAAGGTCGACCAGTCCAACGCTCAGGTGAATGCTTCGGACGCTGCGTTGGTGCTCGCCAAGGCCACCCTGGCTCAGACCAAAGCGCAGTACGCGCGCTCGATCGACCTGTCACAGAAGGGACTCATCTCGAGCAAAGACTTAGACAGCGCAAAGGCCGACAACGACCGCGCGGAGGCCAGCATCAACTCGGCGGCGGCACAAGCGACGCTGGCGCGAGCTTCACTGAAGGATGCTCAGACTCAGCTGTCCTACGCCGTCATTCGCTCACCGATAGACGGCATCGTGCTCTCGCGCTTGGTCGAGCCGGGCCAGACGGTCGCAGCTTCGATGTCCGCTCCGGTGTTGTTCACGCTTGCGCGTGATTTGACGCAGCTCCTCTTGTACGTGGATATCGACGAAGCAGACGTCGGCAAGGTGAAGGAGGGCCAGGACGCCACCTTCTTGGTCGACGCCTGGACGGGCCACACGTTCCTGTCGAAGGTGTTGTCGGTGCACAATTTGCCGACCGCGGGCCAAACCGTCGTCACCTACCAAGCGGTGCTCTCGGTCGACAACACCGAGCGCCTGCTCCGCCCTGGCATGACCGCCACGGCGACGATCACCACGGATCAACGCAAGGGCGTGCTGCTCGTGCCGAACGCGGCGCTACGCTTCAGCCCGCCGGCCATCGCGTCCGCGAAACCCGGCAGCGGTATCCCCTTCATCAGCGGCGGCATGCCCGGCGGTTCGCGCCCCGGCGGGGGCAGTGGCACGCGCACCAAAACCGCCGGCAACAAGAAAATCATCACCCCAGCTGATTCCCAAGGGCTGGTCTACGTGCTGGACAACAACCGCCCGAGGCGCACCATCGTCGACATCGCGGGGACGGACGGCGAGCACACCGAGATCAGGGGCGGCATCAACGCAGGCGCAAACGTCATCACCGACATCGACCAAAGGAAAGCCGAGTGATGACGGCGCCGCTCGCGCAGCCGGGGCCAGCAGCAAACGACGACGCGCTGATTCAGCTGCGCGGCGTCACGAAGGTCTACGGCGAAGGCGAATCCGAAGTGCGAGCGCTCGCAGGTATCGATTTCGACATCACGCGTGGTGACTTCGTCGCGATCATGGGCACGAGCGGCTCGGGCAAGTCCACGTGCATGAACATCTTGGGCTGCTTGGACATACCAACCATGGGCAGCTACCGCTTGGCGGGCGTCACCACCACCGATCTGCACGGGGACGGGCTGACGCTGCTCAGGCGGCACTACATCGGCTTCGTTTTTCAGGGTTTCAACCTGCTGTCACGCACCACCGCGCTGGAGAACGTGGAGCTGCCCTTAGTGTATCGGCGCGTGGCCGCCAAAGAGCGCCGTAAAGCGGCGCTGCGCTCGTTGGATCTGGTCGGGCTCTCCGATCGGGCCGACCATACTCCGCAGGAGCTTTCCGGCGGTCAGCAGCAGCGAGTGGCCATCGCGCGCGCGCTCGTCACCGATCCGGAGCTCTTGCTCGCGGACGAGCCGACCGGAAACCTGGACTCCGCTCGTACCCAGGAGATCATGAATTTATTGGTGGATTTGAACAAGAAGCGCGGCATTACCATCGTGATGGTTACGCACGAGCCAGACGTTGCGGCCTTTGCCAACCGCGTCGTAGTGTTCAAGGACGGTCTGATCGTCGAAGATTCACGCCCCGAGCGAGCGCACTGATGTTTTTGCAAACGGTGCTGATGGCGCTACGCGAAATCCGCCGCAACACACTGCGCTCGGTGCTCACCATGCTCGGCGTCGTGATCGGGGTCGGCGCGGTGATCGCGCTGGTTTCGGTCGGACGCGGCGCCACGCAAAAGGTCACCGAAGACATCAGCAAGCTGGGCAAGAACCTGCTCATGGTTAGCGCTGGTGCGCGCGTGAGGGGCGGCGCTTCCTCCGCCGCGCAGGCCTTGAACATGGCCGACATGCTGGCCATCAAGCGCGAGATTTCCGGAGTGCACGCCGTGTCGCCCGGCTCGTCGAGCAATCAACAAGTCATTTACGGTAACAAGAACGCGGCTACGTCGATCACCGGCACTGACAACAACTTCTTCGAAGTGCGCGGTTACTCGATCGACAAGGGCCGCCAATTCACGCAGGGCGAAGCGCAATCCGGTGTCCCGGTATGCGTGCTCGGCGCGACTGTAAAAACGGAGCTATTCGCCAACCAGGATCCGCTCGGCACGCAGCTGCGCGTGGGCAAAGTGTCCTGCCAAATCATCGGTACCTTGGTCTCGAAAGGCACCGCCGGCCTGGGCCAGGATCAGGACGATTTGATTCTGATGCCGCTTGCTACGTTTCAGCGGCGCATCACCGGCAACAACGACATCTCGCTGATTCTCGTCTCCGCCGAGGAGGGGCTCGACACGTCTATCGTCGCGGAGAGCATTCGCGCTTTGCTGCGGCAGCGACGACACCGCCCGCTCGGCTCGGACGACGACTTCAACGTGCGAGATATGGCCGAAATCGCCGACACCGTAACCAGCACGACCACCGCCCTGACCGCGCTCTTGGGCGCGATTGCCGCCGTGAGCCTGCTCGTCGGTGGCATCGGCATCATGAACATCATGTTGGTGTCGGTCACCGAACGCACGCGCGAGATCGGCATTCGTTTGGCGATCGGCGCGTTCGCGGGCGAAGTGATGATGCAGTTTTTGCTGGAAGCAATCGTGCTCTCGACATTGGGCGGCGTGATCGGCGTGATCTTTGGCCTGATCGGCTCGTTCTTCGCGGCGCGCTCGCTGTCCCTGCCGTTCGTCATCCCACCGGAGATCGTCGCCCTGGCCTTCGCCTTCTCGGCCTTGGTCGGCGTGCTTTTCGGATATTTACCGGCGCGCAAAGCCGCGCAACTGAACCCCATCGAGGCACTGCGCCATGAGTGAGCTTTTCAAGAGAAGCGCGGCGAAGCTTTCGTGCGCAGCCGCCCTGCTGTTTCTGGGCAGCGTTCGTATTGCCTCGGCCGACGACAAGAGCGGCGCCTTGACCAGCCAAGCGGCGGTCGAGATAGCCATCAAAAACAACCCGCAACTGCACATCGCCCTGCTCCAGGAAACGCAAGCTCGCTACTCGGTCACGGCCGAAGAAGCGCTGTACGATTCGATCTTCGACGCCAACGCGAGCATCGCGCACAACAAAAACCCAAGCTTGCGGAACAACGACGGCACAATCGTCAGCACCAGAGACACCATCAACCTCGGCGCCGAGCTAACCAAAACCTTCGCCCTAGGCACAGTGCTCCAGGCTAGCCTCGCTGGCGCACGGGGAGTGAGCGCGTCCCCGCCAATCAATAACATGGGCGGGCCAAACGCCGTTGGCCCGTCCTATTCGCTGCTCGGTCAGCTCACTCTCACTCAACCGTTCTTGCGCGGCGCGGGCAGCACGCTCGGCCTCGCGACCCTGCGCGTCGCTCGTCTGGATCGCACCGTCGCAACGCTCGTCGCGCAGCAAACCGGCAGTCAAATCCTGCATGACGTGCTGTCCGACTATTGGGAGCTGTGGTTCGCGACCGAAGCCGTGCGCATCGACGAAGCGTCGAGAGATCTTGCCAAGACTCAGCAGCTTCAAGCAGACCAGCAGGTCGCGAGCGGCACGCTGGCGCACGTCGACGCCCTGCCCTTCGCGACGGCGACCGCCCAACAGGACGGAACGCTGGACACAGCCGTCACGACCGTACGACAAAAGGCGCTCGCGCTCGCACTCGCCGTCGGACAAGCGAACCAAACTGGGCCCGAGCTTTCCGCACTCGAAACACCTCCGGATGTGACCGTCGACGAGCTCGATGAGCACGCGATCGATGACGCGCTGGCGGCATCGTATCAGCTGAAGCAGGCACAGGCGCAGCTGCAGATCGCTCAATACCAAGCAAAAATCGCGGGGGATTCCCTGCGGCCGCAGCTCAATCTGAACGCGACTGTCTCCGCGCAGGGTCTCGGCAATCAGCGGGTTCCGCCGGCCTTCGAGCAATTTGGCCGCTTTGAAGCCGTGAGCGCTCAGGTCGGGCTCACCTTCGAAACACCGGTCACCGATACGCGCCGCAGCGCGCAAGTCGAAGGCGCCCTGCTCAGCGCACACATCGCGGAGAAGCAAATCGAGAGTCTGCGCCAGCAGACCAAAACCACGATAGAGCTGGATATCGCAGCGCGCAACGCAGCCAAGAGGCGGCTAGACTTCGCGCTCGTCACCGAGAAGGTTTCACACGATCAAGCCGACGGCACGCAAGGCAAGTTCTTGTCCGGCACCGCGCTCGCCATCGAAGTGCAGATAGCCAACAATGCCTACCAAGTGGCCCAGCTGGCAGTGCAGCGCGCCCGTGTCGACCTGGTGAAAGCCGAGCTCGACCTACTGAACGACCGCGGAAAATTGCTCGCGCGCTACGCCGACCTGCTCAAGAGCTATCAGCCGACCGCGCTCATCCTAAAAGACGCAACCGACCCGATGTAAGCGGCTCGCCCGCTCAACTGGCGGGTAGATATTGAGCGTCTGTTCCAGTTCGAGACGGTCCGCACTCGGAGCACGCGACATGCGCGCACGCGAGCGAAGTCCGAGTGACTCGTGCACGCGCTCAAAACGCCTGAAATCCTCAGAAGTGTGGACCCAGCAAACGACCAACGTTCCGAAAACGATTGAACAAAATCCACTTGGGGTCGATGTGGGACACGCGACAATCGTGGTCCGAAGCGGATTTGCCGCGCTACACTGAAGCGCCATGACTCAGGTGCCCGGAAAGCCAAGCAGCGACGTGTCTACGCCGCCGCCCATGGCGGACGAGCCGGGCTCGAGCGTGCGGACGATGAGTGGGCCCCTGCCCGTGCGCTTCGTGCGCGGGCCGAACATCATCGTCGAGGACGCAGGCCCCGAGCTGGAGATGGAGGGCTCCGGGCCGGTCTCCGGTCGACGCATGGCCTACACGCCCGGCCTGGTCGTCGCGGAGAAGTATGAGCTGCTCCGGCCCCTAGGGTCAGGCGGAATGGGCGAGGTCTGGGTGGCTCATCACCTCAGCCTCGACATCGACGTGGCGGTGAAGTTCATCGGCGACCTGGGGACGGAGGGGTCCGGGCTCGCCGAGCGCCTGCTGGAAGAGGCCCGCAATACCGCTCGCTTGGGGCATCCGGCGATCGTCCGCGCGCTGGATTTTGGGCATACCGAGCGCAGCGATCCGTTCATCGTGCTCGAGCTGCTCGCGGGCGAAGATCTCGCGACGCGCATCGAGCAGACGGGCCGTATTTCGCCGGAACAGGCGGTCGCCATCCTGCTACCGGTAGTGCACGCGTTGAGCGCGGTCCACGACAGCGGCGTCGTACACCGCGATATCAAACCGGAAAACGTGTTCCTGGCAGAGGTCGAGCTGGGCCTGCAAGCAAAGCTCCTCGACTTCGGCATTTCGCGCAAGACCGACCGCGTGCGCCGTCTCACCGTGCGCGATACCGCACTCGGCACGCCCGACTACATGTCGCCCGAGCAAGCTCGCGGTGAGACCAGCCACGCGCACACGGACCAATGGAGCTTTTGCGTGGTGCTCTACGAAGCGATCACCAAGAGTCGCCCGTTCGAAGGTGACAACTACAACGCCTTGCTGCGCTCGATCATCGAGGATGCGCCGAAGCCGCTCGAGGCCTACGGGATCGAGCAACCCGAGCTATGGCAGATTCTGGCTCGGGGCCTGGCTAAAGCTGCGGGCGATCGCTTCGCCACGATTCGGGACTTGGGGGAAGCGCTCGCGCTCTGGTTACTCGACCGCGGCGTGCAGGAAGATTCCGTGGGCACTTCGCTGCGCCGGGTCTGGCTCAAGGAGGCCAGCTCTCGCGTCAGTATCCCGAACGATGTCGCGCCGTCCGTCGAGACCGCGTCCGCGCCGGGTCACGCCGCCTTGGAGCGCGCCTCCACGCAGATGCAGGGCCCGCTCGGCGCCAGCCCGACCGGTGACTCGGAAGCGCCGGTCTCAGTTCGGGTTCGCCCGACCCCGGACGCCGTGCATTTGCCGGTCGCCCCGGCCCTCGAGGAAGCTCTGGGGCCCGTTTCCAGCCCGAATCACTCCGTGCCCGACTTGGAAGCGCTAGCGGAGCTGCATCGCGGCGGAGACCCGGAAGACCGCCTGCGCCGCGACTCGCAGCGGCGCGCGATCGTCACCGTGGCGGTGCTTGCCGTCGTCGTCTTCGGCACCGCGCTCGCGATCTTGGTCGGAACCGGTGTGATCGTCTGGTAAGCGCCACTACACTAGCGCCATGAGCGTGATCGTCCGGCCTGCGCAAGCGCGAGATCTTCCGGCCATCGCCGAGCTCGCCGGCCAGCTAGTTCGTCAACACTACGGCTTCGATGCCCAGCGCTTCATGCTGATCCCCGACGTCGAGGCGGGCTACGCGCGCTTCTTCAGCGGCGAGCTGTCGAACCCAGACACGCTGATCCTGGCAGCCGAGCTGAACGGCAGCGTCGTCGGCTACGCCTATGCCCGGCTCGAACCGCGGGACTGGAACGCCCTGCTCGATGCCTGCGGCGCCTTGCACGACATTTTCGTAAACGAGACCGTGCGCCGACAAGGGATCGCCCGGCGCTTGGTCCTTGCGGTACGCGAAGACCTGCGAGCCAAGGGCGCGCCGCGGCTGCTGCTTCACACTGCGAGCAAAAACCAAACCGCGCGCGAGTTCTTCGCCGCGCTCGGCTTCCGCGAGACGATGATCGAGCTCACCGCCGAGCTTTAGAAATCGTAATATGATCCGAAACACGCGCCCGCTAGACTTAGCCATCTAGACACTGAGCGCCCACTCAGTCCTCGAACGAGCACCGCACTTTGCCGCGTTTTTGGCCGAGGAAAGCCCGGAGACGCCGAGATCTGCAACTGGCAGCGCGGCCGGAAATCAAGAAACGCGTACGAAACATCCTGGCCGTTGTGCCGAAAGAGTCGCAGCGGTAGATGAGACGCCCTTCGGTGATTTCCCAGCCGAAAAGTCAGCTAAGAGGAAAAAAACATGAGCGGTAATACTGTCCGGCAGCAGGCGATTTCCAAGGTCTCGACGTTTATCTCGAGCTCGCCGCCCTTGAACTACAAGGAAATTGGGTCGGGCAAGCAGTTCGGCGCAAACGTATTCGGCCTAAACGCGATGAAGGCGCACCTCCCGAAGGACGTCTACAAGTCGCTCAAGAGGACCATCGAGGGCAATCAGCCCCTTGACCCCGCGACCGCTGACTCGGTGGCTGCGGCGCTGAAGGACTGGGCGCTAGGTCGCGGCGCGACCCACTTCGCGCACATCTTCTATCCGCTCACCGGACTGACTGCGGAGAAGCACGACAGCTTCTACAACCCCGACGGCGAAGGCAACGCGATCGCCGAGTTCTCCGGCAAGAAGCTGATCCAAGGCGAGCCCGACGCTTCGAGCTTCCCGAGCGGTGGCATCCGCGCCACGTCCGAAGCCCGCGGCTACACCGCTTGGGACGTGACCAGCCCCGCATACCTCGCTGAGAGCGAGAACGGCATCACGCTGTGCATCCCGACCGCGTTCGTATCGTGGACCGGCGAAGCGCTCGATACGAAGACGCCCGTTCTCCGCGCAACGGCTGCGCTGAGCACGCACGCCACACGCATCCTGAAGCTGTTCGGGCACGAGACCATCTCGGCTGTCACGTCGTACATGGGCTGCGAGCAGGAATACTTCCTAATCGACAAGAACTTCTACTTCGCGCGCCCCGACTTGCTGAACGCAGGGCGCACATTGTTCGGCGCCAAGCCGCCGAAGGGCCAAGAGTTCGAGGATCACTACTTCGGTGTGATCCCAAGCCGCGTCATGTCGTTCATGTTCGAGCTCGAGCGTGAGCTGCTGCTGCTCGGCATTCCGGTGGCGGCGCGTCACAACGAAGTGGCCCCTGGCCAGTTCGAAATTGCACCCGTATTCGAAGGCGCCAACATCGCCGCCGACCATCAGCAACTCGTGATGGTGACCCTGAAGAGGACTGCCGAGAAGCACGATCTCGTGTGCCTCCTGCACGAGAAGCCGTTCGCGGGCGTCAACGGCTCCGGCAAGCACTTAAACTACTCGATCGGCAACTCGACGCAGGGCAACTTGCTCGACCCGGGTGCCACGCCGCACGACAACGCGCAGTTCATGGTGTTCTGTGGCGCCGTCGTTCGCGCGGTGCACAAGTTCGGCGGTCTGCTGCGCGCGGCCATCGCCTCGGCCAGCAATGACCATCGCTTGGGTGCCAACGAAGCCCCGCCCGCCATCATCTCGATCTTCATGGGCGAGCAGCTCGGCGACGTTTGGGAGCAGATCAAGGCCGGCGGTGCCAAGTCATCGAAGCTCGGTGGCAAGCTGCAGATCGGCGTGGATTCCCTGCCGCACCTGCCGCGTGACGCGGGTGACCGTAACCGCACCAGCCCGTTTGCCTTCACCGGCAATCGCTTCGAGTTCCGCGCCCTCGGGTCGAGCCAGTCACCTGGTATCGCTCTAGCCACGCTGAACACGATCATGGCCGATTCGCTCGACTTCATCGCCACCAAGCTCGAAGCCGGCGTCGCCGCGGGCAAGACCCTGAATGCGACCATTCAGACCGTGCTGCAAGAGCTGTACACCGAGCACGGCAAGGTCGTCTTCAACGGCAACGGTTACTCCGAAGAGTGGCACCAAGAAGCCGAGAAGCGCGGCCTCTTGAACCTCAAGACGACCGTCGACGCCCTGCCGCAATACGAGACGAAGGAAGCGATCGCGGTCTTCGACAAGTACAAGGTGCTCTCGCCGCGCGAGCTGCACGCTCGCTACGAGGTCTTCCTCGAGCAGTACGTCAAAGCGATCAACGTCGAGAAGAATCTGGTCCTCCAGATCTCCAAGACGCAACTCTTGCCTTGCGTCATGCGCTTCCAGACCGAGCTGGCCAACAACGCCATCGCAGTCAAGGGTGCCGGCTTGACCGCGGATACCTCGTTGCTGACCAAAATCACTGGCTTGGTCAATGATCTCTCGGCGTCCATCGCGGGCCTAGAGAAGGCAGCCGCGCACCACGGCGCGAGCAGCTTGCTCGAAGAAGCGAAGTACTTCCGTGACTCGATCCTGCCGGCGCAGCTCAAGGTCCGCGAAGTCGCCGACACGCTCGAGGCTCTCGTACCCGAGGACATCTGGCCGCTGCCCACCTATCAAGAAATGCTGTTCATCAAGTGAGAGCGGGTTCGGGCCCCCGCCCGAGCTGACATTTGTGACGCGATGTTTCGCCCCGCCAGGGTCACTTGGTGGGGCGAATTGCATTGAATCCTAGGTAAATCCTGCCCGCTGGGGGTCGGGACTGGCCTGACGCGCGCAGGCTGCTATGAATTCCTCGTGGGCCGAGGGTTGGCGGTTCCCGGGGAGCGTCATGAAAAGTTTGATCAAGAATTTGTTGATTGGGTTTGGGGTTGGGTTGGTGCTGATGACGGGCCTGGCCTTCGCCACGGACGGCGGCAAGACCGGGTCGACCGTGCACGCGCCTCACTGATCCGCTGCCCACCGTGAGGCCGGTCCGCTTGGTGCCCTCGACACGCCGGGTTTCGCGCTTAATAGTCGGGCGCATGTCGATCCGCAAAGCTCGTGGTGTACCGGCGCTTGTTCTCGTTCTGCTGGCTGCCTGCAGCCGTTCGGCAGCGCCGGCCGTGGCTGCGACGCCCGTGGCTGCGACGCCCGACGCGAGCGCCGTAATCCCCGTTACGGCAGCTCCGACGATCCCAGCCTACGTGAGCGCTGCAGTCGACGCGGACGACCGCAGCTCGGACGACAAGGCGCTCGATGCGGGTCGCAAGCCAGCACAGGTGTTGGCCTTCTTCGGCATCAAACCCGGAATGAAGGTCGCGGAGCTGGGCGCCGGCGGCGGTTATACGACCGAGCTGCTGTCGCGCGTGGTCGGCCCGACCGGCGAAGTGTTCGGCCAGAACTCGCCCTTCATCTTGGAGAAGTTCGCCAACGTGCCGTGGTCGGCTCGCCTCTCGAAGCCTCTGCTGCGCAATGTAGTGCGCGTTGATCGCGAGTTCGACGACCCACTGCCGGCCGACGCGACCGAGCTCGACGCGGTGTTGGACGTGCTCTTCTACCACGACACGGTGTGGCTCGGCGTAGACCGCGCCAAGATGAACAAGGCCGTGTTCGCCGCACTGAAACACGGCGGGGTGTATGGCATCGTCGATCATAGCGCGGCGCCGGGCAGCGGCCTTTCGGGCGTGAAGACCGTGCACCGCATCGACGAGAAAACGCTGCGCGAGGAGATCGAGAGCGTGGGCTTCAAGCTCGCGGCCGAAGGCTCGTTCCTACGAAACCCGAGTGACACTCGAGACTGGAACGATTCGCCGAAAGTGGCCGGCGAGCGGCGCGGCACCTCGGACCGCTTCGTGCTCAAGTTCACAAAGCCCTGAGCGCCCGTGCGCGCTCGCCATTAGCGGCGTGCTTTTGGCGGGCCGGCCCTGATGAGGAACAGAAAATTCCTTAGAATACCGAAAATTACGCTGGCTTTCGCCGCGGACCGAATTCGATATACTCGCACGCGATGAACGTTCGAACTTGGTTCTATTCGTGCATTTCCGGGGCTGTCATGCTGGCGTGTGGTGGCGCCGCGGTTCCTCAAGACTCGCTAACCGCGGCACAGGCGGACGTGAAAGGCGCCGAGGTTGGCGGAGCACCCGACAATCCCAAAGCCGCGCTCTACCTGAAGTACGCCAAAGAGCAGATCGAAGCTGCCCAGAAACAGATCAGCGACGGCGACAACGAGAGTGCCGCGCGCACGCTCGACAAGGCACAGGCGGACGCCGAGCTGGCCCTCGCGTTGGCCAAACAAGCCAAAGCCCAGGGTGACGCCAGCGAAGCCAGTGACCAGGTGGGTAAACTGCGCCAGGAGATCAGCAAGTGATGTCTCGTACGAAGCGACCGATGATGATGCATTCCCTTTCGACGCTGCGTAGCGTAGCCCCGGCTTTGATCACCGTGAGCCTGTCGGCATGGCTTCTCGCCTGCGGCACCGCCGCAGTGCCAAAGGAGCTGATGGACGCACGCGCCGCGTATGCTGACGCGGCCAAAGGTCCGGCTGCAGACCTCGCGCCCGCTCAGCTCGACACCGCCAAGCAGGCGTTGGACGGCGCCCAGCGCAGCTTCGACGACGACGGTCCCAGCCAAAAGACCAAGGACTTGTCGTACATTGCCGAGCGTCGTGCGGAGATCGCAGCGGCCGAAGGGGGTCGCGAAGCCGCCGAACGCAAGCGCGCCGCCGCGGACAAGGACTTCAAGACCACGCAAATGGAAGGTCTAGAAAAGACCAAGGAGCAGCTCGAGGCCGAGCGCAAAGCGCGCGAGGCCAGCACGAATGAGGTCGCCAAGACCCGCGAAGAGCTAGCCACCGAAAAAGCCGCCAGGGTGGAGGCCGAGAGGAGGGCCGCTGCCGCACTCGCCAGCTTGACCGAGATCGCCAAGGTCAAGGAAGAGTCACGCGGTGTCGTCATTACACTGTCTGGTTCCGTGCTGTTCGCGACCGCGAAGAGTGATCTCTTGGCGATCGCCAAAGACAAGCTCGACCAGGTCGTCAAAGCGCTTCAGGATCAAGGCTTCAAGGCGCTAGTGATTCAGGGCTACACGGACTCACGCGGCAACGCCGCGGAGAACGACGCGCTGTCGCTCAAGCGCGCACAGTCCGTACGCGACTACATGGTGACGCGCGGCATTCCGTCGGACAAGATCACGGCAGAGGGCCTGGGCGCGAGCAAGCCGGTGGCAGACAACGCGAGCGCGGACGGCCGCGCCGAGAATCGCCGCGTCGAAATCGTAGTTACACCCGCCAAGTGAGCCTCTTGGGCCGAGTGGTGCGCAGCACCGCTCGGCCGCAAGCTCGAACCGCGACGCCGAAGGCAGAGGCGCAGCACCGGCATCTTATGCAGCAGCGACGCCCGCCGATTTCTGGCGTGACCATCAACTCCCAAGCCTGTCTCGCGGTCGCTGCGAGCTTAGGGCCCAGGAATGGCTAAGTCGATCGCCCTCGCGGCAGATGCATCCCGGCT
>OLLW01000710.1_pt1 | contig 20869 bp, 10 predicted proteins | sample 1604611 | NCBI WGS metagenome assembly OLLW01 (sample SAMEA104055725, study PRJEB20765) | soil metagenome | biome: Arctic tundra; feature: Polygonal ground; material: soil | place: USA | collected 2011-09 | depth 0-0.5 m | reverse complement strand
ATGAAGTCTTTCCCGGCGCTCGCGGAGGTCCGCTCGGTGCTTACGATGGACCTCCAGGGCCACGGGCGCACGCCGGATCTGCCAGACCGCCAACAGCACTCGCTTGAGCAGTACGCCATGGATGTGGTTGAGCTGTTGCGGCACCTTTGTAGCCTTTCCTGAAGCACCTCGCGTGGGGAAGCTCGGTGAGGTATTCCGCCACGTGAATGCCGCGCGCGTCGAGATCGAGGTACTCGACGGTCTTGCGCTTCTTAGCCGCGCGAAGAATGATGCCCAACGGCGCTTCTTCTGCGGCTGACGCTCATGGCGATCAAGCCAGCGCAGGTAGAGTTCGACCTGTCCCGAGTCGGCAGGCTTGAAGTCGCCGAGCTTGAGCTCGATGGCCACGAGCCGGCGCATGCGCCGGTGAAAGAAGAGGAGATCGATATAGTAGTCGTCGCCGTCGACAGCCGCTGCCCTGCGTCCGTCAGCGCGACGCCACGCGAAGCCCTGGTGAGCAACGTGACGTGGAGGCGCTCCTCGAGCTGCCCAACAGATTGACTAACAGCCGAGGTCGACACGCCGAGATCACGAGCTGCGGCCGCAAAGCTCCGTCGTCGCGCGACGGCGAGGAACGCACTCAGCGCATTCAGCGGCGCGAAGGCCATCGTGTAGCTTTTCTACACGACCTCGGGCGCGTCCGCATCCGGGAGGCCGGGCGCGTGAATACGGTGAGCTTCAGTCATCTTGGCCCGCGCGACACACCACCGCGCGCGCTTGCCGCACCGAGAGCGCGTCGCTCCGTGCCGCCGCGACCCCTCACTTGGGCGCGTAGATTTCGTCGAGACGTGCCCGCGCTCCGGGGATTGGCTCGAGGTGTGGATGCCGGAGACCTTGATGGTAGCGGAGGGCGGTCGTCCGAACGCGGCTGCCGCTCTTGAGCACGAGCTCGACTGGATTACCACTCTCAGCGTCGACAACCGCCTGTTTCAACTCGTCCGCGGTATAGGCTCGCCCATTGACTGCGATGATCTGGGCGCCCGCGGTGACACCCGCGTCGAAGGCCGGGCTTTCCCAAAGCACCTCCCTGACCCTGCCATCGGAGGCGACGTTCAACCCGATGGAGAATAGCAGGCTAAGCACGTCGTAGAGCCGGTCGGCGTCGAGCCCGAACCCACTGGGTACCTTACGGTACACGAGCCGGTAGCCGCCACGCTCGATGCCGGCCAGTGCGGGATCGGAGCTCGGGCTCTCGAGCTTCTCACGCAGGAACGGGGCCCAGTCGAACGATGCGACGCTGTCCAACGTTCGAACCACCTCGTCGAAATCGTAGGTCGACGTCGCGAAGCTCCCGTCGATGGACGTACCAAAGAAGCGCGCTGCGAACATGTCGAGAGAGTGTGTGTCCCCCGATAGCTCTCGGATCCTTGTGTCAACGTCGAGCCACATCAGCTGCCCCTCAGAGTAATAGTCTTCGCTCCGTTGCCAGCTCAGCCAGGGCTGGGGAGCACGGCTTGCGATGATCGGGTCGCGCGTCGTATCGCTCATGGAACGCCAGCGTCGCCCAGCACGGTTCTCGTAGATGGCTGTGGTAAGAGCCAGCGACTCGAGCGCCTGGTCAAAGGTCCAGAGTCCCGATCGGGTCGACAGAATATTGCCCCAGTACTGGGTCATGCCCTCGTAGACCCACATCAGACTATTGCGGATGGGCCGGTCGAATGTCGGCGTCCACGAATCGGCGCCTCGTCGAAATTTCCCATTCCACGCGTGGGTATATTCGTGCGCCATGACATCGCGGTTGGGTGTATTGCCCTTCCAATTCGTGAAGTAATCCGCCGCCGTCTTGACCTCCGTCGAGCGATGGTGCTCACACCCAATCGTGCCCAGCTCGTCGCTCAGCGCGACCAAGAAGTCGTAGTGATCGAACGGGCGCGGCCCAAACAGTTTATCTGCCTGTGCTATCAGCTCACGGTGAGGCGCGATCTGGTCTGGCGTCGCTGCGAGGAGGTCGGCCCGGTCCGCAACCAGGTTCAGGCGCACACGGCCGCCGTCCTCCAGATCGATGCACCGGAAGTGACGTCCGGCAAAGACCGGCGAGTCGACTAGGACGTCGAGAGCAACCGGTTTGAATCGCGTGACGCCACCCTCGACCGTCGAGCCCTCGAGCGCGCAGCCATAGCCCCAACCTTCTGGGAGCTTCACGCCCGCCGCGACCTGAATGCGCCGTGAAAAGTGACCCGCCGGGTAGAGCACGAGAGCGTTCCACTGCAAGTTCAGCATCTCCGCGGTGACAGCGATCCTGCCTTGCGCGGGACTGGTCGGGGAGACGAACTGAAACATTGCCTCAATCGATTCGACGCCCGCGGGGACGTCGATGTGAAAGGCATAGACCTCCACCTCGTCCCGGCGCCACCTGAGACGCGTGTCGCCGGCCATCACCTCCAGCCCCGCGAGAAATGCGATGGGCGACTGCGGGGCGTGATACCCCGGTAGCCATTTCGGATAGAGCAGAGTCATGGGTCCTGAGGCAGAGACAGGAATGACCTCGCGCACTCGGAAGATGCCGCGCTGCGTGTCCGTTGCATCCACAGTCAGCGTGATCGTCCCCGGAAACTCGACGTCCCTCGACGAGGTGATGGGCGCGTCTTCGGGCGCAGGCTGCGGCAGACGGAGCATGCACCATCAATGACACGAAACGTGAGCCCGTGCTCGGGGTCGAGAGGGCAACCGCGGCTGAAGTCCTGGCGCCGCTGCCGGTGACGCTGCGCACGTTTCCGCCGCTCGCCTTGCAGAGCTTAGCGGGAGCGGCTAGAAGTTCTGGCGCCCGAATACCGCCTCAACGTGCTGGCTCGTACCTTGCCGAGGGCTAGATGCGCCTGAACAAACTCAGACGCTCGCCCAAGGATCAGCGCACACGTTAATTATCGCCTGGATTTTCCTCGGACTCATTTCGGGTTATCGGCGGATTCATTTTCAATCTCGCAGGTGCGTCTCGCGTCACCGGGTTCAACATCTGGAGCATGTCGTCGCGGTGCTGGGCGCGGTCGTCGTGCTCGTTATCAAGCACAAGTACTCGGCCATTGTCACGCACACGTCTAGACTCGACAAGGTCCGCCTCGCTGGGTGAAGGGCTGCAGTTCCCTCGGACTTTGGCGATGCGCCGCGCTGATTGACGTGGTCGGGCAGGTCCAAGGCGAGGGCGGCTACGCCCTTTTGGACATCAAAGAGGCAGTGGCCACCGTTGCGCCGGTCGCCGGGCAGGAACAACTCCTCGCCCATCAGGGAGAGCGTGTCGTCATGGTGCAAAGGCTCTCGCTGCCGCCGGCCCGGGCTTACGCCGGAGCCAACGCCGCAACGCCACTCGCATGAGGGGATATGCGCTACGCGAGCCATGGCGCCCGGCAGCAAACCGCATGGCGAGCCAAAGCGCGAGCCCAAACGACACCGTGATGTTCACCACGCCGATCACCGCTATGCCAGTTATTGCTAGCCAGACAGCGGCGGCACTCCCGCCGTGACCAGCGACGGCAAGGGCGAACGAGGCCGCGCTCACGGTGACGTGCCGAATATCCACAGGAATGCGCAATATGGCGAATGTCGCTGGCACCACGCCGAGCAAGAACCCAAGGGAAACATTGCCGACGAGTCCTCCGAACCGAGCGACGACCGCGACCGCAGTCGCGCGCGCGCGCGCAAAACCAACCGTACGCATCACTTTTACGTTGGTCGCCAACCTGTCCTCCAACCGGACGACTCGCGCCCAGTTGTTTGCGGCTGCGCCGAGCAGGCTGCTGATCCACAGAAAGAAGCCGGTTAGGGCGGCATACAGCGCCGAGGGACCCAGCACAGAGTTCGACGTCAACACGTGGTGAGCGGTGTGGAGGTCCAGTAGATGGCGATGTGCCATGCGGGCACACAGGGCGTCCAAAGCAAACGCGATGGGGCCTGCTGCGAGCAGATTGCCGAGTAGCCCAGCCACTTGCAAGCGCACCGTTGCGCGCCACAGCGCAAGAAACGCCCCCAGTCGAGCCTGGTGTCCAGTTGCTTCCCGAGCGGTCTTCGCGAGCGCTGCAGCGGTGTGTGCCGGCAACTTGGTCGCGATGGTGAAGTGCAGCATGTACGCCGCGGAAAACGCAGCCGCGTAGTTCAGCGAGAAGATGAGCCCTTGATAGAACTCCGGGAGTTGACGCTCGACGAAGAAATATTTTACGACCGTAGCCACCGCCATGATGGCCCCGCCGCCGAGACCAGCGGCGAATGCAGCGCGCCACGAAGAATGCTCGTCGTCTAGGTAGTTGCGTCCAACCGTGGCGGCGCCCTCGACCAAGTTCTGCAAAACCAGGTCAGTGCTGCGACTGAATAGTCGGCGACCGCTGGAATTGCGCGACACCGATCGAAGTAGCTCGGCCAGACCTTCGCCAATGACTAGGTCTGATCCATGACAGCTCAGCGCGACGAGCAGGCGTAGCCGGTGCAGCTGCTGCGCGAGTCTCGACAACTGAAAGGTCGTGTTGAGGTCGGCGCCCCGCTCCACGAGCTCGCCGCGATGCGATTCCAACATCAGAAAGCATTGCTTGATACGGCCGGCAATGGACTGCGCGTCGCGCTCCTGTTGCGCCGTGCGCACGAAGTCTCGCAACGCCTCGTTGAGGCCGCGAAAGGGTGACCGGCTGCCACCCGCCAGCGCGCGGATGTTTCGCGACTGGGCTTGCGCGACTATTTGATGACCCAGCGCTTCGACGGCTTCATTCAGATTGGCGTCCAAGGCCGGAAAGAGCGAAGCGTCGATTAGCGCTCGCAGGAGCTGCACCGTCGCTGGGTCGCTCAGCCATCCTGCGTCAGCCTCCTCGAACGCGAGCGCGAGTACGTCGGCCGCGTCCGACGTCGAACAGGCGTTCGGGAGCACTCGAAATTCCAGCCACTCGCGCACCGCTCCAACGAGATGGAAGTCGCGCCAGATGCCGCCATGAACGAAGAGCTGCTCTGCGTCGCAATTGCGAACTAACTGAGTGACTGCGGAGCCTACCCTCACATGCCATTCAGGATGTGCGGCGAGTTGCGCGCGTAAGAACCCGATGCGCGGGCTCCTCCCGCTCGCCGAGCGGGTAGCCCGAACCCACGCCGTCAGCTGAAGGAGCCAGAAAACCAGCTCTTCCTGCCGGCCGTCACTGGGCGCAAACTCGCAAAGCTCGTCGAGCCGTTTCGACGATTGGTCTCGGCCGGCCCGGAGTGCACGCATTGCTGCACCACTCTGCTGCAAGCAGCGAGCCAGAGCGTCCCGCCTAATAGGCGCCATTCCGTTCTGATCACGTCAAATCCGGGGCGCAGTCTAGTGGGGCGCAATGTCTCAAGATGCGGTCGAAAGCCCCGCGAGTGCGACGTTTCTCCCACCAGTCAAGGTCGTCCCATTGGTGCAGCTCGCCCAGAATGCAGGACACGCCCAAGCTTCGCCCCCGTTGGCAGGATCGTGCAACAAACTGGGGCGTCCGGTCTAGGTGTTCCGCGCGGGGGCTCACTATTGTTCTCTTCGAAGCAATATTCAGCCACGAGGAGAGCAACACATGCGAGTTTTCGTTACCGGCGCTACAGGGTTCATCGGTTCGGCGATCGTTCAAGAGCTGCTCGGCGCAGGCCACCAGGTGCTCGGCCTGGCGCGCTCGGATTCGGGCGCCAAGGCCGTCGCGGCGGCGGGGGCAGAGGTGCACCGCGGGTCGCTCGAAGATCTGGACAGCCTAAAGCGCGGCGCGGTCGCGGCCGACGGCGTCATCCACACCGCGTTCATTCACGATTTCACGGACTTCGCCGCAAACGCGAGGGCCGACCAGCTCGCGATCGAAGCGCTGACCGCGACGCTCGCGGGCTCGAACAAACCGTTCATCGTCACGTCCGGGTGCCTTGGCTTGCGTACGGAAGAAGACGCGGCGGACGAAGCCTTCCCGCGCAAATCCGAACAAGCCGGTCTGGCCGCCGCCGCACAGGGCATCCGCGCGATGGTCATGCGCTTGCCGCCTTCCGTCCACGGCAAGGGCGATCACGGCTTCGTGTCCGCGCTCATCAAACTCGCGCGCGAGAAGCGCTTCTCGGTCTACGTGGAGGGGGGCACGAACGTGTGGCCCGCGGGGCACCGCCTGGACGCGGCGAAACTCTATCGCCTCGCGCTCGAGAAAGGCACGGCGGGCGCGCGCTATCACGGCGTGGGCGACGAGGGCATCCCCACGCGACAGCTCGCCGAGATCATCGCCCGCCATCTGAAGGTGCCCGCCGTCTCGAAGACACCGGATGAAGCCGCGGAGCTGCTCGGGTTCATTGGACGCGTGCTGGCCATGGGCGGGCCCACGTCGAGCGCGCTCACCCAAAAGTGGCTCGGCTGGCAGCCGACCCAGCCTGGGCTGATCGCAGATCTCGAGCAAGGGCATTACTTCGAAACGTGACGCCGAAGGCTGCGCCGGGATGCGCGCGGCCGCGTGACCATCAATCAAGCCAGAAATCCTGCAATTTCTAGACAGCCGGGGGATTGATGGTCACGCTATACGGCGCGACCGTCAAAGCCTTCGGCGACTCAGAACGAGGTTCCAATGAAGCTTTCCGAAAAAGGGCGCTACGCGCCGCCCCCCGAGCTCGAGCCCGCCGCGGAGCACGTCTCGCAAACGCTCGCTTCGTGGCCCGGCGTGCACGCCCGCACGCACTGGCTCTTAGGCGACGAACGCGAGGTCGACGGCGTCGATTTTTACTACGGCGAAGAAGAGCTCGGCCACATTCACCTCGAGTCACAAGCGCACGTCATGCACGCGCAGCCCATCACAGAAGCGTTGATCCAGGCCGGCCTCGGCCGCAAGTTTCACTGGAACCGCGACGTAGTCGTGTTCGACATTCGCCAGCCGGCGGACGTTCTCCACGCGCTCTGGCTCTTCCAGCTCAGCTACGACCGCCGCCGCGGCGCCAAAAACACCGAGCTGCTCGCGCGCATCGCGCAGTACGTCGAAGGCGGCGCGCGTCGCTCCGCGGCTCGAACTTAGCGCGATCGCGCATCCACACTGAAACTTTTGCGTTTGCGAGGGCTGCCCGAACGCGCCGGCTCTTAGCCCTTGCTGCTCGCTGCGCGTAGCACCCGCGCAGCTTGCCCCGGCGGGGCACCGTAGGCGCGTTTGTACTCGCGGCTGACCTGCGAAGGGCTGTCGTAGCCTACGGTCGCGATGTCTTCTGCGCGGGCGAGCAGCCGCGCGCGCGCTTCCTGAAGGCGAATTTGCTTCAGGTATTGCAGCGGGCTCATCAATGCGATGGCGCGGAAGTGGCGGTGGAAGGAGGTGACGCTCATGGCCGCGAGACGCGCCAGATCCTCGATCGCCAGATTTTCCCAATAATTTTCGCGCATGAAGCGCATGGCGCGCCCGATTTGCGAGAGGCGGCTGTCCGCAAGCCCAATTTGACGGAGGCGCGGACCCTGTTCGCTGCACAAGAGGCGCCACGCGAGTTCCTTTTCGATGATCGGGCCCAGCACGGACAGATCGCGCAGGTGATCTACCAGCCGCGCGAAGCGAACGAGAGCTTGAAGTAGCTCGGGCGACGCTTCGCTCACGCCCATGCCGGCCGCATCCGTCTCGACGGGAACGCGATCGGTCGACGCTGCCTCCAAGAGCAGCGTGGCGACCACCGCCGGCTTCAGCAGCATCGATTGTGCGCGCGCCGCTTGGCTGATGGCGTCGGGCGCCGACAGGTTGATGTCCTTCGCGACGGCGGGCAGCGGGCGCGTCGCTTGACGTCCGTCGGGGCGCGTGCATATGGCCGGCGACAAGGGACTTCGAAGTGAGGAGCTCGGCAGCGCTCAGCAGAAGGCACTCGGCTTCGACCAGCCAAACCTCGCCATTCGTACCGAACGGCTTCTCGAACCGAGCCTCAAAGGGTTCAATCTTCAGGAGGCCGAAGCAACCCTTCGACAAGTCCTCACCTATCGGGCTTGGTTCGACCAGCGTCGTGGCTGGCGTTATCGGGGGACATCCGGGGGACGGAGCCCAAAAGGGTGTCGGCTCGTCACCCGAAAATTTGAAGAAACAGCGGTGCGAAGGAGAGGACTTGAACCTCCATGGGAGTTACCCCGCTAGCACCTCAAGCTAGTGCGTCTGCCAGTTCCGCCACCTTCGCGAGTGGTCTGATTTCGTGAGTTCCAGGGGCACGGAGGTGAGGATTTTCCGTGGCGGCCTACCCGGGCGGCTGAGCCGCGTTGGGATGCCAAGAGCGAGGGTGTCTACCCCAGCCAAGGTAAGCTCCGCAAGCCTAGAAGCGCCGATCTGAGCCAAAAAGGCCGGCGGACTGGGCAAAAGGCTTCGCTGCCGGCGGTCTTCACGGGAAAAGGCGCGCAGATAGTGTGGCGCCGTGGTGGGGATGGCAAACGGGGTTCTGGGCATGGGTGTGTGCGCGGCGCTGACGCTGCTGGCAGCGAGCGCTACGGCGGAGCCGCACCACTCGGGGTTCACTGGAGGTCTCGGCATCGGCGTGGGCATCACGACGCGGCCGGTCGAATCCTTCACGGTGTGTGGTGCGACGGCGGCCCAGTGCGGGGGAAATGAGGGGGACCACAAGTCGACGGAGGTGAAGCTTGGGCTCGCGCCGCTGTCGCTCAGCTTGGGTGGCTTCTTGACGCGTTCAGCGCAGCCTTCTTGGTGGCCTGGAAGTGATGCTGAGCACGAAGCTCAGAAGAGGACAGACGCGACTAGAGCGATTTGCGCGTGTGGGGGCCGGAGGAAGGCGCGAGGTTCTGGCCCAGCACATCGATCACTTCGCCCATTTCGAAGGGCTTGCGGACCCAGGCGGTGACGCGGTCGACGACTTCTTCCGGAACGCCGCTGGCGACGCCGCTGATCAAGATCACCGGGATGCCGGGACACGAAGCGTTCAGCTGATCGAAGGCCGAGGAAACGCCACCCGACAGCGGCGAGAGATCGATGAGCGCGGCGTCGAACGGGCCAGAGGTGCTGAGCGCGCTCAGGAACGCAGCGCGCGAACCGGCGATCACGACTTCTGCGCCGCGCGCACCGAGCGCGAGCTCGACGAGCGAACAGACGGCAGCGTCGTCTTCGACGACGAGCACGCGGGCACCGCGCACGGGCGACTTGGCTTGGCTCGCGGGGCGCACGCTGGAGCGCGCTTCGGCGATTGGCCAACGCAGCTCGAAGCAGGCGCCGGGGTTGGCGCGAGCGACGCGCAGCTCCCCGCCGTGGCTCTTGGCGAGCGACGCGGAGTGCCGCAAGCCGACGCCGGCACCGCCATGGCGCGTGGAACGCGGCGCGCTGAGCAGCGTCGCGACGCGCTCGGGATCGATGCCCGGACCTTCGTCTGCAACAGAGAACAACACGCTGCTGCCGATGTCGCGAACGCTGAGCACGACCTCACCGCCTTCAGGCGAAAAGTCGATCGCGTTCAATAGTAAATTCGTTAGGATTTGCAGTGCGGCGCCAGAATTGCGCACCAGAGCGTGGCCGGGATCTTCGGAATCCACCACGACACGCACGACGCGACTCTCGGCTTGCGGAGTAACCCCGAGCGCGGCCGCATTGAGAATGGAACGCGCAGATTGCTGTTCGCTCTCGCGCCTGGGAACCTCAGCACCGATGGCAGCGCGCGCAATTTGATGACCCAAACGCGCGTGCAAGCGCGCCACCTCAACAGCCTCACGAGCCGCGTTCGGATCAGCACGCGTGGTGGCGACGTCGAGCCAACCGAGCACGACGGTCAACGCGTTCGATACTTCGTGCAAGGCGCCGGCTAGATCTGAGTCGCGCTCAGACCCGCTCGGAGGCGGAACACTCGCGGGTGCACCCGAACGATTCACCTGAAAACCTTATTATGTGCGGGGAATGAGCGCCAGTTCTTTCCGAAATGGCTGCCCGACCGGAATCGAATTCCAGTGGAGTCGCAGTACTCAAAGTGAGAATCACCCTTGGGTGTGTGCAAGGGTTTCGCGCTCAATGCACCGCCCCATTCAGCGTTGCTGGAATCAAAAGCGTGAACGCTCCACTAGTCTCGGCTCGAGTGTCGGCTCGCGTTTCGGCGACTTGCACGACCGCGTCTGCCTTCGCGGGCTCTGAGGTGTACTGGCCGGCGCTCGTGTACACGAACGCTCGGATCAGAGCGCCGGGCACCGGAGTAGTCGGCGCGCCGGCGGCACCGGGCAGCGTTACCGTGCCGCGGTACACGACGGGCAGCGGCAGCGCCCGGGACATGAGGCTCGCGCCAGCACCCGTCGCGCCGACAGCGACTCCCGGGACGACCAGCCAGCTGAAACCAGACTCCGCCAGCGGACGCACCGAGACGTCAAAGGTTCCGGGGTCAGCGATCAACCCGAAGGTTCCGTCGCTCCCCACGCGGGCCGTCGCTGCGCGCGGCACGATCACCGCTTCGCCAAGGGCCTGGTGCAGGACGTCGACATTGGTGGACGTCGTTGACGCGACCGCTTGCACCAGTGCCGTCACTACCGGGGTCGTGCCCAAAGCATCGAACACCTCACCACTGATGGGCAGGGCGGTGCTCAGCTCGATGACTTTGCCCGACTGGTCGGGCGGTGAGACAGCGACCGGCCAGTCCGTACTCGCCGCGGCCAGCTTCGAGTCTGCGCTGCCGGTTGTTCCGGCGTCCAACTGAGCGGTGGGAACAGCGGTAACTCGGTAGCTGCCGGGAAGCACGTCGACAGTGAACTGTCCGTCGGCTGGGACGTTCACCGTCCGCACGAAGGACGCCAGCACACCGGCGTCGATGCCGATGATCTTCGTGGCGACGAGGGTGACCGTCGCGGCCACGGGCTTCGGGGTGTGAAGCGCGGTGACCTGGCCGTGGATGGTCACCTTGGCCGGCAGCGTGGTGAAGTCGCTGAGCGTTCCGCTATTCGCGTCAAACAAGCCGAGCGCACTGCGCGCGAGCAGAATCGTGGGCATCGTGGGCACGGTCACGCCGTCGGGCAGAAAGGCCGGCGGAGACAAGCGCAGCAGCTCCTGCGCCATCTGATCGCTCGTGTCTCCCACGACAGGTAGGTAGTGAACGGTCGCCAAGTATTCCTTCGGGTCTCCGCTCGTGGAAAGCGCGAGCTGTGCGCGATTCGAGATCACGCGACCCGACACCGGATCGAGCATGTCGACTGTCCAGCCGTCGAGCCCACCGTCGCCAGGCGGCCATTTCACGTTGAGTACGAAGCTCGAGGACTCAGGCACATCGAGAGCCAACAGCTCCGGTGCCCCAGGATGGATCATCTGCTTACGCCGAAGCTGCGGCGACACGATACAGTCCTCGTTCGCTTGACGCCCAGGCTGGTAGTAGATGTCATACTCACCGGGCGGAACGTTCATCGAGAAGGTGAACTTCGTGTTGTCAACCAGCGTCGTTTGAGCGACGGCCGACTGCGAGAACACGCCCAGCTCGGTCTGGCTCGGCGTCAGCGAGATCGTCCCGGGCACGCTGCCGTCGCCCGACGTGGCGAGCAGGTTACCGTTGTTATCGTCGAAGCTAGTCTTACATGTGCGGGTGAACGTCACCTCACCGACCACTTGCGCTACCGCGTCGAGCGGCAAATCCCAATCACCGCCCGCAGTCGGCATGTCCGTCACCGTCGTCAGGAACTGCAGATCAGCCGACGCGGTGGTCCCAGACGGCGGTGTGACCTCGAACAGCAGCGTTTGAAACGTGCCTTGTTGGCTTTCGCATTGACCGTCTACACACAACCCACCCGGAGCCGGGGCCGGACACTCCGAATTGCTGGTGCATTGGTTCTGCGCGACGTTGCTCGGAACCTGCGCCACTGTCGCGACGTCACACGCGCACAGACACCACGCCGCAAGCGTCCATGCGGACCGCACGCGGATCATTTGGCAACGGCACCCTTGGTTGGGCAATTGACGAGCGTAGAATCAGGGATTCCCGGGTCGGGGGCATTGAGCCACCAATTGACGATCGCGGCGTCGTCCGCATGGTGCACCGAGTCCAACACGTCCTCGTGGTCGGCCTGGAAGCTACTACTGTGCGCCACGGTCAGAGTCAGCAGATGGCAGCCCGGCGGCGTCAGCACAGGCACCGTCCACGGAAACGTCACTGGGCGCGTAGTGTCGCTGTAGGTCGAGGCGGGAATGCGTTGCGAATTCTGAAAAATGCCCGGCGAACCGGGCCCTTGATCGATGAAAAACACGGCGCGTAGATCCTCACCGGCGTCTTCCGAACGCACTGGCACTGAAAACCCGACGTTGTCGCCAGCGTGTACGACCAGCACCTGCGAGGTCCCCGGCACCGCTTGACCCACGTCCAAAATAGGACGCGTACGTAGCGGGTCCACGTACTCTGGAGGAGCCGCAACAACACAGCTGGACGCGAGCAACATGCTAAGCCCGCTCAGTAGCGACAGGCGTGCCAAGCCCAAAACCGCCGCCGCTTCGCGGATCAGCCGTGCCCGCCGTGACAGCGGTGTCGCGGGCGCTACGCGCGTTCCTCGTGCTTGCCCGAGCGTCACGGCCGAGCCTCTAGAACCGGGTGTTCCCGAGTTTGGGGCCAAACTGCCAGCGTGTCTCGGCGTATTCCGGGCTGAGCGCGAGCGTGAGCAGGCTGCGCAGCGATGGCGCAGTGCGGCTCAGCTCGGCGAGCGCGTTCGGCGCGCGCAGCTGTTCGCGCGTCACGCCGTCATCTGCGGCGGCTTCGTTCAGCGCGACGCCGAGATCCCCCGCGACGAATAGACCTGCGCGGCGCACCGCAATGCGCGAAGCAGCGAGCGCTGCGTCGTAGTCGAGTTGTTCCGGGCGATCGCACAGCTCACGCAAGCGGCGTTGGAAGCGCGCGGGTATGCTCTCCCACAGCACCTCGGCCAGGTTCAACACGCCGCCTGACTTGGTTTGCCGAGGCGGACCGAATGCAAACCCCAAACCCTTGAGCACCGCGCGCGCCTGTGACTCCGGTGAGCCGAACAGCAATGCGTATTGTGGGATAGAAGCGGCGAGCATGGCACCCAGGTGGAAGCGTAGCTCCGGCGTATCCTGACGCACGTCCCCCGACAGAATTACGGCGGGCGGCGACAGCAAAGCCAAATTCACGGTGATCGCGCCGGCGCTTCGGCGTTGGAAGAGCGGCGTGCGAGTCAGCGCCAGCGCACGCGCGGCGCCTGCGTAGACGCGTGCCAACGGCGCGTTAGAGTTTAGCGGGACGCGCTCCATGCCCGTCACGCCATACGTGCTCGCGTCGCGCCGGAACACGTGCTCCGCGCCCTCCCAGACGATCGCCAGCGCTTCTTGGACGGGGCCGATGCTGTCTCGGAAGAGCATCGCGCGCACCGCGTCGGGTTGCTCGACTTGCTCGCTGAGGGGCGGAGGCTCGAGTCGCTGACGGCCCGGCGCCAGCAAGGCCAACACATGCTCGATGGCTCGCGCGTACGTCAAATTGCGATCGGCCAAGGCGGCTTCGTGCAATTTACCGACGGCCCAGGCGTCGCCCGGTGCGAGCAGCGCCACACGCCGGCACACCATCACCAAATCCTGAGTGCGACTAGTGCGGTTCTCCAGCTCTTTGACCAGCTCCACACCTGCTTCCAGAGAGCCGTCGCTGAGGCGCTGGAAGAGCGCCGATTCGCCAGCGCTCGCGGCCGGGAAATAGCCGTTTTGGCGCAGCGGATCGCCGTGCCGCGGCGAGGGCGGTTGGACCACGCTGGGCACCGGCACCGGGCGCACGCTGTGCACGGGCAATGGTCGAATGCTTTGGTTGCGCGGCGCGGGCGGCGCGACGATCTCCGCGGGCGGCGCGACCGAGTAGCGACCCGACACGTTGGGGCGAGCGCCGGCCAAGCCGGGCGGCGTCGGTTTGTCGTACACGGGGCTGGGGGGCGCTGCGCTCGCCACTTCGCTGACCGGGGGCATCTGGCGAGCCGGCGGCTCTTCGCGCGCTGCAGGCGCCTGCGTTTCGAGCAAGCTGCTCGACGCGAAGCTCTGCCAACTCTCTTCGCCCGAACCCGGATGCCGCGAGTAGCGACCCGTCGTGCGCGAGCCGTCGGGATCTGGGTCGGCCGGGTCGGAATCAGGCGGCGCCGGATCGGCTGAAACTTCGGCGGCGGCGAGCGCGGCCGCGCGCATCGAGCCGGAGGACAGCAACGTCCGCTGTACTGCCGCGGGAGGCGCCACTCCGAGCCCGCGTTCTGTCAGCACCGAAGATTCGGAAAAGGCGGGCGAAACCAAGGTCGAGCTCTGAGCGCGCACGGGGCGGTGCCGCAAGCTCTCGAGCCGCGCCTGATCGCGCGTCTCGGGTTCGCTCATCGCGATCGCCAAGTAGCTGCGCGCGCGCTCGGAATTGTCGACCGAGAAAGCGACCTCTGCGGCGCGCAGAGCCACTGTGCCGCGGGTGCGCATGCCCTGCAAATCGCCGCCCAAGGCGACGTCGAACAGACGCATGGCCTCGGCCGCGTCAGCTGCGGACTTGCGTTCGCCAAGGCCAAGCGCGATCAGCGGGCGCTCGCCCAGCTCTGCGCCAACTCGCGACAGCTCGGCTTCACCGGCGCCGCCGCCGGCTGCGACGTCGAGCGCTTCGGCCATCAAGAACGCACGCAGCTCGGCCTGCGGCGCGTCGAGTGGCGAGCGAATACCTCTCAGCTCGGCGACCGTGACACGCCCGTCCGCGGCGTCACCCGCGCCGTGAACCGTGTACTCGAGCTGACGCGCGAGCAGCTGAGCCGAGCCCAACTCAGGCGCAATGCGCGAGGCGCGCGTGGCCAGGGCCAAGGCCTGCTCGGTCTTGCCGCCCGAGAGCCAAGCGCAGGCGCCCTCCACGAGCCAGTCAGCCCGCTGTTGTTCGGACGCAGTCGACGCAGTGGCCAGCTCGTCGAGGGCTTCTGCCAGCGATTGCGCGCTACCTCGGCGACGCTCCACCTCCACCGCAAGCTCGAGCAACTTCGGTGATTGTGCCCAGGCGCCCATGCCTTCCAGCACGCGCCGCGCGGAGTCGACATCGCTGCCGTTCAAGTAGGCCTCGCAGGCGCGTCGCGAGAGGTCCGCCGCCTCACCGCGATCTTGCGCGATCGCGCTGGCACGCAGCCAGAGCGGGGCCGCGCGCAACGGCGCGCCGAGGCGCTCGTGCAAGTCGGCCAGCACACGCAGCACGCTCAAGTTGTCGCCGGTGGCGGCGGTCAGCCCCTCGAGCTCCGCGCGCGCTTCGTCGGCCCGACCCAAGCGTTGCTCGAGCACGGTCGCCCGGTGCAGGCGAATGCGCCGCATGTCGTCGACCATGTTGGTAAGCGCTGCGCGCCGAGCCAAGAGCGCCACCAGCGCTTCGTAGTCACCGCGCTGCTCGACACTGCGCTCCAAAGCGGCCAGCGCGCCCATGTCGTCCGGGTCCAACTCCAGCACTTGGTTCCAGCGCGAGAGGGCACCGGACTCGTCTCCCAAATCGGAGAGCAGGTCGGCGAGCTGGCGCAGCAGTACCAAACGCTCGGCCGGATCCCGGCTGACGTCTGCCAGGCGCCCCAGGGCCTCGGCTTGTCGCGGCTTGTCGCCGGCTTGTCGGGAAAGCGCGACGACATCGCCGAGCAGCGTTTCGTCGTCGGGGCGATCAATGAGCAGCGGGCGCAGCATCTCCAGCGCAGCCTCGGGCTCGCCGCGCGCGCCGATCAGCGCGGCCAGCTCGCTGGTAAGCCGGACCCGCGTGCTCTCGTCCAAGTCATCCGAGCTGACTTCGGTTTCGAGCGCGAGCTCGAGATCGTCGCGACGACCGAGGCGTCGTAGCACGTCGCACAGACGCTCGAAGATCGTGCGTCGCGTGGCGTCGCTCAGGCCTTCGATGGCGCGCGCCCGACCCAAGGCTTCGATGGCCTGCTCGCCGTCCCCGCTCTGGTCGGCGGCGTCGGCGATCGCGAGCAACGCGTCGGCACGCTCGCGAACCGGGATCGCATCGAGCACGGCTTCGAGCAACTCAGGGTCACCGAGCGCCCGTGCGGCGGCCTCGGCGCGGCGTACCAAATTGGCGTTTTCTGGCTCTTTTTTCGCCGCGATCACCAAGAGCCGTGTCTCCGCGGCGCGGTCGCCCAGAGCGTTCGCGATGCGCGCCCCGAGATCGAGCACGGTCACGCCCGCACCGCCGAACTTCTGCCCGGCAAGGTCGACCAAGCTCAGCACGAATTCGGCGGCGCCCGAGCCAGGCTCGGTGAGCCGCGGTGCGTCGTCGAACAATTGCGCGTATTCGTCGATGTCGCCAGCGCACATCGCGGCGCGAGACAGCGCGGACACCGCCAGACGCGCCGAGCCAAAGGTCGACAGCGCGGCCGCCGCGCAAGCCAAAGCGATGCGCGCGCCTTCCGGACCGTCCATCTTCGGCAGCAGCAGCGAAACCGCTTTTTCGAAGCGCAACTCGAGCATTTCGCGGTCGTCGACGGCTGTCAGCAAGAGCCTGCGCAGCGCTTCGGAGAGCGAGTGCACGACTGCAATCTCGGGGCGTACCGAGAGCGCGCGCAGCAGCACCTCCACCCGCTGCCGCTTCCCCTCTTCGGTGTTGCCGGTGAACAGGGCGGCGCGCCGCAGCCAACCCGCACGAACGTCCGGCGCGCTGTGCTTCAACGCGACTCGCTCGATAGCCCGCACCACGTCGGCGTGCAGCCCCGCGCGCTCGACGAGCCGCGCCATCATCACGAACGCGACGCCCTCGGACGGCACCGCCTCGAACGCGCGCACCGCATGCCACAGCGCGCGATCGATGACATTGCGCTTCTCGAGCTGACGCGCAGCGCGGTAGTGCACGGCACGTTCGCCGTACGGACCCAGCGCCGCATTCGACAGCCGATGGTACAGCTCCTCGAGCGCGGGCAGCTGATCGTCGCTTGCGCTGCGTTCGGCGACCGCGAGCACGTCCGTGCGCGACGGATCGAGCTCGAGTGCTTGGGATGCTACCTTGAACGCCAGCTCGCGCTTGCCAGCTGCCAGCGCTACGCTCGACGCAACGGCCAGCACGCGCGCCGCGTCGCTCGCTTTGGGACGGCGGCTGGCGAGATCGGTGAGCGCGTTGAGCGCGGCATCCGGCCCGGCAAATGTCAGCAGATCACTAGCAAAGCACTCCACACCGCGTTCCGCGTTGAGCGCGATGGCTCGCTCCCATGCGCGCACGGCGCGCGGTACGTCGGCCGCGAGATCGAAGTAAGCCGCACCGACCTCGCGCCAGGCCAAGGCCGTGCCGGCTTGGTCTGCGTCGGCCGAACCGCTCAGCGCTTCGGCGCGCGCTTCAAGCGTCGCCAGCTCGCCGTCGGAGCTCTTGGTTGGCGGCGCCGAAGCCAACTCGGCCAACACAATGGCAGGCTTGGCGCCCTCGCGGATGGCACGGAGCAGGGCACGCGCAGAGCCGTCCGAGTCGCCCGCGACGCGCCGACGACGCGCCAGCTCGAGCAGGAGCTCGATGCGCTCATCGCCAGTCGCGCCGGCCGCCAAAAAGCGCTCGATCGCGGCAATCGCCAAGCCGCGCTCACCGCTGGCATCGGCCACGGCCAGCACCGCGCCACGCAGCGCGGCCAAACGGGGTCCGACGACATCGAGCGCGCGACGCGCAAGCCCACCGGCACGCGCGGGATCGAGCTGGGCGAGCGCGCGGAGCGCTGTGTCGAGCAAATCCGCAAGGCCCGCCAAAGGCTCCGGTTGAGACAACAGCCAAGCCAGCGCATCCGCCAGGCGCGAGCCGTCACCGGCGCTGGTGACGCGCGTCAGGCGCGCTCGTGCGGCCTCGAGATCGCCGGGGCGCAGCGCGATCAAACGCTGCGTGAAGGCCATCGACAATAACGGTTCGCCGAGGGCCTCGTAGGTGCGAGCCAACGCACGGCACAGCTCGGCGCGAGGCACGATCACACCCATGGCGCGCTCCATGGCCTCCGCGCCCCAGCGATCACCGGTCAGCAACCCGACGCGCGCGCGCGCCGCGATCGGCCGCGCCAACGACGGCTCGGCGTGGCAGGCTTGGTCGGCCGCTGCACGCGCCGCGCTCACGTCACCTGCGTCCAGCAAAGCCTCGGCCGCAACTGCGCTCAAAATCGCCCGAAATGCCGGCGCGAGCTGAGCCGCGACGCGCAGCAAAGCACGCGCGTGGAGCGCTTCTGCGCCGCGCTGCGCCGCGATCAAGAGCGCCAAGCTCCATGCGGCCGCGTGCGAGCCAGATTCGTCCACGAAGGGCGCGAGCTCGGACAGCGCGCCGTCCCAGTCGCCGCGTCGTCGACGCACGTTCGAGCGCAAGAGCCCGAGCCGCGCGCGTTCTGTCGTGCCGCCTGCGCGCTCGGCCAAGCGCTCGAGCTCGCTGTCCAACTCGGCGAGACGGCCCTTGCGAACCATTACACGCTCGAGCAACGTCTGATAGCTGCGGTCGCCCGGCACTAGCTGGCACAGCTCGCGGAGCACGCCGTATTGGCGCTCGGCGCGCTCGGGACGTCCTTGCAGGAGCGAGCTCATGCGCGCCAAGAGCTCGACGCGCTCGGCGCCGCTCTCCCGCTCTAGCTCGGACTCCGTAAGGCTCAGAGCCTCGACCTGCGCCGAGACGCGCGGCGCGAGCCGCTCGCGAGCCGCCCGTAAATCGTCGTCCGATTCGGTCTCGAGCAAGCGATCCAACGCCCAGGTGGCGAGCCCCGGATCCGAAAGCCGCTCTTCCGCGAGCGTCGCAAGCTCACGCAGACAGGCGCTGCGATCGGCGCCCGCGCTACCCTCCCCAACTCGAATCAGGGCTTCGACGAGCGGCCCATGGTCGCGGGTGGAGCTCGCGTGATTGCGCAGCAAGCTCTTAGCATCGGCGTTGCCGGGCTCTGCGACCAGAGCGTCAATCCAGGCTTCTACGGCTCGATCCGGGCGCCCCAAGGGACCTGCGTACAGCTGACCCAGCGTCAAGCAGACCCGGGCGCGCTCCCTCCCGGCGAGCAGATCACACGCTAGCTCGAGGCGCGCGGCGAACAGCTCGTGCAGCCCCGTGCGCTCGAGCAGCTCGTCGAAACCAACCTCACCGACCAGCGGCGCGCCTTCTTTGCGCTCGATCGCGGAGAGCACACTCTTGAGATCGATCTCCGCGTCCGAGCGGGCGTCGAACGCGGCTCCCAGCGCGCGCGGCAGATCGCCGCCAAGGACCGCCGAGCGCATGCGCTGCAAGTGCACTTTGCGGCCGCCCTCACCCAGCGCGCGTGCATGCTCGCGGTACACTTCGTCGGCCGCGCCCGCCCGGCTACGCAGGGTGAGGGTGTGCGCTAAGCGATCCGCCGCCGGCGCAAATTCCGGTGCCATCTCGTACGCGCGCAGCAGATTTTCGAACGCGCTCGAGCGCTCACCCAAGCGGTCGCGACGCTCGGCCGCGTCGAGGTAAGCGTGCGCGGCGGCCGGTCCCGTGACGACGTGCGGTGCCCACGCGCCGATTGCGCCGAGCAGCTCCAAAGCCTGTGATTCGCCCGGATTTTCAGACGCCGCGAGCGTCAGTGCTTCGCGCTGTCCCTCCGCGTCGCCGGCGCGACCGAGCAGCACGGCCAGCCGCATGTGCAACGCGGCAGCGTCCGCGCCCTTCTTGCCAGCGAGCAGCGGGCGCAGCGTGATCGCCGCGAGCGACGGCTCGCCCAGGCTCGCGAACCAACCGGCGAGCTCTTCGCGAAGTACTGGATCTTCGCTGACGAGCAGCGAGCGGCGCGCGTAACGCGTGGCCAGCTCGAGCTCAGTGCCGCGTGCCGCGAGCGCACGTGACAGCGAAGCCGCCGCGATACGCTCTCGTTCGCCATCACCGGCGGCGCTGGCCGCAGCCAGTCGCGTGGCGAGCGACGCAAGCTCCGCGCGCGCGCCCACACGATGCGGCACCGGCGGGTCGAGCTCGTAACGTTGCAACACGAGCGAAGCCGCGGAGCGCGGCCCTTCGCGACCCATCCATTCCGGAGGTGGCAAAGTGCGCTGCTTCGGTCGCTCGGTGCTTAGCTCACCGGACGCCTGCGCATCCGAAGCTTCCTCCGGCGCGGCTTCGTGGGGCAGATCGTCGTTCATCGCGTGTCTGGGCCCCGTGACTGGCAGCCCCGCAGCACAATATAGCGAAACCCGGGCTTGTCCCCCCTTCTCGGCTACTTCTTGGCGTCGCCTCGGTGACCGGCCGACTCCGGGGCGACTCGAGAGGCGACTCGAAATCCACTTACAGAGCAAAGGCCCGCCGGGGGGCTTGTACCGGGCGTCCGGAGCGGATTACGCTCAGCGGGCCGAGCCGGACCCCGGGCGGCGGAGGCATTCATGCGACGATCCACCCGCTTTGCGCCGTTTTCCCATCTCGCCCTAGTGGCCGCCATCGGCGCGCTAGGCGTCACCACCTTCGCGCCGACTGCCCAGGCGGCCGACGCCGCAAAACCGGCGGCCGAGAAAGCCGCGCCGGCAATGAAGGCCGCGCCCGCTGATAGGGCCACTTCGGCCGTCAAAGCTGCGCCCGGTGCAGCCGCAGCCGACAAAGCGGCCGCCGCAAAACCCGCCACCGCCAAAGCCCCCGACAAGAAAACGCGCGACGCCGCCCGCAAAGCATACAGCGGGGCCGAGAAGGCGTTCGCCGCTGGCGATTTCGCCGCCGCCTACGCTGGCTACTCCAAGGCCAACGACCTGATCCCGTCCGCGCACGCGGCATACTGGGCCGCTAAGTCGCTCGACCGAGGCGGTAAGACCGACGACGCGATCAAAGCGTACGATGCTCTGCTCGCCGACCCCGGCGCCAGCAAGATCGGCGACGACAAAATGGGCGACGCCCAGATCCGCGTAGCGACGTTGAAGGCCTCGTTGGTCGGGGAAATCACCGTCAGCACGCTGCCCGGGACGGCCACGCTGTCGGTCGACGGCATGGCTCAGCCCGGCCCGCAGCCCATCCAACTGAAGCTCGCTCCCGGCCCGCACAAGCTCAGCTTCACCGCCGAAGGCTACGACGC